>Ga0070738_10004721_pt1 | contig 15937 bp, 12 predicted proteins | sample Coa_R2_2_FD_66446 | JGI IMG/M metagenome (GOLD analysis project Ga0070738, IMG submission 66446) | Surface soil microbial communities from Centralia Pennsylvania, which are recovering from an underground coalmine fire - Coalmine... | ecosystem: Environmental > Terrestrial > Soil > Unclassified ...
CCTGCCGGACAAGGTGTCGGCCAGCGACGCCCTTTGGGTCGCTGATTTCCCGGGAGCCTCGGCGCCGGTGCTCGCCAACGGGCGGCTCTATGCCATGGGTTACGTAGGGCAGGGGCCTGACCTGCAGGAAGGCGTCGCTTGCTACGACGCCGAAACCGGCAAGAAGATCTGGGAACGCCTGTACAACGATTACTTGAGCGATACGATTTACAACCGTTATGCCACGGCCAGCCCGGAGATCGATCCTGAGACCGGCAATGTCTACATGCAGGGAACACAAGGAATCCTCGCGGCCTTTACTTCCGACGGCGAGCCCGTCTGGCGACATTCGCTGATGGAGGAATTTGGCCGGCTCACCTTTCCCAACAGCCGTACCGCCTCGCCTGCAATCGACGCCGACCTGGTCATCACCAGGGGCATCACCGCCAACTGGGGCACGCAGGGCCCGGCTGCCGACCGATTCTACGCCTTTGACAAAAAAACCGGCGACCTCGTCTGGGCCTCCAGTCCGGGCACACAGCCCAAGGACAATTCCTTTTCCCACCCGCAGTTCGGATGGTATCACGGTCAGCGGGTGTTCTATTCCGCGATCGGCGATGGCAGCATCGTCTGCGTCAATGCGCGAACCGGGGAACCCATCTGGCGCGTGGCGCTGTTCCGCGCGGGCGTCAATGCGACCGTTCTGGTGCATCACAATGACAAAGTAATTGCCATTTACGGGACGCCTTATGAACTGGGCCAAATGGTCGCGCTGAAGATCCCCGATGTCACGCCGACCAACGCCGCCGCCGGCCCAGTTGTCCTCGAGCGCAAGGATATCGAACTGTGGTCCCAGGATATTTCCTCCTCAACAAGTTCTCCGATCCTCGCGGACGACACGATCTTCATGGTGGCTGAGAAAGGCGATTTGTTTGCGGTCGATGCGAATTCGGGCGCCATCAAATGGAAGCTGAAACTCGGCATCGAACAGCGCAACTCCTGTCCCCTCTTCGCCGATGGCAAGGTCTACGTGCCCATTCTGGATGACCCTGAGACCAAGGGTACGGGCGAGGCCGACGCCGGAACCAAGGGCGCCTTTTACATTATCCGGCCTCACGACAGCCAGGGTGAGATCCTGTGCCATGCCGTGCTCGACGGCCGCTGTTTCGGGACGCCCATGGCCTACAACGGCAAAGTCTACCTCCAAACAACCCGCCACCTTTATTGTTGGGGCAAGCCCGGCAACAATCCTGGCCTTCCAGCGCCCATCGTCGAACAACCCTGGCCGGCCCCCGGCAAGGCCACCCAGTTGTTGCCCGTTCCCTCGGAAGTCCTCCTCCATCCGGGCCAAAAGGCGACCTTCCGGGTTCGCTCCCTCGATGCTAACGGCTTGACCGTGCAGGACAACCTGCCTGCCGACCAAATCAAATGGAAAAGTTACATCCCCGCCACTGCGCGCGTTAAGGCATCCTTGAAAGGCGCCTTCGACGACAAGGGCGAACTGGTCGCGGCACAGGATGCGGCCTACTCGGCGGGCGCGTTCGAAGCCGAATACCAGGGTCTCAAGGGATACATCCGCGGACGCGTGATGCCAAACCTCCCCATCAAACAGGATTTTGAATCGTTTAACCTGACCGAAACCAACCGCGAGGGCACTCCCTTCTCATACCCGCCATTGCCGTGGATCGGCGCGCGGTTCAAGTTCGACGTGCGCGACCTCGACAGCAACAAGGTTCTGGCCAAGACCACCGACAACCGGTTTTTCCAGCGCGCTATGATGTTCATCGGCACGCCTGAGATGAAAAATTACACCATCCAGGCCGACGTGATGAGCGACGGTAACCGGCGCAAAATGTCGGAGGTGGGCATCATCAATCAACATTATCTCATTGTTCTGAAAGGCAACGAGCAAAAGCTCGAAATCAATTCCAACCAGGATCGTCTCCGGGTTGCGCAGGATTTCAAATGGTCCCCCAAAGTTTGGTACCGGCTTAAGGCCCGCGTCGATCGCAATGCCGACGGCTCCGCTGTCGTTCGCGCCAAGGCCTGGAAACGGGATGACGCCGAGCCGGATGCCTGGACTCTCGAAGTTCCCCACAAGACCGCGCATCAACAGGGTTGCCCGGGCCTGTTCGGCTTTTCGCCGCAGGACATGCGTGTTTATATCGATAATATTGAGGTCCATACCGATTAACCTTGCCTGTCGGGCCAAATCATAATTTCCAAAATGAAATCCGGTGTTTGTGTTCATGCGGCTCCAGTCTTCGCCGCCGGTGTTGCTCTTTCTGCCTTGTTGGGCTTGCCCGCCACGGCGGAGGATTGGCCTCAATGGGGCGGCACGCCCGCTCGAAACATGTACTCCCCGGCTACGGGGTTGCCCGACCACTTTGTTAAATCCAAATCGGGCGACATCAAGTTCAAGAACGGCACCGAGGAAGTCGATCGCGCAAACGTTGAGAACTTGAAATGGGTCGCCAAGCTGGGCGGCCAGAGCTATGGCAACGTCACCGTCGCCGGCGGCAGAGTTTTCATCGGGACCAATAACGAAAATCCACGTGACCCCCGCCACATTGGCGATCGAAGCATTCTGCTTTGCCTCAACGAAAAGACGGGGGATTTGCTGTGGCAATTGGTCGTGCCCAAACTGGCCTCTGGCAAGGTTAACGACTGGGAAAGTCTCGGGCTGCTCTCATCGCCCACAATTGAAGGCGACCGCGTCTATGTGGTGAGCAGCCGCTGCGAAGCGCTTTGCCTGGATGTCAACGGAATGGCCAACGGAAACGACGGCCCCTTTAAGGACGAGGCCGGCTACGTTGTCAAAGACGTCATTTTGGACAAGGGCAAACCCACCGAGCGGCCCGCTCCCCCCGTGGCGCCCGGCCCAAAAGATGCCGACATCATCTGGCGCTATGACATGATTGATGAATTGGGCGTCTTTCCCCACAACGCGTCCGACTGCGCCCCGCTGGTCATTGGCGACCTGGTCTACGTGAACACTTCCAACGGGCAGGACTGGGGCCATTCCAATATTCCTTCGCCCAATTCGCCCAGCTTGATTGCCCTGGACAAACGGACCGGCGAGTTGAAGGGCGAAGATGATGCCAAGATCGGCCCTCACATCTTCCACGGCCAGTGGTGTTCTCCGTCCACCGGGGTTGTGAATGGGCGCCAGCTAATCTTCCTGGGTGGCGGCGACGGCATCTGCTATGCCTTCGATCCCAAGCCCGTCCAAGAGGGCGACACCGCCTACCTCAAGAAGGTTTGGTGGTGCGACTGCAACCCGCCCGAACGCAAAAAATTCAAGTACCCGGACGCCGAGGGCCCGAGTGAAATCAACGCAACTCCGGTCTTTTGGAAAAACAGGATCTACACCGCGGTCGGCCAGGATCCGGAACACGGCGAAGGCGTCGGCATTATCACCTGCATCGACGCAACCAAAACCGGCGACATCACCAAGACCGGCAAGATTTGGTCCTACGACAAAATCCATCGCAGCCTTTCAACCGTTTCAATCACGCCCGAAGGCCTGCTGTTTGTTGCCGATTTCTCGGGATATCTGCACTGTTTTGATGCCGAAACCGGCAAGCTCTATTGGATGCACGACCTCAAAGCGCACATCTGGGGGTCGACGCTGGTGGCCGATGGCAAAGTCTACATCGGGGACGAAGACGGCGACCTGATGGTGTTTGAGGCGAGCAAAGAGAAGAAGTTGATTAGCACCACAAACCTTGGCGCGCCGGTTTACTCGACTCCTGTTGCCGCCAACGGCACTCTTTACGTCGCTTCCAACACCCACCTTTTCTCCTTCTCGACCGAGGACCAAACCAAAAGCGATTCTCGTTTGAAACCGTGATCCCGGCATGAAGGCAACCAAGGTCCTGTTCTTAACGCTGCTGATTGCCCTCGTCTATTTCCTGCACCAGGATTTCTGGAACTGGAAGCAGGCCGAACCGTTTGTGTTCGGCTTTTTGCCAATTGGGCTTGCGTATCACGCCGGCTACTCGGTCGCTGCAGCCATCCTCATGGCTGTCCTGGTTAAGCTTGCCTGGCCTGGACATCTGGAAAACACCGAATCCCAAGCTGCCGACAAGGAATCGAAAAACGACGGAGGACACGGATGATTCCCGTCATCGTCGTTTCCATTTACCTCGTCATTATCGCCGTAATTGGCAGCGTTGCTTTTCGCAAAACGCAGTCGAACACCGAGGATTTCTTCCTGGCCAACCGCACGGTCGGGTCCATGGTGTTTTTCCTCTCCTTGTTTGCCACGAACATGACCGCCTTCGCGATCCTTGGCAGCTCCGGCCAGGCCTATCGCCAGGGAATCGGGATTTACGGCTTGATGGCTTCTTCGTCCGGGCTGGTCATCCCGTTGACGATCTTTTTCATCGGAACACGGCTTTGGGCTCTGGGCAAAAAGTTCGGGCACCAGACGCAGGTCGCTTTTTTTCGTGATCGCTGGGAATGTTCCAGCATCGGCACACTCATTTTCACCCTGAGCGTCGTGATGCTGGTTCCTTACATGATCATCAGCATCATGGGCGGCGGGCGTGTCTTGAACGACATCAGCGGCGGTCGCGTGGTCTACCCGCTCGGTTGCGCGATTGTGGCGCTCGTCGTAACGGCCAATGTCTTTTTCGGCGGGATGCGCGGAACCGTTTGGGTCAACATCTTTCAAACCGTGCTGTTTCTGCTTTTTGGAGCCGTTGCCGTGGGGGTGATTAGTCACGACCTTCCTGGCGGCTTCGGCGAGTATATTCAGAAAATCGCCAACAATCCAAAAACCCATTATTTGCTCACCCGGGAACGAATGCCCGAACGTTATTTTTGGAGTTACTCCCTGATCCCCCTGTCCTCGATCATGTTCCCGCACATGGCGATCATGTGTTTCGCCGCCCGGAAGGTGACTGCGTTCAAACGCACGGTCGTCCTCTACCCGCTGGCCATCATGGCCATTTGGCTGCCGTGCATTTTCCTCGGTGTGCTTGGAACCGCGCTGGAACCCGGCCTCCGAAACCCGGATGGCATCCTGTTGCATTTGCTAACCGACCACGCCCCGGTTTGGCTTGCTGGAATCCTGGGCGCCGGAATCATCTCCGCGGTCATGGGCTCCGATACCCACCAGGTGCTGGCCATCAGCACGATGTTTACCAAAGACGTTTTTGCTCACTACGGCGGAAAAGAAAAATATGGCGAAAAGGGCAGCGTCTTTTTTGCGCGCGGGTTCATCATTGCTGTAACCCTCCTCGCGTATTGGGTTGCCCTCCGGACCCCCGAAAGCATTTTCGAACTGGCGGTCCGATTCGCTTTCTCTGGTTTCGCCGCCATGGCTCCGGTGATGATCGCCGCTTTGTTCTGGAAACGCAGCACCAAATACGGCGCGTTGGCCTCGACTCTCTGGGTCGCGGCCTGGCTTATCCTTACCTGGTACGTCCAGCGCGCGTCGGACGGCATGGCCCCCAAACCGGGACAGCCCGCCGTCGTCGTCTTTTCCTCGCTGGGGCATTTCTTCGAACGCTCAACGGCAAACGTGACGGTTTACGGCTTTCTGCCGGTCGTCCCGATGGTGCTCGGCTCAGGCTTGATGATGATTTTGTTTTCTCTCCTCACTCCGCCGCCTGGCCGCGCCACTATCGAGAGATATTTTCCAAGCCGCGCCGTCGCCGGTTCGAGTCAGCCTGCGGTCTCCGCCGCAGCGGCTGCCGCCTCGTCGCGCTGATTCCTCAGAATGTCCACCCAACCCCTGAATCCTCAAGCAGCGCAGGAGCGCCTCGATGCGCACTTGCGAGACATCGTCCAATGGCACTTCTCGCCCGAAACCGGCTCGCCGTTCTGGTTGGACTGGGCCAGCAAAGCCGGGTGGGATCCCCGAAAGGAAATCAAAACCTTCTCCGACCTGGTCGCGCGCTTCCCTCATTTTCAGGACGAATGGTTGCGCGACATGCAACCGGACGTATGGGTCCCGGCCAGGTTCAAGGGCCGCCCCTACAATATTTTTGAGACCGGCGGCACGACCGGGATGCCCAAGCAACGCATCGGTTGGGACGATTACAAGACCGACTACGAGGAATTCTCAACCAAGATCTCCGACGAGCATTTTCCTCGAGGCGCCGCCTGGCTCATGGTAGGCCCGACCGGTCCCCGGCGTTTGCGCCTGGCCATCGAACACCTCGCCAATTTCAGGGGGAGCCCGTGTTTCTTTATCGACCTGGACCCGCGCTGGGTTAAGAAAGTGATTTCCCAAAAACACTTCGACCAGGCCCGTGCGTACATGGACCACGTTGTCGAACAGGGGGTCACCCTGCTCAAACACCGCAAGATCGCCGGGCTGTTCACGACGCCGAAACTGCTCGAAGCCCTCGGCGAGAAGGTCAACCTGTACGAAGCGGGCATTCGCGGCGTCTTCTGCGGCGGAACCACCATGACTCCGCAGTACGTAAGGTTCATCGTCGAGGAGGTTCTCGAAGGCAAAATCGGTTTTTACCCAACTTACGGAAACACGCTCATGGGCTTGGCTGCCAGCGTGCCGCTCCGGCCGGAGGACAACTTTTCGGTTACCTATTACGCGCCCCAGCCTCGCGCCGTGCTGCGCGTGGTCGACCCTAAACAGACCAGCCAACTGGTCGAGTATAACGGCTGGGGACGGGTCGAACTCACAACCTTAACCCGCGAGTTTTTCCTGCCGCGTTTTTTGGAACGCGACGAGGCGATTCGACGGCGCCCGCGCGAACCTTACGCCTGGGATGGAGTCGGCGACGTGCGGCCGTTCGGCGCCATGGAAAAAAATATTGTTGAAGGCGTCTATTAGCGCGACCCGGCACGTTTTTTCATGTCTCCGACCCTGCCCCATTTGCCCGCTCTGCGCCGCGGAAAGCCTTACGGCAGCCTCGAACATGTCGAGGTTCGGGATTGTCGAAGCGGCGAACCTCTGGCCCGGATCAGCCAGGTCAATGCCGGGATCATCCGCAAGGATTTCGCGAAAGTAGCCGATGCGCGGGCGGCCCTGAAGCGGTTCTCCTCGGCGCAGCTGATCGCCATTTGCGCCAAAGCCGCCGACATCTTCCTCAACGACACTCTGCCTTTAGGCGACCAGGGTCATTCGCAATCTCCAGAGCAGTACCTTAAAACACTTTCGGCCACCAGCGGACTGCCGGAGGTGATGATCCAGCGCAACAGCCAGAAAATTGCGCACGCGTTGGCCAACATGTCGCTGGTTCTGAACGGACTGACTCGCGGCCTGGACCTTAAGATTTTGGATGCGAATTTCGGGGACGGCTCGGGCAACCGGTTAAGCTTCTATCCGGCCGCCCAATGTCTTGGCCTGGTTATGCCCAGCAATTCGCCAGCGGTTAACTCGCTTTGGCTCCCGGCGATTCCCTTGAAAATACCGGTCCTTCTCAAGCCGGGCAAAGATGAACCCTGGACTCCCTACCGCATTATCCAGGCCTTCATCGCCGCTGGATGTCCCGCGGAAGCGTTTGGTTTTTACCCGACCGACCACGAAGGAGCCGCGGAAATCCTGCGCTTGTGCGGCCGCGCCTTGGTATTTGGCGACAAATCCACCACCGCGCAATACGCCAACAACCCCGCAATCCAGGTGCACGGTCCCGGTTTCAGCAAAATCCTCATCGGCGAGGATAAAGTCGACCGCTGGCCCGATTACCTGGACTTGATGGTCGCCTCGATTTCCGAGAACGGGGGGCGCAGTTGCATCAATGCTTCCGCGGTGGTTGTGCCCCGGCATGCCGAAGAAATCGCCGAAGCCCTTGCTGCCCGGCTTGGTCCTGTGACGCCGCTCCCCGCGGACGATCCCAACGCCCGCCTGTCCGCTTTTGCGAATCCAAAAATGGCCGACGGCATTGACGCCGCCATTGAAGAAGGGCTGCGCGTGCCCGGGGCCGCCGACGTCACCGCGCCCCATCGAAACGGTTCTCGAAAGGTTACCTTTCAGGGCGGAGTTTACCTGCGCCCTACGATTGTTCGGTGCGATTCGTTTGCGCACCCGCTCGCGAATCGTGAGTTTCTCTTCCCATACGCCAGCGTGGTCCAGGTGCCCCAGGCGGAAATGCTGGGCCACATCGGCCCGTCTCTTGTTGTCACCGCCATTACGGCGGATCCGGCCTTTCGCGAATCGCTCCTCGAATCCCCTCTGATCGATCGCCTGAATCTCGGGCCGATCCCAACCATGCGCATTTCCTGGGATCAACCCCACGAAGGCAACATGTTCGAATTTCTGTACCGTCGCCGCGCGTTGGAGATGGCCTGAGCCGCAGCTGTATGGCCGAGCAAACCCAACCGACCTTGTCCAAGGATGTGCCCTTTGATTTCGAGCCTCGCACCCGCCTCATCTTCGGCGTTAATGCCGTCGAGCGCATCGGTGAACTGGCGGTCCAGCTCGGCGCCCGGAAGCTCTTGCTGGTGACGGACGCGGGCATCGTGTCGGCCGGCCATGCCGCGCGAGTCATAAGCCTTCTCGAACGACAGCACCTCAAGGTGGTTTGCTTTGACCAGGTCGAGGAAAACCCATCAACCCAATGTGTCGAGAAATGCGTGGACGTGGCTCGGCTCCTGGGCATTGATACCATCGTCGGCCTAGGCGGCGGCAGCAGCATGGATACCGCCAAAGGCTGCAATTTCATCCTGAGCAACGGCGGGCACATGAGCGATTACTGGGGCATTGGCAAAGCCAAACTGCCGATGCTTCCCCTCATCGCCATCCCCACCACCGGCGGCACCGGAAGCGAGTGCCAGTCCTTCGCACTGATCACCGACGAGCGCACCCATCAGAAAATGGCCTGTGGCGATCCCAAAGCCGCCGCTCGCATCGCCATCCTCGATCCCGCTCTGACCGTCTCCCAGCCTCCGCGTGTCACCGCGTGCAGCGGCATTGACGCCATCGCCCACGCCGTCGAAACCGCTGTTACCAGGAAACGCACGCCCCTCTCGTTCCTGTTCTCGCGCGAGGCCTTCAGACTTACCGCCACGGGATTGCCGCGCGTGCTGAGTTCGCCCGCCGATCTGGAAGCCCGCGGACGCATGCTTCTTGGAGCGGCCCTCGCCGGGACCGCTATCGAGAACAGCATGCTCGGCGCCGCCCATTCCGCGGCCAACCCGCTCACCGCTCATTTCGGCACGGCTCACGGCTGCGCCGTCGGCCTGATGCTCCCCCACATTGTCCGTTTCAATTCGGCCGATCCCGCCGCCGCCCAGGCTTACCAGGAAATCTCCTTGCTCGCCGGCATCTGTTCCTCGTCGGACTCCACTGCCGTGGCCTCCGAAAAACTGGCTTCACACCTCGAGAACCTCCTCGACCTCGCCGGGCTCCCCAGGTCGCTTAAGGATTGCGGCGCTCACAACGGAGATATGGTTCGCCTCGCCAACGAGGCTTCCTCTCAATGGACGGCGCAATTTAATCCGAGGACGATTACCAGCGCGGATTTCCAGCAGCTTTATTCCCGCGCATTGGAATAGCGGCTCTTGAATGAGAGCACCCCCGGGAGCCTGTGCAATGAACCCGAATGAACCCGAAGGGTTCACAGCCAGTAGCCGGGCGTCGCAGCGCAGCGGAGACGCCCGGTAATGCCCCAAAAAGTTGACGGGGCGAAAGGGTCACATCTCAACAATTGACACTTTCGAGCTTTATGTTGGAGTTGAGGTTTGCTGGCACCCGTTCCGGGTGCGGCCTGACTTTTGGTAATTACCGGGCGACACGACGTTTTACGCTTCTGGCCGTCGAATAAGCATTGGGGATTTCCCCGATTAGACACAATAGGGTGATTAGCGGAAGTTCGCTCCAGCGGGGATGCGAACATTTATGAAAACCAGAAACTGCTATTCCACCGAACGGATCAGTGAGCCACAAACTGTCCTGGTCGTCGATGACGACCCAACGGTTCGTTCATTTGAGGCGCAGCTTCTCTCGATGCACGGTTACAACGTGCTACAGGCGCAGAGCGGAGCGGAGGCATTGCAGTTGGCTGACAACGTGACGATTCACCTCCTGCTCACCGACTTTTCCATGCCCGACATTGACGGGCTGGAACTCACTCAAAAATTTCAAACTGTGCACCCGGAGACGCCAGTCCTCATGGTTTCAGGCTCGATAACTTCGACTGACAAGAGAATCCGCAATCTGGCCCGGTTCGGGTTTTTGCCAAAACCATTCGCGCTTGCGGAGCTGATTCAGAAAGTTCGCAGCCTGGTCGATGCTGAAGCGCCTCTCCCGATACGAAATCTGTGAGATGCTTCGTCCTGCCCCTTTTAACCAATCTCCTTCTCTGAAGAGCGAAACCAACCGCAAAGATCAGCTGCACGCAAACAAGTATTCAACTTGCGACAATTGAAAATGGTTGGTCAAAGCTCGCAACTGTCAATTGTTGAGACGCGACCCGTAGCCCACGCGTTGTGGACACGTGGCGCCCGACCGGGCACGTAGTCGCGAATCCGGATGCCGAAGCGCTCGGTTGCTTCGCCCAGCAACTCCAGGAAATGGTAACGATCGCAATCCTGGCGATAGATGACGCGGCGCTCGTTGTGCAAAGGTGGTGCCCCAAACGCCATCCACCCAAAAAAGTGCCCAGAAAGTCCAGCTCCAAACTGTCAAGTGTTGAGACGTGACCCGTACCTGATTCCCCGGCGCCGGAGCGCCGACTTGCAGTCGGCTTTGATCGTTCGCCGGTTCAACCCAGATAGGTAGCTGGCACTCACCAATTGCAGGGCCCGGCTGAGATTGCCCTCGATCGCAATCCTGGCGATAAATGGCGCTGCGCTCGTTGCCGCGGGCGGCCATCGGTTCTTTCAATGCGCAAGGGCGGTGCCCCAGACGCTATCCACCCAAAAAAGTGCCGGCTAGAAAGTAGAGCTCTAAACTGTTATTTGTTGAGACGTGACCCTTAGGTTGTTTTTGCCCTTAGGTTGTTTTTGGTTTTTCTCCTCCGGCTTTACTCCCAGTCACCCCGAACCGCTTCCAAGGCAGCTACGTGTCCGTCCATAAACGCAACGTTCTTCCCGGGTTTCGGCGGGCGCGGGTGAAACTCGTCGTAATCCAGAAAAATCGGGGTCGTTCCCGGAGGAAGAGTCAGGACGAAGTTGGTAATTCCGCCGGCGAGATTGCCTTTTTCCAGCAAGAGAAAGGCGCTATCCGTGCGGTTTTCATCGATGCGACGTCCGTTTAGCTCCGCATTCCATTCGTAACTCGAGCCTTCAGTGGAGAACCGGCCGGCTTTATCAGCGGGGCACCTGAAGACCGTTGCACTATTGATGTTCGTGCCGGCGCTCCGGCCGACGTAACCCGCAAGGACATCGCAGATGCGCGGCAACGGATGTTGCGGATCGATCGGCATGGTTGGGAGGATCTCCGCGCTGGGCAGACGCTCCTGGTTATCCACCGAATAGAGGCAGGTAGCGATTCCCAGTTGCCGAAGATTGTTCTTGCAGGCCGCGTCATACGCTTTGGTCCGGGACCGACCCAAAGCGGGGAGCAGCAGACTTGCCAGGATTGCGATGATGGCAATCACAACGAGCAATTCAATGAGAGAGAACGCCCGGCCAGGGCATCGGCCGCGCCGTGCGGTGCGCACTCCTGCGTAGCGGTTCGCTTCGAGAGGATAGGTTTTCATAAGCAATGTCGTACTTCCTTGTTCCAGCTTGGAGAGGGAGTCTCTATAATATCTCAGCCGCCGGGCCCGTGCCCTTGTCTGGCGAACTGGACGCGTTGTTCGGGAGTGAACTCCATAAACCGCCGAGTCGGGTCTGGAGCACTCAGCATGTGGCCGACATCAGGACCGTTGGTTCGAACTCGCTCTGGCCCGGTCTGGGAAGCCCTGGCCGACGAGCCCGGGCCGATGCTCGATTTTTGGGATCCAGGCGAGCGCCAGGCCGGCCAGGCGAGCCATAATCCACCGGCGATAAGCACCGGCAGCAAGGCCACGGACAGATGTTTTATTTTCATTTTTTATTTTGGTTCAAGAAGCACATTCAGGTTTGCGAAGGCATTCTGTGCGGATTTCACGCTCTTGGCTTTGGATTTGGAATGAAGCCCGGCAATTCTGGTGTGAAACGCCCGCCACCGGGAATGAGCGCTTCATCTTTGCGCCTTCCCACGAGGTTTCACCTCCTTTCGGCTCGATGAGGCTCCTGACGTTTCGAAGCGATTGTTCGAAAGCCGCGTGAAGTCTCTACCGGAATTCCAGCTTTTCCTGGATTTCGCGAATCGGCTTCGTCGTGGGATAACTCTTTCCGCTCTTGAGCACGATCGCGTTCTCCCCTTTGAACATGGGTTGCACCTCTCGGATCCGGTTCAGGTTGACGATGACCGAACGGCTGATGCGCAGGAATTGTTGCGGCGGGAGATGGGACTCCAACCAATTCATCGTCTCGCGCAGGACATGATTCTCTTTGCCGACATGAACGATCGCATATTTGCCAGCCGCTTCGATTGCATCAATGTCCTCCACCTCCACGAAGATGACACGGTCCGGGGTTTTCACCGTTAACCGCCGCAGGTGCTGAGTAGCCGTGCTGTGATTGGCTAACAAATCCAAAAGGCCGCGAGCCGCGCTTCCGGCTTGTTTGTTACCGATGAGTTCGCGCGCCCGCTGGATCGCCTCTTTGAAGCGGTCCGGCTTGAACGGTTTCAACAGGTAGTCGAGCGCACGGGCGTCAAAAGCCCGCAGCGCGTGTTTATCGTAGGCCGTGGTGAAAATAACAATCGGCAGCTGTTCCGGGGGAACCTGGCGCAAAAGCTCAAACCCGTCCATTTCCGGCATCTGCACGTCGAGGAATAGCAAATCAGGCTTAAGGGTGATGATTTGTTCGATCGCTTGAACGCCGTCCTGGTATTCGCCGGCGATCTCAACATCCGCTTCTTCCGCCAGCAACAGCCGGACCCGCTGTCGCGCCAGCGGTTCGTCATCCACAATCACCGCGCGGATTCTCATGCTGGTTCGCTAGTATCCCGGCCCACTGGCACGGGCTCGGTATGGAACGGTATTTGGATTTGCACCGTGCAACCGCGCGGCTCGGTTTTTTCCACGCTGAACTGCTGTTTCGAGCCGTAAAGTTCCCGTAGCCGCGCCCGCGTGTTTGCCAGCCCGATACCCTGGCGTTCCGACCCGTTCGGCGCCTTTGCGGGCATTCCCTGGCCGTTGTCGCGCACCAGCAGCCGCAGTTGCTGACCTTCCCGCCGGGCCTGGATCGTAATCAGCCCCGGCTCGCGCTGCGGCTCGATTCCATGGCGAATCGCGTTCTCGATTAAGGGTTGCAGGATCAGTGCAGGCACCAATGCCGCCGACAGGTCGTCGGACACGTCCTGCTCCACCCGCAATCGCTCCCCAAAGCGCTTCTGCTCAATCCCGATATACGCCCGCACAAATTGCAATTCCCGCGACAACGGAATTTCCTGCTCATCCACGCTGTCCAGCGAGCGCCGAAGCAGTTCGCTCAAGTCCCCGAGCATCTCGTCGGCGGCTCGCGGGTTGACGGTAATCAGCGTCGAAATTGCGTTCAATGTGTTGAACAGGAAGTGGGGATTGATCTGCATGCGCAGCGCCTGGAGCTGGCTCCGGGCGAGCCGTGCCTCCAATTCGGCCGCCCTCCGTTCCCGCTCCTGCAACCTGCGAAAATTCGTGATGGCCTGGCAAACCCCAATTAATGACCCATATACCAGGACATCCAAAGCGGCGCGCAGTCCAAGAAATACGCCGAACGCGCCCGGTGGCCCCAACTTCATGTTATTCGAGATCGGCGGGCCGCCTGGCTTCTCCGAACTTTGAGCAGCAGCAAAAATCCGCTTCACGCCGCGGGACGCCGCCCGGTTGGCACCCACAATCAGCAGGCATGCCAGCAAATGGAGACCCACGTTCCGAACCAGGTTTTTGCGTTCGATCGGAAAGCGGAAAGAAAGCCATCCCACCGCCGGCAGAAAGAAAAGCCAAAGCGCCCAAAAAGAGACTCCGAAGCTAACCGTTTCGCGCCAGGAAATGCGCCCGGTCAACGAAAGTGGAGCCGCAAACAACAGCACCAGCGCTCCCCAAAGCCCCACCCCCAGCGCCAACCCGATAATCCGGAATTGGCGAATGATCGGTTTGGCGCTGTTCACAAGTACGCTCGAGCCTGAGTTTGACCCTGCCCACGCGGGCGGGTTACCGATCATACCCGTCCCCGAGCTTCGAACAAAGCTTTTGGCGCCAATGCACCTTTTTGCGGCGCCAACCCGGAAAAAACCGGAACCAAACCATGAACCCGAAGCGTGCCTGAGTGAAACCAAGGATACGTCGTTGAACACTTCGCGGCCGCTCGACCTGAAGCCTTAACGTTGAAATTGCGCCAAGAGATCCACCATCGGTGCAGACACCCTTCCACGCAACCCGAATGAACCCGAAGGGTTCACAGCGAGTAGCCGGGGCGTCGCAGCGCAGCGAAGACCCCCGGTAACGCCCCCAAAAAAATCAGACCGCACCCGGAACGGGTGCCAGCAAACCTCAACTCCAGCACCGGGCCACGGCCAACCCCGACGACCCTCAACCGCGGTTCGGGATTTAAGCCTGGCTTAGGTGGAACGCTGACGACCCTGGCCTTGTGAAATGACCATGCCAGGCATGTTCATCGAGAGGAGAATATTCTCTCAAAGCTTCGACTGGAAGCTAGGCGAGTTGGAAACGAAGCTTCTGCAAATTGAAAGTCCCCATTCCGAAGAAAGCAAGCTTTGGGAGGAGAAACCACCAAGCACTCTTGGTTGAGAAAAATGATGCAATGTAGAGGGCAGGTGCACGAACAAACTGGAGTTCTTGGGCGTTGGGACGGACGCTTGGAAGGACTCTGGCGTTGCTGTTTCCGGCGCGCTTACCAGCTGGCGAATGTCTGAGAGCGAACGCCGCAAAGCGCCGACAACTTTGGAACACTTAATTCACTCCGCTGATTCATGGAGAATTCTCTCGAGCTGCTCAGGGGTGCGGCGAATGGTGGTAGAATCATCATAGCATATTGGCTAAGATGGTTCTCAGCGCATCAACTAGGAGGTGCGATTCATGAAGCCATGCCTCTCGGCTTCCTAGCTTCTAGTCTAGCGAGGTGGAGACTCATCGTACTCCATTAAGACTTTACCGTCGCGGTCGAGGTAGATGGTCTTTTGGCTAACTATTCTTCGACTCGTGACGTTAAGAACGCCGACCCACTTTGTTGAAGCCAGATTTTTAAGCTCTGGGAGTGTGCTTCTTGCATCATTACTGACTGTAGTGAGTATTATCGATTCGTTTTGGAATCCTACTACCGTGTCGTCACAGTGTACCATGCCGATTGATCGACCAAAAGGCGAACTCGGAGCGTGAATTGCTATGTCTCTATCAGTGTCCATGTCAACTATATGATATGTAACACCACCACCCGGATCATCGCTTATAAAACAAATGTTATGAGTGTTAGGTATATCAAGATAAAATCGCTTAACACCACGCACATTTTCGAAGCGTTTCCCATCGACTATTAATATATTAATAATACTTGGACAAACTTCGCAGAATAGAAAGAAAGGGACGCTTCGTTTTACTGATTATACGCGCACCCCACGCGTTTGTTTCGGTAAAAGCCGCTACAGTGATACACAAAGTAAATCCTAATAGGATTGCGAACCATGATAGCTTCATTCCTTCAGAGCTTTGATGAGGTATAGGTAAGCACAAGGGTCACATCTCAACTTCCAACAATCGTTGCTCCAGTTTTTTAACCTGTCGCTGCAGTTCCCCGCCTTTTTGCAGCCGCTTGCCGAAGCGGCTCACTGCCTGGCCGACCGCTGCGTAATCCAAGCCCCCCGCCAGTTGCCCGAGTTCCCCAAGCGTATAGCGTCCCCGCTGCCGGCCCAGCCACAGCGCTGCGTCCCGACCCCAATCGCCATAGCGCTGGCTGAAGTCCTCCCACGGGCAGCCCTTCAGTCGCTCCAGCCCGGCCACAATCCTCTCCCAAG
>Ga0070738_10004722_pt1 | contig 15936 bp, 16 predicted proteins | sample Coa_R2_2_FD_66446 | JGI IMG/M metagenome (GOLD analysis project Ga0070738, IMG submission 66446) | Surface soil microbial communities from Centralia Pennsylvania, which are recovering from an underground coalmine fire - Coalmine... | ecosystem: Environmental > Terrestrial > Soil > Unclassified ...
GCTCTTCGACCGCTTCTATGTGCCCATGAGCGCGGAGTATCCCGAGGCGCCTGCGAAGCTCGTCTTCAACGAAGCATTGAAGCGTATGCTGAACGCACTGGTCGATGATCTGATCGCCGAAACAGCAAAACGGGTCAATGCTGCCGGCATCACAACTCTCGAAGGGATTCGTAACGCGTCACATCGGCTTGCAGCCTTCTCACAGGAAATGGAAGTGTTGCGGCTCGAAGCCAAGCAATATCTTTACGCCAATCTCTATAACTGCGAAGAACTCACCCGCGACCACGAAGAAGCCACCCGCGTCATCACAGAGTTATTCCATGTCTGGACACGCGACCCATCTCTTCTTCCAGCAAGCTATGCATCTCGCGTATCAAAGGAAGGCACGCATCGCCTGGTGGCCGATTACATCGCCGGAATGACGGATAATTTTATCCTTGCTCAGGATGCGACGTTCAGACGCAGCTGAGTTCACCTGTAAGCTGATACGAATTCGAGAAGGAAAGTCTTTACTTCTTCAGCAGGTTCCTGGCAATAAACAGTGCATTCGCGGGCCGCTCCGCAAGCCTGCGCATAAAATATGGATACCATTCACTGCCGAACGGAACATATACCCGCATATTGAAACCTTCGCGGACAAGTGCCTTCTGCAGGTCGCGACGGATGCCATAGAGCATCTGAAATTCGAAAGATTTCGGGTCGATGCCGCGTTCCCGGACAAACGTCTTTGCAGCCGCAATCATGGCCTCATCGTGCGTGGCGATTCCGTGATAAATACCGCTGGTCAGCAACTGGCCGGTCAGTTTTACAAAATTAGCATCTACATCCCTTTTTTCAGCAAAGGCCACGCTGGCCGGCTCCTTATACGCGCCTTTGCATAGGCGAATTCGGATGCCTTCCCCCGTAAGAGTGCGGATATCTTCTTCACTGCGATAAAGATAAGCCTGAATCACCACACCCACATGGCCGCGATTGTCGGGAAGGGCATGAAGGCGGCGGACCATGTCAATCGTCGCCTGCGTGTACTCGCTGCCCTCCATGTCGACGCGAACGAAGGTATTGGCAGCCACGGCGTGCTCCACCAGGCCCGCGACGATCTCCTCGGCCAGACCGGCATCAAGGTCCATGCCCATCTGGGTCAGCTTCACGCTGACGTTCGCGTTCATTTTTCTTGTCTGGATTGCATCAATCAATCGGTGGTACACTTCTGCCGAGCGCCGGGCCTCTTCCGCTGTGCTGACATTTTCACCCAGGCTGTCCAGGGTCGAAGCGATTCCCATCTGTTGTAATGCTTCCGCCGACTGGATAACTTCATCCAGGGTCATTCCGGCAACAAAGCGCGAAGACATCCGGTGTCCCAGGGCCGACCGTTCTGAAAATCTTCTAAGGGTAGAGTTACGGGAAAGGGCTATAAAGGCAGAGCGCAGAATAGGCATATTGATCTTGAAAATGGCCGAACCATCCATTCTCGCATAACGGGCTGAAAACAGGCTGTACGTTCGGTGGCTTCGGGCACCATGTTCTCTTTGCCATATCGCGGCATTTGGAAACTTTTTCCGGCAGAAATAATAATTTCGTGTAACTGTTACAGGTTTTTGGGTAACACATGCACGCTTGCCGGCATCTTAGTAGTGTAAGGTCAGCCTCTAATTCGACTGGAGGATGTACTCCGGTACTTTTGCGGACAAACAGTACGCTCATGTCAGCACCTGAACGGGAGAACCGTTGCAGGCGCAGTGGAGACTTCCAATGGTGAACAACTGCGCAAATCCACAATGTGGCAAGCCGCTGCATTATCTTCGAGAAGGTCGTATCTTCGTGTTTGAAGCAAGAAACCAGTCAGGCGAAGGTGACAGCGCTATGCGAGGCCATCATCTTGAGCATTATTGGCTTTGCGGCGCATGTTCGTTGAAATTCCGGGTGGAACAGGCTCCTATTGGCGGCATCCGGCTAGTGCCCCGGTATCAGGTGGAGCGACAAACCGTGTCGGAGCCTGCAGCGCTTGCCTCGTGAGTTCCTGATTTCGCGCAGGAGAAGCTAAAAAGCGCCCAAAAGGGGCGCTTTTTATCGTTTTAGGGGCCGGATTTTCGCCTATTCAGGAAGAGAATAGGTCCCTTTTATTGCAAATTTTCCTTCTGCCGACTGGGCTCCGGCGCCGGGTTGACCTCCTCCAATGGAAAGAGTGAACGTCCCTTCCGGAATCTCCGGCTCTCCGGCTTCTGTAACCATGCTCAGGTCCCGCGGCTTCAATTCAAAGCTGATCTGCTGCGATGCTCCCGGCTCAAGATGCACTCGCTGGAAGCCCCGCAGCGCCTTGAGCGGAGCACCGGGAACATTCGGAAACGTAAGATACAGCTCGGCAACCTCGTCTCCGGCCACCTTGCCCGTGTTTTTGACCGTCACGCTGGCCCGTACCGGATCGCCTGCCTTCACCGGTCCTTCCGGAACTTTCAGGGCGCTGTAAGCAAAGCTCGTATAACTCAAGCCATAGCCAAACGGATAGAGCGGCGTCCCACTGAAATAACGGTAGGTCCGGTTCTTCATCGAATAATCTTCAAATGGAGGCAGCTGATCCACCCCGGTATAGAAAGTCACCGGCAGCCGGCCTGCGGGATTATTTTTCCCTGAAAGTGTCTCGGCAATCGCCGCCCCGCCTTCTTCGCCCGAGTACCAGGCTTCCAGAATGGCATTGGCGTGTTCTTTGGCCCAGTTCACACTCAGAGCGCTGCCGTTCATCAGAACGACAACCAGCGGCTTCCCGGTGGCCGCCACGGCTTCCAGCAGGTCCCGCTCAGGCTTGGGCAGGTCGAGGCTGGTGCGGTCGCCGCCTTTGAAGCCTTCTTCTTCAACGGGCATTTCTTCGCCTTCCAGCTCGCTGGTAATTCCCACGACAGCCACAACAACATCGGCGCTTTTTGCCGCTTCAATTGCCGCAGGTGAAGGCCTTCTGTCGAGCTTGGACCACACCAGCTTAGGCCCGGTCGCGCCATTCTGTGGCAATCCGTAATCCACCTTCACGGCATAGGTCTTGCCTTTTTCCAGATGCACCCTGCCGAGCACCGTCTCTTCTCCACGTGTCTGGAAGGCCTGGGCAAAGATCTTGCCGTCCAGCGACCCGCGGAAAAAACCTCCGCCGCGCAGCCCCAGATTGTAGTCGCCGGTTTCCTGCGGGGTGAGCGTTCCTTCCGTGCTTACAAAGACCGCTTCTTTGCCTTCCACTTCCGCGGGTGGAGGGCCGGCCGGCTGACCGAACCCGGTTTCTGTGCGGGTGGCCAGCACTGCCGGCGGCTTGCCACCCGGCCCGCTGAGCGACAGCAGATCACGAATTGCATAGGTGGTCTTTACCCCAGGTTTGCCATCAGTGGATATAAGATTGTCCGGCACAGGATCAGCGTTCTTGCTCAGAAACTGCGTTCCCTCTACATAGTTAATCTGCGCGGAAGGAAATTCGGCCTTCATGCCTTCAAGCACAGAAACAACATGCGTGGGTGTTCCGGTGTAATTCCCGAGCAGTACTTTCGTCTGCGAAGCCAGCGGACCAAGTAGCGCTATTTTGATATCGGACTTCTTCAGCGGCAGCGTTCCGTCATTCTTGAGCAGGACCATCGACTCATTCGCCAGCTTGCGCGCCAGCGCCCGATGCTGCGGGCTGTTCAGCAGCGATTCATCAATCTTTGTGTAGGGAACCATATCCGGCGGATCGAACATGCCGAGCTTCATCCGCGCGGTAAACAGACGGACCAGAGCGGTATCGATGTCGCTTTCTTTCAGATACCCCTCTTTCACTGCATCCAGGTACGGCTTGTAATCATGGTCATCTTTGACTTTGGCGAAGAAATCGATGCACTCGTTGTCCATTCCGCGCTTCAGGCTCACAGCCGAGGCCTGCGCCTGCGTGGGTTCGTAGTGATGGCCGCTGTAGATATCGCGTACCGCGCCGCAATCTGAGACAACGTATCCTTTGAAATCCCATTTCCCGCGCAGCTGGTCTTGCAGCAGAAACTGATTCGCGCATGCCGGCTCGCCATTGATGCTGTTGTAAGCGCACATTACCGAGCCGGCTTTCGCCTCCGTCACGGTCGCGCGGAACGCCGGCAGATATGTATCGAGTTCATCATGCTTGCTTACATCCACGTTGGCGCTGTGGCGCGTCGGCTCCGGACCGCTGTGCACGGCGAAATGCTTCGGGGTTGAAATCACCCGGTAATAGCGCGGATCATTGCCCTGCATGCCGGTGACGAAGGCAACCCCCATGCGCGCGGTAAGAAAAGGGTCTTCGCCATAGGTCTCCTGCCCACGGCCCCAGCGGGGATCGCGAAAGATATTGATGTTTGGCGCCCAGAAATCCAGCCCCTCAAAGATATTGCTGTGACCGGCCCGCACATCCTGCGCATGCTTGATGCGGCCTTCCGTAGAAATGGCGACAGCCATCTCATGGATTCCGGCAGTATCAAAGGTTGCAGCCAGACCGATAGGCTCAGGAAACTCCGTAGTCCCGTCCACGGCCACCCCATGCAGTGACTCACTCCACCAGTCATAAGCCGGCACATTCAGCCGCGGAATGGCCCGCGCCTGATTTACCAGCTGGCTGGCTTTCTCTTCCAGAGTCATGCGATGAACAAGGTCCGCGGCGCGCTGTTCAGGAGGAAGCGAAGGATTAAGATATGCCGCCTGTTGCGCCCCACAAACTCCGATGCCGAATCCAACTGCCAGCAAGGCAATTACTTTTCTCATGCCAACTCTCCTGATGCTGAGTAAATGTTTTCAGAGTGGCACAAATATATGGATTGTGATCAAGAAGTGTCAACGCTAAATTATGAAGAAAATCGCTTTACTCGACCCTCCACCCTATCGTTAAGGCAGAGGATTGCGGGTCGCGGAAGCCGCCGGCTTCAGCTCCTGAACAGGCCTGCCGTAGACGCCGGTAAGAGCATTCCAGCGCACAAAAAGGAGTTCCTGAAGCATTTTCAAGCCATCTTTCAGGTAGCTGATGCGCGAACGCTCATCATGTCCCCAGGTAACGGGTACCTCGCGAATGGAATAGCCGCGCTTAATGGCAATAAAAAGTATCTCCGGATCAAACCCCCAGCGTTCAATCCGCTGCAATTGAAAAACAGTCTGCGCAGCCTGCCGCGTGAATGCCTTAAAGCCGCATTGCGTATCGGCAAAAGGCAGCGCCATGATCATGCGCGTGACGAGATTAAAACAGCGCCCGAAGAAGCGCCGATAGAGCGGCTGCCGCAGTGTCTGCCGCTTCACCTCAAGCCAGCGCGAGCCAATGGCAATGTCCACCCCCTCGCGAATTGCTGTGAACAGCAGTTCTGCTTCCTCCATGGGAGACGACAGATCGGCGTCGGTGAACATGACGATATCTCCCGAGGCCTGCAGCATGCCGTTGCGCACTGCGTATCCCTTGCCGCGATTGCCCGGATTATGAATAAGCCGGACAATAGGATCTTTGGCAATAAAGCCTTCGACGATAGCAGCGGTGTTATCACGAGAGCCATCATTGACAACCAGCACTTCGGCATTCCAGCCGCGAGCGTGAACACACGCGAGCACCTGTTCCAGGGTCCGGCCTATGCGGGCCTGTTCGTTATAGGCAGGTATGACGATACTGTATTCGGGATGCACGCCGGGGAAATTGCTGTCCTTTATGGGGTATTTCTTTCATCATACGCTGATGGATGGAGATGCGCCCGTGGCCCCAATCGTGAATCGATGCGTCATTAGTGCGCCTGAATGGGCCGCACCTGCCAGTTGAGAGGACAGAACTCAGCCAATCGTGCGAAGTCTCGCTGATTTGCTGTGAGGACGGTGACTCCAATTCGAGCTGCGCTTGCAGCAATCAGCGCATCATTGGTCATGCGCGCCTGCCCTATTCGCTCGAATTCGTACTTGTCAAAGTTGGGCAAGAATTTTGCCGGCATATGTCCAATCGGTCAGGTTCGGAACCAGTATTCTTCCTGCTTTCCCGAAGTCGCGTTCCAGTCTATCGAGAATCCGATGGTTTTTTGGATTTGTGCCGGCATAGAGTTCCTCCAATACGACGGAACTTAGCCAGAGCGGAGATTCGCACGCCCATCGCTGTAGCAGGAGAGCAGCATCGCCCTCTACACGCAAAGCAGTAATGTAGCTGGATGAATCGAATAGATTCGGCACTTGCTACTCCGCCAACGCTTCGAATGGTCTCGGTTTGCGTCGCAGCATGAAGCACTTTCTGCGCGCGCTTGAGATTGATGGAATCAAGACGGAAGTGCTTGTGGGGTGATGTGGCTTTTTGCTACAGCCATGGTTCCAGTTCTCTCACCATCAGTTACACATGCATGTGTAACTGATGGTGATTTATGAACATCCTTAGTGACATCGATTTGCAGGCGGAGGATAACGCGAACAAGTTATCCTCCTGCAATCGCCCCAATAACCAGGAACGGCTCTTTCCCTGCCGCAACTGGATCCGGCAGAGGCGCATCCAGAGACTCATGCGATAGATCTTCTTCACACGCAAAGAAGCGCATAAATGGTCGCCTCTTCAGCGTATCGTGGTCACGGATCGTTCCTCTCAGCATAGGATAACGTGCTTCCAGCGCATCGAGAACGGAGCGCTGCGTGACCGGGCCTTCGACCTCGACCACTACCTCGCTCCCCTCGATATGCGCCAGTGTTCGCAGGTGCTGCGGCAGTGCAACACGGACCTGAGACGTCATGGCAGCGTCTGCACCTCAACTGAAAGCACCGGAGGAAGATCGCGAACGATCGGCTTCCAGCTGTCGCCGGCATCGGACGAAGCATATACCTGCCCGCCCGTGGTCCCGAAGTAGATGCCGCATTCGTCGAGCCGATCAACAGCCATGGCGTCGCGCAGGATATTCACATAACAATTCTCCTGCGGCAGCCCCTTGGTCAGCGCCTCCCATTCATTGCCGCCGCTGCGGCTGCGATACACGCGCAGTGCGCCGTCAAGCGGAAAATGTTCCGAGTCGCTCTTGATCGGAACGACATAAATAGTCTCCGGCTCATGCGCATGCACATCAATCACGAAGCCGAAATCCGTGGGCAGGTTTCCGCTGACCTCTTTCCAGTTGTCGCCCGCGTCGTCGCTGCGCATCACATCCCAGTGCTTCTGCATAAAGAGCGTTCCGGGCTTCTCCGGATGCATGGCAATGTGATGAACACAATGACCCACTTCAGCATCCTGGTCGGGAATGTACTGTGAACGCAGTCCGCGATTGATGGGCTTCCACGTCTCTCCGCCGTCATCGCTGCGGAAAGCCCCGGCCGCAGAGATGGCAATATAGATACGCTTCGGGTTGCTGGGATCGAGAATGATGGTGTGCAGACACATGCCTCCTGCTCCCGGTTGCCACTTCGGGCCGGTGCCGTGACCGCGCAGTCCGGAAAGCTCCTGCCATGAGTGCGCCCCGTCCGTCGAACGGAAGATGGCTGCATCTTCCACGCCTGCGTAGACCGTATTCGCGTCCGTGAGCGAAGGCTCAAGGTGCCACACCCGCTTGAACTCCCACGGATGCTGCGTGCCGTCATACCACTGATGCGTGGTAAGGGGGGCAGCCGTCGCATCATAGACAAAGCGATTGCTCTCTCCCATAGGCCAGCCCTGAGGCGATTTTCCAATGCCGCCGCCCGGCGCATACCACGTCTTTCCGCCGTCATCAGAACACTGCAGCACCTGCCCTGACCAACTGCTGGTCTGCGAGGCATAGATCCTGTCCGGATTCACCGGCGATCCCTTCATGTGGAAGACTTCCCATCCGGTGAAATGCGGCCCGCTTACGTCCCACTTCTCGCGCTTGCCGTCTGCCGTGAGGATGAATGCGCCTTTGCGTGTTCCAACCAGTACGCGTACTTTACTCATGAATTGCTCCTCGGTTTTGAAGTTCGATTCCTGCTGTTAAATGGGGGAAGAAAAGGAGTGGGGTCGTGCTCGCTCCATCGACGCCGCACCTCGGCGAGCACCGCGGAGCGGTTCTGCTCCATGTTGTCGATCAGTACGCAAGGCGCAGCTGTCTCTTCATGCCGCGCCGCCCAGATTAATAACTCCAGCATGACCGGCGCAAGATCAATACCTTTTTCGGTAAGCCGGTAGTTCACCCGCCGCATGTCACTCTGGTTAATTTCCGCCGTAAGAATCCCGGCTTCCTGCAGCTTTCGCAGCCGCTCCGTCAGAACATTCGTAGCAATCCCCTCGCCCGATTCCTGAAATTCCTTAAATGTGCGATATCCGCGCACCATCAGGTCCCGAATGATGAGCAGTGACCAGCGATCGCCAAACCGCTCCAGCGAAATGCTCACTGGACATCCGGAGCGACGAGGCTGAGACGACTTTTTCCGCACGCCAAAAAGGTAATCCAGATCACTTGCAAAATGCAACTGAATTGCGGTGAACCGGTATGGTTCAATTCTTGGCACATAAATAGCGCTACACTAGTTCCGTGAAATCCAAACTGCGCAACATTACCATCATGCTTGAGGAGAACGCGGCCCGATGGGCAAAGGTGGAAGCCGCTCGCCACGACACCAGCGTTTCGGGTCTTCAATGCAAATACTTTTGACTGAAGATCTCCAGGCAAATCAGGACCTGGATGGCTTACTTGTAGTGAATCCGTTTCTTCGCAGCCCCTCATGCTGTAATCCGTTAAAAAGGCAAGTTCGCCTGGATCCCCGAAAGTGCTAAACTCGCCGCTATGACAGAAGAAAAACGCCGATCCGCCTGGTTTTGGGTCTTTCTCGGTGGCGGACTTTTTATTGCGTTCGTTGCCGTAGTCAGCCTGCTCGGATACTTCGTGGCGCAGTCCATGGGCGGAAATACCGCTTTCGGCGACAGCATCGGAGTCATCGATGTCGATGGCGTCATTCTTGCCGCCGATAAAACCGTCGACAACCTGCGCAAATTCGACCAGGACGACTCCATCAAGGCCATCATTCTGCACATCAACTCTCCCGGCGGCGGGGCCGCTGCATCGCAGGAAATTTACAACGAAGTCCGTCATATCCGTGATGAAAAGAAGAAACCCATCATTGCATCCATCGAAAGCGTAGGAGCAAGCGGCGCCTATTACATTGCCTCCGGCGCGAACAAAATCTATGCCAACGATGCCAGCATCGTCGGCTCCATCGGCGTCATTATGGAGTGGACCAACTACGGCGATTTGCTCAAATGGGCCAAGCTGAAGCCGGAAGTCCTGAAGGCCGGCTCACTCAAAGACGCCGGCTCGCCCACCCGCGAGATGACCCCCGAAGAGCGCGCTTATTTCCAGGGCCTTGTTGATAACATGCACAACCAATTCATCCGCGATGTCGCTTCCGGACGCGGCATCGGCCAGGACAAACTGACTCCGCTGGCCACCGGGCAGGTCTGGACCGGCGAACAGGCCCTTCCCCTGCATCTGATTGATAAACAAGGCGGATTCCGCGACGCTCTGTTGGATACAGCCAGGCAGGTCGGTATCTCCGGAGAGCCAAATGTGGTAAAACCGCAGAAAAAAGGCCGTTCTATCCTCGATCTGGTGACAACGGACGCGGACGATCTGCTGCCCAATCCCCAACAGTTACTGGAAAAGCACGCAGGCTTCTACTTTCTTTGGCAAAATGGTTAAATTTGTTGCATCTATTATGGTTAACTGGCGTACCCTATTTCTGGAGCAGAACTTGCCATGACCAAAGCAGACTTGGTGGAGGAAGTGACCCAACTCGGCGACCTGACGCGGCGCGATGGTGAGGTGATCGTCGATACGATCTTCGAGTCCGTCATTAACGCGCTCAAGACAGGCGACAAGATAGAGATTCGCGGCTTCGGCAGCTTCCGTATCCGGCAGCGCAAGCCTCGTATCGGCCGCAATCCCAAGACAGGAGCCAAGGTTGAAGTTCCGGCCAAGCGCGTTCCTTATTTCAAGCCCAGCAAAGAATTACGCGATTTAGTCAATCCTCAGGGCGAAGCCACGGCCTCCCACACGGAGCCGCATCACTCAGCTTAATCCGGATTTTTGTCAAGGATCGAGCTTTCAAATAAATTGTCATCCCGACCGGAGCCGCGTAGCGACGTAGCGGAGGGATCTGCAGTTGGCATTTCGGATCGATAAAACCGGAGTACGTAAAGGCATGGACATCCATGCCTTTGCTAGTCCCGTATGCCAATCACCGAAAGGCTGCGCCCGGTAAACCCATGTTCCCCGCGATGCGAGAAATAGCGATCGGTCCGGCAGCTAGTGCAATCGCCCTGAATATAGATGTTTTCCTCTCGTAATCCGGCATCGAGAAGCTGCCGCCGATTGGCCTCCACCAGATCAAGGTGAAGGCTTGGCCCCAGATTGCTGTGGCCCGGCGCACGAGCAGTCATAAACAGCAGTGGATATTTTTCCTTAATTGGATCAGAGTCATACACCTCGGAAAACAGCTCAACCGCATACCTGAACTGTGATTCAAACTCCATCTTCACTTCTTCACCGACCGCATAACAGCACGCCCGGATACCCGGCCCGATCGCCGCCGTCAAATCTTCCGGCAGGCTTCCGAATTCGAGGCGCATGCGCCCTGCCCCATGCTCCACAATGCGTTTCAGTGTTCCCCGCCATCCCGCGTGAAAAGCCGCCACCGCCCGCCTTTTCCGGTCTGCAATCAAGACCGGAATACAATCCGCCGTCTGAATTCCAAGCAGAATTCCGGGCTCGCAGGTCATCATTCCATCGCCCTGAAGCTTTGCTTCATCTCCGGCATCCGCTTGTCCCACCAGATGAATGGCTGCGGAATGAATCTGTTTCAGAACCACCAGCGGCATATCACTGCCGTCTGTCAAAGCCGTAATAAAAAGCCTGCGATTCGCAAGCACGGTCTCCTTTGTGTCAGAAGCAGTAAATCCCAGATTGAGTTCGCCATCTTTCTGGTCGGGGCGATACGCCGTGGTTTTCCCTCCACCGCGCGTGCTGAACCCATGCAGGAGCCACTGCAACTCCGACCATGCTGGAATACGTGCGACTTGAAGCTGACTGGAAAAACGGTGTTCTATGGCAGTGCTCATCCGCTTTCATTGTAGCGATAAAAAGCATAGGGCCCGCTTTCCAGCGGGCCCGCTTTTAGAGGCAATAGAGATGGGTTAGCCAAAGGGTAGTGTGACTGAGGATCCGCATACGCGGACAATTCAAGAGATACTCAACTGGGTGAGGTGTTGATTGAAGTTGCCTCCAAGTGTTGACTAATAGGAGTGCAAACTCGAAGCCAAAGTTGCTCTGCTCTCTTAAAAAATTTTAACTACCGCGACGAAAGCTAAGTTGCTCATCTTATTGCTTTAATCTTTCGTAACACCCCGCCCACTCGATGGTACATATGCTTTAGTAATGCAGAAAATCAGGAAAGAGTACTGGTAAATCAGGCAAGTTACTTGCACATGAGTTGAGTTTCAATCGCCAGTTAGACCTTTTTTGCTGCCAGTACGCTGTGCCCTGTATTTTCAGTGCCGGAAGTGCCGCATGCCGGTGAAGACCATAGCAATACCCAGGCGGTTGGCGGCGGCAATTACTTCGTCGTCTCGTACCGAGCCGCCCGGCTGGATTACAGCAGTGGCTCCGGCGGCGGCTACCGTTTCAAGACCGTCAGGGAAGGGAAAAAAGGCATCGGAGGCAGCCACGCAGCCTTCGAGCGGCAGAACGGCTTTCATAGCGCCAAATTTTGCTGCATCTACACGACTCATCTGGCCGGCGCCGACTCCAATGGTCTGTCCGTTGCGGGCATAGACGATGGCATTTGATTTCACATGCTTGCAGACGCGCCATGCGAAGAGCAGCGCCGCCAGTTCCTCTTCTGTTGGCTGGCGTTCAGTGACAATCTTCAGCTCGGCGGCGGTGACATGACCGCGGTCGGCATCCTGCAGCAATAATCCTCCGGAGACCTGCTTGATTACGCGTGGCGTCTGTGCTGTTTTTACTTCGACAAGACGAAGATTTTTCTTCGCGGCGAAGCGGGCGCGCGCTGCTTCAGTAAAGGATGGCGCAGCGATGGCTTCGACGAAGAGCTTTGCGATTTCTTCGGCAGCCGCCTCGTCCACCTCGCGATTGATGCCGATGACGCCGCCGAAAGCAGAGACAGGATCGGCTGCGAGCGCCTTCTGGTACGCCTCAAGGATAGTTGCGCCGGTGGCGGCACCGCATGGGTTAGTGTGCTTGATGATGGCCACGCCGGGTTCATCGAACTCCTGCGCCAGGTCCCAGCAGGCGTCAAGATCGACAAGGTTGTTGTAGCTCAGCTCTTTGCCCTGCAGCTGCTTTGCTCCGGCAATGCCTGTGCCGGAGCCGTCCGCGTAGAGGGCAGCTTTCTGGTGCGGGTTTTCGCCGTATCGCAGGTCCGCAGCAAGCGGATAGTTGATCCGCAGGGCTTTAGGGAATGGCGACATCGCCGGGTCGGCGAACTGAACCGGAGCCTCGGCGGGATCGGGAGACCAGATCTGCTCAAGTGTGTTGGCAATGGCTGTATCGTAAGCCGCGGTTACGGCAAAGGCCTTTTTTGCCAGCTTCCAGCGCGTTTCGCGGCCCAGGGAGCCCTTATTTGCCGCCAGTTCTTCAGCCAGAGCCGGATAGTCGGCAGGCGAAGTTACAATTGCCACGTCTTCAAAGTTCTTGGCTGCTGAGCGGACCATCGAAGGACCGCCGATGTCGATATTCTCGATAACTTCGGCGAATTTTGCGCCCGGACGGGCTGCTGTTTTCTCGAAGGCATAGAGGTTCACGACGACCATGTCTATCGGCTCGATGCCGTGCGCTTTTACCGCCGCGACGTGCTGGGCGTTTTCGCGGATGTGCAGGATGCCGCCGTGGACCTTCGGATGGAGCGTTTTGACGCGGCCATCGAGCATCTCAGGAAAGCCGGTCAGCTCGGAGATGTCGCGTACCTTAAGGCCGGCTTCGCGCAGAGTTTTCGCGGTCCCTCCAGTGGATACAAGCTCGACCCCATGCTTCGTCAGTTCGCGGGCAAAATCCACCAGTCCGGTCTTGTCAGTGACGCTCAGAAGGGCGCGACGCACCTGTTTATTGCTCAAAACTGTGCTCCTTGGAATGAAAAAGGGTGAAAGATGATTGTAACTTGTCATGTTCTCTCATAACGCCTGCGGCATAGCTCCATCCATTCCCTTGCGCGCTGGTGCCGGTCGGGGAAGCGCGTTGACAGAATCGCGCCCCATATTGCGCCCTGCAGGTCGCGCGCCTCAAAGAACGGCTGCAGGCGCTCCATATCAGTCGTGTTGCCATAACTCGCCAGCGCTGTTTTCGGATCTTCTCCGGAAGTGCGGATAAAGCATGCGATGTCCCATTCGATGGGGCCGCTGCATGCGTCTTCGAAATCGGTCCACAGCAAGCCGCGGCTTGTCCTGAGCAGGTTCTTCCGGTGAGCGTCACCGTGCAGCGGCTGCTCGAGAAGATTGAGTGCATCGATTTTGGCAGCAAGGATTTCATGTCCTCGGCGCAGCATGGCCATGTCGTCACCATCAAGCGCATTCAAGGACTCCATTTCATCCAGCCATTGCGGGATTTCGAAGAATGGGCTCAGCCGCTGCAATGTACCCGGATATTCGCGTAAAGCTGCATGGATTTGACGCAGCAGAGGGCCTGTTTCTTCAGCGCTTGCGATCTGACCTGGATCATGATCGACAAACTGCCAGAAAGTGAGCGCGAGACCGTCATGCAGATGTGGGCCGGCTGGAAGCTCGGCGCTCGGCGCTACAACAGGAAAATTCTTAGCTGCAAGATGTCCGGCGATATCTAAATCCAGCGCGAGCCAATTCTCGATTGGTTTGCGCACCAGGCCCGTGGTGGTGGCCACACGCGCTACAATAGGCGCGGGCTTCAGATGGACAAGCACGTTGCTTCCGTCAGCAAGTATCTCCGGATAATGCAAATTCCGAAGGCCCAGCTCTTGCGAGATGAAGATTGCGGCAGCTATAGCGCGCGAACTCAGCGAATCCATGAACTTATCGTACCTATGAAGCAGCGGGTATTCTGCGCGCAACATCCAAGTTCTTGATCACAACAACGGATTCAGAAGAGGAGGTCTTTACTATGGCGACGGATTCTGTAAAAGAAGTGGCTGCTCCGGGCGATGCCGCACAGTTCGATCTGCAGCGTGAGATTGCCGATTCAGAGCAGAAGAAGCCGTGGCAATCGGGCGTTTATTCAAAGATGCTCGACAAAAGGCCGGATTTTCGAACCGTTCTGATCACGATGGAACGCGGTGCTCACATGAAGGAGCACCATACGGATGGGACCATCTCGATTCATGTGCTGAAAGGCGCTGTGCGCGTAAACGTACAAGGGCAGGCGCGCGAATTGCGTACTGCGGGGCTTTTCACTCTCGGCCCCTCTATCAAGCATGACGTGGAATCGCTGGATGACTCCGCGTTCCTGCTCACCATTTCATGGCCCCCCAGCGAAAAGCTGCGCTCGCTTGAGCATCGCGGCTACGGGAGCTAGGACCTCTCGTACCGATAGAATCCGCGTCCGCTTTTACGGCCCAGCCAGCCTGCGTCAACCATGCGGATGAGCAACGGGCACGGTCGATATTTCGGATCGCCCAGCCCGTCCTGCAGCACGCGCATGATGTCCAGGCAGACATCGAGGCCGATAAAGTCGGCCAGCGTAAGCGGCCCCATGGGATGCGCCATGCCGAGCTTGAAGACTTCATCCACAGCTTCAGGAGTGGCCACGCCTTCCATGACAGCATACATCGCTTCATTGAGCAGCGGCATGAGCACGCGGTTTGAGACGAAGCCGGGCGCGTCGTTGACTTCTACGGGAGTCTTGCCTAATTGTTCGGCGAGCGACTTCACCGTGTCATAGGTGGCCTGCGAGGTCTGGAGCCCGCGAATGATTTCCACCAGCTTCATCACCGGAACAGGATTGAAGAAGTGCATCCCGATGACCTGATCAGGGCGTTTTGTTTGCGCAGCAAGCTTCGTGATGGAAATGGAAGACGTATTGGAGGAGAGAATGACATGCTTCGGCAGAAGGGAATCAAGCTCTGTAAAGAGATGGCGCTTGATCTCAAATTTTTCCGTCGCCGCTTCGATGACAAAATCGCAGGATGCCAGCGACTGCCGATCCAGTGTCCCCTGAATCCGATTCAGCGAAGCAGTCGCCTCATCGGCAGTCAGCTTACCCTTGGTGGCTTCGCGGTCAAGATTTTTCCGGATGGTTTCCAGTCCGCGATCCAGGAATCGCTGCTCTACTTCACAGAGACGAACGTCGAATCCGCTGCGGGCAAAGACATGCGCGATGCCATTACCCATGGTACCGGCGCCGAGCACGCCGATGGTCCTGATCTCAATCATCCATTCACCTCAAAACACATGAGTGTATCAGGCGGAGGCTGCTAACTTGTGATTCTAAAAAATAGAATTGTCTTCCTGAGCCCTTCGCCTTCGCTCAGGGCAAACTCCGTCGAAGGATATGCTTTTTTTCTTACGCCACAAAGTTGATGGCTGGACAAGCACTTTCTCGATAGGTTTGGCCCGGCATAGAGTCGTCATTCTGAGCCGCCTCCGGGGTCCCCGACACGCGGGTTTTGTGTGTTGGGGTGGCATGCGAAGAATCCCCAGCCTGGCTTGAGATTCTTTCTCCCCTTCACCACCCCATCACGTGAAACCCGCACGTGCTGGGGCTTGGGTTCGGTCGTCAAAATGACGGCGGTTACATCTGCGGGCGAGCACGCTCGAAAAACAAAGACAGATTTTTCACTTCGCTCAGGATGACAGCAGTTCTTAAACTGAATCAAGAAATTTTCACAACAATCGCTGTTACATTGTCGCTGCCGCCTGCATCGCTGGCGCTCTGGATAAGACGTTGGCAGAGCGCTTGTAAATCAGAAGGAGCTTCATGGAGAAGTTCAGCCAGCCGTGCTTCAGAAACTTCTTTCGTCAGCCCGTCGGAGCATAGAAGGAAG
>Ga0070738_10004727_pt1 | contig 15924 bp, 7 predicted proteins | sample Coa_R2_2_FD_66446 | JGI IMG/M metagenome (GOLD analysis project Ga0070738, IMG submission 66446) | Surface soil microbial communities from Centralia Pennsylvania, which are recovering from an underground coalmine fire - Coalmine... | ecosystem: Environmental > Terrestrial > Soil > Unclassified ...
CCGACTTGGGATACGGCTCGTGTACACACGAACCATGTCCCAATCCAGGAGACTCTCACTGGCTGAACCCGTACGCCGTCCGCTCCTCGCTGGAACCACGACGGCAGGAGCTGGAAACGCTGCTGATGAGTCTCGAGGACGAAACGCCTGCCGCGAGCTGAGCATCTGGTCGAGGCGGTCGCGGAACCGTTGCAGGACCGGCTGCATCGCCGCAGCCCGGGCCCGATTGGTCAACTCACGGGGATCGTCGCGCTCGTCGAATAACTCCTCGGTTCCATCCCCCTGGTTGCGGATGTAGACGAAATCCCCCTCCGCCAGCGAGATCAGCGGGCCGCGACGGGCCGGCGACCGACCGCGATTGGGATTGATCGGATTGGGGGACGCCAGCTCGGAGAGCACGGCATCGCCGGCACCGGCAGCAGCGGAGGAACGCGCGGGATCGCGCCATAGCCTGGCGAGCGATCGGCCCGGGAACGGCGCGCCGGTCCCCAGGCCGGCCAGGTCGGCGATGGTCGCCGGCAGATCACGCAGGCTGACCGGATCGTTCACGACCACTCCGAGCTGGTCACGCTGGGGCAGGACCATCACCAGCGGCACGCGGATCTCGGGACGATACAGGCTCTCGCCATGATCGAACAGCTCGTGCTCCCCGAGCCCTTCGCCGTGATCGGCGGTGACGATCACCATGGTCTGATCGAGCGCGCCGCGCCGCTGCAGCTCGTCGAGCAGCTCGCCCAGCCGCTCATCGAGATAAGCCAGACAGTTGTCATAAGAATCCTGGGCCAGGGTCCGGTCGCGCTGGGGCAGCTCGAGCTTGTCGAGTTCGGGCCACTGCTCCAGGAGCTGGTAATCGGCCGGGGACTGGGGCTTCACTCCGAAGCGGTACGAAGCGCCCGGGGGAAGCAGGTAGGCGGAATGGGTGTCAGAGTAATTGAGGAAGACGAAGAAGGGACGTCCCGGCTGGGGTCGTCGCGCCAACCAGTCGAGGAACTGGCGATTGATCGATGCGGCTTCCCGCTTCACCAGATCAGGTGTCAGGACCAGCCGCAGCAGGGATTCCTGCCACGCCCGCGCGGGACCTGGGTCCAGGCTCCCGCCCACGTTCTGAACCAGATGGGCCAGCGCCTTCAAGGTGAGATCGCCCAGGTAGGCAGTCCGGACGGGACTGAGTCCTTCCAGGAGGTAATCTTCGTAGTGCGTGAAGCCGCGGTCCAAACCGGTGTCGTAGGAACAATAGAGGGTGTTGGCGACGAAGCCCGCGGTCGCGTAGCCGTGTGCTCCGAGGTATTCGGCCAGGGTGGGAAAGCTGCCCTGCCACGGTGTCCTCCATTTCACGGCGAGCTCATGGGGCCATCGACCGGTAAACAGGCTGGCGTGCGAGGGGAGCGTCCAGGGCGCCGCGGCGCGCGCCTGCTCGAAACGAATCCCCCGCCGCGCCAGCCGCTGGAGTGCCGGCGTGGTGGGACGCGGATAGCCGTAGAGGCTCAGGTGGTCGGCGCGGACCGTGTCCAGCACGATCAAAAGCACGTTGGGCGAATGCGCCGGGGGCCAGGGACGGTCGGCCTCGCGCCACTGCTTGAGCCGATCACCTCCGAACACCAGACCCGCCAGCGCCAGGACAATTCCCAGGAGGCCCGGGAAACTCCGGAACATCCACCGTCGCGATTGCGTCGCCGACCGCTCGAGCGCCGGCGCCCAGCACACCGCGATTCCCCAGGCCAGGAGGACCCAGGCCTCGAGGTAGATCCGCGGGTCGGCTATCAGGAGCACCGGGAGGACGGCCCAGAAGAGGATGAGTCGGGGGCCGAGCCACCCTCCCCTCCGCGGCCATCGCTTCGTGACCATGGCCAGGACGAGTCCGAAGCCGGAAAAGATGAGGAGATCCACGAGCGGACCCAACCAGACGAAGTGCCGGCTCATCGTATAGAGCCGGCCGGTCGGGTCCATGCTCCGGGACAGCACCCTCGTGCCGACCTCGAGCAGGCCCGAGGCCAGGCCGCACCACGCCGCGAACACGAGCACGTCCAGCGGGCCCAGCCGGCGCACGACCGCCAGCGCGGGAGCCGGTGCCGGTGCGGAGGTGACCCGGTCCGCCGGGGTCGTCGTGGTCATCGGGCGGTTCTCCCGGAGCGGGGGCACTGCGGGGGGCTTCGCTCTTCGGGCTCGACCCCAGTCACCCCGGCACTGGCGCGGGGCAAACGGTGGGCGGGTGGCTGGGGTCCAAGCCGGCGTCAGCCGGCGCAGCCCCCAGGAGTGCCGGCGCGGGAGTGACCCCCCAGGATTCCGCCCGGGCTCCACGCGACCGACTCCGCCGCCACGGTCCCTTGAGCCGGTGGTCGCTCCACGTCACCAATTATGGACGACCCGAATCTGGGCGAGAAGAGGAGGCAGGAGCCAGTCGGAGGCCGCGAGGGGGCGGGCGGACCCTTGACCCCGGGCAGCCGCGGCCGTCAAATTGAGCCGCGGGGCCCTGGTGCCGGGGACCAAGTTCGGACCGTTCCAGGCTCCGCAGTCGGGGTTCCTTCATGCGCCGGGGTGTCTTCTGCCTCGTTGGTCCAGCATGCTTCCTGGCCCTGCTGCTGATCGTTTACCGCCCAGTCCTGTTCGCGGATGGTCAGTTCGCCTCCAGCACCACGTCGCATTTCTATCCGCTCTACCAGCGGGTGCAGCAGGAGTGGGACGCCGGGCGCTGGCCGCTGTGGGACCCCGGGCATAACGCCGGCCAGCCCCTCCTGGGCGACCCGATGGCCGCCGTGCTTTATCCCGGCAAGGTGCTCTATGCCGCGCTCCCTTACGCCTGGGCCGCCCGGCTCTACGTGATCGTGCATACGATCGTCGCCTTCCTGGGCCTGCTGGCCCTGGCGCGGTCGTGCGGCCTGAGCTGGGTGGGGTCCTGTTTGGGAGGACTGAGCTACGCGTTCGGAGCCCCGGTGCTGTTGCTGTATGGCAACCCGCTGGTGCTGGTCGGGGCCGCGTGGATTCCCTGGGGCCTGTGCGCGATCGACCACCTCCTGAGGCAGGGGCGGCGGCGGGGTATGGTCGGGCTCGGCGTGGTCCTGGCGATGCAAGTGCTTGACGGCGACGCCCAGGCGGCCTACCTGACGGCCCTCTGCGGGGCCGGTTATGCCCTCGTCCTGACAGGCCGCGGCGGTAATCGTCGAAGCTGGGTCTTGACCAGGCCAATGGTTCTGGGCGCGGTCGGCCTTTGGGTCGCGGCCACCTTGGGCCTGGCATCCCCGCGGATCGTGCGGCCCGGGTTGCTGGTGACGAAGGGGCTGGTCCTGACCGCATGGGTGGCCGCGATCCTGGGGCTGGCGTGGCACTGGCACCGCCATCGTGCCGAGGCCCGATTGGCGCCGAGGCTGGCCCGGCTGATGGGTGCCTGCGCCCTGGCACTGGCCCTCGCGGCCGTGCAGCTCCTGCCCGTGCTGGAGTTCACCGGCCGGACCTGGCGCGCGGCCGGCATCTCCGCGACCAATCTGTACCGATACAGCCTGGACCCCTGGCGGATCGCCGAGCTGGTCTGGCCCAACATCTTCGGGACCAGCTCCCCCGAGAATCGCTCCTGGCTCCAGGCCATCCCACCGGTCGGAGGCCATGAGCTCTGGGTGGACTCGGTCTACCTGGGAGGATTCGCACTGGTGCTGGCACTCAGCGCCGCCGGCTGGCGTGGCGGGCCGCCCTGGCGCGCCTGGCTGACAACCGTGGCGGTGGTGGCGCTGGCGGCGAGCCTGGGCAAGTACGGCAGCCCGCTCTGGTGGGCCCGGTGGGGCCTGTTCCCCGCCACGCTCGGACCGCATGACCCTCCCCTGGGCCAGCCGCGCCCCGATGAGCTTCTCCCCGACGGGGCCGGCAGCCCCTATGGGCTGCTGGCGATGCTCCTGCCCGGGTTCGACGCGTTCCGTTACCCAGCCAAGCTGGCGACGTTCACCGCGGCGGGTCTGGCGGTCCTGGCGGGCGTGGGCTGGGATCGCGCGACGTCGGAAGCGCCGGCGACGCGGCGGCTCCGGCGTCTGAGCCTGGCCGGGTTGGGCGCCAGCCTGGTCGGGCTGATCGCGGCCTGGGCGGCCCGGGGCCGCGCGGTCGCCCACCTGGCCGGCCAGGTCCCCGGCGACCCGATGTTCGGCCCGGCGGACGTCGCCGGCGCCTGGGGCGAGACGGAGCGCGCCCTGGCCCACGGCGCGATCGTCTTCGCGGCAAGCCTGGCCCTGGCGCGCGCGGCCCCGCGCCGACCCCGCATCGCCGGCGCGCTCGCCCTGGTGTTCCTGGCCGTCGATTTAGCCCTGGCCAACGCCCGCCTGGTCCGGACCGCGCCCCAGGCCGACTTCGAGGCGCCGTCCGAGGCGGCCCGGTGCATCGAGGCCGCCGAGCGCGCGGAGCCCGCCCCGGGCCCGTTCCGGGTCCACCGGATGCCTGGCGGCTGGTTCCCGCTCCAGTTTGCCACCACCGGCTCAGCTCATCGGTACCAGGAGCTGACGGCCTGGGCGCGCGCGACGCTCTTTCCGCTGTACGGCCTGCCGATGGGCCTGGAGTACTCCACGACGATCGGGTCCCTCGAGATCGAGGACTACACGGCCTTCTTCCACCCGCAACCGATGCCCGTCCCCCGCGGGATGGCCCGGGTCCTGGGCGTCCCGGCGAGCCAGCCGGTGATCTATTTCCCCAGGCGCAGCTTCGACCTCTGGGGTGCCCGCTATTTCCTCCTCCCCGCGGTGCCGGATTGGATCAGCCCGGATCGGGGCTTCGCCTCGTTCCTGGACCAGACGGAATTGATTCACCCTAGCCCGGAAGTCCTCTCCGAGCGGCAATCCCGCGACGGAAGCGAGCCCTGGGGCGTGCGCCAGGACTGGCAGCTCCGCCGCAATCGGGCCGCCTACCCGCGCGCCTGGATCGTCCACCATGCGCGGATCCGCCCCCCGGCCCGGGATCCCGACGCCCGCGCCCGGCTGACCCGGACCCTGGTTTTCATGAATGACCCGATGTGGATCGACCCCGATCGGACCGTCCTCGACCTCCGCGCGCTGGCCTTGATCGAGACCGACGACAAGGAATCGCTCCAGGGGTTCCTCTCCCCCAGGCCGGTTGGGCCATCGGAGTCGGTGGCCATCGTCAAGCATGAGCCCCAGCGGGTGGAGCTGAGGGCCACGCTCGACTGGCCGGGCCTGGTCATCCTGGCCGACACGTTTTATCCGGGCTGGCACCTGACGATCGACGGTCGGCCGGCGCCGATCTGGCAGGCCAACCGAATCATGCGCGGGGCTGCCGTGCCGGCCGGGGAGCATACCTTGATCTATGCCTTCCAGCCGGCCTCGTTCCGGATCGGCGCGATCGTCTCGACCGCCGGGGTGATCGCGCTGGTGGCGTTGCTCGGATCCTCCCGGCAACGCTCGGAGGATTCGGCCTCGAAGACCCCCTAACGCGGCCTTCGGCCGCAACCCAAGAGGAATGGCAGATTCCAGATTCCAAATTCCAGATTCATCATTCCCAAATCCAGATTCATCCTCATTTGGAATCTGGAATCTGTTATGAGGCATGGCGGATTCCGGATTCACCATTCCCAAATCCAGATTCATCCTCATTTGGAATCTGGAATCTGTTATGAGGCATGGCGGATTCCAGATTCATCATTCCCAAATCCAGATTCATCCTCATTTGGAATCTGGAATCTGTTATTTGGAATTCCCAGGACGCGCGCACGGCGCGGAGATCCGGCGGTGGTCGATATTAACCGCCCGGCCGCAGGTCCCTGCCGGCCAGGCCTGGGTAGTCCACTCCGTAGCGGTAGGCGCGGAAAACCGGATTCCTGCCCGGGGGGGCCGAGCCGCTCGACCGCGACTTGCCGGTCTCGGCGTACGTGTAGGTCCAGACAGCCTCCTTGTTCCGAGTCACTTCGAAGATCGTCCCGCTCACGCCATTGCAGATGAGCGTGTTCCCGTTGGGAAGTCGCTGGGCACCGGACATGAACCCGGCGAAGAACTCGGTCTTCGTGGGGGCCGTGAAGCGCCAGATGGGTTCGTTCGGCCCGTAGGACATCCCCGGCTCGCGGACGTAATGGCCGTGGGCGTCGACCGGCAGGACGAGCTCGTCCACCGACGAGTAGTCGCCCCCCGGCCGGCCCAGACCGTTGTTGAACACCAAGGCGTGCCCCGCGCCGGGACGGTCCCGCGGGATCCATTGCGCATCATGCGGGGCGAAGAGCCGCTGGTCCGCCTTGGTGCCGGCGCGATAGGCCTGGGGATTCCCCCATCGGTAGAGAAGATCGCCGCCCTTGCCGCTACGGCCTCCGGTGTGACCCGCCGCCTCGGCCGGGGTCGTGCTGTGGTCGATGATCCAGAACTCGTGGAACTGGCGGACCGTCAGCATGATCTGATCGAGCTCGGCGTTGTAGGCGACCGCGTTGATGTGAGTCCAGTCCGGAGTGATCTCTGGGGCTGCCCTCTGGCTGCGAGAGCCCACGTACCCGATGCTCCGAAGCGTCTTCAGGGTGTCGGGCGATGGTGTGGTGCGCGCGACCTCCGTCGCGAGACTCTCGCCGACGTTGATGTCGATCAACTCGGGATGTGCGGCGACCTCCCCGTAATTGGCCCGGGAGGCATCCCGATCTTGAATCAAGTGGTCCCAGACGTGCCATTCCCACACCACCTCACCGGTCGTCGGGCCCGTCGGCCTGACCTCGAGGACCGAATCGGCGAGCCAGGGACCGGCCACCGCCTCCGGCCGCCGTCCGGCGGCGATGGTTTCTTCGGCGGTCTTGAGCTCCCAGACCAGCAGGAGCACGTGGCCGTTGGGCAGCCGCGCGATGTCATGGTGGGGGACTTGCTTGGCGTTGTGGAACTTGAAGTCCCAGACGAGCTCGCCCTCCCAGGTGAATTCTTGAACCCGTCCCCCCGCGGCGGGGCCGACGAGGAGTCGCTCCGCCGGGAGGACCTGGCCGGCGCGGAGCAGGTGCCCGTTCTCCAGCAGGTAGGCCGTCTGGCCCGCCGTGTACTCGCTGGTCCAGGTCCGCACGATTCTCCCCTCCATATCGACTAAATGAGTATTCGTCGATAACAGAGGGGCGACCAGGGTGTAGCCCGGAAACGCCGACGGCCGGTGGGCGAGCGTCTCGACCCACCGGGCCAGGCCTGTCCCGAGCGCCAGGGTCAGGGCGATTCCCAGGATCACTTTGGCGGCGAGGCGCATCGATGGTCCGTGCCGCGATCCCATGAGGCCGTTACTCCCGATGTCGAGCGTTTCCCGAGATCCCGAGGACCTCGAACGACCCCCGTGTGGCCGCGCCGGCCGGATCGCGCGGTTCCACGACCCGGTAGCTCCTGTCAGCGGCCAGGTGTTCGGCGACGCTGACGCGCCCGGAGGGCCAGCGGACGGTCACCTTCTGCGCCTCCGGCTGATCTCCCAGGCCGATCAGGAGCCGGGGATCGTGCGCGCTCTCCAGGCTCGTCCCGCCTTTGCGCTGACGGACGAGCTTGCGGCCGGCCAGCTCGACCTCGACGCGCGCTCCGATGGCGTCGCGATTGCTGACCGTGCCCACGAGGGACAGGCGGATCCAGTGATGGGTCGTCCTGGTATCGTTCCGCAACAGCGCCGGCGCCGCGTCCTTGTGATTGATGACGATATCGATGTCGCCATCGTCGTCCAGGTCGCCGAAGGCCGCACCCCTGCCGACGTGATCCGCGTCGAAGTACGCCCCGGCATCGCGCGTGGCCAATCGGAACCGGCGTCCCTGGAGGTTGCGGTGCAGCAAGGGGGGCTGGGCATACGGGCTGTTGTACCCCATCTGATCGAGGTTGTCGTCCACATGGCCGTTGGTGACGAAGCAATCGGGCCAGCCGTCGTTGTCGAAGTCCGCCAGCGCGCAGCCCCAGCCGACCCAGGGCGTGCTGTCACTGGCCATCCCGCTGCTGGGCGTCCGATCCTCGAACAGGCCGTCTCCCAGGCCCACATACAGCGAGTTGGGCTCATTCCAGTAATTGGTGACGACCAGGTCGACCCAGCCGTCGCCGTCGATATCCTCGGCGTCGACGCCCATCCCGGCGTGGGTCTGGCCCCGCGCGCCGTAGCCGGCACCCGAGGATTCCGTGACGTCCTGAAACGTGCCGTTGCCGCGATTGAGGTACACGAAGTTCGGGCACATATCGTTGGCCACGTAGAGGTCGACTCGGCAGTCGCCGTTGAGGTCGGCCGCGACGACGCCGAAGCCGCGGCCATCGGTCCGGCCGACGCCCGCCGCCTCGGTCACGTCGGTGAAGGTCAGGTCGCCGTTATTGCGGTAGAGAACATGGCGGGCCGGCTTGATGGACGTGGGGATGCAGTAGGTCCGCACTTTCCCCTGCGCGTCGCCGCAGAACCGATCGTCGTGCGGCAGCGTCCACTGACCGTAATTGGCCACGTAGAGGTCGAGGTCTCCATCATTGTCGTAATCGAGGAATGCTCCGCCGGAGGACCAGTTGGGGCGGTCGATCCCCGCCGAGTGGCTGATATCCCGGAACGTGCCGTCGCCGTTGTTCAGGAAGAGCACGTTCGGACCGTAATTGCAGAGGAAGACGTCCGGGTCGCCGTCGTTGTCGATGTCACCGACCACGATCCCGTGGCAATAGCCGGCGAAGCCTAGCCCCGAGTGGCCGGTGACGTCCTGAAAGCGGTTGTCGCCCAGGTTCTTGTAGAGCCGGTTCGGCCCGTTCCGAGCGGTGCCCAGCGGCAGGAGCGTCCCGGTGGCGAAGTAGAGGTCGAGCTTGCCATCGCCATCGAAGTCGAAGATGGCCACCCCCGAGCCGTTGGACGTCGGTAGGTACTTCTCCGCGGTCATCCCGGAGAAATGCACGAAGTCGATCCCGGCCTGCCGGGCGATCTCGGCGAATCGGAATGGACTCGGATCCTGGGGCTGGGTCCGGTTCAGTCGAGTCGAGACCAGGTTGACCGCACCCGGCCCGATGCCTGCGGTTGTGCCCCCCGAGAGCCCTGCGCCGGGGCGCCTGGCCGGGGAAAACGCGACGTTCCGGCAAACCGCCAGGACCACGGAGCCGCCCAGGAGCAGACCCAGGATCGCGAGCCAGCGCAACAGCACGTGCGGGGCGACGCGATCCCTCGGACCGGGAGTCGCCTCCGTCGTGGGACGCGACGACCGCTCGCTCGATGCTCCGCTCGCTCGAACCCAGCTCATGGCCCGACCTCGGCCTTCCTATGTGACCTGACCTGACCTCAGGGGGATGTGGTGGACGACGAAGACGACGAGTCCGCCAGCGCGGGGAGGGAAAGCGGCCGGCCGGACGCCTGCGCCAGCTCCGGATGCGCGGCGTGCAGGGCCTTCAGGCTCTGGCGTGCCGGCTGGAAGCTCGCGTCGAGGGCCAGCGCCGCCTGGAAGCAACGGCTGGCCAGCAGGAATGAGCCCGACTCTTGAGCTGTCTGCCCCATCTGCCAGGGAATCCGCGGATCCTCGGGGTGGCGTGCGATCTCCGCGCCGAGCTGGTTCATCCGTGCGATGCGCTCCTGGGAGGCTTCGCGCCGGGATTGGGTCGCCGCGGCCCGCTCCTTCAGCCCCAGCCGGGTCTCGATCTTCTGGAGCAACTGGAGCGCGCCCAGATCGTTGGGCGCGGCCGCGACGGCACGCTCCGCGACGACCAGGGCCTGGTCCCAGTGCGCGCGGGCGACATGAGTCCGGGCGCAGGCCAGCAAGGCATCCAGGTTGCGCGGGTCGTGCGCCAGCGCCCGATCGGCCAGGGAAAGCGCCGCCTCGAACCGATTGGCGTCGAACGCCGCGCGCGCGCCGTAACCCAGCATGACCGGGTCGTCGGGAAACTGCTGAAGCGCCCTGGTCACCCAGGTCTGGGCCTCCTCGGCCTGGTCGCTGGCCATCAGGCAGCCGATCAAGCCGACCAGCGCCGCGCGGTCCCCGGGCCTGAGCCGGACGGCCTTCTCATACGCCTGGATCGCCCTGGGGAAGTCGCCCAGGTCCTGGAGGACCTTGCCCAGGTTCAGCCAGACGGGGAACTCGCGCGGTCGGAGCCGAGCGGCCCCCTCGAGCACCTCGACCCCGCGTTTGCCGTGACCCAGGGCGAACTGCAATTCGGCCAGCGTCACGGCGGACTCGAATTGATTCGGCTGGAGCTGCACCGCGCGCTCCAGCGCCAGCCGGGCCAAGTGGTACTGGCCGAGCCGGATCAAGGCCAGCCCGGCGACGGTCATGGCCTCGCCCGAGCCGGGCGCCTCATCCCGGACGTGACTGACGGCATTCAGCGCCAGGTCGGGACGACCAAAGCGCAGATAGGCACGACCACGCTCGACCGCTTCCCAGTGCCCGGGAACGAAGCCGCGTCGCCAGTGCCACCCGAGCCATCCCGCGACCGCCAGGGCCAGGACCGCGGCGCCGATGGCCAGGGCACGCCGGGCCGTCCGGGCGGCGCCCGGCGCGGCGAGAGTCGGATCGGCGAGCGTGGTCCTGTTCATGTGCGCGTGAGTCTCCGGCCGGCATCGGTTCGCACGACTGAACGCTATTATCGGTGGTCCGTTTCGCCGCGGGAAGGGGAACTGACTCGGGGGCGGACGGCGTGAACCGCGAGGTTGTCCCCTTCCTGGAGGTCGAGGATGCGGTCGGCCGGCAGGTTCGACCAGGCCTGCACCATCCCGGAGGGCCAGCGGACTTCGAGGTGCTCGACCATCCGGGCAGACCCGAGCCCGAACCAGAGCCGGCTGTCACTCGCGGACAAATAGCTTGTCCCACTGGTCACCCAGCGCACCGCGGATCGGCGGCCGGCGCGGCAGACCACGCGCGCCCCGACAGGAGTCCGGCCGGATCGCGTCCCGCGCAGACGCAGTCCCAACCAATGACCGCCCCTCGTGCGGTTGCGGAGCACGGCCGCCGGCGCATCGCGATGCACGACGACCAGGTCGACTCGGCCATCGTTGTCCAGGTCGCCCGCGGCCACGCCGCGGCCGACCACCGGGTGCACGAAATAGGGCGAGACCTCGGTTCCCGCCGGGGTAAAACGGCCGTGCTCCCGGCCCAGGAACAACTGCGCGGCCTGGGCCATCGGCGTGTTGAGCCAGGGCTGATCATCGGTATGACCGTTGCCCACGAAGAGGTCGAGAGTCCCGTCGTTGTCGACATCGAGCGCCACGGTGCCGAACCCGGTCTTGGAACGGCTCGGGGCGGCCAGGTTCGCCGCCAGGGTCGCGTCGACGAACTGGCCGCCGCCCAGGTTCCAGCGCAGGGTGTTGGCCTGGTTGATGAAGTTGGTGTGGAACAGGTCGATGCGGCCATCACCATTGAGGTCCTCGGCCACCACGCCCATGCTCGCGGTGGGCTGCCCCGTCCCGTCGTACGCCACCCCCGCGGTGAGGCCGGCCTCCTCGAAGTGCAGTCCGCCGCGGTTGCGGAACAAGAAGTTCGCCGTCCCGTCGTTGGCCACGAAGAGGTCGAGCCGGCCGTCCCCGTCGAGATCGGCAATGGCCAGGCCCAGGCCCTTCCCCTCGGGGACTTCGATCCCCGCCTCCCGGCTGACGTCGGTGAACGTGCCGTCCCCATTGTTGCGGAAGAGATGATCGAGCTGGGCCGGGAACCGTTCGGGCTGGCAGTGGATCCGCCTGCCGGACTTATCCCGGCATTCGACTGCGGACGCGGGGTCGGCCTCGACGTAGGTGACGGCCACCAGGTCCAGGTCGCCGTCCCCATCCAGGTCGCCGAAACCCGCGGCGGTCGTCCAGCGCGAGGACGAGACCCCGGCGCGTTCCGTGACCTCCTCGAACGTGCCATCTCCCCGATTGCGATAGAGGACGGTCTGGCCCAGCCCGGTCACGAACACGTCGTCGTGCCCATCGTTGTCGAAATCGCCCACGGCGCAGCCCATCCCGTAACCACGCCCGGCGACCCCGGCCCGCTCGGTGACATCCTCGAAGGTCCCATCGCCCCGGTTGCGATACAGCCTGTTCGGCCCGGGGGGAGATCGCCGATCGAAGGGCAAACGGCACCCGTTGACGAAGTAAATGTCGAGCCAACCATCACCATCATAATCGAACAGGGCGACGCCGCCGCCCATGGTGTCGCCGATGAACAAGTTGGGGGTCGCCCCGCATTCGTACCGGAATCGAACTCCCGACCGCGGGGCAATGTCCTCGAACCGGGGACCGGAGTCCGATTGGGCCGCCATCTGGGGGGTGCCCTCGAGCGGCCGCGGCGATGCCGACGCCTTGAGCACGGGCCGGGAGAGGGCCACGGCCGGACCGTCGTCCCAAGGCGCGAGGCGCGCCGGGTCGAATCCCGGGGGCGGGGAACGGTGTCGCGGATCGCGCTGGAGGGCCAGCTCGAACCAATCTCGCGCCTCGGCGGTCATTCCGACCTCCTGGCAAAGCTGACCGATCCGCAGCAGCGCGTCGCCGTCGAAGGGCTCGCGGAGCAGGCGCCGGAGCTCGCGTTTCAAGCGGTCGTCCCGGACGCCGAGGGCCTCGGCGCGGTCCAGGTGGACCCGGGCTGCCGGCCGGTCACCACGACGGATCAGGACCTGTCCAAGGCGGTAGTGGGCCTCCGCGTTGCGGGGATCCGCCGCGACGGCCTTCTGCAAGCCCAGCAGGGCCTCCTCGTCCCGGCCCCAGGCCTCGGCCAGCCTGCTGCGCAACACCCACCACCGTGAGGCATCGACGGCCCGGCTCGGCGGGGTGCCGAGGAGGGCGAGATCGTGTTGGGAGTCCCCCAGGGCCATCCGGCATTCCGCCAGGGCGAACCGCCCCAGGGGGTCGTCCTCGAAAGCGACGGCCGCCGCCTCGAGGTAGGGCCGAGCCTCGGCCGACCGGCCGTGCGCGTGCAAGAAAAGGCCCCAGGCCCGGCCCAGCCAGGGATCGTCGGGCGTCTGGCGCAGGAACTCCTCGAGCTCCGGGCTGGAGTCCTGGACTTCCGACTCGATCTGGGTAACCAGGATGCTGTCGACGAGGTGGCGAGGCTGGCGCGAGACCTGGAACAGCCGCCGGAGGACCTCGCGCGCCTCGGCGGTCCTCCGTTCCAGGACCAGAAGGGAGGCCAGCCGTTCGAGCGGCTTGACGTCCCGCCGGTCGCGCTCGGCCACACCTCGGAAAATCCGCTCGGCCTCCGCGAGACGCCGCTGCCGGACCGCGATCTCGCCGAGGAGCGTCTGGGCGTGCACCCAGCCTTCATCCCGCGCGCGCACCTGCCGTAAAGCCGTCAGGGCCTCCTCGGTACGACCCCGATCGACCAGGAGACCCCCGAGCATCTCCCAGGCGTCACCGTCCCGGGGATGCCGCCGCAACCATTGACGCAGGCCGGCTTCCACCTCGGCCCAGCGCTGCGCGGCGATCGCGCGGCGGATCCCATCCAGACTCGGCTCCCGAGAGCGGCCCCACACCAGGTACCCCAGGCTCGCCAGGGCGGCCAAGAGCATCGCAGCACCACTCGCCCACTTCAACCCAGGCGATCGCTGCGACCTCGAAGATGGCATGGGCGGTCGTTCCCGGAGGTGTTCGTCTCGGCGGCGAGCTCGGGTCTCCTTCCCGTCGGCCTCCTGACATTTCAGTCGATGGCTCGGCCAGCGTCCAGGTTTTTTTCGTGGGCCCGCCGCCCCCGGCTGGCAGAGGGCAGCCGGGGGCGGCTGCCCCACATCCTCTGAGAGAGCGCTTCGATCTCAATGAAAGCACGGAAAGCGGACAGTCGGGCTGGCTCGCTCGGCCGGAGAGCCGGGGGATTCGGCCCGCAGAGCCCGATCACCGGCTTCCCGGCCCATCTGCCTGACCTGTCACGCCGCAGGGACACTGTGTCGACTGTCACATGCCCCGGGTCGACTCCGGACAACACATCCTCTTCACCGACCACTGGATCCGGGTTCGCCACCCGGGCGAGGCGACGTCAAGGCCCAACCCACCCGCGGCCCAGCGGGACCTCCTGGATCCGGCTGAACCCTGAGGCGGGGGTCCGACGGCGGATCGGCGCTCCGATCATCCCCAGTGGCTCAAGTACCAGTCGAGATACCGCCGGTGCTCCTCCTCCTTCCGCCGGCGGACCTCGTCGCGCCACTCCGGGACGTCGCAATCGGCCCAGTCCGCCAGCACATCGATCAGGTAGTCGAGTGCGATGGCGCGCACGTGGAGGTCTATCCGAGCCGAGAACCGCTCATCTCCCACGTCGCCGAGGAGCCCTCGCCAGTCCTTAGCCGTGGAATGGACGAAGGGCCACACCAGGGTCGCAAGGTCCTCGGCCTCGTCGCCGACCGACAGGCCGTCCCAATCCAGGACCCACCACCGGCCGTCCGCCCCGACGAGGACGTTGTTCGGCCAGAGGTCCCAGTGGCAAGGCGACCGGGTCACGCCATCGAACGCCCCGTTCCCGGTCGGGCCTGGCCCTGGCAAGCGTGCTGCCGGCCTACAGCGGTCTCCTGTTCCACAGGGACAGCCCGGCGGTGATCGCGAACACGAGCGCATGGGTGGCCTACTGGGACGTGATCCTGCTCCTGTCGGCCGCCGTCATCTCGGGGCTGGCGATCCAAACCGTGGGCCGCAGGTCCCGAGGGGGTCCTCCCGCCGTGGCCGACGCCGAAGAGAACTCGCTTCAGCCGGACGGCGGCGAGGCGGGGAGCGATGCGATCGGGAACGGGGTCGGCAAGGTCAAGGGTGCGGTCCCGGCTCCCGGGTGTGAGGCGGATCGAGCGGCGGTCCGCGCCGGGGCGCGTCGTCTCCGCGCAGGCCCAAGACCGTCAGGTCGAGGGAATCGCCGGGCGGCAGGATCAGCTTGCGCCGGACCCGATCGAGCAGGTCTTGCAGCGTTTCGATGTACAGGCGGCGGATCGTGAGGTCCGGGGAGCGCCGGGCTTCCGCCATCAGGGTGAGGAAGTGCTGGGCCTCGGCGCGGGCGTGCAGGGTGGTCCGTGTCGCGTCGGCGCGGGCGGCCTCGCGGGCGGCCTCGGCTTGCGCCTTGGCGGCGGTGAGCTGGACGGCCTCGTGGGTCCTGGCCTCGTGGACCCGGCGATCGCGATGGCTCTCGGCGGCCTGGGCGGCGGCGAAGTCGGCGGCGACCTCGACGGGGGGCCGCGCGTCGGTCAGGCTCACGCCCAGGATCGCCGCGCCGAGTGCGAGTCGGTCGGAGTCAGCCTGAAGGTCCCGCTCGACGTCCCGGGCGATGAGCTGCCGGTCCGAGCGGAGCACGGCGTCGACGCCCCGGCGGGCCAGCGCCCGCGTGAGGCTCGCCTCCGCGGAGCGCGCGAGCAGGTGCTCGGCCGGCTCCGCGTGCAAGACAAAATCGACGGGCCGCGCCACCCGGTACTGGACGGTCGCCTGGATTCGCACCAGATTGAGGTCGCCGGTCAGGGCCTCGCCGGTCGAGGGCTCCTGATCCCCGCCCGGCGGACCGGCCTGGCCGATCGTCACGTGCCGCACGGCGTCGGAACGGACGCGGTCCAGCCGGTCGATCCCCAGGGGAAACCGCCAGTGCAAGCCCGGTCCCCAGGGGGGCTCGACCAGTCGGCCCAGCCGGCGGACCACCACGACCTCGCCGGGCGCGACCAGGCACCACCCGGCCGCGACGAACAGGGCGACGGCCAGTCCCAGACCGGCTGCCAGCGCTGCCAGAAGTTTCTTCCAGTCCCTGTTCATGGGTGGCCTGCCGCCTTCTGGAGCGCCGGACCTTCGGGTGTTCGCGCGGCGGTCGACGAACCCGGTATCGGCTCGGACGATGGGCCCTGGACCAGCAGTTTCAGCAGCGGACTGGAGGCGGAGAGCACCACGGTGGTCCGGTCGTCGAGGATCGCGCGATACGACTCGAGCGTGCGGAGGAACGCGAAGAACCGCGGGTCGCGCGCGTGGGCCTCATTCAGCAGGCGCGTCGCCTCGGCCTCGGCGGTGCCGCGGATCCGACGGGCGTCGGCCTCGGCTTCGGCCAGGATCGTGTCGCGCATCCGGTCGGCCTGGCTGGTGATCGTCACGAACTGGGCA
>Ga0070738_10004737_pt1 | contig 15890 bp, 15 predicted proteins | sample Coa_R2_2_FD_66446 | JGI IMG/M metagenome (GOLD analysis project Ga0070738, IMG submission 66446) | Surface soil microbial communities from Centralia Pennsylvania, which are recovering from an underground coalmine fire - Coalmine... | ecosystem: Environmental > Terrestrial > Soil > Unclassified ...
CCGCTACGTCACCAAGAAGTGGCAGGACTGCAACTGGGTGCAAAGCGTCGAGGGCGCGCTCGATACTTCGCACTTCACGTTTCTCCATGCCGTGCTCGCCAAGGACGACGCCGCGGCGCGCGCTGCGATGGCCAAGGCCGCGATCGCCGACCAGGCCAAGCCGGACGATCGCATCCGCTGGATCCACAACGATCCGCGGCCGAAATTCACCGTGTCCGGCCACGATGCCGGCCTGCTGATCGGCGCCGCGCGCAAGACCGACAGCGCCGATCTCTACTGGCGCATCTCGCAATTCCTGATGCCCAACCACGCCTATACGCCGACCGCGTTCCCCGGCGAGATCTACTATGGCCAGAGCTGGGTGCCGGTCGACGACACCCACTGCTGGATCTACACCTACAGCTGGAATCCCGAGCGGCCGTTCACCAACTCCGAGCGCGCCAAGTTCGACTCCGGCTTCAACGTGCATGCCGAGGTCGACGAGAACTTCGTGCCGCTGCGCACGCTCGGCAACGAATACATGCTCGACCGTGCGGCGCAGAAGAACGCGACCTTCACTGGCATCACCGGCGTCAGCGAGCAGGATGCCGCGATCCAGGACAGTCAGGGTCCGATCCAGGACCGCACGCGCGAGCATCTCGGCCCCACCGACGTCGGTGTCGTCGAGTTCCGCAAGCTGCTGATGGGCGCCGCACGCGCGCTTGCCGACGGGCAAGGGCCGAAGGCTGCGAGCCGGGCCGCGCGCTACGCCGTGCGTGCCGGCGGCTGGGTAGCCTCACCGGACAAGGATCTCGCCGCCGTCATGCTCGAACGCTTCGGCGATCGCGACGGCTACGTCGGCAAGCAATATGGGCTCGGCGACTGATGCTGAGCCGCACCGACAACGAGTTCCTGACTCGCAGCGGCAAGGGCACCCCCATGGGCGAGCTGCTGCGGCGGTTCTGGCTGCCCGCGTTGCTCTCCGAGGAATTGGCCGAGCGCGATGGCCCGCCCAAGAAGATCAGGATCATGGGCGAGGAGCTGCTCGCATTCCGCGACAGCAACGGAAGAGTCGGCATCGTCGAGCCGCACTGCCCACACCGCGGCGCCAATCTCTATTTCGGACGCAACGAAGAGTGCGGCCTGCGCTGCGCCTTCCATGGCTGGAAGTTCGATGTCGACGGCAACTGCGTCGACCTGCCGACCTCGCCGCCCGAATCGACGTACAAGAACAGCGTCAAGCTGCTCGCCTACCCGACGCGCGAATGGGCCGACATGATCTGGGTCTACATGGGCCCCAGGGAAACGATGCCCGACCTGCCGCAGCTCGAGCTCGGCCTGGTGCCGCCGGGCCATCGCTACGTCTCCAAGAAATGGCAAGATTGCAACTGGGTGCAAAGCCTCGAAGGCGCGATCGATACCGCGCACTTCTCCTTCCTGCACAAGATCCCGACCAGCGACGAAAAACAGAAGCTCGAGATCCTGCGCAAGACCTCCGCGCTTGGCGCCGGCTCGGAGCTGCAGGACCGCAATCGCTGGCTGATGGACGATCCGCGGCCAAAATTCTCGATCCACAGCCACGACGCCGGCCTGGTGATCGGCGCGGCACGCAAGACCGACACCACCGATCTCTACTGGCGCATCGCGCAATACCTGCTGCCCAATCACGCGCTGGTGCCGGTCGCCTTCCCCGGCGACGTCTACCACGGCCAGTGCTGGGTGCCGGTCGATGACGTGACGTGCTGGATCTACACCTACAGCTGGGTGCCCGACCGGTCCCTCACCAACGCCGAGCGCGAGAAGTACGCGTCAGGTCTCAGCCTGCACGCCGAAGTCGACCAGCACTATGTGCCGGTGCGCAACATCCGCAACAACTACAAGCTCGATCGCGCGGCGCAGAAGACCACGAGCTTCACCGGCATCACGGGCGTCAGCGAGCAGGACGCGGCAATCCAGGACAGCCAGGGGCCGATTCAGGACCGCACGCGCGAGCATCTCGGTCCGACCGATCTCGGCATCGTCGAGTTCCGCAAGCTGATCATGGCGTCGGCCCGCGCGCTCCAGGGTGGTGCCGCACCGAAAGCGGCAAAGGCGGCGAAGAACTACGCCGTTCGCGCGGGCGGTTGGGTCGCCGCGGCGGACAAAGATCTCTCCACTGTCATGGTCGAGCGTTTCGGCCACCGGCACGCCTATGTCGGTCACGAGTATGGACTTGGGCGTTAAGCGTGCTTAACGTCCTGCGCGATTGGGATTGGGGGACGATGTGACTGTCAAGATCTATGGACCCACGGCATCGCGCGCCGCGCGCGCGCTCTGGATCGCGCACGAACTCAGCATTCCGTTCGAGCACATCCCCGTGGAGATGAAGGACCTGAAGGGCGCCGACTACCTGAAGGTCAATCCCAACGGCAAGGTGCCGGCGCTGATCGACGGCGACTTCAAGCTCTTCGAATCGATGGCGATCAATCTCTACCTCGCCGCCAAGTACAACAAGGACGGCTTCCTGCCGTCCGACCCGCAGCAGGTCGCGCTCTGCCACCAGTGGAGCTTCTGGGGCATGACCGAGGTCGAGAAGCCCCTGCTCACCATCCTGATCGACATGTTCATGACGCCACCCGACAAGCGTAAGCCCGAGGCCGTCGCCGAGGCGCAGAAGTCGCTGCCCAAGCCGTTCGCCGTGCTGAACGGCGCACTGGCCGGCCGCGACTATCTGCTCGGGCCGAAATTCACCGTCGCCGACCTGAATCTCGCGTCGATCATGAGCTGGTCGAAGCCGATCAAGTTCGACTTCGGGCCGTTCCCCAACGTCGGCGCCTGGCTCGATCGCTGCCTGGCGCGGCCGGCCTACAAGGCGGCGCGCGCCACCAAATAGACGTCGCTTGCGGCCCACCGGCCGGCGCGCTACACGCGCTTCTCCGGTCGGGGCGTAGCGCAGCCTGGTAGCGCATCAGTCTGGGGGACTGGGGGTCGCAGGTTCAAATCCTGTCGCCCCGACCATTTCATCCGCACAAGACGGACGGCACAATCACCGGCAATGAACGTCCGGCGCGCGCTCTTCTTCATCTTCTGCACCGTGACGCTCGACATGCTGTCGCTGGGCCTGATGATCCCGGTGCTGCCCAAGCTCGTGCTGTCCTTCATGGGCGGCGACACGGCCGGCGCCGCCAAGATGTTCGGCCTGTTCGCCACAGTGTGGGGCCTCATGCAGTTCTTCAGCTCGCCATTGCTCGGCGCGCTGTCAGACCGCTACGGCCGCCGTCCGGTCATCCTGATCTCGTGCCTGGGGCTCGGCCTCGACTACATCTTCATGGCGGTGGCGCCCTCGCTCACCCTGCTGTTCGTGGGCCGCGTGATCTCGGGCATCACCGCGGCCACCGTCACCACCGCCTTCGCCTACATCACCGACATAACAGCGCCCGAGAATCGGGCGCGTGCCTTCGGCATGGTCGGCATCGCCTTCAGCGTCGGCTTCGTGCTCGGTCCCGCCGCCGGCGGCCTGCTGGCGAGCGTCGAGCCACGCCTGCCGTTCTGGGCCTCGGCCGCGGCCTGTCTCGCCAACGCAGCCTTCGGCTGGTTCGTGCTGCCCGAATCGCTGCCGGCCGATCGCCGCATGGCGTTCTCGTGGGCGCGCGCCAATCCGGTCGGCTCGTTCCGGCTGCTCAGCCGCCACATCCAGCTGATCGGCCTCGGCGCTGCGGGTTTCCTCGCCCAGTTCGCCCACCAGGTCCTGCCCTCGGTGTTCGTGCTCTACGCCGCCTACCGCTATGGCTACGGCGAGAGCATGGTCGGCATCACCCTGGGCTTCGTCGGCATCTGCTCGGGCATCGTGCAGGGCCTGCTCACCGGGCCGTTCATCGTCCGCTTCGGCGAGCGCAGCGCGCTGGTCGGCGGGCTGCTGGCCGCCGCCGTGGGCATGGCGATGTACGGGTTGGCGCCGACCGGCTGGGCGTTCTGGTGCGGCGTGCCGGTCATGGCACTCTGGGGCCTGAGCGGGCCTGCCACCCTGTCGATCATGACCCGGCTGGTGAGCCCGTCGGAGCAAGGCCAGCTCTCGGGCGCCAACACCTCGCTCGCCAGCATCGCGGGTTTGGTCGCACCGGGCATCTTCACCCCGGCCTTCGCGCACTATCTGAAGGAACTGCCCGGCCTGCCGTTCCTGCTGGCGGCAGCGGTCCTGCTGCTGGCCGCCGTCATCGGCTGGGCGGTGACGAGAAGGCCTATAAAGTCTCGATCAGCCGGCGGCCTGCCGCGGTGAGCTTGCACACCAACCAGTCGGGCTTCAGCGGATTGTTGAACCAGGGCTCGGCCCAGCCGCGCTCGATGCAATGGCGCACGACGGACGGATCGACGTCCTGGCCATCCAGGTCGAACAGCGGCAGCTTGCCGCCCGGCTGCTCGAGCCCGCGGCGCAGGTAGAGCACCTCGACGAGCGAGGGCTCGCTCCCCTCGGGCGAGTTGTCGTTCAGCGCGCAGGAATCGAACGGGCGCGGCGCCAACCGCGCGGTCTCTCGATCGGTCAACACGGCCCACGTCCCCCTCTGACGATGCCGCAAACAGGTCTTGCTGCTGGCAGGATACGCTTGTCGACTCAAAACCCAAGAATAATCAGCCGGTTGGCAACAATCGTTACCCGAAACAGCTGCCTGACTTTACGTCGTAAAGATTGGGTCGAAAACAAAGGCGACTGCCTTCGCAGCCGCCTTTGCTGTCTCGATCCCTAGTTCTGCGTCTTCAGCGTGCTGCGCAGCTGCGTCAGCGCCTGCTCGAGGTCCTCGAGCACGGTCTCGATCTCGCGCCGTTTGTGCAGGTCGAGCATCGCCGCCCGGGGCGTCGTGGTCGACGGCTGCGGCCCGGTGCGCGGCAGCGGACGCGCATTGCCCGACGCCATCGCCTCGGCGCGCGCCGACACGATGCGCAGGCTCTCGAGCGCGCTCTCCGCCACGTGGTCGAGCCGCTGCGCCGGCAGGCGGCCGCGGCCTTCCTTCAGGAGCCTCTGAACGCCCTTGATGGTATAGCCATCATCGTAGAGCAGCGTCCGGATGCGGCGCAGCAGGTCGATGTCCTCCGGCCGATAGTACCGGCGGCCACCGCCCCGCTTCAGCGGGCGCACCTGGCTGAACTTGCTTTCCCAGAACCGCAGCACGTGCTGCGGCACGTCCAATTCGGTCGCAACTTCGCTGATCGTGCGAAATGCCTGCGCCGACTTCTCAATCCGCCTTTCGACGGTCTGCACCGAAACGGCCATGTCCTAACCCCCACACTTCCGTTTACCCCTTCACAGCTTCGCCCGGCGTCCCGTTGATCAACGACTTCAGGACGTTCGAGGCGCGGAAGACAAGGACACGTCGAGGCAGGATTGGGACTTCCTGACCCGTTTTTGGATTTCGACCGACACGCTGTCCCTTGTCGCGGACCGTGAAGCTCCCGAAAGACGAGATCTTCACCGATTCCCCCCTTGCCAAAGCCTCGACGACTTCGGCGAGAATCGTTTCCACAAGGTCGCTCGATTCGTTTCGTGACAGGCCCACTTCCTGGAACACTGCCTCGCTGAGATCGGCACGCGTGATTGTCCGGCCTTCCATCCGGTACCCTTCCTTCCCCCACTTAATCCATACTCTTAGATTGGAAAGCGGTCAATATCAGGAGGATAGCGGCCACACTTGAATCACAGGGTGTTTTCGCGTGTCGGCGATTAGTTTTGTTTCAATGGTTTAGCTCTACCAGCGGACGAGCGAGGCGCCCCAAGCCAGGCCGCCGCCGATCCCCTCGAGCAGCAGCAGGTCGCCCTTTTTGATGCGGCCGTCCTTCACGGCGGCATCCAGCGCAAGCGGAATCGAGGCCGCGGAGGTGTTGGCATGGCGATCGACGGTGACCACCACCCGCTCGGGCTTCAGGCCCAATTTGCGGCCGGTGCCGTCGATGATGCGCTTGTTGGCCTGGTGCGGCACCAGCCAGTCGATGTCGGTTTCCTTGAGGCCGGCGGTCTGCAGGACCTCGCCCACCACGGCCGCCATGTTGACGACGGCATGCTTGAAGACCTCCTTGCCCTCCATGCGCAGGAAGCCGGTCGAGCGCGTCGAGGAGGGCCCGCCATCGACATAGAGGATGTCGTGCTGGCGGCCGTCGGAGTGCAACGCGTTGGCCAGGATGCCGCGATCGGCCGCCGTTCCCTTGCCCTGCTCGCCTTTGAGCACGATGGCGCCCGCGCCGTCGCCGAACAGCACGCAGGTGCCGCGGTCGTTCCAGTCGAGGATGCGCGAGAAGGTCTCGGCGCCGATCACCATGGCGGTTCCCGCAAGGCCGTTCTTGATCAGGCTGTCGGCCACCGAGACGCCGTAGATGAAGCCGGCACAGACCGCCTGCAGGTCGAAGGCCGCGCCCTTGGTCATGCCGAGCGCCTTCTGCACGACCGTGGCGGTCGCCGGAAAGGTCTCGTCGGGCGTGGCGGTCGCCAGCACGATCAGGTCGAGGTCGGAGGCGTCGAGGCCGGCATGGTCGAGGGCGCGCTCGGCGGCCTTTATGGCGAGGTGCGAGGTGAACTCGCCGTCGGCTGCGATGTGGCGCTGCTTGATGCCGGTGCGCTGCTGGATCCACTCGTCGGAGGTATCGACCTTCCTGGCCAGCTCGGCGTTGGTGACGATCTTCTCAGGCAGGTAGGCGCCGCACCCCTGAACGACGGAACGTATCACTCATCCCCTCCGGTTGCCCGCAACGCGGGCGACTCCGCTGCGCCCGGCGGCTCGGCCGTCGTCGCCCGCTTGAGCTTGGCCAGGCTCTCGACGAGCTTGCTCTTGTACTCGTAGCGCACCAGGTCGACGGCCACGCCGATGGCGTAGGCAAAACCCAGATCGTCGGTGCCGCCATGGCTCTTCACGCAGAGGCCGTCCAGGCCCAGAAACACGCCGCCATTGTAGCGCCGCGGGTCGACCCGCTTGCGCAGCTTCACCCAGGCGCCGGCGGCGAAGAGATAACCGATCTTGGCGAAGGTCGAGGTGCGGAAGGCATCCCGCACGAAGCTGGCCCACAGCTTGGCCGTGCCCTCGATCGCCTTCAGCGCCACGTTGCCTGTGAAGCCATCGGTCACGACGACGTCGACGACGCCGGTGCCGATGTCGCTGCCCTCGACAAAGCCGTGAAAATTGACCGACGCGCCATCGCGGCGCAGCAGGGAAGCGGCCTGGCGGATCTCCTCGTGCCCCTTCTGGTCCTCCGAGCCGACATTGAGCAGGCCGACCTTGGGCGAATCCAAGCCGAGCAGCACGTGCGCGAAGACGCTGCCCATGACGGCGAATTCGGCGAGATTCTCGGCATCGCACTCGATGTTGGCACCGAGATCGAGCATCACCGTCTCACCGCGGTTGCTCGGCAGGAAGGAAGCAAGCGCGGGCCGATGCGCACCCTCGATCATGCGCATGGCGAACATCGAGATCGCGAGCAACGCCCCGGTATTTCCGGCGGAAACGACGCAGTCGGCGCGGCCTTGGGCGGCGGCATCGCAGGCCAGCCACATGCTCGACTTGCGGCGCCGGCGGAGCGCGAAGGTCGGCTTGTCCTCGTTCAGGACGGCGTCCTCGGCCGCCACGATCTCGACGACGGAGGCCAGACCCTTGCGCTTGTCGACCAGCGGCTTCAGCCGAGCCGGATCGCCGAACAGCAGGAAGGTCGTGCCAGGATAGCGCTCGCGGGCGATGTCGGCGCCGTTGACCACGACGGCGGGCGCGTGATCGCCACCCATACCGTCGAGCGCGAGGACGACCTTGCCCGCGCTCATCCTATGCTCCGTGGACTACTTCTCGGCCGACGCGCTGTCGGCCAGGACGGGCATGTCCTCGCGGTAGTAGCCGCAGTGCGAGCAGACCGAATGCGGCCGCTTCAGCTCGCCACAGTTCTTGCACTCGACATAGGCCATCGACGGCAGCGCGTGGTGGGCACGGCGCATGTTGCGGCGCGACTTGGAAACCTTTTTCTTCGGAACAGCCATAACACGATCTCCACGAGGGGGTGGTCGCCAACTCCCGTAGGCACCCTGCCCCCAGAAACACGGCAGCCGCGCTCTAGCGGCGCGGCGGGCCGCTCTCTCTAGCCAAAACGTTACACCGCCGCAACAATTTAGCGGCCGCGGCGCGGTTTGTCTCTGAGGGCCGCCAAACCGGCAAAAGGATGCCTTTTCTGCTCCTTGGGCGGCGGCCGGCCGCCGCGGCGGACCGCCGGTTTGGGCATCACGTCGTCGAGCGACACCCCGGGCTTGCGCGGGTATGGATCGGCCGCCAGGGAGAGCTGCTCTGCGACGATTTCGCCGACATCGAGCAGGTTTCCCTCCAGGGGCTCCGGCGCATCGGCTTGGGCGCTGACCACGGCGTCGCCGCTCTCGGGGTCCTTCTCCTCGACGAAATCGCGCTTGAAGACGAGGCGGAACGTCTCATTCAGCTCCTGGGCCACTGGATCGAGCGTCAAGATGCAGGCCTGCACGATCTTTCCACGCAACCGGCCTTCCACCACGATCTGGCCGCCCAGGGCACGATCCACGGTCACGCGCGCCGAAAAGGCCGGCAGGCCGAGAAAGCCGAACCGCCGGGCCAACGCGGCCCGCTCGCCCTCGCTGGCGGCGATTTCGAGCGCCGAGCCGCCCGGGCCCATGCGGTCGAGGTCGACGATGCGCTCGATCTCGGATTTCTGCGCTTTTTGAGGAGCTTGAGACATATTCCTGATCTTAGTCGGCCAGTTCCTTGCGTGGCGTCGCGGCGAGCCGCTGCGCCTCCGCCCGCACATAGGCTTCCAGCAATGCCACGCCCCGCGGATCGGGGCTCGGCCTACCGCCATAGGCATTGCGGCGCAAGGCCTCCGCCAGGGCCTCGCCGCTGCCGGCCAGGGCCTCCCGGTAGGCCAGCGCCCGGCCATGCAGGCCCTCGGCCATGATCTTGATGCGCCGGCCAACGCCCAGATCCTGCACGCCGATCTCGCGCAAGGTCAGGTCGAGGTGACGGAACATGGCGTCGAAGAAAGCCTGGGCCAGCGCCTCGCCGTCCGGCTCCTGGCGCAGCCGCTCGATCATCAGCGATGCGTGCAGGGCAAGCGCATCGAAGCGCCCGTCCAGCGTATCGGGCACCCCGCATTGCTCGAACAGATAGGCCGCCCGCGCGCGCTCGGCGGTACGGCCATAGAGGGCGCTGGCGAATTCCTCATGCGGCAAGGGCTTGCAACGAAACATCTGGATCATCTATCGCCCTGTCGGGCATAAAACCACACCATGCGTATCCCGTTCCTGCTTGCCGCCACGACCGGCGCCGCCCTGGCGACCCTTCTTCTGTCGGGCTGCGAGAACAACATGGAGATGCGCGGCTTCGCGCCGACCCCCGGCTCGGTCGAGAAACTCGAGGTCAAGACCCAGAGCCGCGAGGACGTCGTGCGCCTGATTGGCAGCCCCTCGTCGGTCGCCACGTTCAACCCGAACGTCTGGTACTACATTTCGCAGAAACAGGAACAGTTCGCCTTCATGAAGGCGCATGTCATCGACCAGAAGGTCCTGCAGCTCACCTTCAACGAAGCTGGCCGCCTACAGTCGATCAAGAACTACGATCTGGCCGACGCCCAGGACATCACCATGGTTTCCCGCATCACGCCGACGGCCGGCAAGGAGTTGACCGTGCTCGAGCAGATCATGGGCAACGTCGGCAAGTTCTCGGGCCCGGCCCGGCAGGAGCAGCCCGGTGCACCGACCAGCGGCGGCATCTAGGCTTTTGAGACAATATTGCCCCGAATCTCAGCCGCCTGAGACGCCTCCGATGCCGGTAGCGTAAGGCTTTCTGTCTCGAGTCTCACGAAACACCCCCACCCCCCTGGTGAGACAGCGTGAGACACGTGAGACGGCTGAGACGGCAAAACTGCAAATAGTTGCGGCCCCTCAGTCGCCGAGCATGGCTTCGACCTTCTCCGCGAGCGTCTTCCTGGAATAAGGCTTGATGATGAACTGGGCGTCGGACGGCGCCTCGGGCGGCAGAAAATCGCCGGACGAGAACAGGACCTTGAGCCCGGGATGCGATTGAACGGCGCGCTCCGCCATTTCGACCCCTCCTATGCCGGGCATGGTGACATCGACGAACAGCAAATCGACGTCGGCACTGCCTTCCAGCAGCGACAGCCCCTCCTCGCCGCTGGCGGCCGCCGTCACCCGGTGGCCCAGTCTGGTGAGCATCCGCATGACCTCGGGACGCAAATCGTCATCATCGTCGACCAGAAGGATATGCGCGGCCTTCATGGACCCAGCTCCGCACCGCTGATTGAAGTCGCAAGCGCTCGGCGACATCACGACCATAGTGCATAACAGGTGCAAGACAAACTACATATTCAACCATGCGATTGGCCGGCGCGCCGGCTATCAGCGTTCCGCCGTCCAAATACGGATGGGGGCGCTGCGGCCGCGTAGCGCGTGCTCGCCTCTATCGTGCAATGGGATCGGCAAGGTCCCTTCCCCGATCTGCTTCAGCACCGAATCGGCCACCACCAGCGGCGTCCCGAGTTCGCGTGTCAGCGCCTGCAGGCGACTGGCGATGTTCACCGTATCGCCGATCACGGTGAAGGCGAGCGTGTGCTCCGAGCCGACGTCGCCCATCACGGCCGGACCGTAATTCACGCCGATACCGATGCCGAGCGGCAGCCCGCCCTCTCCGACCCTCGCCGCGTTCCACGCCTTCAACTCCTTCAGCATCAGCCCGGCACAGCGCAGCGCGTTCGCGGCATCGTGCGGGCTGGGTGTCGGCAGGCCGAAGACGGCGAAGATCTCATCACCGATATACTTCTCGATCGTGCCGCCGCAGGCGAAGATCTGTCCGGCCATGCGCTCATGGAACTCGCGCAGCATGCCGACGACCTCTTCGGGCGCCATCGCCTCGGCCATGCGCGTGAAGCCCACGATGTCGACAAAAAGGACGGCCACTTGCTGGCGCCGCACCGGGCCCAGCGGCTCGTCGCTCTCGGCCAGCAAGTCCACGATGTTTGGCGAAAAGTAGCGCGAGAGGTTGGCGCGGGCGCGCTCGGCCTCGGCCCGCTGCTGATCGAGCTCGCGCACATGGGCAATCGTCTCGAGCGTCTTGTCGATCGTGATCTCGAGGTCGTTGAGGTCGACCGGCTTGGTGACGAAATCGAAAGCGCCGCGGTTCATGGCGGTGCGGATATTCTGCATGTCGCCGTAGGCGGAGACGATCACCGCCCGCGCGGGCGAACGTCGCTCACGCAATTCGGACAACAGCGTCAGCCCGTCCATCACGGGCATGTTGATGTCGAGCAGCAGCAGGCCGATATCGGGCTCCTCCTTGAGCACCGACAGGGCCTCTTCCCCGTGGCGCGCGAAGCGGAAGGCGAGATCGCCCTTGCGGATGCGCTGGCGGAAGCGCTGCTTGATCAGCAGCTCGAAGTCGGGCTCGTCGTCGACAGCCAGGATCTTGGCGGGTTCGCTCATCCAGCAAACATCCTCCTCTCCTCCGTTAGGGGGAGAGGTTGGGAGAGGGGCCAAAGCATGTCCCCGCCCCCTCTCCTCGCCTTTCCCCCTGGCGGGGAGGAGGAATATGAGGCGGCCACAGTCATGCCGATGCCCCCAGCTGCTGCAGCTGCTGCTTCAGGAGGTTGAAGTCCACAGGCTTGGTGACGAACTCGGCCGCGCCGAACTCGGCCGCCTTGCGCCGACGCTCATCGTCGCCATAGGCCGTCACCATGATCACCGGCAGATCGGCGCGCCGCTCCTTGACCTTGCGCAACAGGCCGAGCCCGTCCATGCCCGGCATGTTGATGTCGGAAAAGACCACGATCAACTCGGGCTCGACTCCGGTGTTGAGCTTGTCGAGCGCCTCCTCGGCCGACTGCGCGAAATGGATGACGTACTGGCCCTGGCGGACCTCGCGCCGGAACTGCTGGCGGAACAGATCCTCCACATCGGCCTCGTCATCGACGACAAGTATACTCACGCTCATCACGCTCCTCCAGACGATGACCTCATCCTGAGGAGCGCCGAAGGCGCGTCTCGAAGGATGGGCAACGACAGCACTGGTACCCACCCTTCGAGACGCATCGCTACGCGATGCTCCTCAGGGTGAGGCGATTTCATTTTCTCAACCATTCGACACCCGTCTTGCGCGCGGCAGGCGCACGGTGAACTCCGTGAACCGTCCCACTTCGCTCTCGACATCGATCGTGCCGCCGTGCTGCTGCGTGACGATGTCGTAGCTAATCGAGAGGCCAAGCCCGGTACCCTCGCCCGTCGGCTTGGTGGTGAAGAACGGCTGGAAAAGCTTGTCGCGGATCTCGGGTGGAATGCCGGTGCCGTTGTCGCGCACTCTGACCTCTACGCCGTCGCCTGTTTCCCGAGTCGTCACTTTCAGGGTCGGCCTGAACCCCGTTTCCTTGCCGGCCATCCTGCGCTTGTTGGCGGCATAGAAGCCGTTTCCGATCAGATTCAGGAACACGCGCATGACGTCCTGCGGCACGACCTCGATCGCCTTGGTCGTCTTCCCGAGGTCGCGTTCGAGGGTGACGTTGAACTCCTTGTCCTGTGCGCGCGCGCCGTGATAGGCGAGGTTCATCGCCTCCTCGACCAGTGCATTGATGTCCGACGGCGCCCAGTCGCCCGAGCCGCCGCGGCTGTGGCTCAGCATGCTCCTGACGATGCCGTCGGCGCGCTTGCCATGCTCGGCGATCTTGCCGAGATTTCCGGTCAGCAGCTCCATCGTCTCGTCGAGCTCGGCGCGCTTGTCCTTGTCGAGCGTCGCCAGCGCCGGCCCGGCCACCTGCTTCAATTCATCGAGTAGGTCGACCGACAGGGTAGCGAAGTTGTTGACGAAATTCAGCGGATTCTTGATCTCGTGCGCGATGCCCGCGGTGAGCTGGCCGAGCGAGGCCATCTTCTCGGACTGCACGAGATTGGCCTGCGCCGCTTTCAGGCGCTCCAGCGAGTCGCGCAATTCGGTGAACAGGCGCACGTTCTCTACGGCGATGACGGCCTGCGCAGCGAAGGTCTCGAGGAGTTCGATTTGCTGGGGCGTAAAGGCGCCGGTCTCGACGCGACGCAGCGATATGGCGCCAATGGCGGTCCCTTCGCGCAACAAGGGCGCAACAAGCACGGCACGGAAACCGAGCTCGCGCGCAAATCGATGGGCGGCCGCGAACTCGACGGGATCGAGAGCCAGGATGTCGGGACGATGGATCGTGGACCCATCGAGCATGGCGGCCCCGAAGCCTGTCTCCCGGTTGAGCGGGACTCGCTGGTGCATTTCTACTCGGAGCGGCCCCTCATGGGCGGCAAGGATCACGTCATTGCCGTCCCGCATATGGATGTTGGCATCGGTCGCGCCGCAGAACCGCACCGCCGCCTTCGCCAGGACATCGAGCACGGGCTGGACGTCGGTCGGCGAACTCGCGATCACCTTCAGGATGTCGGCGGTCGCCGTCTGCCGTTCTAGCGCCGCCTCGGCGGCATCCCGCGCGGCACGGATCTCGGCTTCGGCCTTCTTGCGCTCGGTGACGTCGGCGTAGATCAGCACCGCGCCGCCGCCCGGCACCGGATTGTTCCGCACTTCGATGATGCGGCCGTCGGGCCGCCTGCGCTCGGCCGACCACGCCTCGTTGGCGCGCTCGCGATAGCGCGCGATCTCCTCATCGGGGTTTTGGTGGCCCACTTCGCCGCGCTGGACGAGAAGGCGAACATAGTCCTCCAGCCCCGGTCGGCTGGCGAGGAACGAGTCGGGCACGTCGAGCAGCTCCTGGAAGTTCCTGTTCCATGAGGCGAGCTTCAGGTCGGCATCGAACATGACCACACCGTCACCCATGTGATCGAAGGTGACGCGCAGTTCCTCCTCGCGGCGCGTCAGCTCGCCAAGCAGGCGCGCGTTCTCCATGGCGATCACGGCCTGATCGGCGAAGGTCTCGATCAGCTTGATCTGTCGCTCGCTGAAGGCCTCGACCCGGTCACGCAGCAGGGTGATGACGCCGACCACATCGTCGTCGCGCAGCAAGGGCACGGCGAGCGTCGTTCGCGCAGCCGTCGGGGCACCGGGCGCGACGCGCTCGGAATCGGTGCTCTGGTCGAGAACGTGGACGACCCGCCGCTCCATAAGCGCCCGCGCGGCCGACGTCGCGCGGCCCGGCGTGGTGATCCGTGACTTAAGCCAAGCCAGCTCCTCGGGTGTCGGGCCGATGAAGGCGACGTGGCGAAACACGTCGCCCTGTCGAATGGCGATATCGCCCTTTTGCACACCGCACAGACGGGCCGCCGACGCCAGCATCGTGTCGAGTACCGGCTGGATATCCGCGGCGGAACGGCTGATGACCTCCAGCAGCTCGCTGGTCGCCGTCTGGTATTCGAGCGACTCGGCGAGATCGTCGGTGCGATGCCGCAGCTCGCCGAGCAGTCGTGCGTTCTCCATGGCGATTACCGCCTGGGCAGCGAAATTCTCCAGGAGTGCGATCTCCTTGTCGCTGTAGGGACGCACCTCGCGCCGATTGGCGGAAATGAAGCCCAGAACGGCGTCATCCTTTCGCAGCGGGATGATCAGGTTCGTGCGGATGCGCGAGCCTGCCAAAAAGCGCGGACCGAATTCATGCGGTCCCTCGCTCGCCCGATCTCGCTCATAGACGCGATGGAAGATGCGCTGCCCGGCCATGAGATCGAGCATCGCGGGAATTGGACGGTGCGGCTCGCGGAGGATTTCGTCGATGTCCGGGTCGTAGCCCAATGTCACGACCGCCCGAACGTGAGTGCCATCCCAGGTGAACAGGGAGCCCATGTCGGCGCCGCAGGTGCTGTGGGCCTTCTCGAGGATGACTTGGAAGACCGGCGTCAGGTTCCCCGGCGACGTGTTGATCACTTGCAAGATCTGCGCCGTCGCCGTCTGCTGGTCGAGTGATTCACGCAGCTCGCCGAGCAGTCGTGCGTTCTCCATGGCGATCACGGCCTGTTCGGCAAAGGTCTTGATCAAGCCGATCTGCCGATCCGTGAAGGCCTGGGGTTCGCTGCGGGAAACGGTCAGCAGGCCGATCGCTTCGTCTTCGCGCAACAGCGGCACGTGCAGGATCGTGCGATGGCCACCCAGCTCGACGACGGCCCGCTCCACCTCCATGCCGGCCTTGTAGGCCTCCGTTTCCATCACGTCGACGATCTGCACCGGCACCCTGTCGAGGACGGCGTCGCCGACGGGAATGCCGCGTTCGACAGGGATCGACGTGCGCGTCTGCCAATGTTCGAACTCCGGCGTCTGACCGACCAGAGCGACGAACTCGAGACTGTTGCCGCGCCGCACCGACAGCCCACCCGTCTTGACGCCGCACAGCCGAACCGCCGCCGCCGTCATCGCTTCAAGCACTGGTTGCATGTTTGCCGGCGAGCGGCTGATGACCCCCAGCACCTCGCTGGTGGCGGTCTGGTAGTCGAGCGACTCTTTGAGCTCGGTGAACAGGCGCACGTTCTCGATGGCGATCACCGCCTGGGCGGCAAAGCTCTGGAGCAATACGATCTGCCGTTCCGAGAAGGCACCGGGCGTGGTGCGGTGCAAAATGATGGCCCCGATCGCTTCGTCCTGGCGCATCAGGGGCGCCGCCACAGCGGCACGGAAGCCGACCTGCCGCGCGACGCCGCGGTCGAATTCGGTCTCGGGATCGGCGGCCGCTTCAACGTCCGGTATTTGCGTGACGGCACGGTCGAGCATGGCGCGGCCGGGCAGGTCCTTGCGGCCGATGGCATTCGTCATGCCCTCCGGCGACTTCAAGATGCCGGCATGGGCTACGCATCGCCAGATCTCGCCCTCGCGCAGATCGATCGCCACGTCCTCGGCGCCGCAGAAGCGCAGCGCCGCATTGGAAACCGCCTTCAGCACGGGAGCCACGTCGGTGGGCGATTGAGCGATGACGCGCAGGATGTCGGCGGTCGC
>Ga0070738_10004739_pt1 | contig 15887 bp, 18 predicted proteins | sample Coa_R2_2_FD_66446 | JGI IMG/M metagenome (GOLD analysis project Ga0070738, IMG submission 66446) | Surface soil microbial communities from Centralia Pennsylvania, which are recovering from an underground coalmine fire - Coalmine... | ecosystem: Environmental > Terrestrial > Soil > Unclassified ...
GTAGGTGAAGTCGTAGCCGCACACGACATGGCGCGCGCCGAGGCCCTCGAGGAGCACGCTGTCGATGAAGGCCTCGGGCGAGAGCGCCGCGAACGCTTCGTCGAAATGCTGCGCCAGCACCGCCTGCACGCCTTGCTCGCCCAACAGCCGCGTCTTGGCCGGAGCCATGGTGAGGCGAAACGGCCCGGTGGTCGGCACGAAGTAACGCCTGGGATGCGGCTCGAAGGTCAGCACGACGAGCGGCGCGCCCAGCGCCCTGGCGCATTCGGCGGCCTTGGCGAGCAACGCCTGATGGCCCTTGTGCACGCCGTCGAAATTGCCGAGGGCGATCGCCCCGCCTTTCCATTCGGCCGGCACCTTCTGCCAATGCTCGAAGACGGCGACCATGTCTTCAGGAGGCGCTGGCGCGGCGCGGCACCAGTACGACCGCCTCGCCGTCGATCACGACCTTACCGTCGCCGTTGAGGCACTGTGTCTTCAGCGTCACGCGGCGGCGCTTGTCGTCGATCTCGCTGATGGTGGCGACGGCGGTGATGGTGTCGCCCAGCAGCACCGGCGCCATGAAGTTCATGGTCTGCGAGATGTAGACCGCGCCCGGACCGGGCAGCTTGGTGCCGATCACCGTCGAGATGTAGCTGCCCGACAGCATGCCGTGCGCGATGCGCCGGCCGAAGCGCGTGCTCTTGGCGAAGCCGTCATGCAGGTGGATCGGGTTGGTGTCGCCGGAGACGCCGGCGAAGGCCGCGATATCGGCATCGGTCACGGTGCGGCCGAACATCGCCTGCTGGCCGACCTTGAGGTCTTCGAGGAAGAGGCCGTTCATGGCCGAGAAATCGCCTGACATGCGCGCCCTCTTACCATGCGGTAGGCCCTGTGCCACAGTCGCATGAATGACCGTTCATGCGACGCACGAATCGCATCTGGTGACGACTGGACTGACGCAAGCTGCCGGCCGGTATTTCGGCGCCCCGGTCACGATCGAGAACCTCACGCGGGAATCAGGCGGGGCGTCGCGCCAAACCTGGAGTTTCGACGCGCTCACAGCCGACAAGCGTCACGCGCTGATCCTGCGGCGCGATCCGCCGACCGCGACGGGCGACCGGTCGGGCTCGCTGCCGCGCGCCATCGAGTTCCGCGTCCTGCGCGCGGCCTTCGAGGCGGGCGTGCGCGCGCCCGAGGTGCTGTTCGAGCTCACCGCCGAGGATGGGTTGGGCGATGCCTATGTCATGCGCCGCATCGGCGGCACGGCGATTGCGCGAAAGCTATTGCGCGACGCGCCCTATGCTGAGGCACGCGGCAAGATCGCGAGCCAGCTCGGCGACATCGCGGCACGCATCCATGCGGTCGATACGGCCAAGCTGCCGCCGCTCGCCCATCGCCAGGCGGCCGATCACATCGCCGCCCTGCGCCGGCAGCTCGATGCGCTGGGCACGGCGCAGCCGGTGTTCGAGCTGGCGCTCAGCTGGCTCGACCGGCGCAAGCCCGCGCCGGTCGCACGGCCGGTGCTGGTGCATGGCGACTATCGCACCGGCAACTATCTCGCCGACCAGACGGGCGTCACCGCCATCCTCGACTGGGAAGGCGCGCATCTTGGCGATCCGGTCGAGGATCTGGGCTGGCTGTGCGTCAAGAGCTGGCGGTTCGGCTCGGTCGACAAGCCGGCCGGCGGCTTCGGCACGCGCGAGGAATTGTGGGGGGCCTACCAAGGCGCGGGCGGATGCAAGGTCGATCCGGCGCGCGCGCACTGGTGGGAGGTCTTCGGCACGGTGCGCTGGGGCATCATCTGCCACACCCAGGCGTGGAAGCACCTGTCGGGTGCGCTGAAATCGATGGAGATGGCGGCGATCGGCCGGCGCGCGGTCGAGACCGAGGTCGACCTGCTGCAACTCCTGAAGAGTGGAGGCTGACCATGGCGCAGGATCGGCCGACTGCCTCGGAGTTCCTGAACGCGATCATCGACTTCCTGCGCGAGGAGGCGACGCCTGCGCTCGACAAGGCCGACCCGCGATTGGGCTTCCAGATGCGGGTTGCGGTCAACTCACTCGCCATCCTCGAGCGCGAGGAACGGCTGGGAACGGCCGCCGATGCGCGCGAGCTCGACCGGTTGCGCGAGCTGTTGGGCCGCGATGGCACGCTCGCCGAGCTGAACCGCGAACTCGCCCGGCAATTGCGCGCCGGCGAGCGCGACGAGACCGACGGTGCGCTGATGGCGCATCTCGAACTGACAATTGCTGACAAGATCGCGATCGCCAATCCCAAGTGGCGCTGACAATTCGGCGCCAGCCGAACTATTGGCCATGGAAAGGGCAGCCGGGCAGCCCTAGATTCGGGTCATGCTGACCGTCAACGCCCTTTCCGAAGTGGCCACCCTGATGGGTGAGCCGGCGCGCGCCGCCATGCTGCAGCTGCTGATGGATGGCCGCGCCCACACCGCGTCCGAGCTCGCGCTCACCGCCGGCGTCACCGCCCAGACCGCGAGCGGACATCTCTCGCGCATGGTCGAGGCCGACCTGCTGGCCGCGCGTGCGCAGGGCCGCAACCGCTTCTACCGGCTCGCCTCGCCGGAGGTGGCGCACGCCGTCGAATCGCTGATGGCGCTGGCCGGCCAGCGCGCCACGCCCGCCTCCAAGAACGCCGCGTGGCGGCGCGATCCCGACCTGCGCTTCTGCCGCACCTGCTACGACCATCTGGCGGGCCAAGTCGGCATCGCCGTCACCGATTCGCTCACCCAGCACGGCCATCTCGAGCCCAAGGGGCCGAAGGACTGGAAGCTCACCCAGTCGGGCGAACTGTTCTGCCAGCGCCTCGGCGTCGATCTCGACGGCGCGCGCCGGGCGGACACTCGTCACTTCGCGCGCCAGTGCCTCGACTGGAGCGAGCGGCGGCCGCACATCGCGGGCGCGCTCGGCTCGGCGATCGCCGACGTCTTCTTCAAGCGCGGTTGGGCCGAACGCCTGCGCCGCGGCCGCACGGTGCGGCTCACCGATTCGGGACGCCGGGCCCTCACCCGCGACTTTGGCGCGACCGTCTAGCTCGGGCGTCTAGGCCCGCTGGCGACTGAGCAGGGCGAACGAGCCCATCGCGGTCAGAACGTCGTGGCGGCGGCCGTAGAGCCGGCCGCGCACCTGGGCCACGTTCTCGTCGTGGCCGACCACCCAGCCCTCAGCCTGCAGCCAGTCGCCGACCCGGCCGGGGCCGAGATAGTCGAGGCTAAGGGTGAGGGTGACGCAGCGCCGCGCGAGCGTATGGAAAACCGCGGTGCCCATCGCCGAATCGAGGAACGCCGCCAGCATGCCGCCATGGACGATGCCCAGCGTATTGGCATGCTGCTCGGCGGGCAGGAAGCCGCGCACGATGCGGCCCTTGTCGATTCTCTCGAACCATGGGCCGTTGGCCGCGGCGAAGCCTTTGGCGTCAATCTGTTTGAAGCCGGGCGGAATGCTGGGCACGCCTCATCTTAGGCGATGCGCGCCAGCAGGACCAAGCCGTAGCCCACATAGTACGAGGCGAGCGCCGTGATCAGCCGGTTCGACCAGACGCGGAACTGCGTGTCGGACAGCCGCTCGAGCAGGAGCTTGCCGAGCGACGTGCCGATCATCGACGAGAGGACGGCGATGACCAGGAACCACGGCTCGACGTGACCGGCCTGGTCGATCAGCGCGCCGAAGTAGACGAGCTTGAAGGCGTGGCTGAACAGCTGGCAGCAGGCCTTGGTGGCGATGATCTCCCTGCGCTGGAGCGGCGAGCGCAGAAACATCGTGTCGAGCAGCGGGCCGGTGACTCCGGTGACCAGCATCAGCATCATCGAGACGAGGCCGGTGCCCGCGACCTGCGCCGGACCGAAACTGCGCGGCAGGATCTTCTCGGGAATGGCGCGCACGATGAACGGCGAGAGGCCGAGCATGACCAGCGCCACCGCCTTGTCCGGCACGTAGAGCGTGAGCGACCACAGGCCGACCGCCACCAGGTTGCCGGCGACGCTGAAGGCCATGATCTTCCACACGATGTGGCGCCACCACAGGACGGCGCGCCAGCCGTTGGACGCCATCTGCGTCACCGCATGCAGCACCATGGCCGCCGGCAGGGGCATCAGCATCAGCAGCACGCCGATCAGGATCAGCCCGCCCGCCATCCCGAACACGCCCGAGAGAAGCGCCGTGCCGACCATCAGCACGCTCAGTCCCGCCGCCATCAGCATCGTCATGGCGGGCACGGTACGGGCGGCTTATCCAGTGTTCAAATATATGGTAGATGGTCTTTAGATACTCCCTGGATATGCCAATGGAACTGCGCCATCTCCGCTATTTCGTCGCCGTCGCCCATGAGGGCCACATCACGCGCGCCGCGGAAAAGCTGCACATCCAGCAGCCGCCGCTCAGCCAGCAGATCCGCGCGCTCGAGCAGGAGATCGACGCCCAGCTTTTCCTGCGTCACGCCCGCGGCGTCACGCTGACCGATGCCGGCCGGTCGTTCCTCGGCGACGCCGAGGCGATCCTGGCCCAGGCCGATCACGCCAAGATCCGCGCCCGCCGGACGGCGCGCGGCGAGGTCGGCCGCATTGCCGTGGGCTTCACCACGTCGGCGCCATTCCATCCGCTGGTGGCGCGCGCCATCCGCGAGTTCCGCGAGCGCCGGCCCGATGTCTCGTTCGTGCTGGAGGAACTGGGTTCGGGCGAACTGCTGAGCGGCTTGCGCGACGAGCGTTTGGACGTGGCCTTCATCCGCGCGGGCCTCGTCGATCCCGAAGGCGTGGTCGTGCACCCGCTGCTCGAGGAGGACATGGTCGCGGCCTTTCCGGCCGGCCACAAGCTGGCCAGACGCTCGCGCCTCACCCTGAAGGATCTCGCCGACGAGACGCTGATCCTCTACCGCCGCCCGGACGGCCGCGGCCTATACGACGTGATCATCGCCGCCTGCAGCGAGGCGGGCTTCAGCCCGCATGTCGGCCAGGAAGCGCCGCGCATCGTCTCGACGCTCAATCTCGTGGCGGCGGGCCTCGGCATCACCATCGTGCCGGCCTCCTTGAGCCGCCTGCCGCTGGAAGGCGTAACCTACAGGCCGCTCAAAGGACGGCCGGCCATCAAGGTGCCGCTCAATCTCGCCTGCCGGCGCGACGAGCGCTCGGCCGCGACGCTCGGCTTCATCGACCTGGTGCGACGACTCAAGTGATAAAGACCATCGGCCATTCCAACCATCCGATCGAACGCTTCGTCGACTTACTGAAGAGAGGCGGCGTCAGGCTGCTCGTCGACGTGCGCTCGATGCCCTACTCGCGCCGCTTCCCGCAATTCGGCCGCGAACGCCTGACCAAGAGCCTGGCCGAGGCCGGCATCGACTATCGCTGGGAGGGTGAAGCGCTGGGCGGCAAGCCGCGCGCCCCGCGCGCCGCCTTCGAGGCGGCTCTCGACCGCGTCATCGAGACGTCGCACGACACCCCGCTTTGCCTGATGTGTGCCGAGAAGGAGCCGCTCGACTGCCATCGCACCATTCTCGTGTCGCGGTGGCTGGCCGAGCGCGGCGCAAGGATCGAGCACCTGCTGGCCGATGGCGGCACGCGGCCGCACGAACAGGTCGAGGAAGCCTTGCTGAAAAAAGATCGCGGTGCGGACCTGTTCGAGGACCGCGCGGCGCGGCTCGCGCGAGCCTACGAAATGCGTGACCGCGCCATGCGGGGGCCCTAGGCTGTCCCTCATGGACAGCCTCTCGACAGCATCGAACGAACTGGCCGAGCGCATCTCGGCCGCCGCCCTCAAGATCGAAGACAAGGTCATCGCCTGGCGGCGCGACATCCACCAGAACCCCGAGCTCTCCTATCACGAGACGCGCACGGCGGCGCTGGTCGCCGAGCATCTGAAGAAGCTCGGCTGCGAGGTGAAGACCGGCGTCGGCGACACCGGCCTGGTCGGCCTCATCAAGGGCGGCAAGCCCGGCGGCTGCGTGGCGCTGCGGGCCGACATGGACGCGCTGCCGGTCGAGGAGAGAGTCGATCTGCCCTTCGCCTCCAAGGTCAAGGCGCCGTGGATGGGCGGCATGACCGGCGTCATGCATGCCTGCGGCCACGATGCCCACGTCGCCATCCTGATGGGCGTGGCCGAGATCCTGATGGAGATGAAGGCCGAGCTGCCGGGCACGGTAAAGCTCCTGTTCCAGCCCAACGAGGAAGGCCACGAAGGCCGCATCTCGGGCGCGCAGGCGATGATCAACGACGGCGCGCTGGAGAACCCCAGGCCGTCGGCGGTGCTCGGCCTGCACGTCACCTCCAACATCACCTCGGGCCAGATCGCGCTCCGGCCGGGCGGCCTGATGGCGAGCGCCGACCGCCTCAAGATCGGCGTGAGAGGGCGGCAGACCCACGCCTCGATGCCGTGGCGCGGCGTCGACCCGGTGGTGATCTCGGCGCAGATCATCCTGGCGCTGCAGACCATCATCACGCGCCAGATCGACTCCACGGTCACGCCGGCCGTGCTCTCGGTCTCGACCATCCACGGCGGCGTGCGCAACAACATCATCCCCGACGACGTGGTGATGGAAGGAACGCTGCGCTCCCACGACGAGGGCGTGCGCGCCGACATCAAGAGGCGCATCGAGAAGACGGCCAAGACGATCGCCGAGCTGGGCGGTGCCCACGCCACCTTCGAGACCGGCGAGGGCGTGCCGGTGACCTACAACGATCCGGCGCTCACCCAATGGGGCAGCGAGAGCCTGGGCGACGGCGTCGGCGCCGAACGCGTGAGCGAATGCCGGCCGGTGATGGGCGCGGAGGATTTCTCGATCCTCGCCAAGGCCGTGCCCGGCATGTTCTTCTTCCTCGGCGTGACGCCGCCCGACGAAGATGCGCATGCCGCGCCGGCCAACCATTCGCCGCTGTTCCACATCCACGAGCCGGCGCTGAAGTACGGCGTGCGCGCGCTCGCCTACCTCGCCTTCGATTACCTGAAGCGTAAATCCTGAACGGCAAGGCTGGCTGGGGCGCCAGGATTCGAACCTGGGAATGGAGGAATCAAAATCCTCTGCCTTACCACTTGGCTACGCCCCATTGTGCCGAAGCGGGCCGCAAAATAGTGGCTTACGCGCCTGAGTCAAAGGCATGGCGGGCGCCGCTCCACAGCGAGGCGAGCAGGCCTGCGAACGCCACCAGCCAGGCGGCGAGCGCCAGATAGACGAAGATGTGCGGCAGCGGCGCGAGGAACGGCAGGTCCATGACGCGCGCCATGTGGTCGGTCGCCACCGTGTACATGCCGAGCGGGAACACGGCGCCCCAGTAGAGCGGGTCGTAACGCAGCGGATGGCGGCGCAGTCCGTAGCGCCAGACCGCCAGCACGAGCAGCATCGGGATCCACCAGCTTCCGGTCGCCCAGTAGAACACGGTGAAGCCTTTCACGAACGGCAACAACGAGCGGACGAACGGCGCATCGGGCGCGTTCTGGATCAGCAGCGAGCCCGCGAGCGTGGAGATCGCCATCGCGCCCATGTTGATCCAGTAGGGCGGCGAGAGATCGCCGGGAGCGAACGCGAAGAACGTGTAGCGATAGAAGATCAGCGCCGCCATCCAGATGTAGAGCATGCCGCCCACCAGCCACATCGCGAGCGCGATGAAGTTGAGCTCGAGCTGCCAGGCCGGCCAATGCACGGCGATCAACGCGCCCAGAACGGCGATGGCCTGGGTCGACACCACGCCGAGCAACCAGCCGCCGTTGATGCCCTGCGCCAGGCTGGGCTTGGCCTGCTTCACCGAGAGGGCGGCGAATACGCCGTAGATCAGCACCACCCACAGCACGCAGGCGGCGAGCCAGAGGCCGGTGCCGATCGCATAGTTGCCGGCCAGGATCACGAACTGGCTGCCCAGCACACAGACACCCGCGACCAGAGTGAAGGTGCCCGGCCCGCGCGTGTGATCGGCCATGTCGGCCAGGAACGCGCGCGCCTGCCAGAGCAGGCGGAGCGCGGTGAGACCGAGCAGCGCGCCGAAGATCACGACATTGCCGTCAAACAGGAACCGTGCGACGCCGGTCATGCCGTAGGCGTCGGCGGCGAGCGACACGATGCCGGTCGCCATCACCATGGCGAAATAGGCCGGCGGGAAGTCCCGGACCGCGGCTCTGAAGGCGGCGGACACCAAGGCAGGCTTCAGTTGTGCGCGGCGGCCGCCTTCCGCAGCGCCTCGCCATGCACGAAATTGCCGTCGGCATAGACCAGCGGCACGGCGCCCGAATCGAGCGCGATGTCGACGATCTCGCCGATATAGATCGTGTGCGTGCCGGCCGCCAATTCGGCGACCAGCTTGCAGTCGAACGAGACCGGGCAGCCGCCCAGCACCGGCGCGCTGGTGGTGAGCGTCGACCACTCGCCCATGTCGTTGAAACGCTCGTCGCCCTCGACGCCGTCCATGCCGGCGAAGCGCTCGGCGATCTTGCGGTGGTGCGGCGCCAGGATGTTGACGCAGAAGAAGCCCGCCTTGCCGATCGGGTCGTGGGCGGAGGCCGACTTGTTGACGCACACCAGGATCTGCGGCGGCTCGGCCGACACCGAGCAGACCGCCGTGGCGGTCAGCCCGCCGCGCAGGCCGTCATGGCGGGTCGTGATCAAGGTCACGCTGGCCGCCAAATGGCGCATGCCCTTTTTGAAGGCAGCCGCATCGATGCTCATGATCCGATCCTAGGGCAGCGGCGCCGCCTGCCGCCACCACAAACGCCCGCTAAATGCCCGGCCGGTCAGCGAAATCGGACGAACGGCGGGGGTCCTGTGCGGCCGCATCTCAAGCCGCCGCCTGCAACAAAACCTTCATCGTATTGACGCGGTTTGCAGTTGCCCGAGGCTTCCCGGCCGCTACCGTTTCGCCCGGATGGCCAGCCCGCTCTCTCACGAAACCGCTCCCGAACTGGCTGTTCGGCGGATCGTCGGCCAATGCCGCGACGATCTCATCAAGTACCGCGCCATCGTGCTGAAAAGCAGCCGTCCCGTCGGTGTCCACCAGACGAGGGTCGCGCTGCGCCGCATGCGCGCGGCGCTCAGCCTGTTCGAGGATGCCGCGAGCAGCGACGCCGCGCGACGCGACATGCATGCGTTGGCGGGCGAGGCCAAGTGGCTGGCCGGCGAATGCGCACCGGCGCGCGACCTGCACGTCTATCTGAAGGAGACCGCCCGGGACGTTCCGCCGGCCGTGAGCAGGGTCGCCCGGCGCCTCGGCAAGCTCCACCTCGAGCGCGCCCGCATGGCGCTCGCGGGCCCCCGCTTCATCGCATTCGAAGCGAGCCTCGCGGCTTTCGTCGATCATCGGCCGCAGAACGCCACCGGCCGGCTCGACCTGTTCGGCCGTGTCGTGCTCGAGGCGCGCGCCGACAAGGCCGACAAGCGCGGCCACAAGGTCGCCTCGCTCGACGGCAAGCGGCTGCACAAGCTCCGCATCGCCATCAAGAAATTGCGCTATGCGGCGGAGTTCCTGCGGCCGGCCTTTGCCTCCAAGGACAGCAAGGCCTATATCGAGGCGACGGCGCGCCTGCAGGGCGCGCTCGGCACCTTGAACGACCGCGAAGTGGCCGGCCAGATGCTGGGCGACATCGCGCGAGCGGCCAGGCCCGGCGAGGACCTGGAAAAGCCGCTCAAGAAGCTCGCCAAGCAGGCCGCGGCCGGCGACAACAAGCGGCGGCACAAGCTCAGGCGGGCCTGGAAGCGTTTCGAGAAGGCCGAGCGGTTCTGGCGAGCGTGACGGCGACGCCGTCATTTTTGTTGTAGGAATACGCGCATGACCAATACGCAGACCGCCGCCGAAGAGCGCATTCCCGTAACCGTGCTGACGGGCTTCCTGGGCAGCGGCAAGACCACGCTGCTGAACAAGCTGCTGCGCCGGCCCGAGCTCGCCGACACCGCTGTCATCATCAACGAGTTCGGCGAGATCGGCCTCGATCACCTGCTCGTCGAGAAGTCGAGCGACGAGGGCATGGTGACGCTGAACTCGGGCTGTCTCTGCTGCACGGTGCGCGGCGACCTGGTGCGCACCATGAGCGAGCTGTTCCTCAAGCGCTCCAAGGGCGAGGTGACGCCGTTCAAGCGCATGGTGGTCGAGACCACGGGCCTGGCCGACCCGGCGCCCATCCTGCACACGCTGATGACCGATCCGCTGCTTGCCTCGCGCTATCGCCTCGACGGCGTGGTGACGACGGTCGACGGCGTGAACGGCGCCTCGACGCTCGATAACCACGAGGAGGCGATCAAGCAGGCCGCCGTCGCCGACCGGCTGCTGCTCACCAAGGTCGACATCGCCGAGGCGCCGAAGCTGGCCGACCTCAAGCACCGCCTGGCGCACCTCAATCCCGGGGCCGCCGCGATCCAGATCTCGGGCGGCGAGATCGACCCCAACAAGATCCTCAACGCCGGCCTCTACAATCCCGAGACCAAGACCGCCGATGTGAAGCGCTGGCTGCACGAAGAAGCCTACGCCGAGAGCCACGACCATGGCCACGGCCACCACCATCATGGCCATGGTCATGATCACGGCCACGACCATCATCACCATCACGAAGGTGCGGGCGCGGAACAGGACCCGCACAACGTCAATCGCCACGACGACCGCATCAGGGCGTTCTGCATGACCTTCGACGAGCCGATGAGCTGGTCGACCGTGGCGGCCGCGTTCGATGCGCTGGTGACCTATCGCGGCCCCGACCTGTTGCGCATGAAGGGCATCCTGAACGTCAAGGACACCGACAAGCCGGTGGTGATCCACGGCGTGCAGCACGTCTTCCATCCGCCGGCGACGCTCGAAGCCTGGCCACCGGGCGACGACAGGAAGAGCCGCGTCGTGTTCATCACCCGCGATATCGCCGAGAGCACCATCCGCAAGGTCTTCGACTCGTTCTTCGATGCCGAGAAGAAGGGCTGGAGCCAGACCGAGGAGCCGAAGCAGTAGGGCGGAGGGGCGCCGAGGTTTCCTGTGTCATCCCGAGGCAAAGCCGAGGGATCTTTGGCTAGGGCCCTCGCAAAGGCTCGGGACGCCCGCCACGGGCGGGCGTTCTATACGACAGAATCGGGTTCCTTCTAACACGCGGGCTATGGTGGCGACGCCATGATCGCCATCACCTACAGCCAGCTCCGACAGAAGCGGCCGGTTAGCGCAGTTAGCGCTACCCCGCTAGTGCTTTGCAGTGGTCGGCCCGATCGGAACGCAAGATTCGTTCGCGACGAATCGATGGAATCGCGCGCGAGCCACAAGGCTCCAGTTATTTTCCTGTTATTTTAACATGAGCCCTTCAACTAATAGCAGTTCAGGAAATTACCGTGTCGAAGCAGCGAAGGCCGCGCGAGACGTCGTCCCACGGCGGCCGCTCGCTGACGAAGATCGCGATCTGCGGCTTGAAGCGCGCCGGCTCATCGAGCGAGCCGGCATAGAAATTGACCTGGCCCGGCATCACCTCGGCGGTGCCCCAGACAACGCTGAGGCAGACCGGGCAGGCGAAGCGCGAGGCGAGCCGGCCGCTGCCGCCCACGCGCGTGAAGCAGCGCCGCTCGCCCTCGATCGTGACCGCGCTTTCCGGAAAGCACAGCCAGCCGACATGGCCGGCGCCACTGGTGCGCTGGCACGAGCGGCAGTGGCAGAAGCCCTGCATCAGCGGCTCGCCCTCGGCGCGCCAGCGCAGGGCTCCGCAGGCGCATCGTCCGGTCAGCATGCCGCGCGCCTACTTCGCGAACAGGCCGGCCGGCCAGATGGGGGCGCGCCGCCAGCGGGTCGTGCGGAACACGAGGAAGCCGATGATGCAGAGGTTGGCCACGTTGAAGGCGACGCCCGAACCGAAGGCCGGCGCGTAGTAGCCGAAATGATCGTAGAGCTTGCCGGCGAACCAGCTGCCGAACGCCATCCCGCTCATCGCGGTGAACAGCGTGAGCGGAATGCGCCACGACGCCTGCGCGCCCGGAAAGAGATCGCGGATCACCACCGAATAGGAGGGAATGATGCCGCTGAAGCCGAAGCCAAAGGCGGTGGCGACGAAGAACAGGCCGACCTCGTCCTGGGTCAGCAGGAAGCACGCGATGGCGACCGCCTGGCAGGCCGAGCCGGCCATCACCGTGCGCAACCCGCCGACGCGATCGGCCAGGGCGCCCCATGCCTGGCGGGCGACGAAGGCCGCCGCCAGCATGGTCGACAGCATGGCCGCGCCGTGCGTCGGCTTGATGCCGATGTCGCCGCAGAAGGCGACGATGTGCGCCGACGGGATCGACATCGGGATGCAGCAGCAGAACGCCGCGACGCAGACCAGGGCCTGCACGACGTTGGGATGGAAGCCCGCGACCTTGGCGGTGCTGCCGGCGGTCCTGGCCCTCGCCGCGGTGGACGGCGCCGGAGCAAGCGGCGCGGGCTTGAGGAAGAACGTCGCCGGCACGATGAACACCAGGCACAGCAGACCGTAGACCAGCATCACGGTCTCCCAGCCGACACCGGCGATGCCGCGCTCGAACATCCACGGCCACAGCACGCCGGCGACATACTGGCCGGACGAGATGAAGGCCACGGCGGAGCCGCGGCGCTTGTCGAACCAGCGCGTGACGTAGACCAAGAGCGGCGGGTAGACCGCGCCGTTGCCCAGCAGGCCGACCATCAATCCATGGCCGACATAGAGCGCCCAGATCGAGCCGGTGGAGGAAAGCGCGAGCCCGCCCGCGATCATGCAGGCACCGAGGATGGTGACCTTGCGCAGGCCGATCCGGTCGGCCAGCCAGCCCATCAGGATGCCGCCCGCCCCGGTGCCGACCCACACCAGCGAGCCCGCCAGCGCCAGCACCGAGCGGTCGATGCCGAGCTCGCCCTGCATCGTCTTCATGCCGACGACGATCGGCAGCGGGGCGCCGTAGGAGAACGTCAATATCGCAAGAACCAGCCAGGCCGTTCGCCACGAACGGCGGCCGTCGACCTGGGCTTCCTCCAACTGACTTCCTCCGAGGGCTCCGGTTTTTGTTACCGCGCACCCTACCACGCCGGTTGGCGCGTGAGCCCAAGCCGTGGCATCACTGCCCCAACAAAAAATCATGAGGAGGCTTCGATGCGTCCATTGGCGCGACGTCTGTTCCTGTCCGCGGCGGGCTCGGCACTCGCTCTGCCCGCGATGGGCGAAAACTGGCCCGACAAGCCGGTCAAGATCGTGGTGCCGTTCGGACCGGGCGGTCCGGCCGACGTCTATGCCCGCATCCTGGGCCAGGCGCTGACGGAAACGTTCAAGCAGCAATTCATCATCGACGACAAGCCGGGCGCGGGCGCCATCATCGGCACCGAGGTCGTCGCCAAGTCACCGCCTGACGGCTACACGCTGCTCATGATGTCCAACACGCACACCACCAACGAGACGCTGTTCGCGCACAAGCCGTACGTGCTGCTGCGCGACCTGATCCCGGTGGCGCCGGTCAACTCGTCGGACCTGGTGATGGTGGTGCATCCGTCGGTGAAGGCCAAAACGCTGCAGGAATTCATCGCGCTCGCCAAGGCCAGCCCCGGCAAGCTCACCTATGCCTCATCGGGTCCTGGCACGCCCTATCACATGGCGGGCGAGCTGTTCAAATCGATGAGCGGCACCGACATCCTGCACGTGCCGCACAAGAGCTCGGGCGAGGCGCGGAACGACGTCATGGGCGGCCACGTCAACATGATGTTCGACGCGGTCACTGCGATGAAGGGCACGATCGATGCCGGCGAAGTGCGCGCCCTGGCGACCACCGGCCTGCAGCGCTCGACCGTGCTGCCCAACATTCCGACCGTCAGCGAGGCCGGCGTGCCGGGCTACGAGGCGACGATCTGGCTCGGCATCATGGCGCCCAAGGGGACGCCCAAGGAGATCGTCGACAAGCTCAATGCCGAGATCACCCGCATCGTCGCCACGCCCAAGATCAAGGAGGCATGGGCCAAGCAGGGCGCCGTGCCGATGAGCATGACGCCCGATGACTTCGGAAGGTTCCTCGAGCACGACATCGACAAATGGGCGGCCGTGATCAAGAAGTCGGGCATGACGATCCAATGAGCATGAGGGCTCGATGAAGGTTCTGAAGGTCCTGAGCGGCGGCGCGGCGCACGGGCTGGTCGACAAGGTGCGGCCCGCCTTCGAGAAGGAGACCGGCTTCACGATCGACGGCTCGTTCGGCGCGGTGGGCGGCATGAAGGCGCGCCTGCTGGGCGGCGAACCGGCCGACGTCATGATCCTGAGCCGCAGCCTGATCGACGAGCTCGTGCACGCCGGCAAGGTCGTGGCGAGCTCGGTGACCGACGTGGCGCGGGTGACGACGGCGATCGCGGTGCGCGCGGGCGACCCGCGGCCCGACGTCGGCGACAAGGCGGCGCTGCGCGCGGCATTGCTCGCCGCCGACGAGATCCACTTCCCCGATCCGTCGCAATCCACCGCCGGCATCCATTTCGGCAAGGTGCTGAAGGAGTTGGGCGTGTGGGCCGAGGCGGAGAGCCGGTTGCGGCCCAAGCCAAGCGGCGCCGAGGCGATGCGGGCGCTCGCGAGCTCGAAGGCCGCGCGGCCGATCGGCTGCACGCAGGAGACCGAGATCCGCGCCATCCCGGGCATCGTCGTCGCCGCGCCGCTGCCGCCGGGCTGCGACCTGGTGACGACCTATACGGCGGCGGTCACGACCGTCGCCCGTTCGCCCGAGCCGGCGCGCCGGCTGATCGCGTCACTGCACCAGCAGGGCCAGTAGGCCGAGGATGGCAAACGCCGCCGCGGAGCAGGCCCGCATCAGCTTCAGCGACACGCGGCGCGAGATCGCATCGCCGAAGATCACCGCCGGCGCATCGGCGATCAACATGCCGGTGGTCGTGCCGGCGGTGACCGGCAGCAGGTCGTGGAAGCGGGCGGCGAGCGCTGCCGTCGCGATCTGCGTCTTGTCGCCGATCTCGACCAGGAAGAAGGCGACGGTGGTGGCGAGGAATGCCCCCGCCCCGCTCATGGCCTTGATCCCGTCGTCGGCCTTGTCGGGAATCAGGCACCATGCAGCCATGGCGAGGAACAGCGCGCCCAGCACCCAGCGCATGATGTCGGGGCCTGCCCAGTTCGCGACCGCCGAGCCCAGCCAGGCGGCCAGCAGATGATTGGCGAGCGTTGCCACGAGGATGCCCAGAATGATCGGCACCGGTTGGCGGTAGCGCGTGGCGAGGATGATGGCGAGAAGCTGCGTCTTGTCGCCGATCTCGGCGATGGCGACGAGCCCTGCTGACACAAAGAAGGCTTCCACTCCTTGTCTCCCCTCCCACCCACCGCCGCCGCGTGCTAGGCCTTTTCCATGGCAAAGACCAAGGCTCCTGCGAACGCGTCCAAGCCGACGAACGGCGCCGACGGCAAGCCGTTGCGCCATCTCTACCTTATCGACGGATCGGGATATCTATTCCGCGCCTATCACGCACTGCCGCCGATGTCGCGGCCCGACGGCACGCCGGTCAATGCCGTGTTCGGCTTCTGCCGCATGCTGGTCGCCGACCTGCTCGACAACGACGAGGTCGACCACATCGCCATGATCCTCGATGCCGGCCGCACCACCTTCCGCAATGAAATCTATCCCAAGTACAAGGCCAACCGGCCCGATCCGCCGGAAGACCTGATCCCGCAGTTCCCCCTGATCCGCGAAGCGGCCAAGGCGTTCAACGTCACGGTCTGCGAAGTGCCGGGCTTCGAGGCCGACGACCTGATCGCGACCTATGCCCGCCTCGCCGTCGAGAAGGGCGGCACCTGCACGATCGTGTCGTCCGACAAGGACCTGATGCAGCTCATCCGGCCCGGCGTGGAGCTGATGGACCCGATCAAGAAGGTGAAGCTCGGGCCGGATGCGGTGATGGAGAAGTTCGGCGTCAAGCCCGACAAGGTGGTCGACGTCCAGGCGCTGGCCGGCGATTCGACCGACAACGTGCCGGG
>Ga0070738_10004740_pt1 | contig 15882 bp, 13 predicted proteins | sample Coa_R2_2_FD_66446 | JGI IMG/M metagenome (GOLD analysis project Ga0070738, IMG submission 66446) | Surface soil microbial communities from Centralia Pennsylvania, which are recovering from an underground coalmine fire - Coalmine... | ecosystem: Environmental > Terrestrial > Soil > Unclassified ...
TATTTTTCGCGGTTTCATGAGTAAGAATGCTTATTAACTCACCCGACCATATCTATCTTCAAACCGAACAATATCATCTTCGCCTAGATAAGTTCCTACTTGGACTTCGATAATTACTAAGTCAGACTTACCGGGATTAGATAAACGGTGTTTAGTAGCCACAGGAATAAATGTCGCTTCATTCGTACGAAGTAAGAGTTCCTGATCTCCATTCACTACTTTAGCAACACCTTCTACCACCACCCAATGTTCACTGCGATGGTGATGCGCTTGCAAGGAGAGCATTTCTTGAGGTTTGACAACGATGCGTTTAATTTTAAACGTCGGGCCTTCTTCTAACACACGAAACGATCCCCAAGGACGAGTCACCGTTTCACTAGAAAGGGAAGTAGTAGTGGTTTCTTCAGTCATGAGTGCATAGATTCCGCAAGTTACCTATAGTGATTGCAATATTATGAGATTACCTTACTATGAGCAAGATGGATTTTGATTTCAGGAGAAAAGGGTATGGATACCAGGCGATCACAGGATGAGAAGCAAACTGGAAAGCTTAAGGAAAACTTAAGAATTGTCCGGGAAGAAATAAAAGCGTCTTTGGCGACTGATGCTCATAAATTAGAAGCAAGTGAGAAATTTTCTGTTTTTGTTTTAAAAGATAAAAAAGAAAGAGAAAGAACTGCCATTTATGGGAACAGAGAAAATATTTATAAAGTCGCTTTTCTTGATCTTAACCTGCCTTTGTTAGCGATACAAAATATTTATGAAGAAATAATCCAAATCAATACAGAGTTAGCAGCAGCCAATAGTCAAAGCAAGAAAATAAGTGATTTTACTGGTATGCTGTTTTATCCAGCTTTGCTAAATGTTCAGGAGTTAAAAGACCTTTCTTTTTTAACTGATAAAAATAATATCTTGATTGAGACAATCGATAAAATACCAAAATTGCTTAATGAAGAAGTATTGACTAATGCACATGCGTTATTATTAAAAGAATTATTTATATGGCTAGAGGGATTGCAGTTGCATTTTGCGCTTAATATAAGAAGGCAGGAATTGCTAAACGAAAGCACAAAATCGAGTATGCAAAGTTTAATCCCTTATAAGATAACTAACGGCACCATAAATGTAATGAGCGGTATGTTGAAGGTGATTGAAAAGGCCGTAGATATGAATCCGAAAGAATCCTTGCTCATCATTCGGGCGGTTTTAGAGGATATGCTGAAAATAGCTAAGAATAATAAAGATGAAAGCGCAGAAAGGAGCATAGCTTTTTGCATAAAAATATTTACTAATTCCAATGAAATGGAATATCGAACTTCAAATGAAAAAATAGAATATGTAACAAAAAATAAAGTTACGATGTTGAGCGAATTGGATGAAATGATAGAAAAATTAGGAAGTTTTGAGAAAAATGATAAACGGCAACTCTATGTTTCTTTGCTGGCATGGTTACAAATTTTATTGGCAGCCTATAATATTTATGGACGAACGAAAGTAGATGGATTGTTGAGTGGGCCCTTTTTTCAACGCAAAACTGGCATAGGGGTAATGGATATTTTTAAAAAGTTTGAAGAGGCAGCCTTCACTATCGATAGGGTACTCCTATTAAAAGACCAAATGATAGAAATAAACAAAAATAATAAACAACCCACAGAAGAAGTTATTGTCTCCGCGAACCCCAACTTAGAACCATCCCCACTGGAAGAATCCTGGCCATCTGTTGAAATAGTTGCCACGCAAGAAGATAACTCAATAAAAACGACTTTTCCTATCTTATTTGATTTTAATGAAAAACGGTTTTGGGAATTAATAGAATCAGAAAACGAGGCTAGAGCGGAGATAGTCAGTTTAAATGCAGCATTAAACATGCTTGAAAAAGCAAAATGGCCGAATGATTTTTGCCAAAGGTTAAATCAACATTTAACCTATCTAAATATAGAAACGACTCGTGTATTTAAAGCTTATGAAGATATTCATTATATTGCCTGCAATCCCGTAGTGAAATTTGTTACCTTGGGTTTTATCCAGACCAAACATCAAGATGTTAAAGAAAAAACAGAAATGGAAATAAATAATTTAAATAAAAAATTTAAAGAATTAGCTATGTTGTATATTTGGACCTGTGCTTATTTAAAGCTCGATAAAAGTAGTAACCATTTAAAACCAGAAGCAGAAGAATTATTAAGAATGGCTCGTAAACAAATACTGAAAGAAAAACCGACGTCCAAAAATGAACTAGATAGCGAACATTTTATTGAAATACCAAGAAGGAAGAGGCCCTAAGGGTTGAAATGAATGGGCGCAACGCCGACTAGATAACGCACTTTATCATTTCTTTCACTTGCGCCGCTGCGCTTTTCCAATTTAAGCGTGTTTCGTATTCTTGGTAAGCGCCGAGTGCAAGTTCTTCATAGCGCGTCCGATCATGCATTAAGTTGACAATATAATTGCAATAATCAGAAATCGAAGCATCTAATGCAAACGTCATGCCATTAATATTGTTTTTTACGATCGTGCCAATGCCACCTACATAGGTTGTTAAACAAGGGACGCCATAGGCATTCGCTTCACAAAATACAATACCATAGGCTTCTGCACGAGAAGGGACAAAAAGAAAATGGGTTTCTGCTAAGAGTGTTTGAATTCGATTTTTTCCTTCGGGTGTGTGTTTGGAAATATATCCTAAACAATTAACGTAAGAAGGAACAGGCTGCAATTTAGGTGAATAGCCAACAATGTTTAACTCAACAGCATGCCCTGCTTCATGCAATGCGTTTGCCACAGCTAAAACAATATCACCGCCTTTGCGTTCCCAACTTTTTGCTAGAAAAAGTAATTTGATTTTATCTGTTGAGCGCTTTTTTATAATATCACGTATGGCATGAAAGCTAGGATAAGTCTCAATATTTGCCCCAAAAGGTACAACTTTTACTTTATCCCGACTAACGCCGTATAATTCAATAGCACCATTTGCTGCCCAGTCAGAGGAAAAAATTGCAAGCGTTGCGCGGGATAAACATTCAGCTGTCATTTGATTGCCTTGTTGAATCGTCTCAGCAGAATGATAAGCAAACGGCGGATAAAAACCGAGTAGGGAAGCATAGACCGCATCTGTCCAGAGAATAATCGGCTGCGGACAATCAAGATAAGCTATTGGATTAATTAAAGGGGAGACAATAGCATCTACTGAGCGTGCCGATAATTTCTGTTTTATTTGGTGAGAATAATGCTTTGCTGCGACGATATTAAAACGGGGGCTTTCGCGCTGATTGCTAATAATTTTATTCCATGTTTGTTTAAGTTTAAAAAAAGGCGGTAATTTACGGACCAATGAACCGAGATAATCTACTTCAATGCCAGCATTTATTAACGCTTGCGACATATGATAAGGGGTACCGGACCAATTGTGGACATCATAAGCATCAAACGTCGTCGTATAAGCAATACGCATAATTATTCCTTCAGTGATTGCATTAATGGGAGCTGCCAAAATTGTTTTTTAAAAGCAGGAATAGAAAAATGCGCTATCATATGTTGATAGGCTTTTTCTCCTACTTGTCCACGTTCCTCATCCGATAAGGTGTAAATTTTTTTCATTGCAGAAGCCATGGCACTATGATCTCTTGGCTGAATGAGTAGACCTGTTTCCCCCATCACTTCCGGAATGCCATGTACGCGGGTGGCGATAATGGGAAGTTTAGCCACCATCGCTTCAAGTAAGACGCGACCAAATGCTTCTTGTACGGAAGAAAGTACAAAGCAATCGAATGCTTTCATGTAGCGAAAACCGCAGGGCAGAAAGCCAGTGAAGATGACATCGTTATTCAAGCCATAAGAATGGACTTGTGCTTGGAGATGAGACTTTAGCTCGCCTTCGCCAATAATGAGCAATTTTGCTTTAGGGCAATAAGGTTTAATTTGGGAAAATGCTTTAATTAAGCTTTCTTGATCTTTATTGGGTGCCAACCTTGCCACATTGCCAAAGACAATATCATTCGGTGATAAGTGCAGGGCTCTTCTTGCATCATCTCTAGAGAGAAGCTGGGGTTCGGTGAGCTCCACGTCGATCATATTATAGAGAGTCGTCACTCGCGCTTTGGGTATGCCCCAGAGATTTTTACGCATGTCATCCCGTACGGCATTCGAAACCCCTGCAAACAAGATATTCTTACGCCCCAGTGCTGCGATGAGTAGTTGTCGTCCTAAGGAAGCCATGGTGCCTAATTCATGCATCACACACACAACAGCAGGGATAGAGTGAAATTGGGCGACCCACAGCATGATGTAGGAAGGTTTATAGCGGTGGCAAATGACTATCTCAAAATTTTTCTGCCGAGAAAGGGATAACAGTCGGCGAATAGCGGGGATTTTTAGCGTGCGGATGTCGTTTTTGGAAGTGTTCAAAAAAAGCACATTTTCAGCGATCGTACGCTGCCTTGTGGCTTCATTCGGTTCACCGGTAAGATAAGCCACGGTGACTTCATACTGATCCTTATCAAATAACCGGGTGTATTGGTTATAGATGTCAATGAATTGCGTGGCATCATTATGGCCGAGAATGAGAATATTCTTGCGCATGCTGAATGAAAACTCCTCCGTAGTCGTCCCTTATAGCAAGTTGTTTGGAAAAGGACAAGATGGTAAGATCGCAGGCCAATTGGGCAAAGGTTAACCGACTATACCGCTATGATGAAGATCACAAAAGCTGTTTTCCCTGTTGCAGGGTTGGGTACGCGCTTTTTACCCGCTACAAAAGCTAATCCAAAGGAAATGCTACCTATTGTCGATAAGCCGCTTATTCAATATGCCGTGGAAGAAGCCGTCGCAGCAGGCGTCACGGAACTCATTTTCGTGACCAGTAGTAGTAAACGCGCGATTGAAGATCACTTTGATTCTAATTTTGAATTAGAAGCGACCCTCCAGGAGCGGGGTAAACAAGAACTATTGAATATTGTCAAAGGCATTTTACCTGATGGGGTTTCTTGTGCTTATATTCGCCAAAAGTCGCCTCAAGGGTTAGGCCATGCCGTTTTATGCGCCAAACAGTTAGTGGTAAATGAGCCTTTTGCCGTATTATTGGCAGATGACTTAATCGATGGCGGCCCTCAGCCTTGCTTAAAGCAAATGGCAGATCAATTTGCTCATACCCAAGCGAGTATCGTAGCAGTACAAAAAATTCACCCTGAAGAGACAAAAAAGTATGGTATCGTCGATGTGCCGAATTCGGATGATATGCTGATAGCTATTCGCAATATCATTGAAAAACCCACACCCAAAGAGGCGCCCTCGAATTTAGGCGTTGTTGGTCGTTATATTTTAACTCCCCGGATTTTTACCTTGCTGGAAACGACCCATAAAGGTTCTGGGGGGGAACTGCAACTGACCGATGCGATTGCCAAGTTACTGCGTGAAGAAGCAGTTTATGCTTATCAATTCCAAGGTAAACGTTACGATTGCGGCAGCAAATTAGGCTATCTCGAAGCCACTGTGGCTTATGCACTTAAACATCCTGAACTCTCCGAAGAGTTCCGACTTTCCTTGGAGACGATCGTTTCATGACTTTTTCTACGGTAGTTGATCAACGCGAGCGTTTCCTCTACCTCATTGCGATCGTCGGCAGCGTCTTACTATCAGTTTGGATCAACTCCCGGGAAACTGTCATCAATCCCGATGCTATATGCTATTTGCTCAGCGCGCAAATGATAGGACAAACGGGCCTGCATGATGCTATGCATCTTTGCGGACAAGCGAGATGGCCTTTCTATTCTACGCTAATCTATGGTCTTGCTTATCCCACCCATTTTTTATACGTCACCGCTGCTTATATCCTTGACGGCTTGTTTTCTGCCTGCTCTGTCATCACCTTTATTCTCATTGTGAAAACACTGGGAGGATCTCAACGCGTTTTATGGCTTGCTACCGGCGTGATTTTACTCTCCCATGAATTTAACAGCGTTCGTCAATACATTATCCGTGATCATGGGTTTTGGGCTTTCTATTTACTTTCTCTTTTCTGCCTGCTGCACTATTTTCGTCACCCTCGTTGGCTAGTAGCGTGGGGTTTTAGTATCAGCTTAGCTGTTGCCACGTTATTTAGGATCGAGGGAGCTATCTTTTTATTAATGCTACCCTTTTTATCCTGGGTTGCCTTACGTTGCCCATTTCGTATGCGAGCAATATGTTTCCTCACGCTTTATTTGCCCGTTCTGATTATTGCATTTGCGATTGGCATTTGGCTGTTGTTACATCCCCAGCAAACCTTAGCGCAATTAGGCCGAATAGGCGAAGTAGTTCAACAAATACACGATGGATTACTAATGGTGGTGACGAATTATCAATCCACCAAAACAGCGTTAGCGACTCATGTTTTATCACAGGATTCGATCAGTGATGCAGGTCTGGTGTTATTAGTCACGATGGTAGGTTGGTATCTGATGAGTGTGATTAATAATTTATCTTGGATTTATAGTTGTTTAACCCTTTACGCTTGGCGTCGAAAGACGGCTATTTTTGCTCCTTCTGCAAAATGGGTATTAGGCGGTTATATTTTTGTCAATGTTCTCATTACGTTTGGATTTCTCTTAGAACATTTATTTTTATCTAAGCGTTATCTCATCGCATTATCGTTAATTTTCATGTTATGGGTACCTTTTGCTCTCGATGATTTACTCCAAAGGGGGTCTTCTCCTCGCTATCGTAAATTATTTTTGCTCTCAGTACTGCTCATCGTTATCACATCGTTGGGAGGTTTTTTGAATTTTGGGCATTCGAAAAAATACATTCGTGAGGCAGGGGATTGGTTGGCTGATCATTTGCCCCCGCAAGCAATGCTTTATGCTAATGATGATCAGTTAATGTATTACTCGCAGCATTTTGGGACTCAGATTTTTGATAAAATGCAACGCTATCATCATCTTGATATCATGGCGAATGATCAATGGAAGCAATATGACTATATTGCTTTGCGTGTGAATCAGAAAGATAAAGATAGTCATAATGCATTACAAAACATTCCACTGTCACCTGTTCAAGTTTTTAATAATGGACGGGGTGATGCAGTTATTATTTACGCAGTGCATCCGGAGGCAAAAACGTGAATATTGCAGTGATTGGGGCGGGTTATGTGGGGTTAGTCACGGGCGCTTGTTTTGCTGAATTAGGCAATCAGGTGACGTGTGTTGATGTGAATGAGCAGAAAATTCAGAATCTAAGCCAAGGGATTCTTCCGATTTATGAACCGGGTCTTGAGCCTATGGTTATTTCTAACATGCATGCAGGCCGTTTGAATTTTGTGACATCGTTATCGGAACTTCCCTTCGATCCGCAAGTTATTTTTATTGCGGTTGGAACCCCCAGTGATATAGATGGTTCTGCTGACATTAAATATGTTCTAGAAGCGGCACGGAATATTGGTGCTCACATTCAGCAAGATTGTGTGGTAGTGGATAAATCCACGGTGCCGGTGGGGATGGCTGCACAAGTGCTTTCGAGTATTCAACAAGAATTAAAACATCGTCATTTATCGCTTAATGTGGATGTCGTTAGTAATCCTGAATTTTTACGTGAAGGTGCTGCAATAGAAGATTTCATGCGTCCAGACCGTGTCATCATTGGTTTGGATTCTGATCATGCCAAAAATTTGATGCTTGATTTATATCTACCCATTTTACGCAGCCCTGAGCGTATTTATTTTATGAATGTCAAAGATGCAGAAATGACAAAGTATGCTGCGAATGCCATGTTAGCAACACGTATTTCTTTTATGAATGAAATGGCAGTGTTGTGTGAACGCATGGGGGTGGATATTGAAAATGTACGCATCGGGATTGGCTCAGATGCGCGCATTGGTAATGCGTTTCTTTATCCTGGTTGTGGCTATGGTGGTTCTTGTTTCCCGAAAGATGTGCGGGCATTGATTAGAATGGCTGAGCAGTATGGAATTGATGCGATGATTTTAGATGCTGTTGAGAAGCGTAATTTTCAGCAGAAGCAGCTATTGCCGGAAAAAATAGTAGCGAGATTTGGCGAGAATTTATCAGGTCTTACGGTAGGCGTATGGGGGCTTGCATTTAAACCGGGTACGGATGATATGCGTGAGGCTTCTTCGTTGGTGTTGATTGAGCATTTAATTCAGCGTGGAGCATGCGTGCAGGCTTATGATCCGGCTGCAATGGGGCTTGCAAGGGAAATTATGCCGAAAGATTGGTTTAACAATGATCAGCTTACATTGGTCGATTATCAATATGATGCAGTGAAAGCTGCTGATGCGTTGGTATTAGTGACAGAATGGAAGCCGTTTTGCTATCCAGATGTGGCAGCGATGAAGAATTTGATGCGGCAGCATATTATTTTTGATGGCCGTAACCAGTATGATCCGCGGCATATGAATGAGGCGGGATTTGAGTATTATGGGATTGGGCGTGGGGATGTGGTAGAGGTGGGTGCAGTTAGTAGCGCGGTGGCGTAGTTTTGTTAGTCATAAGCGCTATCATGATCTGCATGCAAGGAGAGTAAGCGAAGGAACTCTCCTTCCCTTAATGCTGTTGCTCTATATTTTTTTGAAAATCGAAAGGTATAAATACGCTGACCTGATGGAGTAGTTTTAGATAAAATTGCTTCCCATTTTAAACCATTATCTGCATATAACTTGTCCCAATTTAATTGCCTGATTTTTTTGAGCGCTTTAAGGAAGGCAATTTGTTCATTTTTTTCCAAGTGAAAAAGATCCTTCTGAAAGTCTGGATGATTCATATCAATTTTGATAGAGGTCATTTTTCAATTTTCTTTGCTAATTGATCAAAATTATCAACAGGTTTATTTTTTTCAGCCCATTCGAGGGCTTTTTCTAATTTAGCTAGATTATTGCCTTGATAGAGCCATTTTTCTGAGTCAGGAATAAATTCACCTGATTTAATAATCCAGGTTCCAGGAGTGATTTGATCGATTAATACGGTTTTGCCCGCAAATTCTTTTCCAAGGGAAATTTGCCCATTTGCCCCTATTACTTTGATTGTTTGATGTTCGCTCATAGAAAGAACCTCGTAGTTAGTACTGTACATCGGTATAAAAATATAAACCGTTGTTAATTTACTGACTCTCTTTATTATATTCCTAAATTAGGATTTTAGCAATATAGGAAAGCTTAGCTCTTGCAACCTCCCTCATCCTCCTATAAATTATCCCTTGATCTGACCCTCCGGGCAGAGACACTGAGCCAACTAAAATTTATACAGGACTTGATCATGAGACAGGTACCTATTTCCTCCCTCTTGATCGCAGTTTCCTGAGGAGATTGCGATGACTACTATTTTCGATTTTTATAAAAAGAAAGCCGCTAACGAAAAAATCACTATGGTTACTTGCTACGATTACACGAGTGCCCGTATTGTGGCGCAAACAGACGTGGATTGTTTGTTAGTAGGTGATAGTGCAGCCATGACCATGCACGGTTTTAAAGATACGCTTCCAGCCACGCTCGAAATGATGGTTTTCCATACGGCAGCCGTGAGTCGCGGCGCAGGGAATAAATTTCTTATTAGTGATTTACCTTTCTTGGCTTATCGTAAATCGCTAAGCAAAAATATCACTGCTGTGCAATCGCTCATGCAAGCAGGTGCCCAAGCTGTCAAATTGGAAGGGGCAGCAGGTAATATTTCCTTCATTCGCCATTTAGTAGAATCCGGTATTCCTGTCATGGGCCATATCGGCTTAACACTGCAAATGATTCACACGCTAGGGGGGTTCAAAGTACAAGGTAAAACTCAAGAAAGCGCGGCGCGTTTGAAAGAAGAAGCTCTGCAATTGCAAGAAGCCGGCTGTTTTGCAGTGGTACTAGAATGTGTTCCGAATGCATTAGGCAAAGAAATTACCCAGTTATTATCCATTCCCACTATTGGTATTGGCGCAGGTCCAGATACCGATGGGCAAGTGTTAGTGTTTCAAGATTTATTGGGATTAAACATCGATTTCAAACCGAAATTTGTTAAAACATTTGTAAACGGTTATGAGCAAGTGAAAAATGGGATTGATGCTTACGTCAATGCAGTCAAAACAGGAGCCTTTCCACAAGATGAACATTGTTACCAAAATAAATGATTGGCAAACCCTACGAAAAAACTTAACCGGACGCTCCATCGGTTTTGTGCCGACGATGGGGCATTTGCATGCGGGGCATTTAAGTTTATGCGAGCGCTCACGTGCAGAAAATGAGGTGACGGTGGTGAGTATTTTTGTTAATCCTACTCAATTTAATCAAGCGAGTGATTTTCAATTGTATCCCCGCACTATTGAGCAAGATACCTCACTATTGGCTTCGCATGGAGTGGATTATTTATTTTTGCCTGATGCAGAATCCATGTATGCTGATCACTATCAAATTCAAGTAACTGAAACCGAATTAAGCCGTGAATTAGAGGGCGAATTTAGACCTGGGCATTTTAATGGTATGTTGACGGTGGTTTTAAAACTGTTGAATTTAGTGCAAGCAACGCGGGCTTATTTTGGCGAAAAAGATTATCAGCAATTATTATTAGTGAAAAAAATGGTGGCTGCTTTGTTTTTGCCAGTAGACATTATTCCATGTGAAACGATGCGTGCGGAAGATGGTTTGGCATTAAGTTCGAGAAACTCGCGATTAACCCCGGAACAACGACAAAAAGCTGCACATTTTCCTCGTTTACTGCAAAGCGGGCAATGTGCGGAAGATATTACAAAACAATTAGAATTATTAGGATTTAAAGTCGACTATATAGCTGATCGTTGGCAACGGCGTTTAGGAGCGGTGTGGGTAGATGATGTGCGGTTAATTGATAATGTTATTTTGTCACCATAAGTGTACCTATCTAAGGATGATATTAATTGGAGAGAAAATGTAATGCTATTGTGTTTAGATGTTGGTAACACTCACATTCTAGGTGGTGTATTTGATAATGATGAACTCATCGCCCGTTTTCGTTATGCGACTCATTTAATTGGCACGGCTGATCAATTCGGTATTTTTTTGTTAAATATTTTACAAGCTAAAAAAATTGCGCCCGAACAAATTACTGCAACCGCAGTGAGCTCGGTAGTACCAGGTTGCGATTTCACCATACGACATACCATTTCCTTGTATTTCAAATCCGAATTTTTCATGCTGCAAGCAGGCGTAAAAACGGGCTTAAATATTAAATACAAAAATCCCAATGAAGTCGGCGCTGATCGGATTGCAAATGCTATTGGCGCAGTGAGCCACTATCCTAATCAAAATTTAATTATCGTCGATATGGGAACAGCTACCACACTCTGTGCAGTAACTAAAAAGAAAGATTATTTAGGCGGTGCGATTTTGCCAGGGCTGCGCTTAAGTATGGAGTCGTTGAAGGCAAATACAGCTAAATTAATGGCGGTTGATATCGAAGCACCCACCACTTATTTAGGCCGATCGACGCGTGAAAGTATTCAAGCTGGCTTGTATTACAGCCAATTAGGTGGCTTAAAAGAAATTATCGCAGGCTTTAAGCAGGAAGTATTCCAGGGTGACGTCACGATGGTGATTGGGACAGGAGGATTTGCGCAATTATATCGAGATAAAACATTATTCGATGTCATCTTGCCAGATCTTGTGCTGCAAGGTTTATATAAAGCCTATGCTTATTCATTAAGCTAATTGCTCTTCCAAAACTTTTTCACTTTCTGGGAGGAGGGTTCCGGAGCGACCCTGTCCCAGTCGGCATGCGATAAGTGCTAATGAGGCGATGGTAATTAAATAAAATCCAGGTGCTAAGGGGGAATGGAAGGTGTGAATGGCCACTGTACAAATGATGGGACTTAAACCAGCAAACAAAGCAAAGGCAATATTATAACTCATTGCAATACCCGAATAACGCACTGGCGTGGGGAACAGCGAGCTTAATAGGGCAGGGTAAGCGCCAGTAATAAAACCAAATAACAGTGAAAATACTATATAACTTATTGCGATGAGGGTGAGATTGGACATACCAAAAAGTAGGAATAAAGGATAGGTTAAGATAATAATTGAAATCGCTCCAATAGCGTAAATTGTTCGAGAGCCAAATTTATCTGCAAGCCATCCGCAGGTCACAATCGAAAAATTCAGAATGAGAATACCGACGGTATTGAGATTGAATGCGGTAGTAATATTAATGCCTTCATATTCATTTAAATAATGAGGCCAATAAAGATAAAGAAAAATGCTCACTGAACCTAATGCTACCAATAAAGCGCCTTGCAATACATTTAGCCATGAGTGCTGTAGTAATGCGATAAGAGGGATACGTTGAACGTCATTTTTAGGTAAAGCGGAGAATGTAGAAGTTTCTTGTAAAGATCGTCGTAGAAAAATTGATAAGAGCCCCAATATACCGCCTAGGAAAAAAAGAATACGCCAACCATAGGTATATAATGCTTCGGTACTTAAAGTAGCGTTCATGAGTGCGGTGACAGAAGAACCTAATAATAAGCCTAGATTAATAGCGAAAAATAAAATAGAAGTGGCAAAAGCACGCTGTTGTTCATTGACATGTTCTGAAATAAACGTAATCGATGCGGGAATTTCTCCGCCTAAAGCAAGCCCTTGCAGGATACGGAAAACGAGCAATAAAATAGGAGCGATTATTCCAATTTGCGCGGCGGTGGGTAAAAGAGCGATAGCAATAGAAGGGATGGCCATTAATAAGATAGTCAATAAAAAAACTGTCTTGCGGCCATACCGGTCACCGAAGTGAGAAAAAATTACCCCACCTAACGGGCGTATCAAATAACTAATGGAAAAAACAGCGAGTGTCTTTAATGTGGTAACAAATTCTGAACTACTAGGGAAAAAAAGTTTTTCGATAACATTCACTAGAAAGATGTAAATAATGAAATCATAGAATTCGATTATGCCACCCAGGGAAGAAAGGAATAACGTTTTGATTTGCGCGCGGGTTAAACGTGTTGTTGTTACCACAGTAGGATTTCCTATTCCGTTTCACGGTGCCAGTATATATTATTGATTTTCTAATACCAACCCATCTTCCGGTGCTTTTTCTGAAAAATCTTCGGCAATAAACATATACATGGCTGGTACCACAAATAGAGTAAACAAGGTGCCAATCGCGATACCCGTCGCAATCACTAAACCAATATTAAAACGGCTTAATGCGCCCGCCCCGGTGGATGTGATCAAAGGAATTACCCCCAACACCATTGCAGCCGTCGTCATCAAAATTGGCCGTAATCGTACATGCGCTGCGGTTTCAATCGCTTCCCGTTTTTTCTTACCTGCACGCTGTAAGTCATTCGCAAATTGGACGATGAGGATACCATGTTTGCTAATTAAGCCAATTAATGTCACCAAGCCGACTTCAGAATAAATATTTAAACTGGCACCACTTATTCCTAAGCTAACAAAAATCATGGCACCGCAAATCGACATGGGAACGCTGATAAGAACAATAAGAGGATCGCGGAAACTTTCAAATAAAGCAGCCAGTGCAAGGAAAATGATTACGATGGCAAAGAAGAAAGTAATAATTAGCGCTGAGCTTTCTTGTACATATTGACGGGATTGGCCGCCGTAATCAACGGTATAGCCTTGCGGTAACACTTGCTTAGCAATGGCTTCTAAGGTAGCTAATGCATCTCCCATCGTGACGCCAGGAAATGGCACTGCAGAAATAGTAGCAGAATTTAATTGCTGAAAATGATTAATAGATTCCGGCACCACATTTCTTTTAAGCTTGGCGAGGGTGGAAAGGGGGACACTCGTGTGGTCAGCTGTTCTAATATAATAATTTAATAATTGTTCTGGATTTTGCCGTTCTACCCGTACCATTTGAGGGATAACCTGATAAGAGCGGCCTGAATAATCGAAATAATTAATATAACCTTCGGAGAGTGCAGTACTTAATGTATTGCCAATATCTTGCATATTTAATCCGAGTTCCGATGCTTTATCGCGATTTAATAAAATGGAAGTTTGTTCCTGGTCAATCTTAAGATCGGGATCAATATAAGCAAATATTCCGCTAGCATAGGCTTGATCTACTACCCGCTGCATGATGTCATTTAATTTGTAAAAATCCTCTGTCGTCGTAATGACAAATTGCACGGGTAAGCCGCGGCCGCCGCCTGGTAAGGAAGGTAACTGAAATGCAGCCACTTTGGCACCTGCGATATCATTTAATTGTTCTTGAATGATAGGCTGTAATTCATTTGTAGTGCGTTTACGCTGGTCCCAGGGTTGAAGCACCATCCCAATAATACTGGTATTTAAACTACCTGCACCGTCGATGCGAAAGATGTGTTCAGTTTCAGGATAGTGCTTAAAGATGTTAAATGCTTGATTGGAATATAACCGCGTTTGTTCTAGCGAAGCATTAGCGGCTGCTGTTACCTGGCTAATGATGATGCCTTGATCTTCTTGGGGAGCCAGTTCTGATTTTGAGGTGGTAAATAGAAAGTAGTTGCTTACTAAAATAATAATAGCAAAAACAGCAGTGACAGCTAAAAAATTTAAAGAGCGATGTAAGGCATTCTCATAATGGTGTTCTAGACTCATAAAAACATGATTAACGAAGTGCATAAATTTATTCCCATCATGGTTTTCTAATTTTAAAAATTTAGAACACATCATGGGTGAAAGTGTTAAGGCAATAATAGCAGAAATAGTGACAGCACCTGCTAAAGTGAAGGCAAAAGAAGTGAATAATGCGCCTGTTAAACCGCCCATAAAGCCAATCGGTGCATAAACCGCGATTAAAACGACCGTAATGGCGATAATCGGATTAGCTAATTCGCGAGCAGCTAGGAGAGAGGCTTTCACGAGCGGCTGGCCTTCTTCCATATGGCGTTGGACGTTTTCTACGACAATGATGGCATCATCGACCACCAGACCAATGGCAAGTACTAAGGCTAATAATGTTAATAAATTAATGGAATAGCCCAGGATGAGCATGACAAAAAAGGTCCCGATAATAGAAAGCGGTATGGCTACCAATGGAATGATGACGGAGCGGAGAGAGCCTAAAAATAGAAAAATCACTAGCGTGACGATAGCAAAGGCTTCCATTAGCGATTTAATGACTTCTTTAATCGAGCTATGTACATATTCACTCGCATCATAAACAATTTGCGCGTTTAATCCTTTTGGTAGCTGCGACTGAATGGAAGGGAAGATTTTTTTGATATTATCAATAACAGTTAACAAATTTGCTGAGGGTAAAATTTTAATCCCAATATAAATAGCAGAATGGCCATCAAAGCTCACATCTTCATTGTAATTTTGTGCGCCCAAATCAACTTTTGCGACATCCCCCAGCCGAATAATCGCGCCATTTTGAGATTTAAGCACCATTTTACGAAATTGTTCTGGGTCAATTAATATCGTATCCGTGCTCAAATTTTGAATGAACATATTGCCATCGGTACGGCCTGCCGCTGAAATAAAGTTATTATTAGCTAAAGCAGTAGCAATATCAGCAGGCGAAAGATTGTAAGCAGCTAGTTTAGTAGGATCTAACCAGGCACGCAGCGCAAATTGCCGATTACCTAAAATTTCCGCGACTTGTACCCCTGTAATCGCTTGTAATTTAGGTTGCACCACACGGAGAAGATAATCACTGATTTTATTATTAGGTAAATCATTGCTGTAAAAACCAATATACATGGAGTCAATGGTTTCCCCGACACTCACGGTTAAGACGGGTTGTTGAGAAGCGCTAGGGAGTTGGTTAATGACCGATGAAATTTTCGTACTAATATCAGGAAGCGCTTTAAGGGGATCATAATTAAGTAATAAATTGACGGTAATCGTGCTTTGTCCTGATGTGCTGGTGGATGTCATGTAGTCAATACCGTTTGCTTGAGCAATCGCATTTTCAAGCGGTGTGGTGATAAAAC
>Ga0070738_10004742_pt1 | contig 15876 bp, 18 predicted proteins | sample Coa_R2_2_FD_66446 | JGI IMG/M metagenome (GOLD analysis project Ga0070738, IMG submission 66446) | Surface soil microbial communities from Centralia Pennsylvania, which are recovering from an underground coalmine fire - Coalmine... | ecosystem: Environmental > Terrestrial > Soil > Unclassified ...
CTACTATGAATGATAGTACCTTTTTCATATGTACTATCGTAATGTATAATGAAGGGACTGAGGAGAGGGTGTACAAGTCTCAGCAAGAAAGAGGGAGATGAGGAGCTATTACACAGGTCGGCATGCACGACACTATAACAGGCGTTGGAGCGCATTTACCAGGAAAACGCTGGCTGAGACGCTGGCGATGGTTGATGTTGCTGCACTGCGGGGCGTGAAAACGCGACTGGGACGTTCGCCTCGCGTGCTGGATGTTGCCTGTGGGACAGGCATTCTGCTCAAGCAATTGATCGAGCGAGCCCCCGATGTGGAAGCGCATGGGGTAGATGCCAGTGCCGATATGCTGGCGCAGGCCCAAGCTGCTCTGGACGGTCAGCCAAACGTCCATTTAGAGCAGACAGTAGTCAAAGCCGGTGAGACAGCTGGGCTTCCATTTCCCCCTGGCAGTTTTGATCTGATTACCTGCACCAATGTGTTGCAGGAGATCGCGCAGCCTGTGGCAGTGTTAGCGGGATTGAGGCGATTGCTGGCACCAGAGGGACAACTGGTGTTGGAGGATTATGCACGACGTGAGCCTCCATTCCCCTGGGCGGCGTTCGCCTGGCTGACCAGGCGAGTTGATCCCGCCTACGTCCGGGCTTATACGCTGCCAGAAGCGCAGTCACTGTGCGTACAAGCCGGGCTTCGTATTCTTTGTCAGAAAGCCTTCAAGGTAGACTGGCTCTGGCATGGCTGGGTCTTGCGTGCCGTATGCCGTGATGAGCTATCCCATTGAGGAGTCAGGAATCGGAACCTGGACCCAGATCGGCAGAAGAAACTGAGACGTGATAACTGTAGGCAAAAATGAAAAGAGACATGAAGGCAGAGGAGAAGCAATGGACTACTGCTTTCAATACTCACGAGATGAAAGGAAGTGAGAAGACGCTATGATGTGGGGATATGGTTACTGGTGGCCTATGATGATCGTGGGAATCATCGGAATGACGCTCTGGATCGTCGTTCTAGCTGCAATCATCTGGGGAGTGGTGCGCTGGCTCAGTCGCAAAACGACTCCTCCAACCTGGCAGCAGACAGCGCCTCCGGCCAGCGGGCCTTCCGCTCTGGAAATCCTGCGCCAGAGGTACGCACGCGGCGAGATTGACGCGACCACCTTTGAGCAGATGCGAGAGCGGCTTGAGGCTTCTGACCCATCAAGGGCATATGAACATCAGCCAACAATGCCACACTGATTGAGAGAACGCTGTACTCAAACAGAGACGAGATCAGAAGGAGGACAGAAATGTGTGCGCATATGATGTCAGGGACGGTATACAGCCCCTTTTCTGGTATCCCGTTGGGTTTTCTCAGCTTGCTGTTCGGACTCGCCCTGTTAGGCACCATCGTGTTTTTCACCTACTGGTCGAGTAGGAGAAAGACTTTGCGCAAGCGAGACGAGCCGCAGCCCCATGAAGAACCCTACGCCTATGCCACGCTTCATGAACCAGGGCTAGAGATGCTGCGAGAACGCTACACGCGTGGCGAAATTGAACCGTAGCTGGTAAAGCGCATGTAGAGAAACAATGGCAATAGATCAGATAGGGAGGGAGCGTGATCTGAGAGAACCCGACTCCCATCATCGATGCTCTACCCCGTCTTCTCCAGGCTTGAGTCTTCGTTCGATCTCGCGTCTGAGTTTGCGCTCAGACGGGCGGCCATATGAGAAGGGTTCTCCATCGAGAAAGATGCCCGGCGGAAACAACAAACCGCTGCTCACCGCCAGCGCCTGCCCTTCCTGGGAAGCCAGATCGAGCATCGAGACTGAAAAACCGTACTCAACCGAGAGGCGAGCAAGCAATGCTTTGGCTTGCTCGCAGAATCCACAGTGTTCCTGAGTCAGAATAAGGACATGCATGCTGCTATGATGACCTTTCGTTAAGCCCTGCCTTGATATCGGCAATGAGACTGGGTACCGGGACGTACATGGTGTAATTGGGAGCGCCTCCATAATCGGCTCTCCACTTAATTTGACCATCAGGACCCACAACGATGAAGGTATGGCCGTCGCGGCTCTGCCCCATCATGCCGTACTGGTTGGCATTGTAAGCCTGAGAGACTGCGAGGTTCTGGTCTGAAAGGACGGGAATGGAGATGCCTTCATCTGCCACCTTCTGTTTGAGCGCATTAAGCGGGTCGGTGGTGATGCTCACAATCATATCAATGCCAAGCGCGTGAAAATCACTGCTGTTTGACTGGATGTCCTTGAGTTGGTCCCAGCAGGGCTGGCAGGTCAGTCCTTCCTGAAAGTACAGCAGCACCGTCTTGCCATGCAGCGTAGCCAGATCAAACATCCCTCCTGCGGTCGATGGCAATACCATGGGGGGAGCCTGCTGACCAGGGCCTGGAGAGCCGACTTGAAAGGTATATTTGCCCGCCTGCCCGCTGCCTGTTGATGAGTTATTCTGGTTGTTGAGGAAGAAAATCACTCCCAGGAGGATAACTGCCCCCACAACAACAACTGCCACAACGACTCCAGCACCTGGGCCGCGCTTGCGCCGGGCATATCGTTTTCGCGGCGCAGAAGTCTTCTTTCCCCTCTCGTTTCTCAACGTTTTAGTACTCAACGGTTTCCTCCTTCAAAGATAATTCCTCTTGCATTTCTCTGTTTACCGCTTCTGATGTTTCGCCTCCGTCCTTCTCGTTTGAGACTGCCCTCACCTGTCTGAGAGCGTACCAGGAAAGCCCGCCAAGCAGTACAAGGAAGATCAGCGCCCCTGCCCAGTTGGGAAGCCAGGAGAGCGCGTTGGTGATAATTTGACCGACGTGCTGTAAGCTGACCGTCAATTGTATTTGCCAGTTGGCCAGGGGTGGCATGGAACGATATGCCAGGCCAATCCAGAGCATGCCTGCGCCAATGAATGCGAGCAATATCCCGCTTGCCAGGTTAGTGGCCGTAATCGTGCGCTGCAAAGAGCCGATACGCAAGAGGTAGGAGCGCGGACGAAAGAGACGACTGGCCCGCCAATCGTACCGGTCCCAGAGCAGCGCAATGACAAACAAGGGGGCGACCATTCCAAAGACGTAGGCTGTGCCAAGCACGAGGGCAAGCCAGAACGAAGACATCACGCTGGAGAGAGCAATCACCCCGGCCAGCACCGGGGCGCAACAGGAACTCGCCATGCCTGAAAAGAGACCCAGCGAGTAGACACTCAAGAGACCAGTTTTCCCACCAGCACTTCTGCCCGGCATGGGCAGGTGAATTTGCCCGCCCAGCAGTACATAGAAGGCGAGTCCAAGCATGAGGACGCCGCCGGTGGCGTAGAGGGCTGTGTGCTGCGTCGTCAAAAGCTGCCGCAAGACGGAAGCCCCGAAAGCAATGGGCAGGACGATGGTCGCTATCCCGGCAGCAAAGAGGAAGGTCATCGCGACCAGCAGACGACGATTCTGGAACGAACTGGCAAAATAGGCCGGGAGCATGACCGAGATACAACAGGGAGCAAACAACGCGATTGCCCCTGCGATAAGAGCGGCCAGAACGGAACCGCCGAAGAAAATGCTGCTATTCATTCCATGTCACAACTTTCTTTAAAGCGAGATGCTTTGCCAGATAGATGATATCAATCACTATCCTGGGCTTGCATCAGTACCCCTTCTTACTCTTGACAAGAGTATAAAGCTTCGTAGTACAATTGTCAAAGGTACTATTGGTGATAGTAGATTAGAAAAAGTTCCTGGCAAAGAAGGGGGTCAAAAGCAGCAGCATATGAGCAAGCACATCACTCCTGACCTGCTGAGACCAGAACAACACGGGGAGAAACAGCAGCGTCATGAAAAGAGGCAGCGTAGCCTTCGTATGAGGCATCTTACACTTCTCGGCATCATTGCTACAGCAGCATTCGTTGTGACTCTCCTCGTCTCCGTTTTTCGTGGACAGACCCTTTCTTCCCATGAGTGGAGCCACTCAACTGTGAGTACCGTCTATCCTGCTATAGATACTGTTGCTTGCGACGATGGTGAGCATGATCCCTATCAGAGCTATGTCCACCTGTCCATCTACATTCATGGAAAACTTACGCCTATCTCTCCCTATATCGGTTTTATGCCCGATGGCTCCTGCCTCTACTGGCTCCATACGGTTTCTGAGGAGGGTGTCATAGAGATTGATGCTCCGTATGCTCATACCTTCGTGCTGGGAAACTTCCTGGACATCTGGAAAGAGCGGTTCTCGCAATTCTATCCAAAGCAATTAGATCAAGCGGCTGGCTGGCAGGCGTATGTCAATGGAAAACCGTTTGCGGGGGATTTTCGCACGATTCCACTCCAAAACTTTGCTCTCATTACCCTGGCGTACCAGAGCCCAGGAGTGCGACCCGATAGGCCTTTTGATGAAAGTGGTTCCCCAGAGTAGCATCCATTGTTCTTAGCTGACAAAATCTTCAGTAAACCAGATGTAACCTGCAAGATACACGAAGTCAGGCAAAGAGAAGCAAAAGGAGATGATAAGCATGGCACATAAATCTGCGGCACGTAGGCGTCCAGCGGGAAATGCGGTGCCGCGAAGTGGTAATATCCAGACGAACAGAGAGGCCCGAACATCCGGGGGGTTCGCGGCCCTGGTGGAGAAGGCCACACAGGAGGTGCTGGCAGTGACGTACTGGTTCGATCAGGCCCCACCTCCCGAATCCTATCCGATCACCGTCAAGTTTACTGGACGCCGCGCCGATGTGAAGGGAAGATTGCAGGCTGCTGATCGCTTCGTCCACGAAGAGACGATCAAGGAGGTCATCCCGGGCAGTGGTCCAATCTCACTCACGGCCCGTGTCCGGGGCATCAATGCTGGCGAGTGGGCCGTGACAGCCCAGGTGCAGGGGGCGCGGGCCTCTGTACGTAGGCCGAGCGAGCAAGAGAACGGGGCCTCTGTGGCTGCTTCGTCCGGGCCAGTTGCCCGGTTGTGGCGCAGGTGGGTGCCTTCCGTGGGGACGACTGAACCACTGAGAACCTGCCTGCCTCCCCTCGTTCGGGTACCGGGGATCCTACCCGGCATCTGGGCAGCGATGGTGACGCTGGGCATGATTGTGGCGCTGGCGCTCCAGGCCCTGGTGATTTCCCATGACCATCTGGCCCTCGGTTCCTGGTGGACGATCACGCTGGTCGCCATCGCGGTCGGCATTGTTGGTGCGAAGGTGTGGTACATGGTTCTTCACCGCCGCGAGCATCTGGTGGACGGGTGGTGCATCCAGGGATTCATCGCCAGCGCCCCGGTGGCAGCGGTCATCCTGCTCGTGGCCCTTCACGTACCGATCGGGGTCTTTCTCGATGCGACGGCTCCGGGCCTGCTGATTGCTATGGCGGTGGGCCGAGTGGGATGCTTCTTCGCCGGCTGCTGCGGAGGACCGCCAACGGCGTCACGTTTCGGAGTATGGTCCTCCGATCAACGCCTGGGAGCGCGTCGTATCCCCACTCAATTGTTGGAGTTGATGCTCGCGGGAACATTAGGGCTGGGGGTGCTGGTGGCAGTCCTGGCTTACGGGTCGAAAGACGGTGTCTTCTTTGCTGCCGGGCTGGCGACCTACACACTGGTGCGACAAGGTATTCTGCGTCTGCGCGCCGAGCCGCGCAAGACGAAGCTGGGCGGGCCGGTCACAGCGGCCCTGGCAGCTCTTGTCCTCATCGCAGCCATAGTCTTGCTCGTCAGGTAACTGACGAAAACGTCGTGCATGCTATATCTGGCAGCGATCTTCGATATTGTGCGCGAACTCGTACAGGCGAACACAGGAACTGCGGGGGAGAACAAAACGTCATCTGGCATTGGCAACAACATTATCCCTGGCATAATGATGCAAACATCTGTTGGGTGAAAGGAGATGAACTGTGCAGCACCCGGATCCTCTGCTGAAATTAACGCGACTGGCCTTTCTTGCTGCTTTAGCCCTTTTGATCATGAGTGGGGTTGCCTGGGGAATTATGGCTCACATGGCGCGTAGCACTCAGACAACCGTACAGCCGACTGACAGTGGAGCTATAATCCTTCAAGAAGATGAAAGTCCTCTTGCAAAGAGACAAACACATACGGGAGTAGCTACTGCTGTCAGTAGGAGCGTTCGTAAGGTGAAAGGAACACACAGATGCAATACATTCTTTCTCTCCTCCCTTTGCTGGCATGCCCTGTCGGCATGGGATTAATAATGTGGCTGATAATGCGGATGGGAAAGGAGCAAATGCCTCCCGCTGCCTCTCCGAAGGAGGTGGAGAGTCCCATAGAGCCTTCTCCGGCTATGCGTACCTCCCCGGCACCGCTCCCCTCGCAGAATTCGTCTCCTCTCAAGGTGATCTGGGAGTGCATGCAGATGTGTCTGAACTGGAAAGTGCTGGTCGGGCTGGCGGTGGTCGCTGTAGGGATCGCTGTTGCCGCCCCGCAATTCTTCCTCGCTGCGCTCCCTGTGTTACTGGTACTTGCCTGCCCCATTTCCATGCTCTTCATGATGGGCCGCATGGGCAAGATGCAAAGCCACTCAAAGGGAGAAAGCGCAAGTTGCCCCGCCTGTCAAGAAAGGCAAAACCCTTGACATTTCCTTCTCCCGCTGGTAGTATTCAATTGAATAGTTGAATACTACCAGCGGGAGAAAGATAGTATGGGACATCGGGCATTCAAAGACCAACTCTATGCTCAGTTCGCTCGCCTGGGCAAAGCACTCGCCAGTCCGCAGCGGCTCGAGCTGCTCGATCTGCTGGCGCAGGGAGAGCGAACGGTGGAAGACCTGGCGAAGGAGACGAGCCTCTCGGTTGCCAATACCTCACAGCACTTGCGTGTCCTCTTTCAAGCGCGGCTGGTGGAGGTGCGAAAAGTCGGCCTCTACGCCTACTACCGGCTGGCTGATCCGGCAGTCTTTGCGTTGTGGCAAGCATTACGCACGCTTGGCGAGCGACAACTGGCCGAGATTGATCGCCTGGTCGAGACCTATCTACACCACCCTGAACACCTGGACCCTATCTCCTCATCCGAGTTGTGCCAGCGCATGGCCGTAGGGGAGGTCGTCGTCCTCGACGTGCGCCCGGCAGTCGAGTATCGTCAGGGCCATATCGCCAGCGCCTTATCCATTCCACTTGACGAGCTAGAAGCACGCCTGGCCGAACTGCCTGCCGCGCAGGAGATTGTGGCGTATTGTCGTGGCCCCTACTGTCTCTTCGCCGATGAGGCCGTTGCCCTGCTCGCTGCTCGTGGCTATCGAGTGCGCCGCCTCATCGAGGGCTATCCTGAGTGGCGCGCAGCAGGACTTCCGGTCGAGAACGCTGTCGCAGCCCACCAGGAGTGACCTGATGCGGCGGTACTCTCCCTGATGGGGACAGCAAGGCGTGTATAGAGAAGAAGACGGAGGCGCGAGATGTCAGACGTGCAGAATAGCCCACGTTCACCACTCTCAGAGGTTGCTGGAGCAGACAGGGGAGATGCTGCCGACCTGCGCCTGGGACTGCGTGCCAACCTTGCCCAGTTTAGCTTGCTGGCGGCGATTACCTTTGGCGTCGGATTGGTCGTCGGCGCGGAGCGCGTCGTGGTCCCTGTGCTGGCGAAACAGGACTTTGGGGTGGCTACCTTCCTGGCCACGCTGGCCTTCATCGTCAGTTTTGGCTTCGTGAAGGCCATTCTCAACCTGGTGGCCGGTCGCCTCGCCGATCACATCGGGCGTAAGCTACTGCTTATCCTGGGCTGGCTGGCCGCGCTGCCCATTCCCTTCATGATTATCTTCGCGCCATCCTGGGGTTGGGTCGTCGCGGCAAATTTGCTCCTGGGTGTCAATCAGGGACTGGCCTGGACGATGACGGTGACGAGCAAGGTAGATCTGGTGGGGCCATCCAACCGGGGCTTTGCCCTGGGCATCAATGAGTTCTCTGGCTATGCCGGGGTCTCGGTGGGTGGCTTTGTGGGCGGCTTCCTGGGTGGCATCTACGGCCTGCGCGTGGCCCCGTTCGTGTTTGTCCTGGTGGTTATCCTGGTGGCGCTGGCTGTTTCCGTACTCCTCGTGCGTGAAACACAGCCCTACACGCGCCTCGAAGCGCAGCAGCTGTCGACCACTCCGCGCTCTGTAGCTGCACCAGCCTCACCATCAGTGACAGCGCAGAAGCAAGTGCAACCGAAGCCAGGCTGGTTGGCGGTTTTCGCGCTCACCACCTGGGGCGATCGGACGCTGGCCACCGCTTCGCAGGCCGGGCTGATCGAGAAATTCACCGACACGCTGGCCTGGGGTCTCTTTCCCCTCTATTTTGCGCGTCACGGCCTCTCCCCTGCTGCCATTGGGGCTGTGGTCGGCGTGTACACAGGAACGTGGGCCGTGCTGCAGATCTACACCGGCCACCTGACCGACCGCTTTGGACGCAAGTGGGCGATTGCCGGTGGCATGTGGCTGGCCGCGGCAGGCATTGTCATCGTGGCGCTCAGCGCGACGCTGCCGGGATGGGTCGCCGGAGCAGCGGTCATGGGCGTTGGCATGGCTTTGCTCTATCCAACGCTGCTGGCGGTGGTCAGCGATGTTGCGCATCCGAGCTGGCGGGCCAGTTCGCTGGGGGTCTACCGCTTCTGGCGCGATGGCGGCTATGCGATTGGAGCATTGGCGATTGGCTTTGTGGCCGATGCTTTCGGCCTGCTGGCAGGCTTCTGGTTTGCCGCCCTGCTCATGCTGCTCAGTGGATTGCTGGTGGCCCTGTTTATGTACGAGACCCTTCCCACGCGCCGCACGACTCATCCCACCTGGGAGCGCAATCCACACTTCCAGTAGAACACCGCTATGGAACACAGAAGCTGACCCTCTGCAGAGGAGATACCAGGCAAGAGGCGGCGACTCTGTTCTTTAGAAGAGTGAACTGCTATCTGCAAAGAGGAGGAGAGATGGTATGACACAGGAGCATGATCTGATCATCGAATCTTTTGTCGCCGAGGAACTCGGCAATTCCGCCTATCTGGTTGGCTCACACGAGACGGGCGAAGCCGTGCTGATTGACCCGCTGCGTGATGTCGAGCAATACCTGGCGCGAGCAGAGGCGTTGGGGGTGCGTGTAATAATGGCACTGGAGACGCATATTCACAACGACTTTGTCTCAGGCGCACGTGAGGTCGTGCAGGCGGTGGGGGCGACGTTGGGGGCAAGTGCAAAGGCTGACCTGGCGTATCCTTATCAGGCGTTGTGGGAGAACGACATGCTGGAGATCGGCTCCTGGAAGCTGCACGTCCTGCCGACGCCAGGTCATACACCAGAGCATGTCAGCTACGTACTCAAGGATGTCCACAACACGCCGCAAGCACTGTTCTCCGGTGGCAGCCTGATGGTGGGAACAATTGCCCGGCCAGACCTGCTCGGCCCACAGCACACCCCCGCGCTCGCCCGTGCTGCTTACCAGACGCTTCACGAGCGGCTGTTGCTCCTGCCTGATGAAGTCAGCGTGTATCCGACGCATGGCGGCGGCAGCTTCTGCGCCGCCGGGGCGGGCAATCAGCGCAGTACGACCATGGGCCAGGAGCGCCAGCACAATCCGCTTATTCAGGCCACGACCTACCAGCAGTTCTTGACGCGCTATCTCCAGCTGGTTCCCTATCCGACGTACTACAACCGGATGCGGGCGCTGAACCAGTCTGGTGCGCCACTGCTGGGCCGCTCGCTGCCTCCATTACGCCCGCTCTCAGCGTCAGAGGTGAATCGGGCGCACCAGCAGGGAGCAGTACTCGTCGATGTGCGCCCGTTTGCGGACTATGATGCCGCCCACATTCCAAACAGTCTGAACGCGGGCATTGATGGTCCGCTCTCGGCCTGGGTGGGTTGGGTGCTGGAACCAGAGACACCGCTGGTGCTGCTGGGAGCCTCACGTGAGGACGAGCGCGAGGCGCAGCGCGAGCTGTTGCGTATTGGCTACGACCGGATTGTGGGGACGCTGGAAGGGGGCATCACAGCCTGGCGTGAAGCGGGCTATAGCACGCGCAGCACGGAGCAGGTGACCACGGAGGCGCTGGCGGCGGCGCTCGAACGTGGAGACGAACTGACGATTGTCGATAGCCGCGAGGTGCAGGAATGGGCGCAGGGACACCTGCCCGGTGCTGTGCTGATGCCGGTCGGACACATTCCCCAGGAAGCGCAAACGCTGCCACATGAGGCTCCGGTCGCCGTCCATTGTGCGCACGGCTATCGTTCAGCAGTTGCCGCAAGCCTGTTAGAACGCGCTGGCCTTCCACACGTTCTTCATGTGACGGATGGCTACGAGGAGTGGGAGCGTCACTGGAAGTGAGCCATTACGCTTATCTTATGCTGAGGCTTCGCGCAGATTGAAGTGATCAGCTTTGAGAACCCGAACCACAAGAGGGAAGAGAGGCAGCAACAAATGCCACCTCTCTTCCTCTGTCGTTGTCACCAGTTTCTCGCTTCATTGACGCATTTGCTGGCTCTGTGACTGCCCAGAACTCCCCTGACCAGCAGAAGTGCCAGAGCCCATCTGCTGGCAGCATGTAGAGATATTCTTTGCTGCCTGCTCAGGAGTAATCCCTGCCGCTTGTGCCGCCTGGTTCAGATCTTTCTCGGTGATATTGCGATTATCACCGTGATTGTTGTTCGGTTGCCCACAACCACAACTCATACACATCGTGTGTTCTCCTTACTGATGCTTGATAGTTGCTCTTTTTTGGGTTACGAATCACATCATTTATGTGATTCTCTACATAAGAAGCACGTACTTTGCCGAAGGTGAGTTTCAGATGAGTACTATCACTCATAGTACCTTACAGATGCTTTTATCGTTTCAGAACAGCTTTCCAAGCAAGAGGGTAGGATCAGGCCTGTTACGCTGAGCTTTCCACCTTGCTCTCCTCATACGCCTGGCGCACCTTGTGGGCATAGCGGGCATGCACGCTCTGCTTGATCCCCACACGTGGCCATACCGCCAGCGCCATGACGACCAGCAACAGTCCCGAATTGAAGTCGGTCGCCATACCGGTCAGAATCCCGCCAAGCGCTTGTGAGAAGTACCAGATCAGCACACTCACGACAATGGAGGCGATCAGGAAGGGGTGCAGGTGCTTGTCTCCAGATATGGTCAGGCCAATGCCAATGGCCAGAAACACCACGATCAGCGCGATGTTGATCGGGATCTCCAGATTGGCGGTGGCGTGGGAGAACCAGGTGAGTACCGGGTCCACCAACACAGTATCAAGCCCGCCATTGCCGAGCAGCGCGCTGCTGGTCTGGGAGATTTGCCCCGGCTGCCACCAGTAGGGCTGCGCCTGCAGCAGCGCAGCGAAGAACCAGAAGCCGGAGAGTACCCAACGCAGCATCCGCCGAGAGAGCAGGCCGTCATCCCTCGTCCTCGCTGCGCCTGGGGGAGCAGTCCTGGATCGTTTGCGCGGCCAGACGGCCAGGCCCAGCAGCGGATAGAGCAGCACGGCCCCAGGAGCCCCTGAGAGGATGCTGGATGTTCCGGTAAGTAGCATACTCAGGCCCTCACCCCCGTACCAGACGACGAGCGCCCACACGAAGGAGGCGATCACTAACTCTTTCACCCAATGATCGGAAAGCAAAAGGAAGCCCAGGCCGAGGAGGATTTGAACGAAAGCGATGAGCAGGTTGACTTCGACCAGGTGCAGCGTGGTCTGGTTGACGATGTACTGGAGGCTGAGTTCGAGCAAGGCTGGCTGACCTACCAGCATCGGTCTCATAATGCCGTTGATCATATTCCCGGTGAACATTCGTGGCTGCACTTGCAAGATGCCATCGATGAGCCACAACGCTCCCAGCACCCGCTGAAGCGATTTACGCGAAAGGAGCATATCGTTGTCGTATCCTTTCCCTTCAGGAGGAGGAATCGAGGCACGTCCCTACGGTGCGTGCAACCCGATTTCCTCAGGGAGCGTGCTCCACCTGAAGGCTGTTCGAGTTGGAGGCAAACCGCGCCACCGGACTATAGGGGAAGCATCTCAGCTGTCTCTCGGAGAGCAACCCCTCTTTTTCACTCTAAGAGTTTTACTGTTCCAGGTTACAGATACTCGACGGGAAAGCTCCGATCATTCGTGCCGGAGATAAACGACGAGAACTCCCCTTATTCAAAATAGTTTTCCCAGGAGTATGGCAGGACCACATCCCATTGACGCAAGGATGAGCGTAATACTGACCGCCTCAAAGAACAGCAGCCCGATGAGTGTGGAGAAGCACACGCGCAAGGGGGCCTTTTGTCCAGGCAAGGGACTGGCCTGCGCGGGAGGGGCAACAAGTAAGCGTTCAATCCGGTCATTGATGGCCTCACCTGCATCGACCAGGGGCTGCGCTTTCCCGAACTGCGCCAATTGAGGCCCTGCAACGGCGTGTTGCCAGACCTTTGTCAGCGCACTGGCAAGGGCGAGTGGTCGGTGGGTGTTTCCAATAGCTCGCTCATCGCAAGCCAGCTCCTTTTCCTGCTGGAGTTGCCGATACACCGTCCGGCTCGTGGGCAGGTAGAAGAAGGCATCGCGCAGCAACGTTGCCAGCCAGATCACGAGGTAGTCGTGCCGCACCACATGCTCGAATTCATGGGCCAGCACGGCCTCAAGCTCGCGTTGATCGAGGTGATCGATCATCCAGGTGGAGAGGACGATCTTCGGTCTGCGCAGGCCGTAGGTGAATGCAAGCGGTCGATCATAGATGCAGAGGCGCACATCAGGGCGAGCTCTGTCCAGCTGTTCTGCCAGATTACTCGCAAACGACTGAAGCTCTGAACTTGCCAGCATATTTTTCCGCCTGAGAACCTGGGTCATCAGGGCGAGCCGGAGTACGCCAAGACAGAGCGCACCCAGGGCAATCAGTCCCATGATCAGAGGCAGTCCCATACCCAGCAGAGAATCCCAGGACGGAGCATTCTGCAAGCAGGCGCGACCACTGAAGTGATGCAAACCCAGCAGGCCAAGCCCGAGACTTACCACCGGCATCAGCAGGACGAAACATTGCACATCACGCCTCCCAGACCAATCGCCCAGGTGGCGCAGCGAACGCAAGATCAGATAACTACCGAGCGTGACCAGGATCACGCTTGAGAGAGCCAGCAACGTATGCACTACTCCCCCTCCTCTGCTGCTCTGCGCCGGGTGATCTCATCGAGCAGTTGCTGGGCGCAAGCCGCGGCTTGCGGATCTGAGAGAGCATGCACTCCTTCCCGTGTGGCGCCGGAAAAGTTCACAAACAGATCCTCCAGAATACGACCGACAAAGCGCGAGATGAACTCTTGCTGGGTCAACGTTGGGTAATAGATGTATGCCAGATCTTTCTTCTCGACCCGCAAGAGGTTCTTCCTGGCCAGGCGAGTCATGGTATTCATCACCGTCGTATAGGCAATCCGTCCGCGTTCATGCCGACGTTCATAAAGAATCTCGAACACATCGCGCACAGCCGTTCCCTGCCCCACCGGGCGGCTCCAAACCAGTTCCATAATCTCAGCTTCCAGGTCACCAAGCACCTTGCGAATGCCTGGCCGATCCGTTCGAAAGACGTTCATCTCTGGTTCTAAACTCATCTCTCAGACTCCTCTCACAGCAACACAGCTTTTCATGGTTGGTTCTAGTATAGAGAATCGTGGTACAATTGTCAAAGGTACGATTGCTCGTAACAGGATCACTGGAACGCCAGAGGCAATTGTTCTCGCAATGGATAGGAGAGATAGCTCTTCTCAAAGAGATGTTGCACACAGCCATGCTTTCAGGAGGAAAGCCGGAATCAGAAGATGAGCAGCCACAGGTACAGTATCCACACACACAAGAGAGACCGCCACAGCACTACATCCTGGGGGCTGTATGACGCCTGGTTTGTGCTGTTCGTCTTGTTGCTTGCCACAGCAACCATCCTCACGCTCTGGCAAGGAGGACTCGCGCTCCGGCGGCAGGCAAGTAGCGCATCTTCTGCTCCGTCGGCGGGTGTGCCGTTCGCTCCACAGAGAACGGTTGCCTTTACAGTCGCACGGGCGCAGCACGTGCAGCTCTACCCATTTCCCCATCAGGGCGATGCCGGACTGATGCAGCCAGCGGTGGATGCGCAAGGCAATGTGTGGGTGGGTGAGATGTATGCCAATCGCCTCGCTCGCCTCGATTCTCATACGGGAAAAGTTACCCTCTGGGAACCTCCTCATGGAAACGATGGCATTATGGATACCACCATCGATGCACATGGCATGGTCTGGTTTGTGGAGCAAGACGCCGACTACATCGGACGCTTTGATCCCACGACGCAAACGTTTCGCGTCTTCCCGCTTGGCACCGTCTCCGGTCGCCCTCTGGGTCCACAGGATCTCCAGTTCGATAGCTCCGGCAACCTCTGGTTTACTGCTGCGACAGGGGGGCGCATCGGACAGCTTGATCCGGCAAGCGGGAAGCTTCGCTTCTGGACGACACCCCCACCTCGCGCTGGCACTCCTTCCTACCCATTCGCCCTCACGGTGACGCCCAACGGACAGGTCTGGTTCGGTGATCTCACCGGTGGCGCGGTTGGCCATCTCGATCCCAGTACAGGCAAGACCACCCTCTACCGCCTGGCAAATGCGCAGGCGCAGATCTTCTCCATCGCTGCTGATACCCGCGGACGCATCTGGTTTACTGAGATTGTGCCGGGTGAACTGGGAATGGTTGACCCTGCGACCAATAAGGTGACGGAATGGAATATGCCATCGCTGGCAGGCCAGCCCTCGGCGCTCTACGAAATGACGATCACACGCAATGGCGATATCTGGTTTGTCAATAATGGCACCAACACCCTCGTGCGCTACTCACCGAAGGCGGCTCGCGCCACCTTCTTCCAGCTTCCCGTCTCATCCAGTGGTCTCTACGGGCTGGTACGTGATGCCACTGGCACGTTGTGGTTTACGCTTGATAGCCCATCAATCAACGCCGTTGGCAGGATGACCCCTTAGATCGGGCTGCTTAAACCGGTGGAATGGATGTCAGGGTTCCGGCAAGGGCATCGAGCAGAGCCACGCACAACAGGACGGCCATGCCGAGCATCGCTTCGCGCCGCAGCCAATCTTCCAGGCGATCGGCGAGGTCTTGCGCTTGCTGCGAAATCTCTTCCGCGTCCTGCTTCTCTACTTGATCAGTCGTGTGAGGGAGGGTCTGAACCTTTCCCGAAGCCTTTGAACGTCCAGCATCCGCAACTGGCGGCTCCTTTGCACTCACGGCATCGGACTGGCGATGGATCAATGCCGCGACTAAATGGGGCCGCAGGTGGAACGCATGATAGGCGCTGATGGCGACCATGAGCAGGAAGAACTCGATTTTCACCGCCAGAACCCAGCCATAGGGAGTCGTCAGGAACTGCTGCAGCGAGGTCAGGTGAATGCTGGTGTTGAGCGAGCCGGTCGAAGCCAGCACGACCGCGCTGATGATAGCTAACGCGCTGAATTGCGGCAGCCCCAATGCCAGCACTCGTGCGCGCTGGCGTGCGCTCAACAGCCCTAACGTCGGCACGAGGACGAAGCCGATGTAGAGTAGTCCGCCGACCCAGGCCGCGTTACCGAGCAGGTGGAGTACATCGACACTGACCGCATATCCTACCTCGGCTTCTGCTACCGCAGCAGCATGCCCTGAGAGGGCAAAAGCCAGCAAGAGGAGAGCGCCGAGCAGCAGTTCGAGCCGTCCGAGCCAGGAACGCCCGCGCCAGCCAGTGGCAAGCTGTTCCGGCAAGCGGGGAATACGGTGCAACGTTCCCAACACGGAATGCCACCAATCGGGGAACGCTTGCGAGGTGGTGTCAACGGGAGCGACGTTGGCGCCACGCGGTGAAGCGGGACGCCACGCCGACCAGCCGAAGCGAGGGATGATGAGCGCCAGAGCGAGTGCGATGAACGCCACCACCTGACGCAGCCACCAGAACAGGCCGAAGCGGCTGCCGGAGAGGATCGCTTGCAACAGAGATG
>Ga0070738_10004746_pt1 | contig 15868 bp, 15 predicted proteins | sample Coa_R2_2_FD_66446 | JGI IMG/M metagenome (GOLD analysis project Ga0070738, IMG submission 66446) | Surface soil microbial communities from Centralia Pennsylvania, which are recovering from an underground coalmine fire - Coalmine... | ecosystem: Environmental > Terrestrial > Soil > Unclassified ...
CGAACCCACCGCCGAAGCTTGGTTGGCGGCAATCTTGGACCGCAACAGGTTCGGGATGGCGATGGCTGCGATGATCAAAATGATCGCCACAACGATCAGCAACTCGATCAGTGAGAAACCTTTCTGTTTGTTACGCATCGATTTGTTTTCCTCCAAGGAGACCAGACATCGCTGGTCCCTGTGTGCAATTGCACGGCGGCGGCCATGTGAATCAAAAGCTCTTTATTCTTCCGACACACGTCCGAAGCAATTGCAAATGGGGTGCTTACAGGCCCCACTCGCCCGCTCGCACTGTTCCCAAAATCGCCAAGTCAGGAGGAATGACATATCATGGCGTTAGAACTTGCAAATGTGACAAGAAGTGGCATTCCACGATCGGGCTCTCGACCTGTTGTTTGAACGTATCGTAATTACTCAATGTATATGCAGTATGGAATATATACCCGTGCCGGGCTGTTCCGAATGCTTCTACGACTAAACCATGGAATCCACATCGTTGTGATGCAGGTTACGAAATACAGGTTATGAAACAGCTGATCGTTAATGCGGATGATTTTGGACTTGCCGAGAGTATCAACCGCGGAATTGCGCTGGCCCATACCGATGGCATTTTGACAAGCGCTTCATTGCTTGCAAATGCCTGCGCGTTTCAACATGCGACTGTTTTGGCGCGCCAGTTGCCCCGGCTCTCAATTGGAGTGCACCTGAATCTTAGTCAGGGCAAACCGGTTTCGCCCGAAATTCAAGTTTCCACCCTCCTTAACAAGAAAGGGATGCTCCACCTTGCGCCTTTGCCTCTGTGGATCAGGATCCTCACTGGGAGGGTCAGGCTTGAGCACATTGAATGCGAACTCCGGGCCCAGATCCGCAAAGTCTTTGAAGCCGGCATAACGCCAACGCACCTGGATGGACATCTCCACGTACATGTTCTGCCCCAACTTTCGTCGCTGCTGGTTTCGATAGCACGCGAATTTCGTATTCAATATGTTCGCTGCCCCGTGGAGGACGTTGCCGCGGCGCTGCCATTGCTCTGGAGCACGACCGGACCAGGCATTGCCGCAATGAAGCGCTCCGCCATTAGCTATGCCGTGAGTTCCTTTGGTGAATCCTTACGCGGCCAGTTACGCGCAGCTGGCCTAACCTGCTCGGATGCTTTCTTGGGCCTCTCGCATACTGGATTTCTGAATGGGAAAAGCTTGCTCAAACTTCTTGCAATCGTGCCCGAGGGAACGACGGAGTTGATGTGTCACCCAGGTTACAACAGCCGGGATGTAACGGCATTCGGCGGCGAACTCACCGCCGAGCGTGAATCGGAGCTCACTGCCTTGATCTCACCGGAAATCAAGCATGCCCTGGATATGTTCAAGATCGGGCTAACGAATTTTCATAGCTTGAAACAAAATCCCGCTTTTGCACAGACCAGATAGCAAACTCATTTCTGCCGCGGCAAATTGTAGTCCTGCGTCAGGTAGTGCTGCTCGGAAGGATTCGCAGAGAGTTTCAGTTCGACACTTTCCGGCAGTCCTTGAATTGGGCCTCGGCCGGACGCAAATCGAATCCTCAGTAAATCCAGCATCATTCGCGGTGAATGTAACAGGATCGCGTGACGTGTGGCCCGCCGTTCGACCACCTCGAAATCGATCTCCCGGATCACCAGATCTCGTTTCCACGCGGCATACAGAAATTCCACATCGAACGAAAATCCACCCAACTGCAACGCCTCAAACACCGGCACAACAGGCTTTCTCACAAATGCCTTGAATCCACACTGCGTGTCGCGCAAGGGCAAATTCAATATGGCCCGAACCATCGCCCTGTACACCAGGCTCGCAACGAATCGAGACCTGCTCGGAGCACAACGCATCGGTGCGGGCGGCCGTGAAGCGATCGCGATGGCCGCGCCTTCTCGCAATGCGCGCAACAACCGCAGGATGTCCTCGGGACGGCCGGGTAAGTCCGCATCCGTCACAAACACATACTCGCCGCGGCTGGCCAGCACGCCGCGCTGAATACTGGCTCCTTTGCCCAAATTCACCGGATTCCTTAACAGGCGAATCCGCTCGAATGATGCCTGCCATTCCCCTATCAGTGACGGCGTCCGATCCCGCGAACCGTCATCTACGACGATCACCTCCGCTGTAAATGACTGCTGAGTCAGGAACGTGTGGAGGCAATCAAGCGTCACGGGCAATATTGCCGCTTCGTTATAGGCGGGGATGACGATAGACAGGTGGGGGTTCATGCCCTTTTACACACGATCCAATGCTGCCAACAATTAAAAAACATACGGGCGCTCATTTCTCTCGTTTCTGTCCTCTTACTGCCGCCGGAAGTGACGGATGCTCCGATCGAGGGCAATCGCCTTTTACTTGTACGTTCGCAAGCTCCCGAAGTCAAGAAATTGTGAACCACACCCGCCTGGTATATTTGCGTCGGAAAAAACAGTTGCTCCATTGTCGATGCATAGTACGTTCGTACCATCCGCCATCTTCTTTCTGACCGCAACTATCTTTTGCGGCCCGTGTTTTGTGTGATGACGGGGCAAAGATCCTAGGTCCCTGAATCGGTCCGGCTAACAAGCGGATCGCCCAGAAAACAGGAGATTGAGCTCGCGAATTCGCGCGGGCCCGGAGGAGAATTCTCATGAATTCGAAACTTACTCGTGTGTTTGCGGCATCGCTCGGCGCGCTTTTACTGCTGGTGGCCGGGTGCGGCAGTAATTCCGGCTCTCCTTCGGGCGGATCTTTGAACAATCAGACTGGCCAGATGGCCATGATGGTCAGCGACGATCCCGTCAACGATTGGTCAGAAATTGGCATCAAGGTGCTCAGCATCTCATTGACCCCTCAAAGTGGGGGAAGTCCAGTTGTTGTTTTTAATCCCGCCACGCCTCCTACAGTAAACTTGGTGGAACTCGATCAACTCGCAGACATTCTGGATACGGTGAGTGTTCCCGTCGGCGCCTACACCGGCGCGACTGTTACCGTCAGCGCTAATCCGGGCGATGTGACACTGATCGCTTCGTCCAATCCAGATTCACCGGCGCTTACCCCGGGCGAAGTGGTTCCTTCAAACCAGATTCAAATCATTGGAGCGACCGGAACTACTGGCAGCCTTACCGTACCGCTGGGCGTAACCTTCGTCTCGCCGGTTACCGTAACCGCAGGCCAAAATGGCGGCATCGACTTCGAATTTAATTTGGCCCATCCGGCATTCATCGTTGCCCATGCTCCCGTGGGCGGCGGGTCAACGATCTGGGCTGTGAATTTCAAGCCGGCCCTGCGGCATCATCCAATTTTTGACATCACGAGGCTCGTGCTGCGTCATCTCTACGGCGCCTTCGTTTCTGTCTCTTCCGACAATGCTTCCATCACCGTAAACCGTGTCTTTCCGGTGGAACCGCCGACAAACCCGGAAACCGACATCGCCTCATCGAAAAATCTCACCATTCTGGCGGACTCCACCAACGGAACTCTCTTCTACGATATGGACGCTCACACGCACAGCACGATCATGAACTTTAGTTCGGTCGGCTCTATTCTCACGGGGGGCAAGTTCCTGCGTATCGCTGCGCGGTATCAGTCCGACGGCAATTTAGTGGCGGTTCGCATTTGGGCCAGCAGTTCCTTCAATACAGTCTGGATTAGTCCGGAAGGCCATGTCCGCCACGTCTTGACCTCGAGCAATCAGTTGGTCGTGGATAACGAAGCCGGCCGGCCCGTCACGATAGATGTCGACAACAACACGCAATTCTTCTTCCGAGCTCCCTCGAACCCATCGGTTGACGCCAAGCCGTTCTGCATCGGCACGGCCTGCCTCGGCGATCTGGTTCGGGGCTTCAAAGTCCATGTCACAGTTGATGACCCGCTGGCGGTTCCATTGGCAGCTCAAACTGTAGACATCGAAATCGCGCGATTCGACGGTGCCATCTCCTCGGTCGGCATGAATAACTTTACCTACACGCGCGTTTTCACGGATACGACAGACAACTACACTAGGGTATTGCCGTACATTTCGAATTCGACTCCCAACGGCCACGATCCCCTGAACGGAAAACAAATCACCGGCTTCAAGTGGTGGAACTTCGCTTTCCCCACGATTGTCGACAGCAACCTGAATAATACCAGTGGCAGCTCCATCGGTGACTTCGTATCGACAGCCGGGGGATCGGCGAACTTCGGCGGAACAGTCGGAAAGATGCTCGTGGTCGGCGGCAGCTACGCAATCTGGGGTGACGCGGCCGCGACCAACGGCTGGTCCGCGCCGTGGACCGTCTTGGCACCCACACCCGCGCCTTTGGCTACAGTCGCCACGGGATGGATTCTCAATGGAAACACCGGAAGCTTTGCGATCGTCATCCCCAATAATCCTGGCGGGCTGCCGGTCACCGTGGACGCAAGCACCGTGTCCGGCTCCGCCACGCTGGTCTACCAGGTTGATCGCAGCAACGGAATCATCACCGTAAGCCCAATCGACCTGACTACATCCGCCGGGCAAAACGTTGTCAAAACGAACCTCACCAGCGGCACACCTGTGAAGGTCTTTGGCGTGCCGCAGACCGACGGCAGTATCAAGGCCTACGTGTTCTTCTACTTCACGGGCACGATGCCTGCATCCTGATCGTTGCAAACGTTTGTAAGCGTGCGGCCGCGGGCCAGTTACCAGACTGGTCCGCGGCCGCACGCTTTTCGTCAGCACAACCTCGCGGCCTTGCGAACCCCATAAACATCGGGAAGTGTTACCATCGCCCACGGCATGCTCCCACGTTGTCTGTTGATTTTCATCCTCTTTGGCTGCGCCCTGATGTTGCCGCGCAATTCGGGAGGTGCGCAAACCAATCCGTCGCCATCTTCTTCTGCGATTGTGCTCCATGCTGCTCGTTTGCTTGATGTTGAAGCTGGTCGAATTTCCTCGCCCACCGTACAAGAATCCGTGCCGCAGCGAACCATCGCGGCCACACTCGCCGCCCGCGCTGATCTCATGGCCGGCTACACGGCTGAGCGCGATATGGGTACAGAAGGCGCAGGCTCGGCCGACGCCGCCGTCCGCAATGCCATCAATCAAGGCCTAATCCCTGGCCCGCGGCTCCGAATCAGTGGCAACGCAATTTCGATTCTCGGAGGCCATGAAGACGCCATCGGCTACAACCCCGAGCAGCACGTCCTGCCAAACGCGACCTACGCCAATAATCCCGCGCAGTTAGTTACCGCCATTCGCGAGCAAATTAAGGAAGGCGCTGATTTCATCAAAATCTACGAAACCGGCGAAGATTCCTTCACCAACGCTGAATTCTCCACTCCATATCAATATTCCGAATCCGAACTCGCCGCCGCCGTCACCGAAGCCGCCCGCGTTGGCAAGCGCGTGGCCGTACACGCCACCGGCGAACCTGGCGCGCTCTATGCCGCTCAGGCCGGCGTAGCCTCCATCGATCACGCCTATCAACTGAGCGACGAAACCATGCGGCTGATGCGTGAAAAACAGATACCCGCTGTGCCCACGTTCACCATCGAAGAATATTTCGCGCAGCATCCGTCTTCCCCGGAGGAAGCCACCTGGGGGCAGCTGCTCGAATTTCACGCGCAGCAGTTCCGCAAGCAGCTTGCCGCCGGAATCCCCATGGCGGTCGGCTCCGACGTCGGCCCTTTTGCCCATGGCACTCAGGCGCGCGAGTTCGTGCTGATGGTGAAATACGGAATGCCCCCGCTCGCGGCGTTGCAAGCCGACATGGTCAATGGCGCTAAACTGCTCGGATGGAAAGGCCAGATCGGCGCTTTAAAGCAAGGCTACTTCGCGGACGTAATCGCCGTCCCCGGTAATCCCCTGCAGGATATCAGCGTGCTGCAACACGTTTCCTTCGTAATGAAAGGTGGGATCGTTTACCGCAAGTAATCTATTCCGTGGATGTGAGCCACCGGCCGTTATTCTCTTTGCTCGCGCAGTAATCGGGCAAGCTTTTCAGCCTGGTTATAGGTCAGCTTGAACATGATCTCTACCTTGCCGTCTCTGAAAACTCCTACGTCCGGCGAATAGCTCGCCGGGAATTCACGTCGCAGCTTCTCGCGTTCGTCCAGGATCGCTTCCCGCTCGGCGTCTTGCCCTGCGATCTTATCGTTAGCGCGCTTGACGTGTTTGCGCCTGGTCTTCTTGGCTTTCTTCATAGCATGGACTACTCACGTGTTATGAACTTATCGCAAAATCCGCGGTTTCTGAAGGCTTCTTTACCTGATCTGACGGGATCGTAGGAAATCCACGAGCTCGCTGATTTTCGAGTTGGCTTGTGCTTGATCCAGCCGTTCCTCTGCCGAAAATGCCGTCCCCCACACAGGCATTTCCGCCGCACCATGCGCCGGCAACATTACCCCTGTCTTCAGAACATCAGACACATATGCGTCCGGAAATACGCCGCCGTTCCGGCGCGCCAGCGTGGTCAGGTCCGGCGGCATGCGATACGGCGAAGGCGCCGGAGTACCTCCCCTTAGGTCATATCCGTGGCAAACCGCGCAACGCTCCGAGTACAACCCTGAACCGGAAGAAAGAGTCGCAACCCGGTTTGCCTGTATCGAATCCAGATATTTCACCAGATTCTGCAGTCGCACAGCGCCAAAATCGACGTCTTCTTCTACCTGATGAAAAATCGGACCCCAGACCGGCATCTCTCGCGAGCCATGCGATGCCACTACCTTATCCCCGGCGATCGTCACACGCACAAACTCAGATGGGAAATGTCCACCATGCCTGCTCGCCAGTAGCGTCAAATCCGGCAGTTTAGCTTTCAACGCCGGTGCCGCCGGGCCGTCACCTTTCCCGCCGAGGCCATGGCAACTCGCGCAATATGCCCGAAACAGATCGGGACCTTTGAGTGAATAGATTAGGCTCTCCGAATGGCTTGGGTTTTGACTCTCCTCCTGAGCATTCGCAATCGGTTCGCCAACCACAAAGAGGCAAAACGCGAAGTTCAGCGCGATCAACAATTTCTTTCGCTTATTCACGTTTCGGTCTCCTGATCGTCGTCACATCCGGTTTCATTACGGCACACGCGGCGCGTCCGGGCGATGGCGCGAATCACATGTGTATGTGAAGCACGTCACAATAGAGTTGTGGCCATTGACGTGGCGCGGAAAGACCGGCGGAGCAAGACTTTGTCACGCACACACTCCGCACAAGACAGACGTGCGATGTTGAATCCCGATCGAGGTGAGAAGTCAGCTCGATGCAATTAGAAAGAAAGAAGGAGATGTGAATGCTCTCTACCAGTCTCGTTCAGTCATTGTACGAACTGCCGTCCCCTGTTTTGACTGCCTATGTCAGCACTACCCCGCAGGATGCTGCCCTGCAAGGCGGCACGCCGAGATATCTGCACTCCCTGAAAGAACGGAGCGAATCGCTTGCGGAGCATCTCAAGCCAGAGGAGAAAGATCGCTTCCTGGCAGAACTCGACAGAGTCAATCAGTTCTTAGCGGTCCCGACTTCACATGGGAGTTTCGCCATTTTCTCCGGACCAGCCGTCTGGCAAGCCCTGGCATTACAGGTCCCGGTCACAGCCGAGATTACCTGGGGGAAACCGTCTCTCGCTCAATTGATCTGGCTGGCCAGCGAACACAAGCAATATGGAATCATCGAGGTTGACCACAAAGGCGTTCGTTTTTTCCGTGCGGCGCTGGGCGAGATTGAGGAAGACGAAGAACAACGGTTCACCGTCGACGTTTCCGCATGGAAGCAGAAGGATATGGGACATGTAAATGAAGCCGCACGTAAATCACACGGCACCCAGCGGGACGTGTTCGAAAAGCGCATGGAAAATCAATACGCGCGCATGTGCGGCGATGCTGCCCATCGGGCTTCCACGCTTTTCGCGCAGAAACACGTCGCCGCGATCTTCCTGGTCGGCCCCAATAAACTGATTGCAACACTGGAGGCAAAATTTCCACGAACTTTCCGAATCCCCATCGCGCGGATCGACCACGATCTCGCGAAAGCCAGTCCGCAGGAACTACTCAAGCATCTTGATCCGTATTTCGCGGCTTGGGAGCGCGATCATCAGGCCGCCCTTGTAAATTCTGTGACGGAACAGGAACGAGGCACGATTCCTGATTTCGACGAGACACTCGCGCAACTGCAGCGCGGCAAGGTTCGCACGCTGCTGCTCGCCGCTGATTTCGAGGCGAGCGTGCACCAATGCGGCGAATGCGGTTGGATCGACCGCAGCGCGGACGCCGCTTGCACAGCGTGCGGCGGCAAGCGCGACGCGACCACACTGCGACGGGTTCTCCCCGAACTCTTGCGCAAACACAACGTGACACTGGAAATTGCAAGCGGCGAGGCCGCCGAACGCCTCAAACAGGCCGGCGGAATGGCTTCCTGGATTCGGCAGCCGAAAAAAAATAGCGCCAGAGCGGGCAAGTAGGAAGCCGGTCTTTCGTCTATGACTGGGCACCGGCGCCGCTTCCGTAATCGAGCAACTGCATGAAACCAAAATCCATGTGCAGTTGCATATGGCAGTGGAAAAGCGTCAGCCCGGGATTATCAGCGACAAAAGTTACGGCCGCCGTGTTGCGCGGCCCCACACTCACCACATCTTTCATCAACCCGGCCATCGGCTTACCCGCAACTTCGACCACCTCAAACGTGTGCCGGTGCAAATGCAGTGGGTGGATATCGCCGGTCTCTTTATTGTCAAAAAAAAGCTTGTACCGCTTCCCTTTTTCGACGCGCAGTTTTTCGATTTCCGGGAATCCTTTGCCGTTGATCGTCCAACGATTGAAATCCTTCTTGTGGCCGGGAATTTTCTCAAACTTCATCTCAAACGTGTGATCCGGCTCGGGCGCAGCTCCCCCACTGCCAAAGATGGAATAGTCCCACGGGCCTCGAACGATGCCCGTCGGCTGCTGCCATTGCGGCTCGCCACTCTTATCGGCGTACTCCACGATCATGCCCATGCCCATGTTGCGCTCTTCTTCGTTCGCCGAAGCGAGCAGCCACACTCCGGGATTATTCATCTCCACGATGGCGTCCACCCGCTCGGCGATGTCGAGATAAACAAAATCGACCATCTGAGGCTTCGGGACGGCGTTGCCGTCCATCGCGATCACGTTGAACTTGTGCCCGGGAAGCGCGAGCCTGATCTCATCGGTCGCACTGGCATTCAGAAACCGAAACAGCACTCGCTGCCCTTGTCGCACCCGCAGCGGTTCACCTTTGCCCAGCATCTTGTCGTTCAAAGTTGCGGATTTGTACGCGATCTCCCAGCCGTTATCCGCTGGCCCCTTCGGCGCAAGCGATGGCTCCCAATGATGCGCGGCGATGCACACTTCCTGATCGTAGTCGCCGGCATGCCGCGCGGGCTCCACAATCACGAATCCATATTGGCCGGTAAAACCCGCGCGCGTGAGATCGGCACGCGCCATCGAGTGCGTGTGGTACCAACGCGTCCCGGCGGGTTTCGGCGTGAAGCGGAACCTCCGATGCCCCTTCGGCGGCACCGCCGGCGTCCCTTCCTCGACTGACCCATCCACCGCCGACGAAATCAATTGGCCATGCCAATGGACGGTTTCCGGCACGTCGGTTTCGTTATACACGTCGATCGTGACCGGCCTGCCTTCGCGGAATCGCAGAATCGGGCCCGGCACTGAACCGTTGTACCCGGTAGTTTGGATCGTTTTCCCGGGACCAATCTCGAGGGCAATCGGCGCTATGCGCAGCGTAACATTCGTCTGATCGTTCGTGCCCTCTTTTGGCTCCGCAGACTGTAGCGGTATGGAGCCAAGGGAAGGAAGGCTAAGTGACGCCAATCCCGAAATCAGGAAGTCCCGGCGGTTCATATCTCACCTCGAAACGCACAAGCCCAATCGAACTGACGCCCGCGGCCGGTGGAAACATACCGCAGACACCCAGCACATTCAACGCAATATGAGGCGTTACAAACTATTGTGACACCCTGCCACAGCTGATTGTTATTCCGTAGACGAGCGGCGCGATTTCCGGACCTCAAGGCCCGGACAGCACGGAAATCGCGCGGTTTCGCGAGGATGAACAATCCCGTGCCGGGGCGTGATCCAAAATAAGTCGGCGTTACTCGACCGGAATTTTGGAGCCGGGCGCCGCACGCCGCGAAAGATGCTCGATCCGGTCGTTGATCACTTCACGGATCGCCTTTAGAAGTTCGATGCGCGAATTGACCAGGTGCTGCCGCACCTCAGGCGAGACGCCCAGGCGCAAGCCGAGTTTTTCAAGCACCTCACGGCACAAGCATCGTTCGTAGATCACTCGTTCGCCTGATGGCTGCGTCGCTTGTTGGTCAATCATGTCGACTCCTTCATTTCCACAGTCAAGACCTTGTTCTCTAATCTCGCTCTTCCTGGCGTAAGCATGGCCATCGAACGCGGCAGGCCGATGTGCCGGCGAAGCGTGCCGATCTCCACCACGAGTTCTTCACCCTTCTTGAAAAGCCCGATTTCACCCTTGGTCGCGAATGGCAGAAGCACCCGAATTTCATACATACCATTTTGCTTTTCGAACGTGTAGGGCTTTTCCGTTCGCGTCACCGCCGCCGGGTCTTCTCCGCCAGGGTACAGTATTGTTGCCAATTCCTGCAGCCGCTGTTTACCCAGCACTTCGCGCGCGAATAGCGGCACGCGCTTTACAGGAACAGGCGCGAAGTATTCTTCGATCTCCCGCAGCACCTCGCCTTGAGACTTGTGCCACTCGTTGAACCACGTGTCCATGATCTCCGAAGGAAGAATACGGTTCACGATCACCGCATCGATGGTCAAGCCATGCAGTGAGAAATAGACGAAGGCGCGTTGCGTTTCGCGAAGAACCATCTTCTCGGGATTGGTCACCAGCCGCACGCTGGTGATGCTCGGATCCTCCATGATTTCGTCCACGCCCTCGAGCTTCGCGAATAGATCCTGAATGTTCGCAAAGTAGCTGTCGGTAGGCAGTTCAAACGGCGCTACGCGATTGGCGATCGGCCGTACGGCTTTCAGCAGGTTGCGCTGAAAGGGAAAGATGTGCTTCATATACCAGTCGAGCGTCGTCGGCATGCTTATGAACCGCAGCGACTCAGCCGTCGGCGCGGCATCCAGCACAATGATGTCGTAGCGCTGTTCGCGCCGGTATTGGTTGATGTACATCATGGCGCTAAGCTCTTCCATGCCGGGGAGAATGGCCAGTTCCTCAGCCTCTACACCGCTGATCCCGGTCGTGCGCAGCACCGAAATCACGTAGGACGATATCTGTTGCCAGTGGCGTCTGATCTCCTTCTGGATGTTCAGCTCAAAAATCCAGAGCCGGTCTGCACTCTGCAGTGGATCTGAAGTTTGTGCATGGAATAGTTCCGTTTCCAAATCAAAGGAGTCGCCCAGGCTGTGCGCCGGGTCGATACTCATCACCAGCGTGCGGTAACCAAGTTCAGCGAGCCGCACGCCCGTCGCCGCCGCCAAACTGGTTTTGCCCACTCCACCTTTTCCGCTAAATAAAAGCACTCTCATAACGTAACTATTATAGAACTCAGCTCACTTCGCCGCCCTACCGGTCTGATTGTGGGTGAAGCGACCGCGCTCCGGGGCCGTGATGTGGTTTTGCGTGCGGGCATGCAGAAGCAGTGGTACAACACTCCTCACCCAATGAGCCCGGCAGGAGGAGTCATGAAGAAAGTGCTCTTCGCGTCGCTGTTCTTCTTTGTCATGCCTTGCTTCGCGCAACAGAACGTTCCCGAGATCCCCTTCGACTCTGTTGCCGATTTCCCCAAGCTTCCAGCAGGTATGAATTTCGGCGAAGTGCCGGGCGTTGCCGTCGATTCCAAAGGCAACGTTTATGTATTCACGCGATCCAATAGCGCCACCGGGCCGGCCTACGGCGCAGCCGCGGCGCAACTGCTTGAGTTCAACGCCAAAGGCGACTTCATCCGCGAAATCGGCAAAGGACTCTACGCCTGGTCGGAAGCTCACACCGTCCGTATCGACAAAGACGACAACATCTGGGCCATCGATAAAGGCTCCGACATGGTCATCAAGTTCAATCAGGCCGGCCGTGTCGTGTGGGTCTTCGGACGCAAGATGGAATCAGCCGACGGCGCGAAGCCCTGGGAGCACGTCAATCCGCCGCTGCCGCCCATCGATGGCCTCTTCCGCCAGCCGACTGACGTCACGTGGGACTCGGAAGGCAACATCTACATCACCGACGGGTACGTCAACTCCCGTGTCGCTAAGTATGACAAGAACGGCAATTGGGTGAAGTCATTCGGCGAACCCGGCAAAGGCCCCGGGCAATTCCACCTGCCGCACGCAATCGTCGCCGACCACAACAACAATCTCTATGTCGCCGATCGCAGCAACCGCCGCATTCAGGTCTTTGATACCGATGGCAAATTCCTGCGGCAATTCACCATCGACGTGCCGCCCGATCCGCGAACGAAAGCCGTCTATGGCAATACTCCCACCGGGGAACAATTGGCGGCGGTGAATGGCGCCCCGAATTCCCTCTGCATTACGCCCGGACCCAATCAGGTTCTCTATGTTGGGGAACTCACCTATCCAGGGCGCCTCTTCAAAGTTTCGCTACAAGGCAAAGTCCTTGGCGTGATCGGCCGGTCGGGACGTAATCTAAAGGAGTTTTCCGGCGTTCACCAGCTCGCCTGCCCTTCGGAAAACGAAGTATACGCGGCGGAAACAGCCAATTGGCGCGTGCAAAAGCTCATCCTCCATCCGCAAACGCAAACCTCGAGCGCCGCCAGATAGAGAACGAAGGGTAGTCGAGCTCAAAAAGACAATCGCAATCTCCATGCCGTTCCGTCCGGCGCTTCAGCAATGTGGTGCCGCGTCGCACATGCGCTTCGCTTTGCGGCCTTCGGCTGGGTACGACAAAAACGGATGAACCCAGGAGCGCAGCGCCCAAAAAAGTGCCGCGCTGTGGGCCAGAAATTTGCTTGTGCTCATAGTCGTTCCTTTTTCCTAGATAACACCTTCAGAATGGAGTTCAGCAATGCGTTTCGCGTCGTAGCCGAGAATCTCTCCATAAACGCGCTGGTTATGCTCTCCCAAAGCGGGCGGCGGCTGATCGAATCCGGCTTTAGCATCCGAGAAACGCATGGGCAAGCCCATGGCTCGGATGCCATCGGCTACCCCGTATTTTGGGTGAACCAGCGGAACGGTTTCCCCCCGCGCCACGACGCGCGGATCGTGAACCGCAACCTTGGGGTCGCGTACCTCGGCGGCAGGAACTCCGGCCGCATTCAATATGGTGATGGCTTCAAGCGTCGTTTTCGAGTCCGTCCATCGCTCGATCTCTATGTCGAGTTCGCGATAAAAACGGACCCGCGCGTCGCGCGTGCGGAAGCGTTCATTTGCCATCAGATCTTTTCGCCCCATAACTTCAAAGAGCCGATGTGCAAAAGCGTCTGTATATGCGCAGATGGCGATGTCTCCGTCTTTCGCGCGGTAGGTCCCAAAGGGCGCCAGCCTTTGCACGCTCTGGCCGCTGCGAACCGAAGCGCCCGCTTGTTCCATGGCCTCATAAGCCTCGGCGGCGATCAGTGAGGTCAGCGCTCCCAGCATGGAAACGTCAACCTGCTGGCCCATGCCAGTCCGGCGAGTCTGATGCAGCGCGGCCAGCACGCCGATCGCTCCAAACAAGGCAGCCGTTAAATCCGCGATGGTCAACCCCACGCGCACCGGCGGGTCGCCTTCCTCACCGGAAACATACATCACGCCGCTGAGCGCCTGAATCACCGTGTCGAGCGCTTTCGGCGCGCCCGGGCCGGCATCGCTGCCGAATCCCGAGATCGAGCAATAGACAATCCGCGGGTTGACCTGCCGCCCCGCCTCGTAACCCACGCCCAGTTCGTCCAGAGTTCCGGGGGTGAAGTTCTCGACCACCAGATCGGCCTTGCGCGCCAGATCGCCAAAGACTTCCCGGGCTCGCGGGTGCTTCAGATTGAGCGTGATACCGAGCTTATTGCGAAGCCGATTGTAGGCGGTGACTGAGATGTCGTCGGGGCGTTCGCGCACGAGCTTGACCCCACCCAGACCGAAGTAGGGCGCGTTTTCCCGCGAGGTATCACCACCCGTGGCAGGATTCTCAATCTTAATTACACGGGCGCCGAGTCCCGCGAGAAGAAGTGTCGTTATTGGTCCCGAGAGGGCAACCGTCAGGTCGAGGACCGTGACGTCGCGCAGTGGAGATTCCGCTGGTTCAGTCTTATCCATGGTCGCGCCGCAGCGTGTCACACGCCCGTCCGTGGAGTCAACCGAGCGGCCCAAAAAGAGCGGGTACCCCCCTCCCTGTTTTTTTGCAAGTGCACATTCTGCTCAACTTCTCCGATTAAACCGATGTCGGCCTGGAAACCAATGCGACATCGCGACGCAAAATAAAAAAAACTGGTCCGTGGGATGCGCCACGCCTGCCTTACCCCGGTGTTTTTTCATAAGGATGTGAATCGATGAGGGTTACGCCGCGAGAGTATGCAAACGATATGATTCCAAGGGGGTTGCGTCTGCAAGACTTGCAGGCGCAAAGGTGTGCGCCGCGGTTCCTGGACGGCAACAGAAATTCAACACGGAGTGCACAGAGGCGCAGAGGACACAGAGAACACCACGCACACCTGCAATGGCGTCGTCCTTTCGTTCGAACAATATTTTCCTGATCGGGCTCGCCGCGAAATGGGTTTCGTTTCCGGCGAGACGGTGCGTTCAACGGCTTCCGCGAGCAGCATAACCATTTTACCGCGCTAGTAAAGAGCGCCGGATACCCCGAGGCCGAACAGGCATTTGCGCTGGCTGCCGGCGAAATCATAATGCTGTTGAAGCAGCGTGCCGGCAGTGGTACGGTTCGGCCCGCTACCGTCGCTGGGCTGCATGGCGGCGGACGCGATCGGGAGGCCAGGTATGAAAATCAGAGTGAATCGAGCAGTAACCGCGACGGCGGCTTTGCTTATATTCCTTAGTCTTTTTCCGGCGGCGCTTTTTGCCCAGCAACCCAAAATGAACATGGTGAAGATCGCCGACGACGTCTACACCATGGTCGAAGCGGGCGGAAACAGCAATTCGACCTTCATCATTACGTCCGATGGCGTTGTGGTGTTCGATCATTACGTCACCGAATCCGATCAGACGCTGGCTGCTATCCGCAAGCTCACCGACAAGAAGGTGCGGTATCTATTCTCCTCTCATCCCGCGGCTGATCACTCGACCGGGGCGTGGTGGTTCCGCGAAGATCATCCGGTATACATCGCCAGCAAGAATCAATTGCGAGACATGCTCGGCGAACGGGGGCGGATCTACAAGGAACTTCAGCAATCGAACGATCCCCGCAATGCCGTCTACAAGGGCAAGGACCTGATTCTTCCCGATCTGGTTTTCGAAAAAAGCATCACGCTACGCGTAGGCGGCATCACTTTCGAAGCGAACCTTGAAGGAGCGGCACACAGCACGGGCGACGTCACGCTTTATATTCCGCAGAAACGCGTCTTTCTGATGGGCGATCTGCTCAATAGCGAAATGCATGCCGGCGGCGGTTCGCTGGTGCCCGGAGACGGTTCCGACCCGGACATGTGGATCAAGGTGCTGCAAAATATCATGGACCGACGCTTGCCGGTGGATACGTACGTTCCCGGGCATGGGCCTGTGCACATCGGGCGAGGCGTGAAGGATCTCGAGGAGGACCAGCGCTATTTCATCGCCATGCGGGATGCTGTCGCCACAATGATGGCGCAAGGGAAAACGCTCGATCAGATCATCAACGAATTCAAAGTGCCCGCGGAATTTGCAAATTACACGCATCCCGAGCGGCTGAAAACGACTTTGCCGCTGTACTACTGGGAACTGATGGGCGTAGAGAGGTAATCACGAATCGCGGAATCGCTCGCGGG
>Ga0070738_10004754_pt1 | contig 15839 bp, 13 predicted proteins | sample Coa_R2_2_FD_66446 | JGI IMG/M metagenome (GOLD analysis project Ga0070738, IMG submission 66446) | Surface soil microbial communities from Centralia Pennsylvania, which are recovering from an underground coalmine fire - Coalmine... | ecosystem: Environmental > Terrestrial > Soil > Unclassified ...
TACCCGCCAGTTTAGAAGTGCTCAAAGCACTGGCTTCCGTTGAAGTCTGGACAGAACGACAACCACCACCTTATGAGGTCTTACTGGACAAAATCCGACATGCGGATGGCGTGCTGTGTTTGCTCACGGATCCCATCGATCGCCCCCTCATTGAGTCCGGCACTCAGCTACGTGTGATTAGCCAGATGGCCGTGGGTTACGACAATATTGATGTTGGTACAGCCACCGCAAAGCGCATTCCAGTGGGACATACGCCCGATGTGTTGACGGATGCCACAGCAGATTTTGCCTGGGCATTACTGATGGCTGCCGCACGGCGAGTGGTGGAAGCCGATCGCTTCACCCGCGCCTATCAATGGCAGACCTGGGAACCCGATTTACTGTTGGGCAGCAATATCGCTGGTGCTACGTTGGGCATCATCGGGTTAGGCCGCATTGGGCAGGCGATGGCTCGACGGGCAAGAGGCTTTGATATGCGCATTCTCTACACCAATCAAGAGCGCTGCGACCCCGCGTTGGAAACCACACTGAATGCTGAGTTCGTCACGCTGGATGAGTTGCTGCAAACCGCTGATTTTGTTACTATCCACACGCCGCTGACGCCCGAAACCCATCATCTGTTCAGCGATCGCCAATTTCAACAAATGCCGCGATCGGCAGTCTTGATCAATACAGCACGCGGCACCATTGTCGATCCAGATGCGCTGTATCGAGCGTTAGCTGAGGGTCAAATTGCGGCAGCGGCGATTGATGTCACCGAGCCAGAACCCATTCCAGCAGACAGTCCCTTATTAAGCCTGGACAACCTGATCATCACGCCCCACATTGCCAGTGCCAGCCGTCAGACGCGCGAAAAAATGGCAACGATGGCGATCGCCAACCTGATAGCGGGACTCCAGGGCGAACGGTTGCCCCATTGTGTCAATCCTGAAGTCTACCCATGAGGTCAGCGTATGGAATTTGCAGAACGGATGAGTCGCTTAGGCACCGAATCGGCCTTTGATGTGTTTGCCAAAGCGAAACGACTAGAGGCTGAAGGACGATCAATCATCCATCTCGAAATTGGACAACCCGACTTTCCCACCCCGTTTCCGATTTGTGAAGCCGCTTTTCGAGCGATGAAAGATGGCTATACCGGCTATACGCCAGCAGCGGGTTTACCCGAACTGCGACGTGCGATCGCCCAAAGTCTTTCCATCAGCAGAGGCATCGACATTGATCCCGATACTGTGGTCGTGGCACCTGGTGCAAAACCCATCATTTTCTTCACGCTGCTGGCGCTGGTCAACGAAGGCGATGAAGTCATTTATCCGGATCCGGGGTTTCCCATTTATGAATCGGTGATCAATTTTGTGGGAGCCAAAGGGGTGCCACTACCGCTCCGAGAGGAGGTTGGATTTCGCTTCCATCTGGATGATTTAAAGGCTACCATCTCCGATCGCACCCGGTTACTCATTCTCAATTCGCCCCATAACCCAACGGGTGGTTTATTGCAGGCAGACGATCTGGCCGCGATCGCAGACCTCGCTCGCCACCATAACTTTTACATCCTCTCCGATGAAATCTACTCGCGCATTCTCTACGAAGGGAAACACATCAGCATCATTCAATTTCCCGGCGTGAAAGAACGCACAATTCTGCTGGATGGGCACTCCAAGACCTACGCGATGACGGGCTGGCGACTGGGTTATGGAGTCTATCCTAAACCGTTGGTCGAAGGCATTGTGCGCCTGATGATTAACGCCCACTCCTGCACCTGTGCCTTCACCCAGATCGCGGGCATTGAAGCGATCAACGGCCCGCAGGACTGTGTGGATGAAATGGTGGCTGAATTTCAACGGCGACGCGATGCGATCGTTGAGGGGCTGAACGCAATTCCAGGGATCCACTGCCTTAAACCAGCAGGTGCCTTTTATGCGTTTCCCAACGTCACCCAACTGCCCATGAAGTGTGATGCCCTTGCCACCTATCTGCTGGAAGAGGCAGGCGTTTCTCTCCTGTCAGGCACCGCTTTTGGCAAGAATGGCAATGGCTATCTCAGGGTGTCCTATGCAAATTCGTTGGAAAACATTCAGGCGGCGATCGCACGGATGGGGAGGGCAATCGCCCAACTGTGAGGAGCAGTTATGAGACGGTCTTCTACTTGAGCCTGTTGCTAACGAATAAGTTTATCTGCTGCCGAAACGATTCTCAAATTAGCATAGCGATGGGGGCCGCCGGGTGCAACCCTGTGTTAGGCGGTGATTCTACCTGAAAGGGTTGTTATCACTCTTCTCTTGGTGCTTCCACCATCTCGCTGAGGTGTAGTTTGATGTTCTTGTTACGCAATGTCGGTGAGTTGATCAAGCGTGACTTTTCACCCACATGGAACGTACCAGCCAATTCAAACGCGGTTAAATTCGGGAACAGGTCATCCGTCATAATTGCATCCGGAACAGAATAATATACGTCGCCATCGTCAATCTCCAAATCGACATAAAGCTCTTGTAGCTTTGGGAACGACGACGACAAGATATTTGAAACAGTCATTGAATCCAAAGCGCCGCCATTGATCCCCGTTATTGGGTCATTGACGATGACATGGAGGAGTTCAAGGTCGGGGAAAGAGAGGGGACTGCAAAGTTCGCATTTTCCATAAATATACAGTTGCTTCAGTCTTGGCATTCTCGGTGCAAGGGCGTCAACAACCCCAACTTGTCCGTAAGCGCAGTGTGAGTTGCTGAAGAGTTGCCACACTCCAAGTTCCAAGATTTCGAGTTTGGGAAAATCGACCTGGGTTAACGATGCAGTCAAACCAGAATAGTCGCGTCCCTTCCCAAAGCCATAACTCGAATTGCCGATGTGCAAGGCGGTCGTAAATGCGGGAAAATCTGATTCCGTGAACGATTCGATTAATGCTTGCTGATCTGCACCGAGGTAAAAATGAAAGCCGGTGGTTTCAGAAGGGATCGTTTTCAATGGGCGTCGTCCGTACAAGGCGTCCTCTGGCACGCCGAAGAAGCAGTCCGCAGCGGGCCACGTACAGAACTGACCCTCTGTCGATTGGTAGCAGCGTTGTTCGATAGGAACGTAATCAAATGTAAACGACATATACTTGAATGCTTTCCCACGTCCGCCTAACGGTGGGGTTTACCTGCTATCAGTAGCTTTTAATACCCAGCAAGAAATCTTTCAGTAGTCGGGTGCAACCGCGTTGTTATACGGCAGTTTCAGATTATCCCAATACTAAAATACTTTCCGATTCTCTAGCTTCAAATTGAATGATTGTGTCAAAATTGCCTCTCAAAATCTCAACAATCTTCGACGTTGGGCAATTGCCAATCCGAAGATAAACAAACTTGGGTGGATGACCATAAAGCAAACTGCGCTGGTGAAAGTCAGAGTCTTTGGAAACAATCACAAAACCGTTCGTCTTTGCATATTCCCAGATAATTTCATCATCAGTATTTATCAGTCCTAAAGCCTTGACATGCTCAGAATTGGGGTACAGATCAGCAATTCTAGGAATAATTCGATCTGATAGATTCTCATCTAGTAGCAGTTTCACAGCGATACTACAAATAACTTTTTCTCACGATCGGCTGCAAAAGCAAGACAGGCTTTAATATCCTCTGAGGTGAGTTCAGAAAAATCTTCTAAAATTTCCGCCTCTGTCATGCCACCTGCCAGATATTCTAAGATGTCATATACTGTAATCCGCAGTCCGCGAATACAGGGCTTCCCACTGCGTTTTCCAGGCTCAATTGTAATGATGTCGTGATAATCCATAAAGTACCAATTGATAAAAAAATTCGTTTTGAGTGTTGTCACCCACTACTATTTATTGGATCTGCGTAAACAATCACTGCTGCTTCATTAGATAGAGCAGAGTTAAGGGCTTGTACAAATATTTCATCTTGAACAAGGTTGAATTTTTCGGGCGCGATCGCTAAGGTTCTTGTAGTGTCAAATTCAAAATCATCCCACCCTGATGAAAATGCCCTCTCAGCAGCTAATTGGTAGTTAGGTTCTTCTCCTTCAGATTGCCGACTAAAAATCGTTATTGCGTGTCGTTCACCTAAAGGATACCTCTTATTACTTTCGATTGCCTCAGCCGTAGCTGGTAGAACGTGGATTTCGTACATAAACCAATGTAGCACTCAGTCTTCTCTCGCTTAACCCAGAGATCTCTTAACAAGATGTCCAAGCCGTATAACGGCAAAACGCAGCGGCGGTAGATAACCTTGAATGCAGCACCAACAGTTTTCGTCTGTCCGCTGCCGTGAAGTGTTAGCCTGCACGACACGCCTCAACGTCTATCAGTTTTGCCTGATGGCATTAGCTTTTGTAGCACAGCTTCTGTTGTATCAACAAAAGTTAACGTTGCCCCAATATGGTCATCTGACTGTTGTAGTGTTGGTTTTGTTTTAACAGCTATTTCATGACAATAAATATGACGAGAGCGAAAAACGCTTTGTATATCTTCTATCAGATGCTTAGCTATATCTTCAAGAGGCTCAAACTCGTCATATTCAATCTTTTTAATCAAATCAAAGAAATCATCGCCTATGATCTTTGAAATGGTTCTATTTATATCTTCCAAATTACTTATAGATGGAAGATGCGAGATAAATTCTCCAATTGATACCTTTTCGCGATCTAGCCTTATGATGGTTTCTATGTCTAATTTAATGTTCTCTAACTCTTTGACATTGTCAATAAATGGTGAGCCATAATCGATAAGATCTCTTATTGATGCGCGAAAATAACCTTCAATACAAGCCACGCTTCCAATAGAAATATATTTCAATAATTCTACTCTTATATCTCGGTCAATCTGTTTTTCTAACCTGAGCAAATCAAACGAAGTCATGATTAGAGAATATCTCTTATGAAATTGCTCATGTCGAGTCGTTCGTCGAAGGGTACGAGAACGTTTCTCCAAAATCTCCTGAATATAATCACGCTTTCTAGCCATTTAATTAGTTTCCATCAATTTACTAAACCGCCTGTAACGATAAGCAGATATTCCTAGCTATAGGTATAGATGAGAAGCTAATTTGGAGACGCAGAAAGTACACAGATAAACCTCATGTAGTCCGCACCAATAGCTCAGCAGGCTAACAATTATTAGGCTGAAAGTTTCCGCCTAAGATCCCGTAGTGAGTGGATAGGCAGAATGATTCAGCATAACACCCAAAATTTAGCGTTTCGGTAGAATCTTTCCTTATAATACGCTGCTCAGGCTGGATAGCCCAAATCTTTCCACATCTCTTCAAATCCCCTACGGCGATGAGCCAACGCTAAATGATGCCGTATTTTCGCCCCACCTGCGTGAAGGCTTCGACACACCGATCGAGGTGCGATCGCTCGTGCACTGCCGATATCTGTACTCGAATTCTGGCTTGACCCTGGGGCACGACCGGAAAGCTGAAGCCAATTACATAGATGCCTTCTTCTAATAAGTCTCGTGCCATGTCCTGTGCGAGTTTGGCGTCGTACAGCATGATGGGTGTGATGGGATGCACGCCTGCTTTGATGTCAAAGCCCCGATCGCGCATCTGCTGGCGAAAATAGCGCGTGTTTTCCATCAGGCGATCGCGCAATTCACTGGACTCTGTGATCAAATCCAGCACTTTAACGCTGGCGTAGGCGATCGTGGGTGCAAGGGTATTGGAAAACAGGTAGGGGCGCGATCGTTGCCGCAGTAACGCTACGATGGCTCGGTGCCCTGATGTGAAACCACCCGATGCACCGCCCAATGCTTTACCCAGGGTGCTGGTGATGATATCGACCCGTCCCATCACGTTGCAGTGCTCAGCGGTACCGCGCCCCGTGGCTCCTAACACACCTGTGGCATGGCTGTCATCCACCATCACCAACGCATCATAAATATCTGCAAGGTCACAAATCTGTTTTAGATGGGCTATATCGCCATCCATGCTAAACACACCATCGGTTGCAATCAGGCGAATTTTAGCGGACTGGGATTCCTGCAAGGACTGTTCTAAGGCCTGCAGATCGCCGTGGGCAAACCGATAGCGCTTGGCTTTGCATAACCGTATTCCATCAATAACGCTGGCATGGTTCAACGCATCGCTAATGACGGCACACTGGTCATCCAACAGCGTTTCGAACAAGCCCCCATTCGCATCAAAACAGGACGTATAGAGAATCGTGTCTTCCATCCCCAGAAAGGCTGAGAGTTTGGCTTCCAGTTCCTTATGGATGGTTTGGGTGCCACAAATAAAGCGCCCCGACGCTAGACCAAACCCATACTTGGCGATGCCCGTTTGCGCGGCAGCAACAACAGCGGGATGATTGGCAAGTCCTAAATAATTGTTGGCGCAGAAATTGAGTACAGACCGATCGCCCTGAACGCTGATTGCAGCCCCTTGTGGTGTTGTTAACACGCGCTCTTCTTTGGTCAGATGCCCTGCCTGAATCTCATCTAAAGATGCTTGAAAGAGGGAAATTGCTGTTTTAGGCATGGCGGCAAACCTCCCTTCGTGTGGCTTCTAACTGCTGCAACATGTCCTTCACGATCGCCGCCAGATCATATTGGTGCTGCCAACCCCAGTCCGCACGTGCCTTGGAGTCATCAATCACAGAGGGCCAGGAATCCGCGATCGCTTGACGAAAATCGGGGGCGTAGCGGCAGGTGAACTGCGGCAGATGGGTTTGGATTTCAGCGACGAGTTCGGCGGCGGAAAAGCTCACGGCAGCAATGTTGTAACTCGAACGAATTTTGATGGCAGAAGCATCAGCCTGCATGATGCCGAGAATGGCGCGAATAGCATCGGGCATGTACATCATGGGCAGGCGCGTCTCTGGACGCACAAAGCACGTGTATGTGCCGGATGCCAGGGCGGCATGGAAGATTTCCACCGCAAAATCGGTCGTGCCGCCGCCTGGGAAGGCACTGTAGCTAATAATTCCGGGCAAGCGCAGGCTGCGCACATCCACCCCAAAATGGTGCGCGTAATAGTGACACAGCAATTCTCTCGTTACTTTCGTGATGCCATACATGGTTGATGGATCTTCAATTGTGATTTGGGTCGTATCGAATTTAGGGGTGTGTGGGCCAAAAACGGCGATCGAGCTGGGAAAAAACACCTGAAGCTGGAACGTTTTTGCGGCTTCTAGCACATTCCGTAAGCCATTGATATTCACATCCCAACAGCGATCGGGCTGCTGTTCTCCTTTGGCGGATAGCACGCCTGCGAGATGATAGATGGTATCGACCTGATGGTGCTGAATGATGGCATCCAACGATGGGCGATGGGTGACATCCAGCGTTTCGTAAGTGGATAAGTTGGAATGGTGTGAAGGCTCTCTCCAGCCACTTTCAATGACATGGCTCGTTCCATAGAGACGACGCAACGCAATGACAAGATCACTGCCCAGCTGCCCACCCGATCCGGTGACTAAAATTTTGTGCATAGTGATTCTCATGCCACCATTGGTTGGACGGCAATTTCATGCAGCGTGTGCAACAAACGCTGGATTTCCTCACGGGTGTTGTAGTGAGTACAGCCAATCCGCAACATGCCGCCACTGGACTCCAGCCCCAGTCGCTGCATCAGGTTCAGGGCATAAAAGTTACCATTCCAGGTGAAGATGCCGCGATCGCCCAACTGCTGCGCCAGTTCTCGTGGAGAATATCCTGCAACGCGCATACCCACTGTCGGAGTGCGCCACGCAAAGCGGGATGGATCGGCGATCCCATAAAGGGTGACTCCAGGAATCTCCAATAAATGTGGAATTAAGTATTCAGACAGCGATCGCTCATACTCTTGAATGGTGATCATTGCAGTTGTAAGAGCCTGTCGTCGATCGCGCATGGTTGGTGTGATCTGGCGACCCAGCTCAGCCAAATAATCAATAGCAGCAATCACTCCCGCAAGTCCCTCAAAGTTCAGCGTGCCAGTTTCCCAGCGAGCGGGGCTTTCATCCGAAGCGGGACGGGGCTTGTAGGGGCGCAGCTGGGTCAGATGCTCTCGCTTGCCATAGAGAATGCCCACATGGGGCGCAAAGAACTTATAGGCAGAGCACACGAGAAAATCACAGTCCAGCGCTTTCACATTGATCAACCCATGCGGCGCATAGTGAACCGCATCGACAAAGACCATCGCACCCACCGCATGAGCTAGTCGCACGACCTGGGCGACATTGTTAATCGTGCCCACGGCATTGGACGCATAGCCGATCGCGACCACTTTTGTGCGGGCTGTTAGCTGGCGCTCCAGATCGGTTAGATCCAGCGTGCAATCATCTGGGTGAATATCCACTGTCCGTACCGTAACACCCAGTTCTTCCAGCGCCAGCCAGGGAGCCACATTGGCATCATGGTCCAGGTTCGTGACGAGAATCTCATCACCGGGGTGCAATTCTCGACCGATCGCGCGACTCATCGCCAGCGTCAGCGTCGTCATGTTCGCCCCAAACACCACTTCATCGTCATCGCACCCCAGGAAGTCGGCCACAGACGATCGTGCCTGTGCCACCAGCGTATCGGTGCGCGCACTGGTTGCAAAGGCACCGTGCAGATTGGCGTTAGAGGTCACCAAGTAGTGAGCGATCGCATCAATGACTCGACCTGGCACTTGCGTCCCACCTGGCCCATCCAAAAACACAGTGGGATGATGATTGATCGCTTGCTGCAAGGCCGGAAATTGAGCACGAACCCAACCCAGATCAAGAACCATGATGGGAATCTCCTAAATGAGAAATAATGATGGGACTGGAGAATAAGGATCGCGAATTTGATAGTCTATCAATTGGTAGGGACATGGCACTGCCATGTCCCCACGCACCATCACACTTCCTCTGGTGGAAAGAGACCGGGACAGGTCAGCACAAACACATCGCGTGTGCCTTCTTGTTCTGCCGCGATCGCGTTCACGGGTGAGGTGTAATGGAAATATTGATCATCCTTAAAGACCAGAAATTCCCCTGGATTGAGCACTTTACTGAACGCTGGACAACGATCATCTTTGTGTTTATAAAGATGGGTTTCGCCGCCGCCAATGCCAGCGCGATCGACGGCAAAAATGCCAACCACATCCACCCCATCGCGATGGATTCCTTCCGGTGCAGGGTTCCCCGCTTTTCCCCAGGCGGCAGTCGTCCGAATTTGATGGACGCCAATCTCACTGGAGGGTGAACAGAGCTGGCAAAACTGGAAAAACTCCCAAAGTAACCGCTGAAACCCTTCTAGCTGAATGAGTCCATCGTCTAGCTCCGCATATTCTCTTACCACATCCCCCAATAAGGGATTGTATTTTTTGCTTTGAAACAAGCGACGATGGGGCAGTTTAATTAAGCGCGCGGTTTCGTTGTGATCGCGAGGGTTACCCACCACTTTAAAGTGAGACAGCCGCCTGAACCGATAATTGCCTTCTAAGTAGGGATCTTCTGGTAAATGGGCAAACGACTGTTTGATTTCGTTAACGTTAATTGCCGTTAACATTTCCAACACATAACTCGCCAAGCAATTCGCTTCTGGCTTAACGAATTCTTCTGATCTAGACAAATTCAACATATAATTTAGCTGCCTCGTGCAAATGAATCGTGCAAACCGACTGCATCGGCGGCGAATACCCACTCTTTGTGAAGCTGCGTAGAGTTGCTGACCGTGGACTAAGCTGAGTCAAACGAAACTCAACCTATCGTTTGATACAGGTTCTTAAAAAAATTGGTATTACGCCTGAGTTGTGATTTAAAGAGACGTGAAACAGCCGAGCTCTAGCTGTTTTTAACGTAGAGATAGTGCATTCAGAAGCGTTGTGTTTTGTAGTGAAAATCTACACCTTTTGTATAGATTTAATGCAATCTTACGCGGACACGATGACGCAGATATTGCATTTGTAACAAAGAGCTTACTTGCATCTATCTATACTCATTATTGTAATTAATTTCTTTGTCGGTCAAGGTGAGTTTTACGGAGTTCATCTCAACCTTATGGTTGAAATTCCAGGCATTGACTCAACTTCGCTTGTAAATCGCGCCAATGAACACCCATCAAGTCGGGTAGAACGATGTGCGCCGCGCCAACACGATTCTCCTGCGGAGAGACTCCATTCACGGCAGGGTCAAGTCCAATTGTCCACATACCCGCGGCGATCGCCGCTTCAATACCGGCGGCAGCATCTTCAACCACCACACAATGGACTGGATCGAGTCCTAACTGTTTTGCGGCGTAGAGAAAGAGGTCTGGGGCTGGTTTAGGACGCTCCACGCTGTAGCCATCGGCGATCGCATCGACTCGATCGACAAGCCCTAATTTCTCAATGACGGTGCGCGCATTCTTGCTGGCAGAGCCGATCGCAATTTTGATGCCTGCCTGTCTGAGTTCGTCCAGTAGCTCAATGGCTCCGGGCAACACATCCTGGGGTGTGAGTGCCTGGATAGATTCCACATAGTAGCGATTTTTGCGTTCCATCATCGCCTGGAGTGCCGCTTCGTCATACGGTTTAGCACCGATGATGTGCAGCAGTGATTCGCGTCGAGACACGCCCCGCAATGCTTCATTCGCCGCGCGATCGAAGGGGAGTCCTTCTTCGTCCGCCAGTCGTTGCCAGGCGCGATAGTGCCATTCAGCCGTATCCGTTAAAACACCATCAAGGTCGAAGATGAACCCCTGGATGACTGGAGGCTGAGAATCAGGTGCTTGAGCGTCAGGCGCTTGAGATGATGAGGGGGATAGATCGAAATGGTGCCAGGTGCCGCGCCAGTGGAGTTTGAATTTGAGGCGAGTCCAGGTGGGTGGAAGATGGGGCGTGGCGACAGGGCCGCTCTCCTTGAGTTGAATGCCGCCAAAGCCAAACACGACCGCTTGCCAGACTCCGCCAGCGGAAGCCGCATGAATGCCGTCTCCTGTATTGCCACGCGTGTCTTCAAGATCGACCAGGGCTGCCTGCATAAATTGGGCATAGGGATCGGCGGCATCCATCCCGGCAGCATCGATGTCGGCAGCGAGGATGGCATGAATGGCCGGCCCCAGCGACGATCCGTAGGTAATGTCTGTCCGCGGTGCGTAGTAATGCCAGTTCGTTTGCAGCACGTCACGGCGATAGGGGAATGACTGCGTACCGCGCATGAGGTAGAGCAGCATGAGTACATCGGGTTGCTTGAGTACCTGCCGCTGATTTGTCTCAGTAATGCCGAGGACGACTTGAATGGAGCGATCGCGGGGTTCATACTCACGTAAGTCGATATCCTTAAGCTGGAAAAACCCCTCAAACTGTTCGATCAAGCCTGTTTCTGGATCGTATGGCATGTACATATGCGTGATGACCGACTGCCAGCGCTGTAGCCGCTCTGGAGTGAGTTGCAGGTGTTGCGCCAGTGCCGCTGCAACATCGGGAAAGGTGTGCTGTAACCAGTCATAAACCGCGATCGCCTTTTCGAGGTGCCACTGCACCATACGATTCGTAAAGGCGTTGTTATTCACCTGCTCGTGGTATTCATCGGCTCCAATCACCCCTGATAACTCATAGCGCTCCTGCTTTGGATTCCACTCCACACGACTCATCCAAAACAGGGCAGTATCCAGAATGATTTCGGCTCCGTAGTCGCGCAGCCAATGGTCGTCGCCGGTTGCCTGCCAGTATTGCCAGACAGCGTAAGCAATATCGGCGCTAATGTGAATTTCGCGATCGCGGCACCAGATCCGCACGTCTTCTGCATAGGGGTCGTTTGGCATCGACCAGCGCGGTGTCACCTCATCGCCAGTCGCGGCACTTTCCCAGGCAAACATTGCCCCTTTATAGCCGCCATGTGTGGCTTTACGCCGTGCACCATTAAGAGTGTGGTAGCGGTAGGTGAGTAAGTTGCGGGCGATCGTGGGCTGGGTCAGGGTGAAAAAGGGCAGGATGAAAATCTCGGTATCCCAAAAGACGTGCCCCCGGTAGCCCAAGCCCGAGAGCGTTTTGGCGGGAACGCTCACGCGATCGTTAGCAGAAGAGGCACCAATCAAAAGTTGAAACAGGTTGTAGCGCACGGCTAACTGAGCCGTGCTATTGCCTTCGATCTCAATATCGCTGTGCTGCCAGACATCACGCCATGCCTGCTGGTGGGCATCGAGCAGTGTTGCATAGGCTGGCAGATGCGCCAATTTGTCTTGCGCGGCCTGCACGGGCGTTTCTGTGTCCTGAGACGTGAACACCGTCACGACCTTTTCGAAGCTGACCGTCTGCCCCTCAGTCACAGAAAAAGTGGTCGCCAGGGTGGGATAGCCCGGTGTATTGGTTACTTGCAGGGCCGCATCGGTGCCAATGATCGTCATCGCTGCCGCCATACCAAGTTCGATGCGCGTACTGCGGGTGCGTACCTGTAGCCACACGCCATGCTCTGTCTTACCCTGATCGAGCCGCTCCCAGTGGTCAAACCCTTGATTTTCGGGATAGCCATTGATGCTGGACTGCACCTCGATTTTCCAAGGGAAAGGCTGTGCCAACGCGCCATCAAAACCAACAGGGGTGACCTGGCACCGGAGGCATAACACCTGGCGATCGGCCAGACTGGCAAAGCGCTCAAACCGAAGATCGACTGTTTTACCATCGGGACTACGCCACCGCACCGATCGACTCAGAATCCCGTGACGCACATCAAGCTGGCGTTCGTAGTGGATAATCTCACCGCGATCGAGCCGAAACCGTTCGCCATCGACAATGACCACAAAGGATAGCCAATCGGGACAATTTGCCAGTTCGGTGTAGACCACCGGCACATCGTCATACACGCCGTGCATTAAAGTGGCTGCCAGCGCATGGGGGTAGCCCTCCTCAAAGCTGCCTCGCGTCCCTAGATAGCCGTTGCCGATCGTAAAGACGGTTTCTCGAGCATGCAGCAACTCTGGATCAAAGTACGGTTCGATCAGCGTCCAGTCTGTGTAGATTAAATCGCGAGAGCGTGGAGTGTTCATGGACGTGAGCCGTGACGAATGGGAAAATGGCAGATGCGCCAGTCGTGGGGCGGTCGAGGCGGGACGAAACAGGATGCCCCTGCCTTCCTCACCGTTTCATGTGTTCGGCTAAAATCTGCTCGGCCCTGGGCTTGTATAGCAGGTGAAACAGGGCTTCCAGATAGCATTGCAGCGCGTCACGGCTGTCTGCATACAGGTAGTTCCAGAAGCTATAAATCTTCGTGAGCAGCAGGAGTTGCCGGGTGTGGACGTGCCAGTTGTAGTGTTCCTGAATGCGTTGAATCGCGCGATCGGACACCTCGTGCCAGTAATCAGGATGGGTTTCGCACTGCTTGAGAACGTGGAGTATTTTCGCGGCGGCCCCGTCTAAATCGATCGGGTTGATATGAAAGCCATTGATGCCGTCCTGAATAATTTCTAAAGGCCCCCCAAACTGAGTTGCAAAGGTGGGTAAACCAGAGATCATCGCTTCCAGGATCGTGCGTCCAAAGGCTTCAAACCGGGCAAAGTGCACAAAAAGCCCCTGACGATCGGCGATCGCCCGATACGCTGCCCCCAGATCGCGAGTGGGCAGACGCACCCCCAACCAACGGATGTGCCCATGCAGGTCATACTGGTCAATCAGTGCGTGTAGCTTCGCCAGCTCCCTGGCCTCATCTGTATTCATGGCATCGGTGATGGCTAACGCATTCGTCAGCAGAATCAGGTTACAGTGCGCCTGCAAGGCCGGACTGCGACCAAAACATTCCACCAGCCCGCTGAGATTCTTAATGGCGTTGATGGGTGCCACGGCAAGCAGTGGACGTTTATCGGGCTGATCCAGATACCCCAAAATATGTGGGTCGTCCTGTTCAAACATAAGCGCCTGAATGCGATCGCGCCCTTCAGCCTCTGTCGTTTCAACCTCAGAGTAGGGGAAGAAGACGTGCTCATCGACACCGGGCGGTACGCGGTTGAACTTGGGGCTAAACAGGTCAATGCCGTCAATGACATGGTAGAGATTGGGCATCGTAAAGCACTTATAAGACTCATACTGACCGATACTCTCCGGCGTACCCACAATTTCTTGATAGGACGACGTGATGATGAAATCAGCCGCATTCATGCTGATGAGATCAGCCGTAAACTGAGCTGAAAAGTGATACCGTTCTTCCAGGTCTTGCCAGTAAAGGTTGCTGAATAAGTACTTTGGTTTTTCTAACGAATGGGCAATGTTGCACTGAATGGCGTTGAGACGATGCGCCAGTAGCGATGCGACCAGATTGCCATCACTATAGTTGCCAATGATCAGATTGGGTCTGCCGCCCAGTTTGGCCAGCAGTTGTGCTTCTGCATCCACCGCAAAGCTTTCCAGGTAGGGCCAGATCTCAAACTTAGAAATCCAGTTTTGCGTGACGGCAGGATTGAATGACTGGAACGGTACGCGCAGAATCCAGGCGTGGTCTGTACCATCTACCTTTTCCCAGGGAAGCTCGCATTGGGTGCCCGTACAGTGAGGAATCAGGCGCGTCAGAATGATGACTTGGGGATGGATACCCAGCAAGTCCAGCCCTGACTGCTGAATGTCAGCGCAAAGCTGATTTTCGAGACTTCTGGCCTGCTCCAGCACATAAATCACCTGACTGCGGGTTTCGGGGCGTCCCAGGACGCTTTCTTGGCCGACCCAGCCATGAATGGAAACGAGCACCACTCGAAAGACGGCAGGCACTCGCGCGACAAAGGCTTCCAAAATGGCCGGTTCGGGGTCGTCAATCAGCCGCTTCAGCAGTTCCAGGGTTTCGCGCGCGCGCGCTACTGTATTCCCCCATCCCGGTTCAAAGCCAAGGGTTTGCAGTTTAGGGTGAACGGTTTCATAGGGTTGATCAGCGGCATACTCACCTAAAAACGTGAGGGCGTGCTTGACCTGTTGCGATAGCTCGGCACCCGACTGAATGCGATCGTTGATCAAGAGCTGCATCTCGTCGTGTTTCAGTACATGCAGCGCCTTAAACAATGCCTCTAGCCAGTACTGGAACTCAGTCAGTAGCTTGTCGCACAGGTAACGGTTGAGAAACGCCAGCCCCTGACCAATGTTTCGAGGATCGTCGATCACCGGCGACCCTTGATAGAACGGCTGGAAGTCGATGTTGAGGATGTGGGTCTGGTAGCGATCGACCTGGCGATCGCGCACGTCGAGCAACGCCTGTAGCGACATTTGCGTAGCGCTAGAAAGATCTCCGGTCAGCCGCCACACCTGCTGGCTTGCAATCCAGGGGCGCACGACCAGCCAAAGGCTGTCATCCTCTAACAGCAGCTCATGGGTATAGTGCATCAGTTGGCTCAGCGAAGAGCTGTGGTATGCCCAACCGGGCTGCGGTTGATGGTGACAGTAGTCAGCAAATGCCTGTAAAATCTCGTTCCGCAAAAAATAGCGCTTACCGGAGGTGCTCAAGGTATCAATGAGTTGATGTAGCGCCTTCTTCTCGTCGCTGTTTAAGACGGCCTGAATGAGTTTAAGCATAGGGATAGCGGTCAGAGCAACCTGAATCCGCAGGATGATGAAGTGAGGCCTGCACATCCGCAGGATTGTAAGGTGAAGTGCGCGGCACATCGGATGTCAAATAATGCTTGAACCAGCGGCTGGCTAAGCGCGCTACCTCTTCCAGTGCACCTGGTTCTGCAAAGCCATGATTGATGCTGGCGATCCGTTCAAATGACTTCTCGGCCTGAATGTGACTCAAGGCAGATTGGTTCATCGCAATCGCTTCCGCATCGTTGCCGTTCACAATCAGCAGCGTTGGAGCCTGGACACACGCCAGTTGATCAGGCGCAACATCGGTTTGCCCGTTGTAGATCGCGATCGCGCCTACTGCTGATGGATGCATTGTGGCAGCGAGCAGTGCCGCACCGCCCGCAATCCCATCACCGAGATAACCGATCCGAAGATGACAAC
>Ga0070738_10004756_pt1 | contig 15837 bp, 15 predicted proteins | sample Coa_R2_2_FD_66446 | JGI IMG/M metagenome (GOLD analysis project Ga0070738, IMG submission 66446) | Surface soil microbial communities from Centralia Pennsylvania, which are recovering from an underground coalmine fire - Coalmine... | ecosystem: Environmental > Terrestrial > Soil > Unclassified ...
GGGCGACCTGCTTCGTTTTTTCAAGGACACCAACATCGATTTGAAGGATCTCTCGCCTTCGACAGTGAAACCGAACATGCTCGCCGAGATGATTTTGCTCGTCGAGAAAGGAACGATCTCGGGAAAGATTGCGAAGACCGTGATGGAAGAGATGTGCGCCACGGGTAAGGCGGCCCAGGCCATCATTGAGGAAAAGGGCCTCGTTCAGATTTCAAACGTCGATGAGATCGAGAAGATCGTTTCGAAAGTCATCGACGAAAATCCAAAACCCGTCGAGCAGTATCGCCAGGGAAAGACGGGCAATTTCGGTTTCTTCGTAGGACAGGTGATGAAGGCGACCGGCGGCCGCGCAAATCCCCAAGCGGTGAACGAGATCCTGAAAAAGAGACTTGCAGGCTGACACAATGGAGAGTTATAGTCCGCCCTTCATGGAAATCGCAGAAGGCAAGAAAAAGCACATCGCCGCTTTCTATAAAGAAGAATTTCTGCGCCACAAGTGCCGGCTGGAATGCCAGCGTCCATTCTTTCAAGAGAAGACGTACGAGGAAATCGAGTCCGTCCTGAACCGCATCATCGACGAAATGGATAGGATTTGTGAGGTCGATAACTTCGAAGAATTGGCAAGCCACTTGCTCCAACGTATCGATATCGTGACGAACCTATCGTCCTCCAAAGTCAATCCGCTGTATCGAATCCACTGATTACATTTCGGTCCGCGCAGCCCAGAGTACGGGGAAAAACCGTTTCGACAATGTCTGCGTGAGATAATCCACCCCTACAGCACCCATCGGAGACGCTTTACCGTAGGTATCGTAGACCACCTGTTGTCCGGTTCCCGCCTTCGCCCCGATCATTCGCTGTGCCATTCGCACGTGGTGTTCCCGCCAGAGCGAAAACATTTCGTCGTATTCGATAAGGGCTTCACACAGGATGCGCAACGCATGATCGCCGCCCTTGTAGATGCGGACGATCGACTGCCGCTGAGCGGCTTCGCTGCTGATGTCGTATCCCTGGCGCTGGAGCAGCCCCAAAAAGTGATCCCAGAGGGTTGGCTGCGACAGACGCTTTTCCAGCCGTGCGATCGCAGCCGGATCATCTCTGAAGATCCCGAGATATTTGCTGTCTTTCAATCCCGAAGCGAATTCCATCTCACGAAACTGGACGGACTGGAAACCACTTGCGGGTCTGAGCCGGTCACGAAACTGAATGAAGTCGGAAGGAAGCATCGTCTCAAGCACGCTGAGCTTTGGAATAAAGAGTCGAACAATCGATGTGAGCCGCCGGATCAGGCGCTCGCTCTCGATGACGTCATCCGCATCGAGAAGCTCGAAGACTTTGTCGAGTTCGTGCAGCAGCAGCCGAAACCACAACTCAAATACCTGATGCACGATGATGAACAGCGTTTCATCATGCGACGGCGGCTCGGCCAAAGGCTGTTGCAGCTGCAGCAACTCGTCGATTTTCAGGTAGTTTTTGTATGTAATGTCCATTGATTTGAGTTTAGCCACAAAAAGCACAAAAGTTTTGTGCCTTTTGCGGCTAAAACAAATCTATGGTTTCGGTGTCGTTGCCGGTGGTCTCGGAGCCGTCGTCGCTGGCCCTGCAGGCCGTGCGCCTACCGGAGCCGGAGTTGTCGCCTTTGGTGCAGCGGCTGGGGCCTTCGGCGCTTCGGCAGTGGGCGTGGTCGCATTGATTCGTTTGACCAGCTCTTCCGTGACATCATTGTTCTTGTTCCAGAACACGACGTTGTTCTGCGGGTTCGAAATATCCACAACGAGGGTATAGCCCTGTTCTGAAGCCATTTGGTTCAAGAGTGCAGTTGCGCGTTCCGCAATAGGACGCAGGAGTTCGTCGCGTAAGGTCTGAAGTTCCTTCTGTGCGTCTTCGTTCTGGCGCTGCAAATCGGTCGTCTTACGATCGATATCTTTCTGCAATTGCGCCTTCGCGGCATCACTTAATGTGCGCTCACCGGTTTGAAGCCTTTTCGTGGAATCGTCGATGTCCTTCTGCTTTTTCTCGAGCTCTGCCTGCTTCGCCTGAAGCTGCACATTGAACTTTTCCGAAGCCTTTTTGCCTTCGGCGGACTCGACAACCGCGCGCTCGAAATCCACGACGGCCACTTTGGAGAGTTGCTGTGCCGGCAGGAGGGCCGGCCCCGACAGAATTGTTAAGACAGTAGTTGCCAGTAAAGAAAGTTTCAAACGGGTCATAGATGCCTATTTTAGCCGCGAAATTGCGGCTCACACAGTAAAACCTCCTGCCTTTTCAAATTGATGCGCCACCCGCAGGAGCAGCGATTCCTGGAAGTGGTTACCCATCAGCTGCATTCCGACCGGCATGTTTTCGGAGTTCTTTCCGCAGGGTACCGAAATGACCGGGATACCGCCGAGAGAGCCCGTGATCGTAAAAATGTCGGAAAGATACATCGACAGCGGATCGCCGGTCTTTTCTCCGATCTTGAACGCAACGGTAGGAGAGGTCGGCGTCAGGATGATATCCACTTTTTCAAACGCCTTCTGGAAATCCTTCAGCATAAGAGTGCGGACTTTCAATGCCTTGAGGTAATAGGCGTCGTAGTAGCCGGCGCTCAAAGCATAGGTACCCAGCAGAATCCGCCGTTTTACCTCTTTGCCGAACCCGTTATGGCGGGTATGCCTGTACATTTCCTGAAGTGAATTGGCATCGCCCCTGGGCCCGTAACGCACGCCATCGTACCGAGCGAGGTTCGAACTCGCTTCCGCCGTTGCAATCAGGTAATAGGTGGCGACGGCATATTCCGTGTGCGGCAGGCTGATTTCCTGCATTTCGCACCCGAGGCTTTCATAGAGGCGCATTCCCGCCTCGATTTTTGCGCGGACTTCCGAGTTCAGTCCCGGCAGGAAGTATTCTTTGGGAATGCCGATCTTTGTTCCGTTGATGGGTTGGTCCAGGTTCCGGACATACTCGTCGACTGCCGTGTCCGCTGATGTCGAATCGAAATGATCGAATCCGGCGATGATTTCCATTGTTTGCGCGGCTTCGCGAACAGACTTGGAAATCGGGCCGATCTGATCGAGCGACGAGCCGAACGCAACCAGGCCGTAACGCGAGACACGTCCATACGTCGGTTTCACTCCGACAACGCCGCAAAAGGCGGCCGGCGTTCGGACCGACCCACCCGTGTCCGAACCGAGCGCAATAAGAGAAGTACCGGAAGCGACGCTTGCTGCGGAACCGCCGCTGGAACCGCCCGGCACGCGATCGAGATTGTGCGGGTTGCGCGTGATCTGGAATCCGGAATTTTCTGTCGTGGAGCCCATTCCGAATTCATCGCAGTTCACCTTGCCCACAACGATGGCGCCGGCGCCGCGGAGCCGTTCGACGGCAGTCGCAGTGTAAGGCGGAATGTATCCTTCGAGAATTCGCGAAGCGCAAGTCGTTGGGAGATCCCGTACGACCATGTTGTCTTTTATTGCGACTGGAACACCGGCCAGAGGTTCCAGAGTTTCGCCCGATGCGATCCGTTCGTCCATCCGCCGAGCGTCATCCAGCGCCCGATCGGGGCAAAGTGCAAGGAAAGCCTTGATATCGCCATCGACACGAGCGATCTCCTCATATACACCCTGGATCACTTCCGTGACGCTGAGATCACGGTTCCGATACAGCGCGACGAGTTTGTCCGCCGTGATGTTCTTGAGGTTCATCTCTCTGTAATGACTTTCGGCACTTTGAACAGCTTTACTGTCCTGCCCGCTTCGGCGCTTCCCGTGCGAGGTGCCACTCGATCGTCACGGACTGCGTGTTTAATGCTGGTTACGACCTGTGGGGTCGGCTCGATTCCTGAGACATCCAGCTCATTCAACTTCTCGACATATTCGACGATGGCGCTTAGCTGTGCCGCGAGTTCTTTCTTCTCGTCTTCCGCGACCTCCAGCATTGCGAGTTTCGCGACGTATTCGACGTCCTTTTCACTGATTTTCATAAGTAAAAGCGATCTCCTGAATCCACGGCGTCGCCCACGGCTCGTTCATCCGCGCGAGCAACTGAGGCGTCATTTTGACGAGCTGTTTCCGCCAGACCTTGTCCGGGACATTCACGACGACCCGTGAACCTTGGACAGCAGTGATCGTAACGGCTTCCGCGAGTTGCGATCCGACCAGTGACGGCCAGAGTTTGCGCAGCAACTCCAGATCGAGCTCGTGATCCCATTGCGGGTCTTTTCGAAAGGTGGCGATCAAATGACGCAAAGCCGGATCAAAAGGCATCGTCCTTTTTAGCATATACCGGCAAACTCTCAAAAACTGTATCGAACCACCAGGACTGCATGAGAATTTCGACGGTATTGGCCCAAAAAATCGCCCATGTCGCCGCGGATTACCGTCAAATTCACTGTTGTGCGCCAGTGTTGCCCGAATGACTGTGAATACTCGTTCTTGACCCACACGCCTTGGCCGTTCTGCCGGACCGCAGTTTCGAAAGCGATACTGCGATTCGTATCGATCGTGTAACCGGCTCGTGAAAGGAACGTCTTCGTCAGACCGCGATCCGGCGCAAACGTTGAGGCATTCTGGCCGTGGCTCGTTACGACTTCGCCGGCGTAGCCCCCAACGAAGTACCATTCTCCGGCCTGCCGTTCCAGTTGGAGCACGTACAGGCCGTATTCATCGGTACGCGGATCAGTTGAGCTGAAGTGAGCTGCTTCAGCTTTCACCGTAAACAGTCTCATCGGAACAGCGATGTCGCCCCCACCCATCAGCATCTTCGGATAAAACCGTTCGACATCGACTGCGATGCCTTCCGGTGTCAGTCGAGACTGCCCTTGGAAGGAAGGCAAATGGTTGAAGCCCTCGTACAAGGAGAGCTCGTATTCCACCGGTCCCGTATGGTTCCACCGGATCCCCTCCTGCGATCCGCCCGGAAAGTTCACTGTCGTCTGGCCAAGGCTCACGCCTGCCGGCAATTCCGGGATTGGTGACCATCGTTGGTTGAACAGGGGGATGCGGCTGGGAGTGAGGCGTGGCGACCAGACGGCTTCGATCGTGTTCGATCCCTTTTCAATGTTCAGCCGGGTGGCTGTAATCCCAAGGAACTCATTGTCGACCACAGTCAGAAAATCACGCGGCGCGAAGCGGTCCGTAGGTGTAACAATATCGGTCTTTCCCCAGCGGACGAATTGCTTGCCTGCTTCGAACGTCATCGGGCCACGATGGTAGGTGGCGCTCAGCCGGCGAACTTCTCCAGACGGTCTTTGCGTTTGACGATCCCACCATGAAAGGCTGCCCTCCCGTTCCACTTGCCGGTGCGTGTCGATCCGAAAGTCGAGCCCTCCCGCAAATTGCAGTGAGTTCGAGGCCCTGAATATGCCTTCATATCGCAGAAGTGACTCAGCGACGGCACGCGCAGAATCATTCGGTGCCTTTTCCGGATAGATCGTTCCTTGAGTTTCCAGAAATCCGCGTTGCGCGTAACCGCCGGAGCCCTGTCCGGAGCATGTCAGAGCCATTAGAAACAGAGCAAGCAGCAGACGGAGAGTCATTCGCGGCGGAGAGCTTCTAAAGTGAAGGTGTCCTCGGCCATCGGGATGTTGTACTGAAGCTTCTCGATCTTCAGGATCGTGTGGCTGTTGCGCTTCAAGTCATGCATATCGATCTGATGCGCCGTCCAGATGCCCTGGTCATTGCGGATGTCCGTGTAGTGCGCCCGCCGGATCAGTTGTTCTTTTGAGTAATTTTCGATCTGCGCAAAAGCGTAGTTGTCTTTCCTTACCCAGAGATAGGAATGGCTATACTGCGACACCTTCGACTGTTTTGGTGTCGATTGTAATTTCCAGCAGGCTGCGCCATCAATGGAGTCATCGCCGAGCATTTTGTAATCGAACTGATCGGTATCGCGTTCTTCGAGGTCTTCGAAGCTGAAATCGGTACCGAAAAATCGAGTCGATCGATCTTGAAAAGCGATGCGGCGCTCTCTATTGATGGCGGGAGTCCACATCCATTGATCCGAGGAGCGGTCCGGATGATTGATGATCAACAGCGCAACGCCCTTTACCTCGGCAGGCGCCGTGAATCGCAGGACGGCCTTGCTGTTGCCGTGCGACCCGGTCCGGTCATAAACCCATCGCTTTTCCGTAGTCTTGTTCTTCGCGTCGATGACAGTGAGGGTACCTTCGTATCGCTGTGACTGCGAGGTCGTGCGCCGTTGTGCCTCGTCGACAATCCGCCGTGGGTCTTGCTGCAACAGCAGTAAGAGCAGAAGGAGTGTCCTACTCATATTCCAATGCCTCGACTAGCGTACCACGGACTGCGGACTCTGCCGGCCCGATGGCGGCAGCGAATGCCGAAACCAGGATCATGGGAATCATGAGCAGCATAAAAGTGACAGGGAAAATATAATCGAGGTCAACGCCGCCCAGATCGCGCTTCAAGATACCCAGCAGGTAGTACAGGTTAATTGCGCCGAGTCCTGTTCCCAGAATCAATCCGATCACGCCGATGCTTAAGGCCTCGATCCAGATCGTGTGCCGGATCTGATTCCGAAGGCCGCCGACCGCTTGCATCACGCCCAGTTCGCGCCGGCGGTCCGTGATTGAGACGGTGAGCGTGTTGATGATTCCGAGTATCGCAACCAGAATTGCGACCGCGATCTGGTTGTAGGTCAATGCAAACCAGTTATCCAGCAGTTTCATGATCCAAAGACGAACTTCTTCGTTCGTTAAGACGAGCAGATGCTGCCCACCCGCCAGCGCGTTCACGATCCGCTGATGGACTTCCGGAGCATTCTCTCCTTTCTTGACGTACACGCGCGCAGCATTGGCGGTGTCATCGTTCCACCATTTCTTGTAAACGGTCCGATCGATAAACAGGGAACCCTGCATGTCGGAGTAGTCTCGAACGATGCCGGCAATAGGGAGGGTCAATATTCCAGCGGGCGATGGTAGAGAAACCGCATCATGCAGATGCAGGTGATGAATCTGCGCGAAAGAATCCGATGCAATCAGACCCTTGCCTTCGGCGCTCAAAGCGTCCATCTCGTCGACAGTTCCGGCAGTCGGAATACGGTGCACGGTCTGGTGCGCTTTCTCCGTTTCGATAGCGATTACCATCACGGGTAATCCGCGAAACATGACGCGGGCATTGCGGACGAGCTGAACCTGCGCAACCCCGGGAACGCCTTCGATCAGGCCTTCAATGCTGGACGGAAACGTGACATTCTGCCGCAGGTTCGAACTGGAGGAGACGTAGAAATCCGGGTTCAACGCCGTCGTCATCCATTCATCGAGCGAACTGTAGAATGAATGTGTAAACCCGCCAAATGCCACGACCATCGCAAGTGAAAGCATCAGCGCCGAAACGGTTGCCGATGTGCGCCGCGGTGCCTGAACCAGACTGTCGGCAGCCAGCGTTCCGATCGCCGGGAACGCGGCCTTGAGGAGTGGCCGCAACGCCTTCGACAGGACCAGTGTCAACGCGGGTGCGAAAAGCAGGCATGCCGCAGTTATTGACAGATAGCCTGTATAGAAGAACAGCCGGGAGTAGGACAGAAACAGACAACCAACCGAAATGAGGCATAGCGCCACGGCAATCCATCGGCGTCGCCGATTCTCACCCTCGGAGAGTACCTGGTATCTGCCTTTCTGGAGGGCTTTAACAGGATCAACCCGCGCAGCATTGCGCGCAGGTATCCAGGCCGCAATGATACTGGTGACTGTACCAATCACGATACCGGCCGCTACCAGCTTTGGATCGACGTCGAGCTGGGTTACGACCTGAGAATAGCCGGTGACGTCCGACATGGTGTTGCTTAAGTACGAAGCAATGACCCACGCCATGAAAATCCCAACCCCTGCGCCGATCGTCGAACCGAGCAGTCCTGCCGCAAGACTTTCCAGGAAGAAAAGCTGCTGGATCTGCCGGCGTGTTGCGCCGAGGGCGCGCAGAATTCCAATTTCCGAACGCCTGTGCGTCACCGCGATGGCAAACGAGTTGTATATGATGAAAAGACCGACCACTAGGGCGAACAGGCTCGAAAAGATCAGTGCTTTCGAATAGCTGACCAGAAGAGATTCGAATTGGCGGCCCCGCGCGGACGGCGGCTCCACCTCCATTCCGGGTCCAAGAGCGGCCTTCAGTGCCGCCTGACACTCGTCCACGGTCACGCCGTCCTTCGCTCTCACGTCGATCCGGTCGAACCGGTGACCGCGGCTGAGTTCGTGTTGAGCGGCGTAGATGTCCATGATAGCCAGATTGCCGCCGAAAGCCCGCGTCATCCCGGCCGAGCTCATGATCCCGCGCACCGTAAATTGTTTTTCGCCTGCGACCGTAACGAGCGGAAGCTTGTCGTTTACCTGCAGATGATTTCGCGCGGCGAATTCTCTGGTGATCATGACGGAATCGGGTTGAGCGAGGAATACAAGCGGGTCGTCTATGATCGCCTCGTCCGCATCTTTCAGTTCGTAATCGCGCAGATTACGGTCCGATGTCATATCCGTGCCGAGCACGAGAACGCTGCCTTGGCCCGGCAACTTCGTTTCGACGGTTGCTTCGATGACGGGAACAGCGACTCCAACCTCGGGCACTGCCTGCACTCGCTCGAGTATCGATTCGTCGAAACCGAAAGTGCCGGCCGTCACCTGCAATTGCGTCGCGCCGGCGATTTGATCGATGGTTTTATCGAATGCGCTGAAGACAGACCGATTTGCCGTGTGCATTGCGACAAACACCGCGACTCCGAGAACGATACCGGCAAGCGTCAGGCTCCACCGCAGGAGATGTTTTCGCAGGTAGGGCCAGGTCAATAGCCTCAGCAGCATCATCGGTTTACTCGCTGCGCCCTATCGGGCTTGCATTCGCCCCAGCTCATCGTCTATGGTCCTCGACGATGTGCCCGTCTCTCAGGGTGACTATCCGGGCGCAGCGGTTTGCCACTTCGAGATCGTGGGTCACGATAAGAACCGTCGACCCGAGCCGCGCATGAAGCGCATCGATCAGCTTGAGGATCTCCTGGCCTGTGCGCGTATCCAGATTTCCTGTCGGCTCGTCCGCCAGCAGGATCGGCGGATACACCGATAACGCCCGGGCGATCGCGACGCGCTGCCTTTCTCCGCCGGAAAGCTCGTCCGGCAGGTGCTCCATCCGATGGCCGAGTTGAACAAGTTCCAGAAGCTCTCTGGCCCTCTCTTCGATTTTCTTGCGAGGCCATTTGCGAAGGTGAAGAGGCAGTGCGACGTTTTCCAGACAGTTCAGCGTCGGAAGAAGATTGAAGAACTGAAAGATGAATCCGATTTTGTCGCGGCGCACACGAGTCAGATCGTCGTCGGACAACGCGCTGAGCGTTTCGCCATCAATCGCGATCTCACCGCTCGTCGGCCTGTCCAAGCCGCCTATGAGGTTGAGAAGAGTCGACTTGCCCGAACCGGATGGGCCGACGATCGCGACGATTTCGGATTTCGCAATCTCGAGAGAAATGTTGTCCAGGGCCGTTGCCTTGCGTTTTCCCTCAAAAGTCTTCGAAACGCCGGTGAGCGTAATCATTCGGTCACTAATGGTACAGGAGCAGATAAACCACGACACCTGTCACAGAAACGTACATCCATACAGGAAACGCCCATTTCGCAATCCGCACGTGGTTTTGAAAGCGTCCTTTGAGCGCAAGATAAACAGTGCGCAACACGATCGGTAGCGCGACTGCTGCAAGAACCGTATGTGTCAGAAGCAGTGGAAAATATACGTCTCTGATCCAGCCTTGTTTCGTGAATCGAACGGATCCGACGTTGTAGTGGTAGATCAGGTACGACGTCAGAAACAAGGATGAAACGATCACCGCCGAAATCATGCAGACCTTATGTGCACGAATATTCTTTTGTTTGATGAAGTAGAATCCGGTTCCGATCAGAACAGCCGCTGTCGCGTTCAGGCCTGCATTGACCGTTGCAAGGTCCGCGATCGCAATCACAGCAGCTTCTTCGCGTCGGCCGAGAGCCGCTTCAGTTCCTGTTCTTCTGTACCGCTGTAGTAGCCGCGGATCTGCCCATCCTTATCGACGAGAACAAAGCGTGTACTATGCGCGATCGGCTCAAGTGGCGTTCCGCCTTCGTCGAGCAGCGGCAATTTGAAACCTTTGATGCAGATGTCATACAGCTGTTGCTTGTCGCCCGTCAAAAACAACCAGCGGTCACGTGTTGCTCCGTGTTCCGCCGCATAAGCGGCCAGCACCTTCGACGTATCGCGCTGAGGATCCACAGTGAATGAGACCAGCCGGATGTTCGGCGGAAGAACCTGCTGAAGTTCGCGCATTTCCTGGGTCATGACCGGACATGTTCCGCCGCAATTCGTAAAAATGAAGTCGGCGATCCACGGTTTCCCCTTGAGTTCCTGCAAGGTCACCGTTTTGTCCGTCTGATCGGTCAACGAAAAATCGGGCACCGGATAAAACGTTTCGAGATCCGGTGCGCGCTTGCAGGAAAGAGTTGCGGTCAGAAAGATGAGAGTAATTACGAATTTCTTCAAGGCTAAACCTTATCCAACATCATGAGAAGCAACAGCGCAGGCAGGTATAGGACGGATATGCGAAGGAGCCGATGCGCATGTGTATTGGATCGGAACAGCGCAACCGCGAAGCCATAGCCCAGATAAATGAAGCCGAATAGAATTGCGCCAAACAGATAGAGGCTGCCGGTTAATCCGAAAAACGTCGGCAGCACGCTGATCGGAATGAGGGCGCAGCAGTACAGAATGATCTGGCGTCCTGTCCGCTCGCCGCTGCCATGCATGGTGAATCCTGCGCGCGTGTAATCTTCGGTAAAAATCCACGCGATCGCGAAAAAATGCGGCATCTGCCACAAGAACAGAATGGCGAACAGCGAAAGTGCGACCGCATCGACTTCACCGCGAGCCGCCGCCCATCCCATCAGCGGAGGCGCCGCGCCGGGAAATGCGCCGATCAAAGTACAAAGTGTGGTACGGGTTTTCAGCGGTGTATATACGAGGAGATAACCCGCCAGAGTGGCGGCTCCAATCAGGCCCGTCAGCACATTCACGAAGATCATCAGATAAACGACGCCTGCCGCCGCGATTATCGATGAAAAAATGAGCGCTTCGGCAGGAATGAGCCGGCCATCGGGAAGAGGGCGGTTCCGAGTACGCATCATGCGCGCATCGAGTTCACGCTCGAAATACTGGTTGAGAGCGCTGGCTCCGCTTGCGACGAGGCCGGTTCCCAGAATCGCATGCAGGAGCAGCATGAAGTTGACGCCGTCGCGCGATCCCATATAGAAGCCGACGAGCGTCGTTACCAGCACCAGAAACGTGATGCGCGGTTTCGTCAGTTCCAGCAAGTCGGCGGCTCGGACGCGCCGTCTCGTCGTCAATTCAAGCGGTGTTACTTCCATGCAGGCACCGCCTCGCTGATGTGTGCTCCAGTCATCGCGTACGCTCGCAGCGTCAGGAGAAAAGAAGTGCCGAGAACCAGGGCTCCCGTCAAAACGTGGGCAGTCGTCGGAAAGACCGCTTTAGCCGTCCAGACGGTAATGGCACCCAGACTCAACTGAACGCATACGAGTACGAGCATCGTCAATGCAGGGCGGAATAACAACGGGTAGTCCGAATATGATCGCGCGATTCGGCTGAATGTCCATACGATCAAGCATGTTACGACGACCGCTCCCACACGATGGGCGAAATGAATGATGACTTTATTTGACGTAAAAGGCGGAATTATATGCCCAAGCGCGAGTGGGAAATCTGGAATCGCGAGTCCTGCATTCGTATGGCGCATCAGGGCGCCCATGATCAATTGAATGTAAACGGCCGCGGTCGTCATCGCGCATAAAGTCTGGACCGGAATACTTTCGGCACGCGATTTCATCAGTGGAAGACCGTGCTTCCATTGCGGCGACGTGACTACCGCGAGCGCAATAACAAGGCAGAAGAACGTCTGCGCCAGGCAGGCATGAACCGTAGAGATCCACGCCGGCAGCAGAAATATCACGGTCAATCCGCCGAAGATACCTTGCATGATAACGGTACCCAGTGCGGCTGTGGTCAGCCAGCGGACCCATCGGCGTTGTTCTTTTATCCACATCCAGATCGTGAGAACGACGGTGAGGAAGCCGACAGTGGAAGCTACGAGACGATGACTGTGCTCGTAAAAGATGCCGCCCACCCATTTCGAAAACGGGAAGGTGAACATATTCCAGCCATAAGTCGTCGGCCAATCAGGAACGCTGAGGCCGGATTGCGTGCTGGTAACCAGCCCTCCGACAAAAATCAGGAATGCCGTACAACAGGCGAGTAAAACTGCAAACCGATGGAGGGAGATGTTTTCGTCTTGCATGGGGCGTGTCACACCGAGGCACAGAGCACGCTGTGCCTCGGTGGTTTTTTCTAGTCTGCAGCTTTGTCGTTCGCGTTGTATGTAAAGTTGGTTTCTTTCTTGTCATTGTCCGCAACGGTGATCATTGCGGTCTTCTTACCGAACTTTTCATGCCACGCGGTGATTTCATACGTTCCCGGGGGCAGTTTCAGCTCGAATTTGCCACCGGATCCGGAAACCGTATTGAACGGATTGTCGAACACGCCGACAAATGCACCCATCCATTTGTGAACGTCGCAGCGGATCGGTACCGGAACCTCTGGCGTTGCGAACTTTGTCGGGCTGACCATGTCTTTTACCGGCTGACCGACATTGAACTGCGGATTCTTTTCGGCCCACACGTGAATGTTGTGGAGCGTCATGTCGCCGTTCTTCACGTTCAGTGTCTGATTCGTCATGATCGTGAAGACGTGCGGAATATAGTGGCAGTTCTGCTGGACGATTTCGACTGCGTTGGACGGTGTGCCGTACGACGTACCCGCCGGCAACCCGCTGCTGACGTAAACGATGACGTTTTCAACGCCGCCATCGCTGACTTTAACGGTTTCGGCCGTCGGATAGTCTGCCGCATGCATCTGGCAATACGGATCCGACGACATCTGGACTTTGTCGTTGGCCGGAGGCATTCCGTCGAAGCTGATTTTTCCGCTCACGGTTGCCGTAGCTTTGGACATGTCGAATGCGGCTCCGCCGCCCGCGGGAGCGCCACCGCCTGCAGCAGGAGGAATGGGCGACTCGGTACTGCCGCCGCCACCACATCCCGCTACCAGCGCGACGACAAGGAAAGACGCGCAAAGGAAGAGAGTTCGTTTCTGCATTTGTAGGATCTCCAGTTTAGGATTGGCTATCAGTAATAAAACCCAACCCCAAAATATATCCCATGTTGTTGACTTTTCTTAGCGTCAAATGAAAAACGCGCGGTCATAGACCGCGCCTACAAATTCGAACTGCAGGCGCGGTCTGTGACCGCGCGTTTTTGTCTGTTATCGGGCTAGAGTTCCGGATCCTTTTGCCACTTTGGCACCACCAACGGTGACAAAAAGGTGGTCGCGGATGGCCTGGATCTGCGCCTTCACGTCGCCGCCAAGAATGTCAGGGAATGGACTCTTCGGCACTCCCTTTTCATCCGGCGGGAAGAATGTCGGCATTCTCGTTCCGGGGAAGATCTTCTGCGGATCCGCCACCCACTGCAGCACCCAATCCGGCCGGAGCCGTTGATGCGCCAGTTGCAGATTCGGAGCCATGTCTTCCGCCGATTTGCCGGGCGGAATGGCATTGCTTGTCGGGTGACAGCTCTGGCATTGCAGCTTCGCGAACAGATCGGCGCCAATTTTCAAGCGTTCCGGCGTCGTTTCGATTTCCGTATTAACAAATGGATAATCGACCTTATCCAGAGCCGAGAAGTAACGTTCGATCGTTCCCGCCTGCGCGTCCGTAAAGTGGAACGTCGGCATGCGTGCCGTCAGCCAGGGGCGGAGTTTCACGGTGCCCGGGTCCTTCAGGAACGGATGCAGCCAGAGCGGCTGCGTCTTGAAGCCTTCGGTATTCAAGTTCGGCGGCCACTGTGCCTGCTCTTTTGTCGGCCGGATGTCGCCGCCGGCTCCTTCGACAAGATGACAGCCGCGGCAGTTTTTTTCTGCAATCAACTGTCGTCCGTCAATGATGGCCTGCGACGTCCTGTCCTTCATTTCCAGCGGGACTGGATCTTTCACGAGGCTGACGAGCACACCCGTGATGGATTCGGCGTCTTTGTCGCTGAATTTGAAGTTCGGCATCTTCAGCAATTCGTCCGGACGCTTGACGCGGACTTGCTCGCATCCGAACCGGTCGCCGTTCTTCTTCACAATCGCGCAGTCATAGATGCGTGGATCTTTCAGCTTCTCCTCGAACCACGCATGGCGGGAGTCTTCGATGGGAACGAATCCGAAGTCCAGCCGCTCCTTGATCTTGCTGCCTTCTTCGGTCAGTTCTGTACCGATAGGCTGCGCATTCTCAAACTTTGGAATGTTGTGGCATCCGAAGCATCCATAGCGGTTGATGAGGCCTTGACCGACGTACTGATTCTTCTGATCGAGATTCATCGTCTTCAGTTTGGCGCGAGCCTCGATATCGGTCGAATTGTTACGCAGGAGTTCGAGCGCCACGTCGTCGAGCGTCGCTTCGTCGATCTGTGGAAGGGGTTTCTTCTCCCAGTCCGGATTCTTCATCGACGACAAATAAGCCGCGACGTCCGCCGCCTCCTGATCCGTCAGTCGCAAGCTCGGCATCTTCGTTTCAGGCCAAACCTGTGCCGCGTCCTTCACCCAGTTGAAGAGCCATGACTGAGTCACTTTGCTGCCCTGATTCTCCAGGTTATATCCGTGACGCCGGCGGATCTGGCTCTGATTCGCAACATCCTTGATCGCGCCGATCGCATGGCAGCCGAAACATCCGACTGTTTCCACGATCTGTTTGCCGTTGGCCGCATTGCCGTTGGTAAGGCCTGCAGGCAGTTGCTTCGGTTTGGAATTGGCGAAGAGGTACTCCACGATGGCGTTGATTTCCACCGGGTTCCGCTTATCCCAATCCACACCGTTCGATTTGCCGCTGTTGTTCGTGTTGTACCAGAACTGCGGCATGCGTGCCTGAGACTTGAACTCTTTTGGACTCGCGAGCCACTTGCGCACCCAGTCTTTGGTGAGTTTGCCGGAGACTGTCGAAAGATCCGGACCGACCTTACGGATGTTCTCGTATCCCGGAATTTTGTGGCATCCAAAGCAGCCATAAATCCGGATCAAGTCCCGTCCTGAATTGAGGTCCGCCGCTTTCGGCACTTCCGGGCTGGAGTTGTGGCATTTGTAGCAGCCGGCTTCGATGTTGTTCATCGGCAGCATCGGCGTCTCGATATCTTCATCCACGTGCCAGCCGTACTTCTTTTCCCACGCTACCCGCTGTTCCTCGCTGCGCGGCATGTGGGCCGCATTCTGGAAGCTGGTAGCGCGGTCGAGACCCGCGTGGCATGACGTGCAGCCGAAGTTTTCCATCGGATGGGGCGAACCCGAAGCGATGTACAGATCCAGGTTCGGATGCGTCCGGAACGGCTGTGGCGCGTCTGCGTAAGCTTTATTGTCGATGCCCTGATGGCATGTCTTGCAACGGTCGACGCGCGGGATGGCCTTGAACGGCTGATCATTATAGAGGTTGCTGAGAATGATCTGATCGATGCGCTCCGACGGATTCATGAAGTCGAACACCGGAGCATTTCGGAACGACACAATCACCGCGCCCGGATTCAGCGTATTCAATCGCGTGTTCAACCGCGTGTAATCCGCCAGCATCGCTTCCCGGGCCTTCTGAAGATCGCCCCGTTTGCCGATGTACTTGTTCAGATCATCAGTGGCGGCCTTAAGGTCGAGAGTCGTCTTGTCGAGATTGGCCTTATAGTCGTCCATCTTCTTGCCCTGGGCTTTGAGTTTGTCATTCAGCTTCTGGGCATTGGACGCGTTGTGA
>Ga0070738_10004759_pt1 | contig 15830 bp, 12 predicted proteins | sample Coa_R2_2_FD_66446 | JGI IMG/M metagenome (GOLD analysis project Ga0070738, IMG submission 66446) | Surface soil microbial communities from Centralia Pennsylvania, which are recovering from an underground coalmine fire - Coalmine... | ecosystem: Environmental > Terrestrial > Soil > Unclassified ...
GCCCGGGCCAAGGCCATCTGCGCCGGCTGCCCGCTGGCCGGCCCCTGCCTGCAGGGAGCCATCGAGCGGCGCGAGCCGTGGGGGGTATGGGGCGGCCAGCTGTTCGCCAACGGCAAGGTGCTGGCCTTCAAGCGCAAGCGGGGCCGGCCCCCCAAGAACCCCCAGGCCCAGCTGACCGCCTAGCGCCCCGGCACCTCGGCCTGGTGGCGAGGAACAAGTGGGCCGTCACACGGCGGGCGACCGGGCGTCGTCCGGGTGGGGGTGGTCGGCGACGACCGGAACGTCGCTCGGTGGACCCTCGTCCCTGCGAGGTGCACGCCCTCGGCCGAGACGAGGCCCGCGAGGCGATGTCGGCGATCGTCGTCGACCAGCACGGTGCCGCTCTACAACAAGGTGCCTGCCAGGTGGTGTCGAAGGCCGCCCAGAGCCGGCACGCCAATGTTGACCGCCCCGGCGGGAAGGCGGTTACGGACGCGGGGGCCAGCTAGCCGCGCCCGGTGGGCATCAGCTCGCCAGGTCCCGGATCGATCCATGCCTTGAGACCCTCGACCGGCTGGCCACCTATGGCAGGCCTGGCCGCCGGGCAGGCGAGCAAGGCGCCGTGTGCTGCCTGGGCGATCAGCAGCGGACCTGGGCGCCAGCTCGCCTGTCTCGAGCAGGCAGGCAATGGAGGCGACCAGGGCCGCTGGCCAGGAGCGGGGGAAGGAGCAGAGCACTGCGGCCATGGCGCGCGCCCTGCGGGCAGCGGGCGTTCGGCGTGGGCGGCCCTAGAATCGAGCTGCCACGGTGCCGGGCGCTTAGCTCAGTCTGGTCAGAGCAGCTGGCTTACAACCAGCAGGTCGGCGGTTCGAGTCCGTCAGCGCCCACCAGTGGATTCACAAGCCTTTCCGCTGGTCATCCCCGCGTGTCGCAGGTCAGCCGCAGGGGATTCGAGCTTCGGTGCTGTACTTCCTGGCGTCCGTCGAGGGCTGACCCAGCGACCTCGTACCCTCGTCGGGTGGACGACGATCAGCAGCTCCCCTCGCTGGTCATCGTTCTCGCGCAGGTTGCTGCAGAGCGCGAGACGAGGAACGCCCACGCCGAGAGTCTCGATGACAAGGCTGGCGTCGTCCTGGGATTCGCTGGTGTGCTGGTGGGTCTTGGTGCTACGGCGCAGGTTGCGTTGGCGGGCAGGGCGGTCTTCGAGGTTGGACTCGCCGTCGCCGTTGTCCCCGCCGTCCTCGGGGCGTGGGCGTTCCTCCCGCGTCGCTACCCGGTGCTGGAGGTCGAGCGACTCCGGCCGGCCAACCTCACTGCGTCTGAGGCGAAGACGCCCCTGGAGTTACTGGACACCCAGATCGAGATGGTGAAGGAGGCGGCGGCGCTGGTGAGGCAGAAGGGATGGCGAGTTCGGGCGGCCGTCGGCTGCCTTGCGATCGCTGCCGCCCTGGTCGTCGCCGGTGCACTCACGGCGATGGGAGGTCGGTTGCATGGCTGACGACAAGGCGCCCCAGAGCGCGCCAGCGCCGCATCCGGCGAAGAGCCGGCCTGACCCGCCTCCTTTCCGGCCGAACAAGGATCTCATCGGCTAAATCGAGAAGGGCCAGAAGCCCCCTGTTCGGCCGGACTCGCCGTCCGACAAGCGGTAGCCACCGCCGCAAGTCCCCCGGAACCCCACCTACCTCCACCGTCACGATTCGAACACGTCCGGTCGTCTCCGCACGGCAGGGAAGGTCAAAGAAGGGCGACTTCGGTTTGGCAGTTTCGTCGGCTCTTGGGATCCCGGCAGGAGGCCCAGTTTCGTCGCGACGCGAAAGCGTGACGCCGCAGCGTGCCAGAAGTGAAGGGACGCCTGGCTGGAGTCCGGAGGCTGACGCGCTTGCGTAAGCGGTGGAGGCGCGCCCTGAACTGCTGGAGAACAGATGGCCACGGCCGAGGAGGCTGGGCGTTTCGTGCGGCAGAACGGATGCCAGGTCTGCGCGACAGTCGGCTCTCTCGTCGTCGCTGGAGGCCAGTTGCAAGCCAGAAGACACCGCACCTCAAGGCGTGCCAGCTTCGCAACACCGAATAGCGACCAGGCTTGCCTCGTTTTCGATCGAACGAGGAGCTCATCGGGTGCACAGAGAAAGGGCCCGAGAGCCACTCGTTCCCACTCAGCACGCTGGGAGGAATGCTAGCCGGGCTAGAGCATGGTTGGCCTCCGCCAGGCCTATTGGCCACGAGCACCTGGGCGCCCCTCGGTCCGCAGGGTGAACGGCGAACTCCCTGAGGCAGGCAGGACCTGCTCGCTCCTAGCCGCAGCTCCCTGCTGGCCCCTCGGTGGCCTGACCCTGTGTGCATCCTGCCCGTCGAGCTCGGTCGAACCGGGGTGCCAGGGCTTCGTGACCTCTGGACTGCTGCGCTACAGCAGCCGAGCACTCGGCTGGCGCCAGGGAGCTGCTCCTGGCATCGACACTTTGCAGAGGCGGCAGCTGAGAAGTCGTCACCTAGCTGCCGCGCCCGTCGAGCCAGCTCCAGGGTGAGGGTCGTTCTCACCGAGGCCTACGAAACTGCTGCCACCCATGATGATGCGACTTCTGCTCGCACCACGGCTGTCGGGGAGGCCGGTTGGCGAGGGACAGGCCATTCGGCCAGCTCAGCAGAATGCGGGTGTCGGTCACCGGCTGGTCGGCACGGCGCCGCGTGCCGGCAGCGCCCCGGGGTAAGTTGGCGCCGTGACGGGCCGGGTGGGCGCCAGGGGGGCGTTGGCGGGGACCTTGACCATGGTGGCCCTATCGCTGTGCCTGGCTGGCTGCTCTGCCTCGTCAGCCGCCTCGGCCTCGGCGCCGGGGCCTTTGACCATCACCCTGCAGGCCCTCCACGCCTACCGCCCGGTGGCGCCGACGCTGGGCGCCACCGACGATTACCACTGCACGCTGGTGGACCCCCACGTCACCGTCGACTCGATGATCGTGTCCAGCCAGTTCTTCCCCGAGAGCCGCGAGGTCCACCATGCCATCCTCTTCCTCGTCCCCCCCGACGCCGTGCCCGCCGCCCGGGCGGCCGACGACGGGGGCCGTGGCTGGACCTGCTTCGGGGAGACCGTGCTGCCCAGCGCCTCGGTGGCCGACCTGGGCCGCACCCCCTGGCTGGCGGCCTGGGCACCGGGTCATGGCAAGGACGTGGTCCCCAAGGGGACGGGCGTCCCCCTCCCCAAGGGGAGCCTGGTGGTGATGCAGATCCACTACAACATGCTGGCCGGCACCGCCCCGGTCCGCAGCAAGCTCGTGCTCAGAGTGGTGCCCGCCAGCTCCAGGCTCAAGCCGCTCAGGCTGGACCTGCTGCCGGCGCCCCCCGACATCCCGTGTCCGGCCGAGGTAAGCGGGCCTTTGTGCAACCGGGCTGCCTCCCTGGCCGACCTTGGCCGGCGCACCGGTGAGGCCCAGGTGGGGTTCGTGAACGTGCTCGAGCGGATCTGCGGGCGCGACCCGGCCAACCCGCCGTCCGGCGACACGACCTCGTGCACGTGGCCGCTGCGCCACACCGGCCAGATCGTGCGGCTGACTGCCCACATGCACCTGCTGGGCCGCGGCATGCAGATCGTGCTCGACCCTGGGACACCCAGGGCCAGGACCCTGCTCGACGTCACCAACTACAACTTCGACTACCAGCGCTCCTACGACATCGAGCCGGTCACGGTGTCGCCGGGCGACCGCCTGCAGGTCACCTGCACCTACGACCCGACCCTTCGCCAGAGGTTGGCGGACACCCGCAACCTGCCGCCCAGGTTCGTCACCTGGGGCGACGGCTCGTCCGACGAGATGTGCCTGGCCATCGTGGCCTACGTGGCCTAGGGCACGGCACTGGGGCACCGGCTAGAGAGCCGACCCAGCGCAGGAGGCCTGCTGGCACAGCCGCGTCGGGGCGCTTTTGAGCAAGGAGCCGCCACGGAGCCCGGTCAGCCAGCGACCCGAGCGGCCGGGCCCTTCGGGCGGCGCCTGTCAGGGCCAGCGCCGGTTGGTGAGGTCGCCGGCAACCTGGGACTCGCCGGGGCGGGCCTCGAACGGGCGCCCTCAGCGTCGGTGCCCAAGGCGGCGCACCCGGGCAGCGCGGCTGGCGGGCAGGCCGGGCCGTCCAGCGTCCTCAGGCGGTCGGCGCTGGCGCCAGGCGCCCAGCAGCGCCCCGGTGACGTCGCCCGCCCGCAGGCGGTGGGGAGCCCACCAGCTCGCCAGCGGCATCTGGGGGTAGGGCCGGCGGTAGCCGGCCCAGTGGAGGACGAAGACCGGGCGCCCGTCCGCCGCCCGCACGGGCCCGGCCATGGTCCGCCTGACCGGCTGGTGCACGCTGGTCCCCGAGGCACCCGAGACCTCGCTCAGCGTCGCCGCCCGGGCCTGGGTCTCCAGCAGGTAGTGGCAGATGAAGGACTGGTCCTCGCAGCGGGGGGCGAAGCTGGAGCGCACCTCGCCCAGCTGCTCGGCGAAGCGGGCCATGGCCTCGGTGCCGTGACGGCCCGAAGCGGCCATGATCACGCCGGCGTTCCACAGCCGGCCGCCTCGGGCCAGGTAGCGGTCGAGGAATGGGCCAGGCAGGAAGTGGTAGTGGCGCCCGGGGCGCGGGGCGTCCTTGGCGCCCCCGAATGCGACGTCCAGCCCCGAGGCGGCCACGGCGTCGAACAGGGGGTCCAGCGATCTCAGGACGACGGTGTCGGCGTCCAGGTAAAGGGTGAGGTCGAAGGGCCCGTCGAAGGCGACCAGGCGGCGGAAAATCCCGGGGTCGCCCCCGCAGCGGCGGGCCACCAGCTCTGCCGCCTCCAGGGAGGTGGCCGGCTGGTGAACGTCCAGGCCGAGGCGGTCGAGCAGCCGGGAGAGCCGGCGCAGGTTGGCGTCGAAGGGCACGACCAGCACTGGCAGGTGCGGGTTGGTGCGCCGCAGGCTGCCGAGCAGCCCGGCTGCCCAGTTGTAGACGGCGTCGTTGGCCACGGTCAGCACCCCGCGGCTTTGCCTGCGGGCGGCGGGGGACTCCCCAGCCGCCCTGGGCACCGAAGCGGTGGCCACCTGTCGAGGATGGCGCCTTGCGGTTACGCCGAGGCGACGCCGGGGTGAAGCGCTGGCGAACGGTGACCGGGGCCGTCTCGCCGGAAGCGGCTCGGAGCCCCCGGTCCGGGGGCCCGGCTTTCTGCGTCTGGGACTTGAGCCGGGTCCCAACGGAGCGCCTGGGGCAGACCCCCACGAGGAGGTGAGCGGGTCAGCGGGCGGCGGCCCACCACGGGGTGCCACTGGTTGGCTGAGGGGCGTGGGGGCGCCCTGGAGGCAGCTCAGGGGGCAGCCAGGCCGGTGGGGGCGGGGCCCGACCGGGCCCGGGCGGCTCGGGCCTCCAGTCCCAGGGCCACCAGCTGCGGGTAGACCCTGGGCACCAGGGCCAGGGACTCCGGCACCGAGATGTGCAGGCCGTCGGCGGTGCGGGCCGGGCGGCCGTCGACCACCTGGGCGTAGCGGTCGCCGGGCGAGACCATCTGGCCGAGGGGGATGACGCTGGCCACCCCGGGGTGGGACGCGGCGGCTCGGTGGATCAGCTGGTTGAGCCGCCGGACCCGGGCCGGGTCGTCCTGGGGCCAGGGCCGGCCGTCGGGCTGCTCGCCGTGGTCGTAGTAAGGGGAGGTGAACAAGGCGACCCGGGCGCCCCCGGAGGACAGGATCTCCACTGCCTGGCCCAGCAGCGCCTCCTCGTAGCGGTCGAAGGCCGGCTGGCCGATGTGCATCCAGGTCCCGTCGTGGACCCGGTCCACCACCTCCCAGGGCCCCACGAAGACCACGGCCACGTCCGGGCGGTCCTGGGCCACCTCGGCGCGCCACAGCGACCTCCAGTCCCCACAGGAGGCGTCGCTCGGGATGGTCGTCCCGGCATAGGAGATGGGGCCGCCCCGGGCCAGGCCGCAGCCCACCGTGGCGTCGTCGAGGGTCACCCCCCCGTACCTGCGGTCGGCGTAGTAGAAGGCCTGGGCCAAGAGGAAGGCCATGGAGTCGCCCACCCACATCACCCTGACCGGCGGTCGCTGGCCGGCCCCGGCCAGCGCCGGGCCGTAGGCGGCTGGCCTCAGGCTTGCGGCGCTGGGCAGCGCCGCCCCGGGGGCCTCAGGGATGGCGGCCACCAGCAAGACGGTGGCGGCGGCCCCGGCGGCGGCGGGCAAAAGGGAGCCGGGTCGGGCCCCGGCCAGCCAGCGGCCCGAGCGGATGGGCTCCTCCAGGAGCACGAAGGAGGCGGTGGCCAAAGCCAAGGTCACGCCCAGGCGGGCGCCGAGCAGGCCTGCTCCGTCCAGGCCGGAGCGGGCGTGGTCCAGGTAGACGAACACCGGCCAGTGCCACAGGTAAAGGCCGTAGGAGATGCGGCCGGTGAGGCGCAGGGGGGCGGTGGCCAGCACCCGGGGGAGCGGCCCGTCGGGCGCCAGCGCCACGGCGCCCACCACCCCGGCCACCAGGAGGGCCAGGCCGAGGAGCAGGCCCCGGTAGGGCAGGGAGCTGGCCCCGGTGGTCGTGGCCACCACGGCGGCGGCGCCCCCGGCGCCGGCCAGGCCCAGGGCCGAGGCAGCCGCCCGGGCCCAGGCGGTGGCCGGGGCGGGCCGACGTCGCAGCACCACGGCCAGGGCCGCCCCGACCAGCAGCTCCTGGGCCCGGGTGTCGGTGCCGTAGTAGACGCGGCTGGGTCCGGCCCCTGCGTGGTAGAGGGCGGCCATGGCCAAGGCCGAGGCCGCCGCCCCGGCCACGGCGACGGCCAGGGCCCAGCGCTGGGCCCGGCGGCGGCGCAGCAGCAAGGCCAAGAGCGGGGGCCAGACCAGGTAGAACTGCTCCTCGATCGACAGGCTCCAGGTGTGAAGCAGCGGGGAGGGCCGGGCCTGCTGGGCGAAGTAGCCCTGGCCGGCGAATACGGCGTGCCAGTTGGCGAAGTAGCCGAGGGTGGCCAGGGCGTCGGAGCGCAGCTGGCCCAGGCCCGAGACCCCGGCCACCACGACGTAGGCGGCCAGGGCAGCCAGCATGGCGAACAGACCGGGCAACAGCCGACGGGCCCGGCGGAGCCAGAAGCGCCCCAGGCGGATCGAGCCCGAGCCCTCCCACTCGACCAGCAGCAGCGAGGTGATGAGGAAGCCCGAGAGGACGAAGAACACGTCCACCCCGAGGAAGCCCCCCTCGAGGCCGGGCACCCCGGCGTGGTAGCCGAGGACCAACAGGACGGCCACCCCCCGCAGCCCGTCCAGGCCGGCCAGGTAGCCGAGGGAAGGGGCGGCCCCGCCTCGGCGCCGCCGTCGGTGCCGAGGTTGGTGTCGAGGCCAGCTCACCGGGGGCCCGTCCGGGCGCCGCTCGGCTGGGGGGCGCCGCCAAGGCCGGCCAAGGCCAGCACCCGCCCAGGATAGGGCGGACCTGGCCGGCTGCTCGATGTCGGAGGCCTACCGGCTGGGATGACCAGGCTCTGGTCGGGGGACGTCCCCCCCCGCCTGGGTGCCGGTGCAGCGCTCGTTGAAGCTGCCGGCGCCCTTGGGTGAGGCGGCGGGAATCCTGGCCCCTCTCCTGGCACACGTCCTGGGCACTGAGAGAACGCAGGGGTCCTTGCTCGAGCGGGCGGCCCGGGTGGCCGAGCTCGCCGATGCCCCGAGCCGCCACTGCCGGGGCCGCCGGCGCGACCGCCCGCCGTCCGGGCCTGTTGGTGCGCCCGGAGAAGGGCCGACCTCGCCACACCTCCGCGGCGCCTTCGTCCCGGCCTGCCCGACCACCTGCCGGGGCGAGCCGGCACGTTAGCCAGGCGGGCCGGCCCGGGCGCCGACCGCCTAGTGGGCCAGCTCCATGGCCACCCGGGCTACCACCACGTCGGTGCGATGGCGGAGGGCGGCGGACAGCACCAGGTCCAGGTGGTTGTGCAGCAGGCGGTGGCGGACCCGGGCCGGGACCACCACCGGGATCAGCACCACGATCTGGTCCCTGGTGCCGGCCCGCAGCGAGTCGATGTAGGAGACGATGGGGCCGACCACCGAGGAGTACTCGGTGCGCAACACCTCAAGGGGCACCCCGGGGTTCCAGCGGGCCCAGTCCGCCTCAATGGGGCTGGGCCCCTGGCTTTGTCCATCCAGGACCACGGTCAGGGCCACCACCCGGTCGCTCACCGACAGGGCCTCCGACAGGGCCAGAGCGGTGAGCCTGGACACGCTGTTGACCGGGACCACGACCCGGGTGGGCCTAGAGGTGGGCGGCGGGGGCAGGGACCCCAGGCCGAGCAGGCGCCCGACCCGCTCGTAGTAGGAGCGGACGCGGAGGAACAACACGATGAACGCCGGAACTGCCACCACCACCACCCAGGCTCCGGCCATGAACTTGGTGATCAGGAACACCACGGTGGACACCCCGGTCATGGCGGCCCCCAGGCCGTTGAGCAGGGCGCGCCGGCGCCAGCGCGCCGGACGCTGCCTAGACCAGTGCATGACCAGGCCGGCCTGCGACAGGGTGAAGCCGGTGAACACGCCGATGGCGAACAGGGGGATCAGCGTGTCGGTGTTGCCACCCACCGCCACCAGCAAGGCGCCGGACAGGACGGCCAGGGCGTAGATCCCGCTAGAGAACACCTGGCGGTCGCCCCTGAGGCTGAACACGTGGGGCAGGTAGTTGTCCCGGGCCAGCAGGCTGGCCAGCACGGGCAGGCCCCCGAAGGAGGTGTTGGCCGCCAGGGCCAGCACGGCGGTGGTGGTGAGCGACACCAGGTAGTAGGCGAAGTGGCGGCCGACCGCCGCCCCCATGACCTGGCTGAGCACGGTCTGGCCCGAACGGGGCTCGATGCCGAAGCGGCGGATCAGCACGGCCAGGCCGACCAGCATGGCGGCCAGGATGGCGCCGAGCAGGGCCTCGGTGGCCTTGGCCCGGCGCACCCGCGGCTCTCTGAACAGGGGGACGCCGTTGGCGATGGCCTCCACCCCGGTGAGGGCGCTGCAGCCGGCGGCGAAGGCCTTGAGCACGAGCAGCACCCCCACCGCCTCGAGCGGGTGGGTGGCCACCTGGGGGGTGCCGAGGGCGGGGGCGTGGCCCACCAGGGGGTGGATGAGGCCCACGGCGATCACGCCCAGCAGGCCGACGATGAACACCATGGTGGGCAGCAGGAAGGCCCGGGCAGCCTCGCCCAGGCCCCGCAGGTTGAGCACGGTGACCACGGCCAGGATGGCCAGGCACAAGGCGGTGGTGTCGGGCGCCAGGCCCGGGAAGGCCGAGGTCAGGGCCCCCACCCCGGCGGCGATGGAGACGGCGACGGTCAGCGTGTAGTCGACCACGAGCGAGGCAGCGGCCACCAGGGAGAAGGCGGGGCCGAGGTTTTGGCGGGACACGGCGTAGGCCCCACCCCCGCCGGGGTAGGCCTCGATGACCTGGCGGTAGGAGACCACAAGTATGGCCAGCAGGACCACGATGGCCACGGTGATGGGCAGGGCCAGGTGCAGGGCCCGGCTGCCCGCCCCGGCCAGGGCGACCAGGATGGCCTCGGGCCCGTAGGCCACCGAGGTCAGGGCGTCGAGGGAGAGGGCGGACAGGCCCTCGACCGGGGTGATCTGCTCCCGGGACGCCTCGCTCGAGCGCAGGGGCCGCCCGAGCAGCCAGGTGGAGGCGGCGCCGAGGAGCCGGCGGCCCTGGCCAGCCCCGCTCAAGCGCCCCCCTCGGCCACGGCCGAACTCTAGGTGGCCAGCCGGGGCCCCAGGCACTGCGCGCCGACCGTGCCGTGGGCTGCCAGGACCCGCCGATCGGCCGTCCCGGCCGCATGGCCTGCTCGCCCGGAGGGGCGCCCTGGGCGCCGGGGAGTCTGGCGAACGCGGTCGATGCGTCGGCCTCGGCGCCCAGGCGGTTCACCAGCCTGCGGTCGGTGCCCTGGGCTGCTGGCCCTCCCCTGGCTTTCCCATCCGCTCTGCGAGGGTGGATGCCAGCCTGTCGAAGCGCGGGCCCCGGGAGCTTTCGGGCACCGAGGTCGGGGAGGAGCCGCCTTTGGCCCGGCCGGGCGCCGCTTGCCCCGGCCAGGCGGGCCTCGACGTCCCAGCCAGCCGAGGCCGCCACCAGGTGCGGACGCCACCGACAGGACCGGTGGCGAGCGCTACGAGGAGCCGTCGCCTCCGGCACCGCAGCGACCCAGCCGGGACTCACGCCTCCTCGAGCAACCCGATCAGGCTGCCGTCGGGGTCGGCTACCGTTGCCACTCGCCGGCCCCACCCGCCTGGCGCGCCTTGTCCGTGACGGTGGCCCCGGCAGAAGCCACCTCGGCGAGCTCGGAGTCGAGGTCTGCGACGGGCCAGTAGGCGAGGGCCGCCCCCGGGGCCTGGCCCGCCCCGGGGGACGAGCCCGATGTGCTGGCCGGCCACGTCGAAGCCCGCCTAGTGGACTGGCCGAGACGTGCCCCCACCTCGTGCGAGGGCCCAGCCGTTCCCGGCCCAGCCAGCTAGGGGCGCCGTCCCAGGCGGTAGAGGGCGGCCACCGCCGCCCCGGCGACCAGGCCGCCGGCGAAGATCAGGCCGTGCTGGACCTGGTGGTGCAGCTCGGACTGCTCGGCCCAGCCCGCCAGGGCCAGCTGGGCGACCAGGGCGCAGCCCAGGCCCAGGACCAGGGCGGCCACGGCCAGGCGGACCGCCCGGGCTTGGGGCGGGCGCCCGGCGCTCACCGGCCCGGGACCGAGGGAGGCCGGCCGCCGGGGGTGAAGGCGTAGACCCCGTCGGGGTGGCCCTGCTGGGAGGCGCCGGTGCCCAGCACCAGGGCGTCGCCCACCGTGGCCACCCCCGACCAGCAAGGGGCCCGGGTGGGCAGCCGGGCGACGAGGGACCCGGTGGCGGCGTCGCGCACGTCGACCTCGTCCCTGAGGGCCACCCCGCTCACGGTGAGGCCCCCGGCCACCGTGGTCGGGCCGAAGGAGGCGCCCTGGTCCGCCTGCCACAGGACCTGGCCGCTGCGGGCGTCGAAGGCGTGGACGCTGGGCTCCTGCATGGGGGCGTCAGCCGGGTTGCCTGGCTCGCAGGTCAGGGTCTGGCCGTGCTCGAAGCGCCCGTAGTCACCGAGGGCGGTGGCTCCGTACACGGCGCGCCCGTCGTAGGCGGTGGTGCCGATGAACCCGCCGGAGAAGCCACCGAAGACCACCCGGGTGGCCCAGCGCAGGGACCCGGTGGCCGGGTCCAGCGAGTAGTAGGTGCCGTCCTTGCCCCCGACCCCGAGGAAGCGGGCCCGGCCGCCCGGGCCCAGGCCGGCGTTGGGGGTGGCCCCGAAGTCGTAGTCGCAGCGCTGGTCCACCCGGGCGGGGCGGAACGACCAGGCCAGGCGGCCGTCGGCGATGCGAAGCGCCAGCACCGACTCGCTGAGGGGGGGCGGGTTGGCGAAGTGGCAGTCGGAGGTGTCGAACACGACCAGTCCGGCCGAGGCCAGCACCGTGCCCGAGGACCACACGCTGCCGCAGCCGTCGTCGAGCACCCGGCCCGAGCCGTCCGCGTCGGTCTGGTACTCCCACACCGGCCGGCCGGTGGCCACGCTGGCCGCCACCACGTAGCCCCGGCGGCCCCGGGCCCCGTCCACCGACACGCCGAAGAGGACCTTGCCGTCGACCACCACCGGCGAGGAGAAGATCCTGGTGTCGTCGGACTGGGGGTCGGGGGGCCGGTCTGGTCGGCCGGTGTAGGCGTGGGTCCAGTAGGGGCGGCCGGTGCGGGCGTCCAGGGCGTAAAGGGTGTAGCCGCCTCCGAAGATCACGAGGGGCGGGCGCCGGCCGGCCGCCGGCTCGAACCAGGCCGACGAGGTGACCATGCCCCCGTCCGAGGTGACCTGGCGGGGCACCTGGCCGGGCTGGGGGGCGACCGCCGGCTGGGGGTGGAGGCGGTAGCGCCAGCGAAGGGCCCCGCTGCGCAGGTCGAGGGCGTAGAAGTAGTCGTCCCACGAGCCCACGTAGACCACCCCGTCCACCACGGTCGGGGTGGCGGTGACGGCGTCGCCGGTGGGGAAGAACCAGGCCTGGGCCAGGCGTGCGGCGCTGGCCCGGTCCAAGGTGGTATCCCCGTGGAAGCTGTGCTGGGGGTCGTGCCCGTAGGAGGGCCAGTCGAAGGGGCCGGGCAGGGGGCCGGCCGGGCCGGCGGAGGAGCCCGACCCGGCCCCGACCAGGGCGGCGGCCAGGACCGTCCCGGCCAGGGCACCCAGGGCGGCCCAGCGGGCCAGGCGGGCCCGGCTCACCGGGCTGAGGGCCCTGTGGCGCTCACCGCCCCCGGGGCGGGGCCGGGCAGGTGCGGTGGGCGGGCACGCACACGGTGACGCTGGTGGGGAAGTCGAGCCCCGAGGCCACCGCCACCGGGGCCGACGGCCGGCCCCCGGCGAAGCGGACCCGCATCAGGCGCCCTGCCTTGGGGGTGGGGCCGCAGTCGGCCAGCACCCCGTTGGTGCAGGCGATGTGGATGTCCACGAAGTACAACGTGCCGTCGGGGGCGAAGGCCATCCCGAAGGGGTTGTAGCCGCCGGGGGCCCCCAGCTCCGACAGGGGCTCCCCGGGGACGGGCGGCCGGTCGGGCAGGGGCCGGCCGCTGTCGTCGAACCAGGCGATGGCCGGGTCGCCGAACACCGAGTCCACCGCCCAGCAGCCGCAGGTCGGGTCGCGGGCCACCGCCAGGGGGAAGGGGAGCCGGGCCAGGCTGCCTTGGACGAACACCTGGTAGCGCAGCTCGGAGCTGGGGTAGAGGCCGTCGGGGCCGCAGGCGCCCGGGCCCCGGGGGAGCGAGCGGTGGTCCAGCTTGAGCACCCGTCCGGCCGGGGCACCGCCCAGCTCGTAGCCGGCCTCGGGCACCAGCAGGTCCCCGTGGGGGTCGAAGGCCAGCAGGCCGGGCTGGCGCAGTCCGCCGGTGCCGTCCACGTGGTGGGGGCCGACCCCGCCGGAGGTGGGCCCGATGAGGATGCAGTAGTGGCTATGGCTGGGGGCGAACCACTCGATCAGCCGGCCGTCGTCAGGGGTGGGGAACTGGCCCTGGGCCGTGCCCAGGTCGGTGGCGAACAGGTTGTCGGCCGAGTCGAAGGCGCAGCCGGTGTAGGTCCCGTTGTTGTTGAAGTGGCCGGTGCCGGCGTCGGGGGGGATGTCCCCGCCCACCGTCTGGCCGGGCAGGTGGAAGGGTCCGGGCACGTACACCGTCTTGCCGGTGAAGTGGCCGTAGCGGTCGTAGATCGCCTCCCCGACCGGGGGCTGCTTGACCGGCTTGGCGCTGCCCGGGTTGTGTTGGCCGGGCAGGGTCGGGTTGAAGGCCACGGCGAAGCGGCCGCTTGCGTCGTTGGCCAGACAGAGCTGGCCGTTGGGGTCCCAGGGCGGGATCAGGCGGCCCCGGGCGGGTGGGGCGGTGGCGAGGAAGTCCTCCTCCTCGTTGAAGTCGAAGTAGGCGAGGTAGCCGTGGCCGCCGCCCCCCGCCGCCGGCTTGGTCGGCCCCGGGCCAGGGGCGGCGCAGGAGGCCAGGGCCAGGGCGCAGGCCGCCCCCGCCGCCAGCCGCCGTGCCCGTCGCCCCATCTGCCCCCTCCGCCAGGCCGGCGCCGAAGCTAGGCCACCCGGGCCGCCGGGGCAACGAGCGGCACCCGGCCTAGGATCGGGCGGGGCGAGCCGGGAAGCCTGGTCGGCACCAGCCATCCGTCGTCAGGAGCGCCATGGCCGGCCAGCCGACCGCCGAGGGGCCCCACAGGGGGGCGGGCTAGTGGGTGGGCCGGCGGCCAGCGCCGTGGTGTTCGGTGCCGGGGCGGCGGGCAGCCTGGGGGCCAGCGTGGTCCTGGTGAGGGCCCTGGAGGGCCTGGGCGACCGCTTTGGCCTGTCGGAGTCCGCCCTGGGCCTGCTGGCCGCCCTCGGGGCCTGCTCGCCCGAGGTGGCCTCGGCCGCCGCCGCCCTGGCCTCGGGACAGCGGGGGGTGGGCCTGGGCATCGTGGCCGGCTCGAACGTGTTCAACCTGGCTGCCCTGCTCGGCCTGGCCGCTCTGGTGTGCGGCCGGGTGGGCCTGCACCGGCGGGTGGTGGCCCTGGAGGGCTCGGTGGCCGCCTGGGTGGCCCTGGTCGCCCTGGTGGTGGTGGTGGGGGCGCTGCCCGGGGCGGCCGGCCTGGGTGCCTGCCTGGCCGGGGTCCTTGCCTACCTGGCCGTGGTCGCCGCCCCCGGCCGGGTGGCCGGCCTGCCCCTGCCCGGGCCCTGGCGGCGCTTCCTGGTGGCAGCGGTGTCCGAGGCCCGAGCCGAGCTGGCCCCCGCCGTCCGCCCGCCCCGGCCGGGCGCCCACGGGCCGGTGGCCGCCCTGGCGGCGACGGCGGTGGTGGTCGCCTCGGTGGCCATGGAGCGGGCGGCCACCGACCTCGGGCGGCGCCTGGGGCTGGGGGAGCTGGTGGTGGGGGCGGTGGTGCTGGCCGCCGTCACCAGCCTGCCCAACGCCGTGGCCGCCGTGTACCTGGCCACCCGGGCCCGGGCCGCCGCCACCTTGAGCGAGGCCATGAACAGCAACACGGTCAACACCCTGGCCGGCCTGCTGGTGCCGGGGGCGCTGGCCGGCGTGGCCGGCCCCCTGCCCCACGCCTGGCTGCTCGGGGGCTGGTACGCCGGGATGACCGCCGCCACCTTGGCCCTGGTGGCCGCCGGGCGGGGCCTGGGGCGCCTGGGGGCCTCGGCGGTGGTGGTCGCCTACCTGGCCTTCGTGGCCCAGCTGGCCGCCAGCTGAGCCACGCCGCGGCCCGGCCGGGGGGCGTAGCCTGGTGCCATGAGCCAGCTGCCGCCCGACGAGCCGCCCCGGTGGCGGGGAATAAACCACCTGGCCCTGGTCACCTCCGACATGGACGCCACCGTGCGCTTCTACCACGGGGTCCTGGGGGCCCGGCTGGTGGCCCACCTGGGCAACGAGTCGTTCCGCCACTACTTCTTCGAGATCGGCCCGGGCAGCACGGTGGCGTTCTTCGAGTACAAGGGCCTGGAGCTGGCCGGCTTCGCCAAGCCGGCCGGGGTGCCCGACCCGAGGGCCGCCCAGTTCGACCACGTGTCGTTCAACCTGGCCGACGAGGAGGCCCTGCTCAGCCTGCAGCGCCGGCTCAAGGCCCACGGCTGCGAGGTGACCGACGTGGTGGACCACGGCTTCGTGCGCTCCATCTACTTCACCGACAACAACGGCATCGCCCTGGAGGCCTCCTGGTGGGTGGCCGACGCCACCGGCCGGCCGGCCGACTTCTCGGACCCGGGCCTGTTCTCCGACCCCGACCCGGTGCCGGCGGTGAGGGAGCTGGCCGGCTCGGGCGAGCTGGGCCGGCTGCCGGCCACCCGGCTGGCCCGTTAGTGCCCCACCTGGTGCTGAGCGCCGTGGGCGCCGACCGCCCCGGCATCGTGGCCGCCGTCACCGGGGCCCTGGTCGAGCTGGGCTGCAACCTCGAGGACAGCACCATGACCGTGCTGCGGGGCCACTTCACCGTCATGCTCGTGGTCTCGGCCCCCGAGGGGGTGGGGCCGGCCGAGGTTGAGGCGGCCCTGGCGGCGCCGGCCGGCGCCTTCGGTCTGGACGTGGCCGCCCGCCCCCTGCCCGAGGAGGTGGCGCCCCCGGCCGAGGGCGAGGCCTGGGCGGTGTCGGTCCACGGGGCCGACCGCCCCGGCATCGTCCACCGGGTGACCTCCGAGCTGGCCCGCTTCGGGGCCAACGTGGTCGACCTGGCCACCCGGGTGGTGGGGGAGCCCTCCCAGCCGGCCTACGTCATGCTGCTGTCGGTCAGGCTGCCCCCGGGGGCCGACGGGGGGGCCCTGGCCGCCCGGCTGGGCGAGGTCGGCTCCGAGCTGGGGGTCAGCTGCGTCATGCACCCGGCCGAGGCCGACGTCCTCTAGGGCCCGGGGGCCGGCGTGGCGGTGCGCCC
>Ga0070738_10004761_pt1 | contig 15818 bp, 16 predicted proteins | sample Coa_R2_2_FD_66446 | JGI IMG/M metagenome (GOLD analysis project Ga0070738, IMG submission 66446) | Surface soil microbial communities from Centralia Pennsylvania, which are recovering from an underground coalmine fire - Coalmine... | ecosystem: Environmental > Terrestrial > Soil > Unclassified ...
GCCAAACTCAAAGACCGCGCCTCCCGCGAGAAAAAAGACGATGGCGTGAGATTTGAGCAGCTTGGCATTGATCGGATTTTCGTCGATGAGGCAGACCTCTTCAAAAACCTCGAATTTACCACCAAAATGCAGCGCATTGCAGGACTTCCCAATACCGGCAGCAACAGGGCTTTGGATATGTATATGAAAACCCGCTACCTCTCAGAACAAGGCGGCGGCATTGTGTTTGCTACCGGCACCCCCATCAGCAACACGATGGCTGAAATGTATACCCTCATGCGCTACCTGGCTCCCGAAATCTTAGAAACAGCAGGGGTGGCGCATTTTGACGCATGGGCGGCCAATTTCGGCGAGGCGGTGACTGCTCTTGAACTCGCGCCGGATGGATCAGGCTACCGGATGCATACCCGCTTTGCCAAGTTTGTGAACCTGCCTGAGCTTCTTTCGATGTTTCGCACCTTTGCCGATATTCAGACCGCAGAGATGTTGAATTTGCCGCGTCCGAAAGTCGCGGGAGGCAAACCGGAGGTTGTTGTTTCTCCGGCGTCTCCACAGTTGAAAGACTATGTTTCCGGCCTGGTGGAACGGGCGCAGCGGATTAAAAGCGGCAGCGTTGACCCACGCATTGATAACATGCTCAAAATCACCACCGACGGCAGAAAAGCAGCACTCGATATGCGTTTGGTCAGGGAAGACGCAGAAGTGAGCCATGACACCAAAATCAGCGAGGCAGTGAAGAATATCTACCGCATCTGGCAGCAAACAGGCAGCGTTGGACGTTTTACGCAGATTGCGTTTTGCGACATTTCCACACCTGCTCCTGATAAGTTCAATGTGTATGATGAGATCAGAGCTAGGCTGCTAGCACTCGGTATTCCAGAGAAGGAGATTGCCTTTATCCATGAGGCGGATACCGATGTTAAGAAAAAAACGCTCTTTGACGCGGTGAATGCCGGTCGTGTCCGCATCCTGCTTGGTTCTACCGAGAAGATGGGCGCAGGAACTAATGTGCAGCGGCTCTTAAAAGCGCAGCACGATCTGGATGCACCCTGGCGACCGCGTGATGTGGAACAGCGCAGAGGACGAATTGAGCGGCAGGGCAATACCAATGAGGAAGTGGAAATATACCGCTATGTCACTGAAGGCAGTTTTGACGCCTATATGTGGCAGACCCTAGAAACAAAAGCCCGTTTCATCCAGCAGGTGATGCGGGGCGATGTGACGGTGCGAGAGGCTGAAGATTTAGAGAGCGGCGCTTTGAGTTACGCTGAAATCAAGGCGCTGGCCTCCGGCAATCCCGCCGTGATGGAGAAAGTCAGAATTGATACCGAAGTGAGAAGGCTTGACATGCTGCGCGCCGCGCACCTCAACCAGCACTATGAAATACAACACATGGTAAGAGATTTACCCAGGCATATTGCAAATGCAAGGGAAGTCTATGCAGGACTGTTGGAGGACATAGCGACCCGCGACGGAAACGAGACAGAAGCATTTACGATGACCATTGACGGAGTAAAATATTCCGGCAAGAACGCGCGGGAAGAAGCAGGGAAAGCCTTGCTTCAGGCAATCATGGCATCAATATGGGAAGCTGGCAGAGAGGAAACGCTGAAACACCTGGGTCACTTCAAGGGGTTTACCATTGTGAGCAAATGCGGCGGGCGTGAAGGAGACATACCAGGTCTTTATGTGCGAGGGAACCATACCTACGAAGTGAACCTCAACGCAGAAAACGCTTTGGGAACCATAGCCAGCATGGAACATGTCCTCCGGCGATTAGACCGCGAACTGGAAGAGGAACAAGCCAAAATTGAAAGTCGGGAAAAAGCGTTAGCCGATTATATGGAACAGCTTCACCGTCCTTTTGAGCATGAAGCACGATTGCGGGAGCTGTTGCTGAAGCAGCAGGAAATTAACCGCTCTCTTGATCTGGATAAAGGCGATAGCCAGGCAGTTGCAGTTGAGACGCCCCAGGACGCGCCAGCAGAAGAGACGTTTACCCACCATCTTGCAGCCAGGCGCACAGCGCATGTGTACACCCCGACAGAAGAAGACATCGCCATGCAACGCATGGCGAAAGCAGTAGGTGAATACTAATACCGTTGTATGATCGAACAACAACGAAAATATACGCTTGGGGAAGTCCACACAAGAATGGGAAACATGGGAGAAGTGACATTTGACCAGCCCTTACTTGACGTGCTTGGCATTCGGCCAGGAGATTTTCTGGTGTTTACCATCTCAGCAGAGGGAGTCGTGACAGTCACCGGAGAAAAGAAAGCATCCTCCATGAAAACTCCATTAACATCTCCAGGAGGAGCAAGAATAACACCGACTGATGTAACGCAACCGCCATTATTTGACGCCGGACAACCGACCCCTAAATCCTCCAACCAAAGAAGACATACACGCAAAGGAACCAAGTAACCGACCTCCTGTGTTTACCCCAACGCTGCCCAACCCCGATGAAGCTTTTTTCTAAGGAAAGGCAGGCAAAGCCCACCTCTAATGCAAGGGTAAAATGCACTCGCTCCTATCGTCGCTCGCCCTTGCATTATTCACCCCCCTTTTTAGAGAAAAGTAAGTAATGAGGGCAGGCAGGCCAGCCCTCAAAAAATTCACCAGAGGGAAACGCACCTTAACAAGTGAGAACAGCAGAAAAGGCAGAAACAAAGAAAATCTAGGTGTGTTGTAAAAGAGAAACTGAGTAGTTCTTTCCGAGACAACATAAATGTTTAGCCCGTAATAAACAGCCTAGCAAGCGGGTTCACACAAAACGGTACGGATTAAAGCTATACCGATAGGATGAAGGGGAAGATTACAGCCGCTTCCAGTATGAATAATACAATTTCCGGCATCTCCTATAAAACACGCCCGCAAAGGGTAGGCAAGGTGCAAACACAAAGGTAGTTTGTTAAATGTCAGACTGATGGACGACAGCCTTGCCAATTCATTTAACGCTCACCAGAGCAGAAAGAGAGGTGATGATATGTGGCAGATGATAGAACGCTTCCGTTTCCCCAAAGGGCATATAAACACTACGAGGAAGCAAAAAATTATCTCAGTGTAGTAACGGAGGCGTTACAAGAGCATGAACGCGAGGAAGTAGGAGACTACCGCGAACCTCTAAGCTTAGATACACGAAAAGAGGTTACGGTACTTCTCTCATGGGGAGGCCCATCGGACGGATACAAAATTTACTTTGATGAAGACGGCGATCCCCAAGAAGGCTTTTACTTTTTCGCTGACTGGTTTGAGCATGAAGAGTTCAAACTTCCAGATGAACAGCTCGACCAAGTGATAGCTCTCTATTTCTAAATTTTTAGTTTGGGCAGCTTGCCCAGGAAAGGAGGCGAGAAAATATGACTCATGTTCGTTGTAGCAGTTGCTATAGGTACTTAACCACCCAGGAGTTAGACGTGTATTCATGGCACTGGCTACATACAGGCGAACCAGTGTATTGCATGGAGTGTCGAACTTGTTCTGATGATTGCGGACAACAGCCATGCAATGCAGCATTCCCGACACCAGTAGTCTATTTACCAGAGTTTTAGGCGTCTTCACTGTTCACAATTCTACCCAAATTGTGGACAGAAATGACAACTTAAGACTAGCAAGCTATTGCTGAGGTTGTCAAGAAAGGAAGGTGAAAATATATGTCAAAAACAATGAAAGGCTATGATGTTTTCTATAAAATCTTGCAACCCGAAACAGTAACGATCTACCACTATTCAGCAGAAGAAGCCCGAAAGGTTATTGAAAAAGATTTGGAAGGGTACGGAGAGATCATCGAAGTTAGAGAAATAACCAAAGAACAAAGCCAAATAGGAAGCCCGTACGCTGATGAATTGTTCCAGCGATTAAGGAAATTAGCGAAAATAACGAGAAAAAGAACAAGTGATATAGATGTCCTGGCCGCAATTGATAATTTGCTTCGTGAGCTTGAGTAGCTTGTCTACCAACCCCCTACAATATCGCGATTGTAGGGAGAAGCAGGCAAACTATGCCTGGGAAAGCGAGGTGAAAATGATGGTATGGCTAATTTTTTAGGTATCACTGCTTCCAATGGAGCAGAGATTAAGGTAGAGAAAATTCTAGAGCTTGAAAAGTACCTTAGCACTTTTGCTACCAGTGGCGAAGACGGAGATATGGTTCACATTGAAGATACTCCTTCCAAAATATATGTCTATGGATACGATTGGTTTCAAGCACACCGGTATGTTGAGGGCAGCGTAAGTGAAGAAATAGATTTCGATACGGAAGTAACGGAAGAGTTTCTCATTGGATTAGCTCAGTTTCTAAAAGAACCTCTTATTGTCCAATGTGTAGGACATGAGAAATGTCGTTTTCCGCTTTCAGCTTGGCAGTATAAGATTTCTCCCGATGGGGAGCTGGAACAAAACGGTTTAAACCCGGATGAGTAGCTTGCGCTACGCTTCTCTGCAACCCTACGTTGCAGAGAGGAGCAGGCAAGTTATACTTGAGAAAGGATGGTGATACAGATGAATAAAACTGTACAGATAGACAAAGAATTATTTTATAACGCGTTAGGAACGCTGCAAGAATATTTGTTACTGCTAGAGCAGGGGATAGAGCAGCCTAACAAGCAAAGTGAAGTGATGCAGGTGCAAAAGACCATCGCAGCACTCAGTAAAGCGGGTAACTTGGAGTAGGAAACGGAATAGCCTCTTTTCTCATGCTCATATTGTCCCGACAATGGGCATCAGTGAACAGGCTTTCCAAGCCATTTCTCTTGACAAACCCATCAGTATATGGTATACATATACAGTAACCATATGATTAGAACACAAGTCTATTTACCAAAGAGTTTATACCAAACTATCACCACTGTGGCGAAGCAGGAAAAGAAACCAGCAGCGCAAGTCATTCGGGATTTGTTAACCTCTGGACTTGCACAGAAACAGAGACCATCTACCATCGGGCAAGCACTGTTAAAGCTGACAAACATACACGTCCACGCGCCAGAAGATACCTCGCAAAAGATTGACGAGTATCTTTACAATGCATGAACGAACCAATTATTGCTGATACCAGTGGTCTATTTTCTCTCGCTTCAGATACAGACCGCAACCACGTCATAGCAGTCGCAGCAAGCGAAAAATTGTTCAAAGCGGCAGGCACAATTATTCTTCCTCACGATGTTTTTACCGAGACGATCAACATACTTGGAAAAAAAGCAGATCACGCCTCCGCTATGGGCACTGCCACTCTTTTTTTACAGGAAAGCACCTACCTGATAGTTGATCCTGATGAAGAAATAAGACAGCAGGCACTTGCGAAGTTTCAGGAACAAAACGAAGATGTCAGTTTTACGGATTGCATGGTTATGGTTTACGCTGATCGATTTGAGACAAAACGTATCTTTGGGTTTGATGAGGTATTTAGCAGAAATGGCTATACTGCACTGATACCCGCATAGAGCATAGGCAAGAGTAAGCATACTAACAGACCCAACCGATCACCAGCAAACAGAGTAACCACATTTTAATAGAGGTATTCGCTTTGCTCATGCTACTGAGAAAACCACTCCCACGTCCTAGCTTTCTCTACCTACAATCACCCTCATGACAGTGCTGTTTTCCAAAAGGAACGAGATGATCCCGACCAATTTTTTCTTCTGGCTTTTTCATTATGGAGCCATTCAAAATTTGAACAGTCAAGGCTAAAATGCACGCGCTGTCTTGGATATCCTCAACCGTTTTACAGATCTTGTTCATCAAATCTTTCTGCAACCGCTTCACTCAGCGCGGCCTTGACTGTTCAAATTCTTGAAGGCACGGCTGATTTCAGCCAGAAGAAAAAATTCCTAAATCCCTCTGGCAGAAAGCGAGGTGAAATCATGACGTATGAAGCTGATGACCCAGGAGTTACGGGCAATAGTGCCCAAACTCTACGCACAGGAGCATACACCAGACCCGATTGTGTATGTCAAATATTTCTTGCCGTTTAGCCATTGGCATTGGTATGCCTATGAGTTTGACGGCAAAGATACATTCTTCGGATGGGTGTACGGTGACTTTCCCGAACTCGGCTATTTTTCACTCTCAGAGCTTGAGAGCATCAAAGGCCGGTTTGAGTTAGGAGTCGAACGAGACCTCCTTTTCACTCCTACACCCCTCTCCGAGATTAGGAAGCTACATAACCAGTAGCTTTCCGCTTTTTGAAGCGAGAAAGGAGGTGAGAGGTATGGACAAAGAAGTATGGAAAGCCTTCATGGAATGGCTTGAAATAGCTAATGAAACAAACGAACGGCTAGCCGAAGTAAGAAAGGAGCTAGCCGAAATCCGTTTGAGCGATGAACTCAAGCAAGACTTGCTGAAAGTTCATCTCTTTTCAAGGTAGTTTACCTACCGGCTGGACTCGTTGATAGCGAGTCCAGAAGTAGACAAGCTACCGATGATACTAGCAAGTGAGAATGCTACTGTCAAGCCGCTGTCTAAGAAAGGTGGTGATGTGCATGACCGCAGAACAAAAACCGTACCAATGGTTTCGATTGAGGCGCAGGTTTCGGGGAAATTCGTTTGAGAATTTCCGAAAACCATACCAAGTGAGGCGGAAACCCTCTTGGTATAAATATCCGAAACGGTGATACTTTCACCCCTTGCCTGGTTTCACGCCAGGCAACGGTGAGACTATCACTGATACTAGCAACCCGACCAGCAGGTGTCAAGCCGATGCGCCTTTCTTCTTTTTCCAAGTGGTTTTTTGCAGGGACGCAAAAAATCGCCGCAGGGACGCAGCGACAAGCCACAAGGAAAAAGAAGCCCGCCCACCTCTCATTTCGCTGATTGTATCGCTGCATTGCCCAATCTCTCATAGCCCGCCCGCCCACATTTCGCTCTGCTCCATTTCCCAACAAGCTCCCGCCCGCAGCGTATCCACTTCCCAAAGACCCACCCGCCTCAACTTCGTTCCCCATCTGTACTCAAACAGATAATCGAGCAGCACATTCTTCCTGTTATTTCTCTCTCCAAACATATCAATAGAAATAACAGTAATACCCCACCATTTTTTGATGTGGTGAAAATTGGTGAAACGGCTTGTAGAGCCAGATGAGCAATACACCAACTTGGTGTCAAGGCTGGTGTTTGAAGCACCAAGAAAACACCAGATCAAACAACACTGTTTACACCAGCTTTTCTATAAGAGCATGTTTGTCACTGGCAAATGGTTGAGTAAAAAGGGGAGAGGTAAATAGGGTTAATGGATCGAGAGTAGCTGGATCGCAGGCAGCAAAGAGGAAGAGTTCTGCTATGTGTTTCTTGTGTGCAAAGATTTTTTTAGTCCAGTCTACCAATTCAGATATACGAGCCTGGTCGCCAGAGGGAACTACTACCGCTATCGTGAGTGAATTTGTACCATACCGTTCTTGATAGCTACCAGAAACAAACGTCTCATATCTTCCTAGTTTTTCTTTCCACTGGTTGAAAGTCTCAGACCCTGTATCCAGTTCACAAACCAGCCCTACGATTTCACCTGTCACACCGTAAGGCTGAGTAAGCGAGAACGAAACAAAGCCATCAGGTGCAATGGTGTTACCATTTCCTATATCAATGGGATGCTGTTTTAATACCCGCTCATTCTCCAAGTGGGTAAAATGAATACACGGTTCGACTTTTCCCAGGAGCGCAGCAGCAATGAGAAAGTCACTGATGAGTAAAGTATGCTCTGTAAAGCCGCCGCGTTTTCTGCTTGCGTCTAATGTAAACCCTCTCATTTCACCAAGTTTTTTCATCCCTTTTGTTGTGAGAGAATATACCAGTTTAGAGCGGCCACCTTTTACTGTACGAGGTAATGGTTGAGGTTCAACGAGCGAACTAGCAACCAGCTTATTGATTTTTTCTCGTATGTTATTGATGCTTGTTTCTTTTTGCAGGAAACGACAGACCTGATCTATTGTGAGGAAACTAAAGAGATATAAGCACATCAGTAAATCGTCATCTGATGTGTTAGAAGGCAGAGGTAATTGAGAGACAAGGCTTAATGAAAAATCACCAGTACGCCGTTTCGCGACAGTAGAGGGAACAGGAGAAGCGTTGTTTTCTTCTATCTCTTGTGCTATGTGCTGTTCAGCAGCAGGTACACCTATACCTAAGCGTTGACGCCGTTTCAAAAATTCTTCATCTATGACGGTTCTCTCTGTTGTATATTCTATCGTGTTTTCAAAAGCCCACTGCCGCCCTTTATCATATGGCCTCTTACGAGGATACTTAGTATCAAGAGGTATTGTTTCCAAGCGAGGTGTGTATCTCTCACCTCTCATCCTCATGGAAACAAAGGCGATACCATCAGGCATATCACGCAACAACTCTTTTTCTTTTTCTTTTTCCATATCAGCAAAGGAGCGTTGACCTGCTTCAACTTTTTCAAACACACCTGATCTCTCTAAAGGCGGATCGTTGACCAGGGCTTGAAAGACGGCGCGAATGAGTTTGACAAATGCAAAGAAGCTATCTTTTTCTGCTAGTTCAGCTTGGACAAACGGCGCAATCATGGTATCAATATGCGGTTCTAGTGTGCCAGGTTTTAACCGCCAATGATACCAGGGAACAATAAGGGTATTATCTTCTTCTATCCATCCATATTCGTCCATTTGGGCAGACGTGAAGATATGGGAAAGCTCCCTGTTTGGTTCAGCCTCAGAGACGAGTACAGGTTCATAGGCAAGCTGCTCATAAGGAACGGGAACACGAGGAAGAGCATATCTTTTCTCTCCAGGGAGGTCATTATAAATCCTTCCAATGAGAAAGTGAGGACTTTCGAACTCTCGTAAACGATTGCAAAGAACTTCATATTCATGCTCAGGTGTTGTTTCGGGTGGAAAATATGGGGTTGTTCTCGGTGGCGGCAATGTGCCATTCATTTTTGCTTGCCGGTTCTCCCTGAAAATGGTTTTGCTGTAATCGTTAAATTCTATACGTTGGTATAGCAATTTGCAGTATTCTTGCGCTTTTTCTCTGTACCGCGCTCTAAACTCATTACAGACAAGGGCATGAAACGCGGTACATGCCTGTTCAAATTCATTATCTGGCACTAACCAGAGTTGTGTATAGGCATCAATCAGTTCTTGCGATACTATTTGCCACTCGTCATATTCTCCATACACTAGCGCAGAGAAATAGCCCATGCCTGAGAGCAGCGCAGAGAAATAGCCCATGCCTGCTTCGAGATCAAAAAACGGGAGGTTAAATTGATTTACCATCCAGACAAGAAGAAAAACAGAAACAACTTGAAACGGCTTTTTTTCAAGCATCGCTTGATAGAGCAATTCGTTCATGAGTTTAAGCCCTATCTGTGCCAATTCAACTAGCTTACTATTGCTCCATTCTTTGTGATATTCAGACCTTCTGACACCTCCTCTTCTTCCAACTGAGGTTGTTTCTACATCAATTTGCCCTTCACTCACCGTGACATTTGCAATTCGTACAGTCTTTTCCCACAGCTTCATAAACGTATTTACGTCACTACTCTTATGAGAACGGCCAGCACCTACGACATAATAGTTAATAGGACGAGGCACAGGCGTTTTTATTTCTTGCTCTTTATACTCAGGCTGCGGATCGAGAGCATAGAAGGGAGCCAGATTGTGTGCATCTTCTCTCCCAACACCAAAGGTGATATGTGTTCCTACTTGGTCAAGAATTGCGTGGAGCTTTTTATCGAAATTGGCGAGTGTTTGGGTTGCTAAGACGGTAGAAACGCCGTACCGCCTGCCTTGTGTTAATACGTCCTCAAAAAAATCAGGTGTTGCGTATAATTGCCATTCGTCGCAAATGAGGTTGACGATGTGCCTCTGTTTCTCAGGAAGATCGTCGCGGGAGAAGAGCGCACGTTTTACTTCACCAAGTACCATCGCGCCAATTCTTCTCACCCGTTCTTTTTCCAGCTCAAATTTAGATAAATGCACCAGGAGAATTTTTTTCTTGTCTACAATGTCTTTTCTAATATGAAGCGTTGTTCTTTCCTGTCCGACAATATAGCCAATATATTTATCCATGAACATCTGCATAATCTTGTTTAAGGTGGAGTCAGAACCTCGTATTTGGTATTGCACATCATGCAGGTTAAAATCTTTTTCCCAAAAACTGCGCACAAAGAAGCCGTCAAGCGTGTGTGGAATTCTAGCCATACAGGAAGCGCGAAAGTCTTTATCTCGCAGAAGATCAATCATGCGGTCTAACATCAGGTTGTTATATTGCAGCGTTAAAAATGATGCACGTAAGGTATTTTCCAAATTTGGTGTTTCAGGAGTAATATTCCAAAGCCGTTTTAACAATTCGATACAATGTTCAATATCCTCTTCTTGCTCCAAATAGTTCAGGCCAAGAAATCGCCGCCTGTCGCTAAAATCAAGAAACACCACATCAGCCATACGCTTTTCTGGTATACGCATCAGCAGGTTATTGATAATGTCTGGTTCAACAGCGAAGAGGATAACGCATTCACCATTTTCAATGGCTTGGAGCGATACGCCAGATATAAGGGTTGTTTTTCCAGTCCCACTTGCCCCAACGATGCTTATTGAGCGTTTACGTTCATCAGGGGTTATGCGAATGTCTTTTTTCGTATCCTTATTGTTACCAAGCACAATGTCTTTTATCTGCTGAGAAGAGGAGGCAGAGCCAGGAGAAGAGGGGAAAGCATTTTTTGTGTGTGTAGATGCAATGACAAGTAACTTTTGATACCAGGATGAATAGAGTCTATCAGAGAAGCCAATACTACCGGAGTGTTCTATGCTTTTCATAATCTCACCAACAACCCTCTTGCCATCCTCGCCTCGCGAAACACGTTCTTGTACTTCTCGTACACATGCTTCTAAAAGAGATTGCACAAGGCCTGCTTGTTTAGGTGTCAATTGGGTTGTGGTATCAAGCTCTTGCATTGCTATCTTCTAGTTGTTTAAGCAATTTTTCTTGAAAATCGGCTTCTTTTGCTTCTTCATTTCTCCCCAGTTGTCTAAGAAACCTACATTTATAGCCAAGTGCCTGAATTTGTCTACCTTTATCTGGCTCAACTCTGATAACCTCATCTAAGAAGGGTATTGCTTCCTCAATACGTCCCATCCTCTCAAGTACGAGAGCCATGTTAAAATACGGCACATATTTACCTGGAAATGGTAGGTCTGTGTGTTTGCGTATTTCCTCAGCATATGCTTGCAGAACTTCACCATAACGGCCACATTTTTCTAACGCTATCATTCGATCAGGGTTAGTAGAAGGAATAAGATGTGGTGATACAGGGGGACGCTGGTTTTTCGCTACACTGATCCACTCTTCAAAGCAAAGACACACTTCTTCATACATTTCAGCCTCAAAAAACGCGCGCGCTTTACCCCTATAGTTATCAAAGAATGGATGGTAGTCTCCTTCCAGCGCTATTTTCTTGTCATATGCCTGTACTAGCTCCTTAGCAGCCTGTTGCATATCTTCATGCCTTCCAAGTTCTTTAAGCACTCTTATTTTGCCGTGCATGAAATGGAAATAGATATGTTCCTCTCGAAAACGGATAACAGCCAAGTTATACACGGCAAGGGCTTCTGTCCACTTCTCCTGTCTTCTAAATTCTTCAGCTTTGTCTAGAAGTTCTTCCCATGCTTCCTTTGGTTTTGCTGGTGTCTGTTTTTGCTCTGTAGGCTTTTTTGTTTGCTGAACAGCAACATGCGCAGGGAGAGAAGACACAGCAAACTCTTTATCTAACTGATCCAGAATATCTTGCACTGTTTGAACCATGACAGTCCCCAAGTGAATAAAACAGACGCACTACGCAAGAAATCTACGCCTTAAAAGACATTATCCACATCAATACACATTCGTCAAGAGCAAATGCCACCGATGGGATATTTATTGCTGAATATGCTATACTATGCCCTCCTTTTCCTATGGGGAATGAAGCACAAAAAGTAGCAGAGTCAGAAGAGTATGCTAAGGGCAAGAAGCTCCATGAACAGCTTGAAGCGAGCGGAGCGTATGAGAATGTGAGAAACAGACGGGGAGCGCAACTTCTCAATGCATATTTACCAACACAACTGAGCGCAGCAGAAGCAAACCAGACGCTTGATAAACCATACAGTAGTGATATTTCCGCAGCAGTAACAATCGCTTATACCATGCGTCAAGCATTCACTTTCTTAGATGAACAGACCCGACAGGAATACGGCACACCAGAGGCAGCACTAAGTCCACGAACACATGCGGGATTGAGACGTGGACAAGAGACAATTATTAAAGCCTATCATGCAGGCACATACACAGGAAAACCACTTGGGGGAAGACGCGAACCAGGAGAAGGGAAGAAGATAGGCAGACCCCCAGGATCAGGAAAAGGGAGACGGGGGTAAGAAAACGTATGCTACACTAGAGCCATGCAACCCACATTATTTTTCCTCATGTTTGCCATTCTCGTCTTTGCGGGTATCCTAGTTATTCTGGTTCTCAGAAAAAAGCCTCAGAGAATATATAAACCAAAAGGTGATTTTTTGTTGTCACCTGGGGAGAAACGCTTTTTCGATGCGCTCACTCAAAGCCTCCCGCCAGGATTATATATTTGCCCGAAAGTACGTATTGCCGACCTGATAAGCATTAACCTCGATAGAAACACGCCTGACTTCTGGAAACATTTAGCACCCATCAATCAAAAGCACATCGATTTTATTCTGGTAAACCGCTCAGATTTTGCGCCAAGAGTTGCTATAGAGCTTGATGGAGGCAGCCACAACGAGAAGGAGCGATTGCAACGGGATAGATTTGTTGATAGTGTCTTTCAGAGCGCCGGTATACCGCTTTTGCATGTTCCGGTGAAGGGTTTTTATCAGTACAATGACCTCAGAAGTCTGATAGCATCGGCTCTCACTCGCCAACCATCCACCCTAGACACAGAGGCAAGATAAAAAGCAAGGCTATTTGTCATCAATTGTGCGGCGTTTTTCAAGAAATTCATCAAGAGCAAGAGAGCAAGGAAATAGCTACTTTATCTCATTGTTTCCTTAGAAATAAGAAATGTTCCGAAAAAACCAGCAATTTTCATTGACTTTCCGAAATTGGTATGGCATTATTAAATATAAGCTCAATTTGAGGTGTGAGAATGACAATTGAAGACTATCGCATTGAATTTGGATGGTCTAAGAGCAAACTCGCACGGGAGGCAGGTATCGACATGAACACACTGAAAAGTGCTATTGACGGCAATCCCATTTATCGGGCAACAGCAGGAAAGATAGTCAATGCTATCAACCAGGAGTTGCGCAGTCGAGGCCAGCCTACCATCAAGTACACTGATCTTGAAGGACTCACGTTTGCTGATTAAACGACCATTCAAATTTTCAAGGAGGTGATGCAGAAACGCCTAGAGTAGAACCCCAGGCGTCCCACATAGACCCTTTCCCGATGTTCCGAACTGCCTAGCCTGCCAAGCACCGCAGTTTGAAACATATACTGACTGTCCTTGTAGTGCTGTTCGTACCACAGAAGCAGCAGAGACGGCATCCTATGCCGTTTTTGCTGCCAAGACAGGCTAAAAGAGGTCTAAGACAAGTATAAGACCCAATGCAAAGCCTGTCAATCCAAAAGGCAGGAGATCATGCAGCAACAAGACCTATTTGGGAACACCGTTGGGGAAGAAGCCCCAGGTAGAACGCCAAAACGGAGAAGTATTCCCGTTACCCTGACACCCGCCGACTGTCAGACTTACGGCCATACATTTTCACGGCCAGCGTTCAATGGAGTCAAAATCTGTACTGTTTGTCATATACATGGCTATTGCCCTGTTTGTACGCCTATAGCGCCAGCAAACGCCCGACCTTTCTTATGCACAGCACACAGCGAAGGGAGGGTACAGGCATGAGTACCAGACTGGAAAGAGGAACGTTTGCTTCAAACGGGCAGCAGGAGCAACTGTATCAGGTGAAGCTCAAGGGAAGACAAGACCCCTGGATAGGCACATGGGCGCAGCTCCAAAAACACCCCTCATGGATAAACTATGCACGGCCATACGTCCCACCACAACCGCCAGCCTCACCCCATCACGCCGGTTTCAGTGCAGGTATTCATCCTGAAGATATGCCCTATCAATCCGCGCAGCTTGTCACCGAAGAAGAACAAGACGACCCGTTTTACGGCGCGGACTTTGGGGGAGAACCGCCACGCCTTCCAAATAGCGTCGCAACAATGCGAGCTGTGCCAGGAAAACCAGCGCAAGACGTGTATGAGTTTCATCCAGGGGCAGTTATTCCACGGAGGCAATCGAATAGGGGAGCGCCTACGACCAACGTGTCAACGTATCAACAGCCAGCCCCGCAGTACGCACAAGACTCCTACGGGCAACCTGTAGCACCACAGCCAAAGCGGAAACGAAAATGGTTCTTACGGATGCATCCCCTGATGTATTTAGGTTTAGGGATGCTTGCTATGTTAGGTCTCTGGCAAGGGTATCTTGCTATCAGCACCGCATGGACGTTACATCAAGAAGACCTGCAATTCGGCTACCCGCGAACCTACCAATGTGATGCAGTTGTGGGACACGAGGATAGTCAAAGCAGCCCATCACATTTTATCGTAGTCAACTTGCATGGAAAAGTGAAAATCATCGAGTTACCAGCAGGCGACTCGAAAAACGCCAAGATCATCAACGGCCCGCAACTGTACGGCAACCATCCCGACTTGATACCCATAACCGTCTCGTTTCAAACGGGAGCCGCGCACCCCTCCATGGTGCTTCATTTTCAAGGAGGCTCTATTACGTATCAGAACGAAGACATTAATGGTGTATGGCAGTTCGTACCGCCACAAAACCAATAGAGAGGGAAGAGGGATGCAAAGCGACACAAGACACAACGCGCCCGACGTTCTGGCAGCTATGAGAGAGAAAATCGCAGCAGATCAGCAGCACAATCAAAACGAGCCGCGAGTATTCCACGTTTACCCATTTGAGGGAGGGGGTTTCGTTGTTACTGATACACCCGTAGAAGCAGAAGAGGATACGCAGCAGCCAACCATCATAGAGAGTGTTACTCCTACCCAACCATTCACCCAACCAGCGCATAGCGGGAGTGCGCTATTTTCCGTTTTGCGTTGTGCTGCCCTCGTCCTTTTCCTGCTTTTTTTAGACAGTGCAAGTCCCCTTCTTACTGATATATTCACCCCTACCGCAGTTATCACGCTCATCCCTACGCAGCATCATATCACGCTTCGCAGTACCGCCGAGCTAGGGAAACTGTTAGACCCGATCACTTTAACAGAGTCCCAAACCGCAAAGGCAACAGGCAAAGGCCACCAGGACGCAGAGAGAGCAGCAGGAACCCTTACGTTTTACAATGCCTCATTTTCTCCGCAGACCATCGCCGCAGGCAGCGTGTTTACTGGCAGCGACGGAATACCCGTTATCACCGAAGATGCGGTCACAATACCAGCAGATAACCCGCCGGTAAACGGACAGGCGACGACCACAGCACATGCAGCAAACCCAGGAGTGGCAGGCAATATATCAGCCCTTGACATAAACGGAACGGTTTCCAATTCCCTCTATGTCAGAAATCTTACTGCTTTTACGGGCGGTCAAGACGAGCGGGATTTTTCCGTTGTCAGACAGGCAGATATAGACGAAGCAGCCGCGAACTTGGCAACAAGAGTAACGTCAAGCATGAGAGCAGCACTCAACGGCCAAGTTGTGCCAGGGGAGCAGATGCAGCCCCAACCATGTCATCCGCAGACAACGGCAGATCACCAAGCAAGAGCAGAGGCTACCAGTGTTACGGTAACTGTAAGTCTTACCTGCTCTGCAATTGTTTTCAATACCATGCAGCT
>Ga0070738_10004765_pt1 | contig 15815 bp, 8 predicted proteins | sample Coa_R2_2_FD_66446 | JGI IMG/M metagenome (GOLD analysis project Ga0070738, IMG submission 66446) | Surface soil microbial communities from Centralia Pennsylvania, which are recovering from an underground coalmine fire - Coalmine... | ecosystem: Environmental > Terrestrial > Soil > Unclassified ...
GGCGGGGGCGGAGGAGGAGGAGGCGGCGGCGGGAAGCCTCCGCTGCCGCCGCCACCGCCGCCGCCTCCGCCGCCTCCCGCGGCGACGGCGGCTCCACCGGCGGCTGCCGCGATCCAGATCGGTCCGCACCCCACCGCGAGCAGGGCGAGGAGGAGCAGCGCCGGTGCCCTCATGTCCCTCGCCCAGAGCATGGCGGCCCACCCCTCGTCCGGTCAATGCCCCCGTAGCTTGTCGCGCCCGAGGTTGATCCTCGTCCGCAGGTCGCCGCCGCGCTTGTCGTCGAACTTCCCGTACTGGTAGCCGCGCATGAGGGCCTGGTTCGCCTCCTCGATCTTCCCGAGCTGCATGAGGCTCTCACCGAGGTGGAGGAACGGCCAGCCGTTCTCGTAGGGGAGCTGCTCGCGGTCCTGGATCGCGACGAGCTCGCTCAGGTGGCGCACGGCGTCCTCGGGGAAGCGCTTCGAGTCGTTCTCGAAGGCGCCGCACCAGAACAGGGCCTCGAGGTGCTCACGGGGCGCGAGCGGCGCGGAGTCCATCACCGCCTCCTCGAGCAGCCGGTGCGCGTCCTCGGTCCGGTTCATGACGCCCAGCGTGAGGCCGCGGATGAACTTCCAGCGGGGGAGGAGCTCGGGCGGGCACAGGGCCCGGAGCTCCTCCTCGGCCTCGAAGGCGGCGTCGGGCCACTGGCGCCGGTGAACGTGCGAGAAGGTCTGGTAGGCGGAGGAGATCTTCACGGGGTCCTTGCCGGCCCGGTCGAGCTCGGCGCGGAGCGAGGCCACGGCCTCGGCCATGTTCCCGAGGATCACCTCCGGGTTCGCGAGCGGGACCGAGAGCTTGCGGTAGCGCGCGGCGACGAGGAACCGGACGCCGTCGTTCGCGTCGGGCGGCGTCGCGAGCGGCGCCTCCTTCTCGAGGAAGTCGGTCGCCGTCGCGACGCGCGTCGGGTCGAGGAGGACCGCGAGGTCGTAGAGGGCGTGGACCTCGCGGACCCGATCCGCCGCCGCGCGGCGCGGGTCGTCGATCGAGCCCGCCATGCCGTCGAGGGCGCTCCGGGCGGCCGTCTCGAGGACCTCGGCCGCCTTCCGCGCGTCGTCACCCTGGAAGACGGAGCGGTCGAGCTCGGCCGCGGCCCGGAGGTCACGCACGGCGCCCGTCTTGTCGGTCGCGAGCCGCGACCAGGCGCGCGCGGCGTAGGCGTGGGCGAGCTCGGGCTCCATGGCGGCGCGCGGGTCCTGGGCCGCGAGGACGAGGCGCGCGGCCTCGTAGTCGGGGAGGGCGCCCGCCTCGTCGTGCGCCGCGAGCCGCGCCTTCGCCCGCAGGAGCTTGAGACGGGCCCCGCCGGTCGATCGCGCGTCCACGCCGCGCGCGAGGGCGCGGTCGAGGGCCTTCACCGCGTCGGCGGGGCGACCGGCGGCGACGAGAGCGCGCGCGAGGGCCTCGTCCACGCGGTGGTCCGGGAAGAGCTCGTCGATCTCGGGCGTCGCCGAGGCGCGCGCCCGCTCGAGGAGAGGAGCGGCCTCGGCCGTCCTGCCCTGCCCGTCGAGGACGAGCCCCTCCGCCGCATCGAGGAGAGGGACGTCCGTCGCCCCCTGGGCGTGGCCGTGGGCGACCTCCGCCGCGGCAGCCTCGAGCGTCCCCTTGCGGAGCTGCTGCGCGGCCTGGACGGCGTAGGCGTGCGCGGTCTTCCGCGCCTCCTCGGCGACGACGGGGTCGGGCGCCCGCCCGCGGACGAGCCCCACGCTCAGCGCCACCAGAGCGACGAGGGCGACGAGCGCGGCCGTGGCCTTGCCTCGTCCGGGCGAGCGGATCTTCGCCTCCGTCCGGCGCCCCTCGAGGAAGCGCTCGAGGTCGAGGGCGAACGCGTCGCCGTCCCGGTAGCGGAGGGCCGCGCTCTTGGCGAGCGCCTTGAGACAGACCGCCTCGAGCGGGGCGGGCACGCCCTCGACGTGAGCCCGGAGCGGCGGAGGGTCGTCCGTCTGGATCTTGGCGAGGACGTTCATGGCGGAGTCGCCCTCGAAGGGGGCGACCCCGGTGAGGAGCTCGTAGAGGATGATCCCGAGCGAGAACACGTCCGACGGAGGCCCGACCTCCTTCCCGGTCCCCGCCTGCTCGGGCGACATGTAGGCGACCGTGCCGAGGAGCTGCCCCGTGACGGAGAGCCGCTCGGCCTCGTCCTCGAAGACGGCCTTGGCGAGGCCGAAGTCGAGGACGACCGGCTCGTCGCCCTCGCGCACGATGATGTTCGTCGGCTTCACGTCGCGGTGGATGATCGCCTGGGCGTGGGCGTGACCGAGCGCCCGGGCCGCGCGCGCCACGAGGAGCGCCGCGCGCCGCGGCGGGAGCGGCGCCTCGTCGTTCAGGATCGCGTCGAGGCCGCGGCCCGCGACGAGCTCCATGACGTAATAGGGTCGCCCCGTCGGGAGCGAGCCCGCGTCGAGGACCTTCACGACTCCCGGGTGCGAGAGCCGCGAGAGGAGCTCGACCTCGCGCTTGAGGCGCGCCGCCGGCTTGGGGCCGGTCTTCCCCGCGACGATGACCTTGAACGCCCCCTCCTGGCCCGTGCGGACGTTCGTCGCGCGGAGGACGGCCCCCATGCCTCCCTGCCCGAGGAGGGCCGTGATCCGCCAGCCGTCGAAGGTGCTGCCGACGAGGTCGCTCGCGGCCATGGCGGAAGCCTAGCCGAGCTCCTTCTCGACCGCAGCGCAGAACGCGTCCACCTCGGCGAGCGTGGAGTAGACGCTCGGCGTGACGCGGAGCCCCGCGTACTCCTCGCTCTCGATGAAGGTGACGAGGATCCGGTGCTTCTCGAGGAGCGTGTTCGCGAGCTTGCCGTGGTCCACGCCCGCGAAGCTCACCATGCCGAGGCCGCACGACTGCGCGGGGTCGGAGCTCGTGAGGATCTTCGCGCCCTTCAGCGCCTCGAGCCGCCGCGACCAGCGCTCCCGGAGGTAGCGGAGGCGCGCTGCCTTGCGCTCCACCTTGAGCGCCTCGTGGAACGTGAGCGCGTCGGCGATGGCGTTGTGGTTCGCCGCGGGGTGGGTCCCGATCTCCTCGAACTTGCGGATGTTCCCGTCGAGGTCGGGACCGGCCGCCATGAGCGGCCAGAGGCTCTTGATCTTCTCGCGGCGCACGTAGAGGAACCCCGTCCCGTGGGGCGCCATGAGCCACTTGTGGAGGCTCGTCCCGTAGTAGTCGCAGTCGAGGTCGTCGCGCTTGAAGGGGAACTGCGCGAACGCGTGCGCCCCGTCCACGATCGTCTCGATCCCCTTCTGGCGCGCCATCTGGCAGATCTTCTTCACGGGGAAGATCTGTCCGGTGCGGTTCGTGATGTGGCAGAAGAGGATGACGCGCGTCTTCGCCGTGATCGCCTTCTCGAACCGGGAGACCAGGTCGTCGGGGCTCGGCGGGGGCACGGGGAAGGAGATCGTCTTGAGCACGATCCCTTCCCTCCGCTCGCGCTGCTTCCAGGCCGCGAGCATGCGCGGGTAGTCCTGGTTCGTCGTCAGGACCTCGTCGCCCGGCTTCAAGTCGAGGCCGAACTGCACGGTCTCGAGGGACTCGCTCGTGTTGCGCGTGATCGCGAGCTCCTCGGGATCGCAGCCGAACGTCGCCGCGAGGCGCTTCCGCACGTCCTCGACCTGGGGCTCGAGGACGCGCCACATGGTGTGGGCCGTCGCGCCGTTCGACTGCTCGAGGTAGCGTCGCATGGCGTCCTGGACGACGCGCGGCGAGGGGCTCACGCCGCCGTTGTTCAGGTTCGTGATCGTCGGGTCGAGCGTGAAGGCCGAGCGGACGATCGCCCAGAACTCCTCGTCCTGGGCGATCGCCTCGGGCGTGCGGTCGGAGGCGGCCTTCGTCACGTCCTGGGCCCGGGCGCGCGCCGCCTCGCCGAGCACGGCGAGCGCCACCGCGCCGAACGCGCCCCGGAGCATGTCGCGGCGGGAGGGCTCCATTCAGCGTCCCATGGTGAGGACGAGAGAAGGCTTGGGCGGCTTCTTCTTGTCCCAGTCCCGCATCATCATCATGGAAGGCATGACGCCGGCCATGCCCATCGCGTCCATGCGGTAGGTGAGCTTCGCCGCGTCGTCGGGTTCCGTCAGGGACTCGAGGAAGGCGACGAGCGCGCGCACCTCGCCCGCCTCGAGATGAGTGGGCGCGAGGAGCGGGTCGAGAGCCGCCAGCCGCGCGGCCTGTCGCGCCGGGTCGCGGTCGTAGCTCGCGGCGAGGGCCGGGGGGAGGGACGAAGCGTCGAACGCCTCGAGGCTCGCGCGCGGATCGAGGTGGTGGCGGACGACGGCCTCGAGCGACGTGAAGCACCCGTCGTGCATCCACGCCCCCGCGAGCGCGGTGTTCCTGAGCGGCGGCGTGCGGAACCGGTAGCCGCCCGCGCCCTCGTCGTCGAGGCGCGGCCCGATCTGCGGGACGGCGAGCGCGTGGACCTCGCCGTCGGTGAGGTAGGACCCGGAGTGGCAGCGGACGCAGCCCGCCTTGCCCATGAACAGGATCGCGCCCGCGCGCGCCGGTCCGGCAGCGGAGCGGGCCACGAGGTCCTCGAGCGGAGGCCGCGAGCTCCACTGGTGGGTCTCGAACGCCGCGATCGCGACCGCGGCGTGCCCGAAGTCGAGGGCCGGCTCCGCCGGGAAGGCGGCGTGGAAGAGGCCCGCGAGGTGGTCGTCCGCGAGGAGCCGCTTCATGATCGCGTCCCACGCCGCCTCGGGCGTGGCCGCGTCCGCGACCTCGTTCGTCCCGGGCTCGCCCCGCATCTCGTCCGGCGCGAGCGGCGGGAGGAGGGCCTGGGCCGCGAGGGGCGTCGTCACATGGCCGGCCATGGACGGCGGCAGAGCCACCGGAGTCTTCAGCGGCCCCGAGGCCACGGAGACGCGCCCGTCCCAGAACAGGCTCTCGAGGTGGGCGCGGTCGTAGAGGGCGGGCGCGCGCCGGCCGAGGACCTTGCCTCCCGCCTGGACGCGCTCCGGGCCGGCTCCCTTCGAGCCCTCGCCGATCGCGAGCGAGAGGCCGTCGCTCGAGCCGCTCCGGTGGTAGTGGCAGGTACCGCACGCGATGTTCCGGTTGCCGGAGAGGCGGACGTCGAAGAAGAGGGTGCGGCCGAGCGCGAGGAGGGCCGGCGCGGGCGCGTCGGCCGGCGCGGGCGAGGGCCGCGGAGAGGTCGCGGCCGCGGAGCCTCCCGCGAGGGCCAAGAGAGCGAGCGCGAGCTCAACCTTCACGCGGTCCTCCTCTCACGGGAACACCCGGAAGCGCCGGACGCGGTTCCCGAACTCCTCGCCGACGAAGATGTTCCCGGCCCCGTCGAGGACGACGTGGCGAGGGCCGTTCAACTTCGAGAGCGTCGCGGGCACGCCGTCGGGGCCGCTCCCCGCGACGCCCGTCCCGGCGACGGTCGAGATGAACCCCGCGCCGTCGACCCGCCGGACGCGGTGGTTGAGCTGGTCGGCTATGTAGACGTTGCCGAGGCCGTCGACGGCGACTCCCTGCGGGAGGTTGAGGAGCGCCGTGTTCGCGGGGATCTCGTCCCCGTTGAAGCCGTTCTGTCCGGCGACGCCCGCGACGGTCGTGATGTTCCCGCCAATCGCGAACTTCCTCACGAGCGAGGTCGTCGTGCTCGTCTGGCAGACGTAGATGACCTCGTTCGCGTCGACCGCGATCGACGTGAGCGTGAGGAGCTGGGCCGAGAGGGCCGGCACGCCGTCCGTCGTCTGCGTCCCGCCGCCGGCGACGGTCGAGATCGTCCCGCTCGCGTCGATCCTGCGGACGAGCTGGTGGCCCTGGTCGGTCACGTAGACCGCCTGCGTCTTCGGGGAGAAGCAGGCGTCGATCGGGATGCTGAGCTGGGCCATGGTCGCGGGGCCTCCGTCGCCGAAGGGGGCCGTGCCGTTCCCGCCGGTACCGGCCACGAGGTTGAACGTCTTCTGGGCGAAGCTCGCCCCGACGACCTGGCTCTCGTTCGCCTGCGTGAGGATCAGGCCTCCCGAGCCGTCCACCGTGAAGCCCTCGACGCGGTCGACGGTCGCCGCCGCGAGGGGGCCGCCGATCCCCGAGAGACCGCGGATCCCGATCCCGACGGCGGTCGAGATCAGGCCCGTCCTGGGGTCGATCCGGCGCACGTCGCCCTCGTCGACCTCGGCGACGTAGACGGTCCCGTCCGTCGCGACCGCCGTCGTCGGCTGGCGGACCGTCGCCGCGGTCGCGGGCCCTCCGTCGCCGTTGGCCTTGCCGGGGGCGACGCCCGCGACGGGCGCGATCGTGCCGCCGGGCTTGCACTGGAGGATCCGGCGCGTCCCCCCCGAGGCGACGAGGACCGTCCCGTCGGGCATGTTCCCGAAGACGCCCAGGCAGACGGGGACGGGCGCCGTCACGGCCGGGCTGCCGGGGGTCACGTCGGCGATCGCCGTGCCGTTCCCGGCGAGGGTGTTGATGTTCCCTCCGTCCGTGAACCCCCGGACGCGGCTCGCTCCGGCGGCGATCTCCTCGACGTAGATCGTGTTCGTCTTCGCGTCGATCGCGAGGCGGCAAGCCGCGAGCGTCGTCGTCGCGGCGGGCACGTTCTCGGCGGTCCCGGGCGTCGCGTTCGTCGGATCGCCCGCGACGAGGGACACGTTGCCGCCGATCGTGAACTTCCGCACGACGGCCGTGAACTGGTCCACGAAGTAGATCGTGCCGTTCGAGTCCACGTCGAGCCCGCTCGGGCACGCGAGCACCGCGCTCGTCGCGGGGCCGCCGTCGCCGGCGTATCCGGGGCCGGTGTTGTAGGAGCCGCAGACCACGTCCGTCACCGCCCCCGTCACGTCTCCGCTCACGGGGTCGAACCCGTACGAGATGCGGCGGATCACCTCGTTGCCCACATCGTCGGTCAGGAGCTGGTTCGCGCCGGGGAGCGAGCAGAGGTAGACCGGGCAGATGAACGAGGTCATCGTCGCGACGCCGTCCGGCCCCGGGCCCCCGCCGGCGATCGTCGTGATGTTGCCGGTCACGGGGTTCACGGCGCGGATCACCGCGTTGGCCGTGTCGGCGACGAAGATGACGCCGTTCGAGTCGATCGACAGCCCGAAGGGGTTGTTGAAGCCCGCGGCCGTCGCGGGCCCGCCGTCCCCGGAGAAGCCGGTCGCGCCGCTCCCCGCCACGGTCGTGATCGTGCCGCCGATCGTGAACCGGCGGACGCGCGCGCCGGCGATCTCGACGGCGTAGATCGAGCCGTCGGGGCCGATCGCCATCTGGGAGACGTTCGTGAGGATCGCGTTCGACGCGGGCCCGCCGTCGCCGACGCTCGTCGCGCTCGGCGTCCCGGAGCCCATGACCGTGGCGATGAGACCCGTCGCGTCGATCCTCCGCTCGCGGTTGTTCCCCTGGTCGGCGACGAGGATCCCGCCAGCGCCATCGGGGGCGAGCCCCGCGGGCGCGTCGAGGAGCGCCGCCGCGGCGGGGCCGTTGTCTCCGGCGAAGCCCGGGGTGCCGGCGAGGGACCCCGCGATCGTCACGATCGTGGCACCCGTCGCCACGTCGAGCGTCGTCGCGTCGAGCGGGACCTGACGGATCCGGTTGTTGCCGGTGTCGGCGATCGCGAGCGCCGCGCCCTGGAGCGCGACGCCCGCCGGCCCGTTCAGCTTCGACGCCCCGGGCGCGGCCTTCTCCGGGCCGAGCCCCTGCTGGCCGAGGATCCCGGCCACGGTCGTGATCGAGCCGCCCGCGACGATCCGCCTCACGGCGTGGTTCCCGGAGTCGGCGACGAAGACGATCCCTCCCGTCGCCGACACGCAGAGCCCCGAGGGCGCCGAGAGCTGCGCCTGCGTCGCGGCCCCGCCGTCCCCGGCCATGCCGGCCGTCCCGGTCCCCGCGATCGTGTGGATCGCGCCCTGCATGTCGATGGAGCGGACCGCGTCGTTGCCCGTGTCGCAGAAGTAGATCGTGCCCGCGCCGTCCACCGCGATGCTCGTGGGCCCGGAGAGCTGGGCGGCCGTCGCAAGGCCTCCGTCGCCCGTGAAGCCGGCGGTCCCGACGCCCGCGATCGTGGAGATGATGCCGGTCGAGGGATCGACGCGCCGGATCCTGTTGTTCCCCGTGTCGGCGACGAGGGCGGCGCCCGTGGCGTCGATCGCGACCCCGCGCGGCGTCAGGAGCCGGGCGGCGATCGCGGGCCCGCCGTCGCCCGCCGAGCCCGCGGCGCCGGACCCGGCGAAGGTCGTGACGAGCTTCGAGGTCGGATCGCCCCGGCGAACCTTCGAGCCTCCGGTGTCGGCGACGAGGAGCGAGTGGTCCGGCGCGAAGATCGCGGCGCTCGGCCCGACGAGCGGGACCGCGTCCTCGGGGATCCCCTCTCCGTCCTCCGAGGGCGAGCCCGCGATCGTCGCGATCAGGCGGTTGTCGAGCGCGAAGGGCTGGGAGACGCCGGGCTGCCCGTAGCCGCTCGAGGAGCTCCCCGCGCCGAGCGCGGTCACGCGGAGGACGGTCGTCTTGGTCGAGACGATCCCGCGCGGCTGGAGGTCGGCGAAGGAGTTCCAGACGAAGACGTGGGGGTTCCCCATCGCGCTCGCCGAGAGGCCCGCCGTGCCCTGGCTCGGGGCCCCGAGCGCCTCGGTCGCCGGGAGGAAGGGGCCCGCCGTCCCGGTCGTCGAGAACTCGACCTTCACGTCGAACGCCTGGATCCCGGGATCCGCGAGCGTGTAGTTGACGGAGACCCGGTCGAAGACCGTCGTCGCCGGCGTGATGACGGTGACGGGCGTGGGGAGCGGCGCGGTCGAGCTCTTCTTCCCCGCGAGCTCGACCGCGAGGAGCCCCGCGCCGAGGGCGGAGAGGCCGCACCCCGTCGCGAGCGAGACGAGGAGGAACGGAGCGATACCCTTCAAGGGCCTCCCCCCGACGGGACTGCGGGGAGGTCGAGCGGGATCAGGACGTGCAGCGACCGCAGGTCGAGGTGCTCGACGCGGATCGCGACCTGCTCGCCCGAGGCGAGGCGGGCCGTGATCCGCTCCGGCAACACGGCGATCGCGTGGCCGCGGTACTCCCGGCCCGACGTGCTCCGCACGAGGAGCTCGTCGCCGGCCCGCAGATCCGACGCGGGGAACAGGAGCCGGAAGCTCCCCGGCACCACGTCCTCGAGCGGGATCGACACGGTCTTGAGGGCGGGCGTCGTGATCGTGATCCTCCCCGCCGGGGGCTCGGCGAGCTTGCCCACGTGCTCGCCGTTCTTGGCCTGCACGAGCACGTCGTCGCCCGCGAAGAGGATCTCGCCCTGCGAAGCCTTCTCGAGGCTCGTCCAGATGAGCCGCCCCGGGGAGAAGCGCGCGAGCTTCTTGTTCGCGAGGCGCACGTAGAGCCCCGCCTCGTCGGGTCCCGCCTTGATGAAGGTCGCCTCGTACTTCCGGCCGCTGTAGCTCGTGATCGTGAACCGGTCGCCCGGCTCGAGGATGCTCCAGGGATCGTTCACGGGGCGCGTCTCGGGGTCTCGAGGGACCAGGCGTGGTCGAGGCCGATCGCGCGCGGGGCCTGGCGCTCGCCGAGGAGCGCTGCCTCCGCGACGACGCGCGGCCGGACGTGGTTGAAGAGCTCGTGCGCGGTGACGCGGCCGTCCTTGTCGGTGTCGGCGGCGCCGTCGAGCCCGCTCGCGAAGTGGTAGGTGAGGAGCCCGGCGCCCAGGTGCTCGGGCTCGAGCGCCGGGTCCTGGGCCTCGCCGGCGAGGATCGCGACGAGGGACGAGTCGGCCGCGAAGGCGGCGAGGTCGTCGCCCGTCGGTGGGGCCCCGCGCGCGCCGACCGAGCGGCCGCGGCCGGCGAGGCCCGCGTCGATGACGAGGAGCTTCCGCCCCTTCACGCCCGCGAGGAGGCTCGCGAGCTCGGAGAAGCGCAGGCGCCCGTCGTCTCCGCCGGCTGTCGCCTCGGTGAGGAGGAGCGCCGGAGCGCCGTCCTGAGTGCGCGTCCCGTAGCCGGCGAAGTAGAGGAGGACGGTGTCACCCTCGCGCGCCCGCGACAGCTCGTTCGCGAACGCGCTCCGCACGGCCGCGAGGGTCGCCCCCGAGTCCACGAGCGTCGTCGCGTGGTCGGCCGCGACGGAGCACCGGCCGAGCGCGTCGCGCACCGAGCGCGCGTCGGCCGCGGCGTAGGGGAGCGGCGGGAGCTGGACGGGGTCCTGGTAGCGCGAGATCCCGACGACGAGGGCGAGCGTCTTCCGCCGCGTCTCCTCGAGGCGCGGCGCGTTCGCGCCCTGCCCGAGGATCCCGTCGATCGAGACCGCCGCTCCGGCGGCGAGCTCGCTCCGGGTCGCCGGCCAGAGGCGGCTCGCGATGCGGAGCCAGACCTCCTTGTCGAACGATGGAGCTATGAACCCGAAGAACTGCCAGCCGCGGTCGAGCTCGTCGAAGTCGCCCGAGACCTGGATCGGTTTCCCGGCGCGGAGGATCGGGCGCCGCTCGATGATCGCGCCCGACTCGGCGCTGCGCACCGTCACCGTCGCGTCGAGCGCGAACGAGTATTCCTCGGTGGCGACGAACCAGGACGGCACGATCCAGAAGAGCCAGTTCGCGATGTTGAGGACCCAGAGGCCCGTGTGGTGGCCCTCGAACGTCGTCCGGGCGTTCTCGAGCTCGATCGTCGCGACGAAGTCGTCCCGCTCGCGCCACGCCTCCGAGAGAGCGTTCGCGCCCGCGGGCCGCACTCGCTCGAAGCGGCCCGTCGCCTCGATGGCGCGGATCACCTCGAGGCGGACGCGCTCGAGGTCCATGACGGGCGAGTCGCCGGGCTGCCAGCCCTTCGCCGCCTCGTCGGCCGCCAGGGCGAGGGACGAGATCGGAGCGACGGCGATCCGGCCGAGCTTGGGAGCGCTCGAGTGAGCGATCGCCGCGACCTCGGGGTCGAGCGCGGCGTCGTCACCCTCGGGGATGCTCGAGCACCCGGCGAGCGCGAGGAAGGCGAGCGACACGACCTGGAGGCGCGCCCTCATTCACTTCCCCTCGATCTCGCGGACGAGACGGAACCCGATCCAGACGACGAGCTCCGCCGGCGGCGTCGCGCCCGGCGAGCCCGTGCTCCGCACGAGCGCGAAGTGCCGGGAGACGGCCTCGCTCGCGGCGAACGAGGTCCCCTTCGTGCCCGCATCCTTGTCCTTCTGCTCGACCCACTCCATGACGTTCCCGCCGGCGTCGGCGACGCCGAGCGGCGAGACGTCGGCCGGCGAGCTGCCGGCCGGCCGCGGGAGGTCGCTCGCGGCGGGGAGCGCGTCCGGGCGCCACTCGTCGCCCCACGGGTAGAGGAGGAGCCGCTGCGTCGCGGGGTCGAAGCCCGCGGCGACCTCCCACTCGCGGTCGCGGGGGAGGCGCCACGTCCCCCCCTTCGTCTTGGTCAGCCAGGCCGCGAAGGCCCGCGCCTCGTGGACCGTGATCCCGCGGACGGGACGGTCGGCGTTCGCCGGGTCGCCGTAGCCGCCATTCGTCCAGCTCCGGGGGCCCTTGTGGCCGCACGCGCCGCCCGGGCAGCCGTCCCTGAACGTCGCCTGGATCTCGGCCGGGACGCCCTTCCAGAGCTCGGCCATGTCGTAGCCCCCGGCGTCCACGAACTGCTTGTACTCGGCGTTCGTGACCTCGGTCTTCTCGATGTAGCAGGCGGCGACGCCGAGGTCGGGGACGGCGGGCACGAACGCGAGCCCTCCGAGCGAGCGGTCCTCGAGGAGCCGGGCCCGCGCCGCGCGCTCGGTCTCGAGGAGGCCCTTGAGGGCGGGATCCTGGACCCGCTCGGCCGCCTGGGCGAGCGCGACGAGCGCCGTCTTCTGGGTCTCGGGGCGCTTCCAGCCCTCGGCGGCGCGCCGCCGCGCCTCCTGCGCGACCTCTCGCTCGCAGTCGGAGACGAGGGCCTTCACGCTCTCGTTCGTCGCGAACTGGAGAGCCTCGACCGCCCTGGCCATGCCGTTCGCCGGGTCGCCGGCGCGGAGCTTGTCGCGGCCCTCGGCGACGAGCTGCTGGGCGATCTGGGCGCACGCCTTGTCCACCGTCTCCGCGTCGGCGGCGTACCGGGCCCGGTCGATCCCGAGCGCGGCGACGCGCGCGAGCTTTCCGCGCGCCGCGAGCCAGGAGCCCGAAGCGACGAGCGCCTGCGCGGCCTTGAGCTCCTCCTCGCCCGACTCGAGCTTCTTCAGGTCGTCCTCGACGGCCTTGAGCTCGCTCTCGCGCGCCTGGCTCGCCTCGAGCCGCCGCGCGTCGCCGAGCCAGAAGCGGGCGAGGCCGCTCTGGTTCTTGCTCACGTTCTCGCGCGCGAGGAGGAGCTCGAGGTCGATCTTCTTGTTCTCGACCGTGGCGCGGAGCGCGCCGGAGCCCTTGGGGAGGAGGACGAGCGCCTCCTGGAGGTCGGGGACGGCGTCGAGCGCATCCGTCTTGGCGCTCGCCCGGTCGAGGAGCTCGCGGGCGCGCCGCTCGGCGTCCTCGCGCCCGCGCTTCTCCGTCTCGAGGCGGGCCTGGTCCGCCGCCTTGGCGCGCGCGAGCTCCTGGTTGGCGCGCTCGGCCTTGGCCTCGGCCTCGGCGGCGGCGGCCTTCTTCTCCGCCTCCTGGAGCTTCGCCATCTGCTGCTCGCGCTCTTTGGCCTCGGCGGCGACGCGCTCGGCGGCGAGCGCCTCGCGGAGGGCGCGCGCCGTCTCGTTCGCGTCGTCCTTGCCGAGCGCCTCGTTGACGGCGGACTCGCGCGTCGCGAAGGGCTGCGTCTTGTCGCGGGCGGTGTCGAGGAGGCGCTCGACCTCGTGGCGCGTCACGGCGCGTCTCTCGATGGCGACGGCGGAGACCGCGCCGAGCACGACGACCACGACCGCCGTCGCGATCACGGCGGGGAGCCGCCGCTTCACGTACTTCCGGATGCGGTAGCCGAGCGTCGCCGGGCGCGCCGTGATCGGGAGGTTCTTCTCGTAGCGCTCGAGGTCGGCCGCGAGGTCGGCGGCGCTCTGGTAGCGGCGCTCGCGCTCCTTGGCCATCGCCTTCATGACGATCGACTCGAGGTCCGCCTCGACGGACGGGTTCTTCGCGCGGATCGGCTCCGGATCCTCCTCCTGGATCGCGGCGATGAGGCGAGCCTGGCGGAGGCCCTTGTAGGGCGCCGCCCCCGTGAGGAGCTCGTAGAGGATCGCGCCGAGCGCGTAGACGTCGGTGCGCGTGTCGACCTCGGTCACGCGCCCCGCCGCCTGCTCGGGCGACATGTAGTAGGGCGTGCCGAGGACCTCGCCCTCGATCGTCGAGGAGTCGGAGTCGGGGACGAGCTTCTTCGCGATGCCGAAGTCGATGATCTTGGGCACGCCGTCCGCGCCGACGAGGATGTTCCCGGGCTTCAAGTCGCGGTGGATGACGCCGCGGAGGTGGAAGTGCTGCACGGCGTCGGCGATCCCGCGCACGATCGCCGTGACGCGGCGGGGCTCGAGCTTCTGGTTCACGACGTAGCTCTCGAGGGTGACGCCCTCGACGAACTCCATCGTGTAGAAGGGGTAGCCTGCGACCTCGTCGATCTCGTGGACGGGCACGATGCAGGGGTGGCGGAGCGCGGCGGCCGACTCCGCCTCCTGCTTGAAGCGGCGGCGGCGCTCGCGGTTCGCGAGCGAGCCGCCGCGCATGACCTTGAGGGCGACGATGCGGTTCAGCTTCGTCTGGCGCGCCTTGAACACGACGCCCATGCCGCCCTCGGCGATCCGCTCGAGGAGCTCGTAGCCAGCGAACGTGCCGCCCGAGCCGGGGAAGCCCTCGATCCCCTGGCCCGCCATGCCGTCCGCGAGCGTCGCCGTGGACACGCGCGAGACGGAGGTGGCCCCCGTCGTCGAGGCCTGGCCGCACGTCGGGCAGGGCTTCCCGGGGTCGGCGCTCTCGGCGAGGATCCCGAAGCAGTTCGAGCACGCGGTCCGCGACTCCTGGCGGAGCGCGAAGATCTCCATGGCCGCGCCCTGGTCGATCACGCCCATCTCGAGGAGCTTGTCCTCGACGTTCGCGGCGGGGTCGGTCGAGGCCTCCTCGATCTGCTCGCGCGTGAGCTTGCCGATCCGGAGCCCGATCCGGCAGAACGCGGCGGCCTCGATCGCGCGCCTCGGCCCGGGCTCGAGGATCGAGAGGTCGTTCGACTCCTCGGGCTCGGCCTCGGCGACCCGCGCGGCCTCGCCCGCGCCGCGCTCCCCCGCCATCGTGTCTCCCGAGTCGTTCAGGTTGACCCAGCCCTCGGGGCGCGGAGTGGGGTCCGCGGGCGCGATCGTCGAGCTCCCCTCGTCCTTGTCGGTCCGGGAGGGAGCGAGCGTCGAAGACCCGCCCCCGAGCACGGGGACGTCGGTCGGGTGCTCGGGCTCGGCGCGCTGTGGGGCGAGCGTGCTCGAGCCGCCGTCGAGGGCGACCGGCTTCCGGCTCTTCGTCGGCGTGGGACGCCGCCTACGGCCCGGCCTGAGCTCGACGAGGTGCTCGATCGCCTCGAGGACCGCGCGGCCGACCGCGCGGTTCGAGACGAGCGCGTCCATGAGCTCGCGCGGATCCTGGAGGAGGCTCCCCGCGCCGCTTATGTCGTCGGGCTCGATCACCTGGAGCTCGACGGCGCGCCGGAGCGTCTCACGGGCGTTGTCCCTCGTCTTCACCTACGGCCTCCGAGCGCCCGCGCGTAGAGCGACGCCGGCAGGAGGAAGTGGGCGGCCACGTCCACGCCGAGCTTGAACCGGTCGCCGTCCTTGAGGAGGCGCTTCTCGTCCTTCTCCACGCGCTTGCCGTTCACGACCGTGCCGTTCGTGGACTGGTAGTCCGTGTAGTGCCAGGTGTCCCCGTCTCGCAGGAAGTAGCCGTGGAGCTTCGAGATCGTCTCGAGGGCGATCACGACGTCCGTGCTCCCCGTGCGGCCGAGGGAGATCATGTTGGGGAACGGGTTCCCGGGCCGCTTGGCGACGAAGAAGACGCGGTCCGTCAGGCGGCGGACCTCGGTCTTGCTCGACTGACCGGATCCTCCGTCGAGCGTCACGATGTTGAAGCTGCTGCTGCCGCTCGCCCTCTTGCCGGAGGACGGCGCCTCGACGGACGCCTCGGTGCCGATGATGAGGAGCGCGGGCGAAGGATATGCCTTCGCGAAAGCGTCGGCCGAGCCGAGCTCGCGAGCTCGCGCCGTGAGCGTGGCGAGAAGTACCCCCGGCTCGGGAGGCTTCTTGCCCGCGGGTTCGCTCGGGCTCACGACGATGCTACGTCCGTGCCGGTCCTGGACATCCCCCACGACTCCGTTCCGCTCAGACTTATAGCGGGCCCCGGCGCGCCCGCGCAAAGGACAAACGTCCTATCACGGGTAGAGACGGAAGCGGCGGACCCGGTTCCCGAACTCCTCGCCGACGTAGATGTTCCCGTGCCCGTCGAGGGAGAGCTGGCGCGGCCCGCTCAGCTTGGAGAGGGGGGCGGGGACGCCATCGGGCCCGCTCCCGGACTCGCCCGTGCCCGCGATCGTCGAGATGAAGTGGGCGACGTCGACGCGCCGGACACGGTTGTTCCCCTCGTCGGAGATGTAGAGGTTGCCCGCGGCGTCGACGGCGAGCCCGTTCGGGTTGTTGAGCTGGGCTTGAAGGGCCGGGATCTGGTCGCCGTTGAAGCCCGGCTGGAACGGGATCCCCGCGACGGTCGCGATCGTGCCGCCGACCGTGAACGCGCGCACGGTCGACTGGGGCGTCCGGTTCGCGACGTAGAGCGTCTCGTTCGCATCGCAGGCGACGGCCCCGGGCGAGGTGAGCTGGGCCATGGTCGCCGGGATGTTCTCGCTCGTGGAATCGGTGCCGCCGCCCGCGACGGTCGTGATGATCTGGCTCTGGGCATCGACCCGCCGGACGACGGCCGCCCC
>Ga0070738_10004767_pt1 | contig 15811 bp, 12 predicted proteins | sample Coa_R2_2_FD_66446 | JGI IMG/M metagenome (GOLD analysis project Ga0070738, IMG submission 66446) | Surface soil microbial communities from Centralia Pennsylvania, which are recovering from an underground coalmine fire - Coalmine... | ecosystem: Environmental > Terrestrial > Soil > Unclassified ...
GTTGAAACGTTAACTTAAACCGCCGTATGCGACACCGCACGTACGGTGGTGTGAGAGGACGGCGGCGTGAGCCGCCTCCTACTCGCTAAGCTTGCAATTTCTTCTTCAATATCTCATTCAACTGCTGCGGATTAACTTTACCCCCAGACAACTTCATTGCCTGTCCAACAAAATAGCCAAACAATTTATCTTTCCCACTACGATAGTCCGCCACTTGCTGCGGATTCGCTGCAATAATCTCATCAATTAACTTCTCAATCGCCCCTCTATCCGTCACTTGCTTCAACCCGCGTTTTTCGATGATATCGTCTACTTCTCCTTCACGATTCCACAATGCTTCAAAGATGGTCTTCGCAATCTTGCCTGAAATGGTATTGTCCGCAATACGTGATACTAATTTCCCTAATTGCGCAGATGAAATAGGGCTTTCTTCAATTTCTAATCCTGCTTTATTCAATGCTCCCAACAATTCACTAATCACCCAATTCGCAGCCACTTTAGGCTGATCACCTGATTCTTTAACTACACTTTCATAATAATTTGCCATCGCTTTACTGCTAATTAAAATACTCGCATCATAAGCACTTAAATGATATTGCTCCATGAAACGAGATAATTTTTGCTGTGGCAATTCGGGTAAAATCTTTTTAACTTGCTCGATGATTTCATCGCTAATCACTAATGGCAATAAATCAGGATCCGGAAAGTAGCGATAATCATTCGCTTCTTCTTTACTGCGCATAGAACGCGTTTCATTTTTATTTGGATCATAAAGCCGCGTTTCTTGCACAATTTTGCCACCGCTTTCGATGACATTAATTTGACGTTCTACTTCATAGTTAATCGCACGTTCAACAAAACGGAAAGAGTTAATATTTTTTAACTCTGTACGCGTGCCAAATTTACTTTCCCCTTTAGGACGCACTGACACATTCGCATCACAACGGAAAGAACCTTCCTGCATATTGCCATCGCAAATTTCTAAATAACGCACCAGCGTGTGAATTGCTTTTAAATAAGCAACTGCTTCTTTAGCAGAACGCATATCCGGTTCAGAGACAATTTCTAATAGCGGCGTGCCAGCACGATTTAAATCGATACCACTTAAACCATGAAAATCTTCATGCAAGGATTTACCAGCATCTTCTTCTAAATGGGCACGCGTAATATGGATGCGTTTGGTGGTGCCTTCATCTAATTGAATGTCAATGTAACCCTTCTTGACGACAGGTAATTCATATTGACTAATTTGATAGCCTTTCGGTAAATCAGGATAAAAATAATTTTTACGTGCAAAAACAGATTTGCGAGCAACTTCTGCATTGGCGCCCAAGGCAAATTTAATCGCCATGATTACCGCTTCTTGATTGAGTACAGGCAATACGCCGGGTAACCCTAAATCAATGCCGCACGCTTGGGTATTAGGCTCTGCGCCAAATTGCGTCGAGGCGCCTGAAAAAATTTTACTTTTAGTTGATAATTGCGCGTGGATTTCTAACCCAATAACTGTTTCCCATTCCATCTTAAAAAGCCTCCGGCATGTGTTTGTGCCAATCGGTGACAGTTTGATACCGATGGGCAATATTAAGTAGTTTTGCTTCACCAAATAAATTACCGATTAATTGCATACCAACCGGCAGCTTGTTCACAAATCCTGCTGGAATAGAAATACCCGGGAGACCTGCTAACGGAGCAGCAATGGTGTAAAGATCGGAGAGATACATGCTGATGGGATCACTCGTTTTTTCGCCAATTTTAAAGGCGGGTGTTGGTGTAGTGGGAGATAAAATTACATCCACTTTTTTGAAAGCTTCAGTGAAATCGTCGCGAATTAAACGACGGACTTTCTGTGCTTTCAGGTAATAAGCATCGTAATAACCAGCGGATAAAACGTATGTACCGATCATGATACGGCGTTTTACTTCACTACCAAAACCTTCGCTGCGGCTACGCTTGTACAGATCTTCCAGATCAACTGGATCCTTGCAACGATAACCATAACGAACGCCATCATAACGAGCTAGATTGGAGGAACATTCAGCTGGAGCGATGACATAGTAAACTGGGACAGAGAGAGCCGTGTTAGGTAAGCTGATTTCTTGAATCACTGCACCTAGTTTTTCATATTCTTTTACCGCTGTTTCAATCACTTTAGCTACATCATTATTTAATCCTTCGCTGAAGTATTCTTTCGGTAAACCAATGCGTATACCTTTAATAGAATCATTTAAGGTTGCTGTGTAATCGGGTACAGGTTGATCGACGCTGGTTGAATCTTTCGGATCAAAGCCAGCCATTGCGTTTAACAACATCGCCACATCTTCTGCGGTTTTTGCCAATGGGCCACCTTGGTCTAAGCTGGAAGCAAAAGCGATCATACCGTAGCGGGAGACGCGGCCATAGGTGGGTTTTAAGCCGCTAATATTGCATAAACCAGCAGGCTGCCGGATTGAGCCGCCGGTATCTGTACCGGTCGCACCGGGTACTAAGGCTGCTGCTACAGCAGCGGCAGAACCGCCTGAGGAACCACCGGGGACATAGTCTACATTCCATGGATTTTTAACCGTACCGTAATAACTTGTTTCATTGGACGAACCCATTGCAAATTCATCCATATTGGTTTTGCCTACCATTACTGTGCCAGCTTTTTTCATCGCTGTCACAACAGTTGCGTCATACGGTGCAATAAAGTTGTCCAACATTCTGGAACCGCAGGTGGTTTTAATTCCATCCGTACAGAAAATATCCTTATGCGCGATAGGAATCCCTGCCAGTGGTCCGCCTTGGCCTTGTGCTAATTTTTGATCAGCTGCTTTTGCGGCTTGCAAGGCGGCATCTTCCGTAATAGTAATAAAGCTATTTAATTTTTCGTCGAAACGTTTAATCCGCTCAAGAAAATGCTGAGTCAATTCGACGCTGGAAATTTTTTTAGCATGTAAGTCTTGAGATAATTCAGCAATAGTCTTATGGTGCATGTCGTTATGCCTCTTCAATCACTTTCGGTACCAGATACAATCCTGCTTCTACCTGCGGCGCGATAGATTGATATTTATCGCGTAAATTTGGCTCAGTGACTTCATCAGTGCGAAGACGCTGGGAAATATCTAATGGGTGAGCAAGCGGTTCGACTTGAGAGGTATCAATTTGATTCATTTGTGCAATAAAGTCCAGAATGCGTGATAACTGCGGGGTATAAAGGGCCATATCATTTTCGGATAAATTTAAACGAGCCAGATGGCCGATTTTTTTTACCTGTTCCGGGGTAAGCGACATGTTAGGAACTCCTGTCTGGTGCTGGAAAATAGGCGGCGATTATAATGCATGTCCGTAAAGAAGAGAAGATAAGCGCTTATGTCTGTAGCATTTACGTGATTTCTGCGTAAGCGGGAATCTCTTTCTGAGTATATTTTCATTGCTGTTTCGGATTTAAATTGATTAGAATGAATGCCAAGTTCACTCTGAAAACCTTTTCAAGAAGGAAATTGCACTGCCATGGCTACTATGCTAAAGAAATTACGTGGTTATTTTTCGAACGATTTATCCATCGACCTAGGAACCGCCAATACGCTGATTTATGTGCGCAGTAAAGGAATCGTTTTAAATGAACCTTCTGTAGTCGCTATTCGTCAAGCTTCCGAAGCCTCTAGCCAAAAGCTGGTAGTTGCTGTTGGCAGTGAGGCGAAATTAATGTTAGGCCGCACACCTGGCAACATCACAGCTATCCGGCCGATGAAAGACGGTGTGATCGCTGACTTTAATGTAACAGAGAAGATGTTGCAGCATTTTATTCATAAAGTGCATGAAAATCGCTTCTTACGTCCCAGCCCGCGTGTACTGGTATCAGTTCCTTGCGGTTCAACGCAAGTGGAACGCCGGGCTATCCGTGAATCTGCTATCAGCGCAGGGGCGCGCGAAGTCTTCTTGCTGGAAGAGCCTATGGCGGCGGCAATGGGAGCAGGTATGCCGGTGGAAGAGGCACGCGGTTCAATGGTGGTCGATATTGGTGGCGGTACGACAGAAGTCGCCATTATTTCATTAAATGGGATTGTGTATTCTGCCTCCGTGCGGATTGGTGGTGACCGCTTTGATGAATCCATTGTCAGTTACGTCCGTCGTAACTACGGTATCTTGATTGGTGAAACGACGGCTGAACGGATTAAGCATGAAATTGGCTTGGCTTATCCGGCTAATCAAATGTTGCAGATGGAGGTTCGCGGTCGTAATTTGGCTGAAGGGATACCACGTAGCTTTACGATTTCCAGTAATGAAATATTGGAAGCTCTGCAAGAACCCTTATCCGGAATTTTAGGCGCTGTTCGTGCGGCATTGGAACAAGCTCCACCGGAATTAGCAGCGGATATCGCTGAACGCGGTATGGTCTTAACCGGTGGTGGTGCGTTGTTGCGTAACATCGACCGTTTATTCATGGAAGAAACCGGATTGCCTGTCATTGTGGCAGAAGAGCCCCTGACTTGCGTGGCGCGTGGCGGTGGCAAAGCATTAGAAATGATAGAAACATCCGGCGTGGATTTTCTGTTGAAGGAGTAAACTTATTCGCTCCATATTTACCCGCGAGTCCCAACCTGGGTTACGAGCTTTTTTCCTAATCCTTCTTTCTATCACCTTAATGGTGATGGAAAGAAGGGTAGATAACTTTATCTCCATTCGGGCAGCCCTGTCCTTGCCTCTCGCACCCTTGCAATATTTAGTCAGTTGGCCTACGAGTTTTGTGGATGAATTAAAAAATGCGATCAGTACCCACGATAAATTAGTCAAAGAAAATTTAGAACTCAAAACCGAACAACTCTTACTGCGTTCCCAATTACAGCGATTAATCGCTATTGAATCAGAAAATAATTATCTAAAAGCCCTGATGCAATCTTCTCACCAGGTAAAAGGTAAAACACTAATCGCAGAATTATTGGCAGTGGACGCTGAGCCGTTTGTTAATCAAGTGGTATTAGATAAAGGTACCCATGATAACGTTTATATCGGACAGCCTGTCTTAGATGCAAATGGCGTGATGGGACAAGTGATACAAGTGGGCCCGCTGACTAGTCGGGTATTGCTTATCAATGATCCGCATAGCAGTATCGCAGTGCAAAATGGCAGAAATGGTATTCGCGCCATTGCAGTGGGCGATAGCTATTCGGGAAAATTGCGCTTGTTATATGTACCTAAAACGGTGGATATCCGCCCAGGTGATATTTTTATCACTTCCGGATTAGGCGATCATTATCCAGAAGGTTATCCTGTCGGTAAAGTGCTGACCGTGACCAAAGACCCCGCACAGCAATTTGCGACGATTTATCTACAACCGAGTGCACACCTCGATAGCAGTCGTCAGGTGTTATTAATTTGGTATCAACGAAATGCATAACTGGTTTGCGATTATTGTGACGCTTTTTATTGCCCTTGTTTTGGCATTATTACCTATGCCAGAGTGGACGATTTGGCTGCGTCCCGCATGGGTGCTGATGGTCTTAATTTACTGGTCTATTACCGTACCTGGTCGTGTGGGAGTAGGGACAGCGTGGGTCATGGGTATTATCATGGATGTCTTAAATGATACTTTATTAGGCGAACACGCACTGGCTTATACGATGGTTATCTATTTTGTTTCCCGCATGCATATTCGATTACGGATGTATCCTTTGTTGCAACAAGGACTAAGTATCTGGGCTTTTGTATTTTTGTATCAATTTATCATATATTGTATCCAAGGCTTCATCGGCTCCTTACCAGAAAGCCATTTATATTGGCTTTCCTCTGTAACGAGCATGTTGCTGTGGCCTTGGCTTTTTGTGCTGCTGCGTGATTTTCGTAGATGGCTTAAAGTCGCGTAATTCTTTAAACAGGAATGCGTGCAATGCAGAAATTAGTATCATCGATCCTAAAAAAAATCAGCTACTTGTTAGCTATTCTTATTATCTTCTTCGCATTGCTCGTGAGTGTAACGCGTTTACTCACTCCTATTTTAGATGAACATCGTGCTGATTTTGAAGAATGGGCCAGTCAGTTGTTATCGACACCTATCACGATTGAAAAGGTGCGAGTCTCCTGGTCCAAATACGAGCCAGAAATTACACTCTATAATGTCACTGCATTGAATGAAGCAAAAGCACCTCTTCTTCAAGTCCATCAAATCAGTATTTTCTTTTCTATTGTCGAGAGTCTCTGGCAATGGAAACCTGTTCCAAGCGGTCTGATGATCTCAGGAACAGATATTAACTTACAGCAAAATGAAAAAGGTGAAATCACCATACAAGGATTTCCGGCGTTAGCTGGATTTAATGGCAAACCTTATCAACAGCAGACCAAATTTGATGATGTAATGGCATGGATTTCAGCTCAACCGCGCTTAATTTTGCGAGATATTGATGTGGGTTACACGCAAGCGAATCATCACAAATGGTTTGTAACGCTTTATGACCTGAATATTGAAAATACAACTACTACCCACAGCATTCGAGGTAAAGCTGTTTTACATCAAGATATTCCCACTGAAACAGATATCGCGATTAATTGGATAGGCAAAACGTTTGATCCTTCGCAGTTGCATGCCGATATTTATTTATATATTTCTGGATTCTCGATTTCACAATGGGCAGCGAATTACCCGCATGTTTGGAATGGTTGGGAGCTGAAGCGGGGGATGGTGAGTGCAAAAATATGGGCAAGATGGGACAAGGGAACGTTTCAACAAATCCAATCTACTTTTCAAGCTTACGATATTAACTTGTATTCTGCTACTGATCGATCGAATCATGCCATCGGCCGCTTAAGTGGGAATGTTGGCTGGAAGCGCGAAGGTCAACATCAAGTCATTGCGGGTGATGATATTTTAATTGATTTGCCTGCACATCTTTGGCCAGCCACTAGTTTTTACCTGTCCCTGATACCAGATGCCAATGGGATTTTATCACCTCAGGTCCTTAATATTGGTTATCTTGATCTGAGCGATGTCGCCACCTTTTTGCCGCCAAATAACATGTTGTCAAAGCTACAATTAAAAGGTCGCCTTGAAAATACCCAAATGATGTTTGCAGCTCCCTGGACAGATTGGGAGCATATGACATTTAACACTCATTTCGATGGGCTAACGATATCACCCTGGCAACAGCTGCCGGGTGTAAAAAATCTTTCTGGTACGCTGAAATGGAATGGTGCCCAAGGTCATTTATCGTTGCATGCTAATCGTGCTTCCTTTGAGTACAGTAAAATATTTGCTAATCCTATTTTCATGGATCAACTTACTGGCGAGATTCAATGCCAATTAGCACAAAATAATACTTGGCAATTACAAGTTTCTTCTTTGCAAATGTTCAACAACGACATCGCTGCTAATGCCAATGGCAGCATAACGATGGTACCAAATGCCTTGCCGACGGTGGACTTAACCGCTAATTTTACCGTCCAAAATGCAAGCCATGCTTCTCGCTATTTACCTCTCAGAATTTTCGATCCCGATTTAGTAAAATGGTTACGGTCTGCTTTCTTATCAGGGGAAGTTGAGTCGGGTAATGCGATATTACGTGGGCAGTTAGGTGATTTTCCTTTTGATAAAAATAACGGTACGTTTCTTATTTCAGGCAAAGTGAAAAAAATAGATTTACTCTATGCACCTGACTGGCCGATGATCAAACAAGTGAGCGGTGTATTAACTTTCTCCGGCCGTAAGATGGTGGTAGATGTTGATCAAGCTTCCATAACCGATATTCCTGTCGCCCATATTCATGGCGAAATTCCTTATCTAGGTGATGAAATGCCGCAGGTGCTGAATATTCAAAGTGATGAAATTCAAACGGATTTTACGCAAGGATTAAACTTTATTCATCAAAGCCCCCTTGAAAAAACTATCGGTAAAATGTTTAACGGGATGATGGTGCAGGGACCAATGAGTTTAAAGTTAGGATTAACGATTCCCTTGAACAATCCTGAAAAAACCAAAGTACAAGGTGATATCGCCATTAAAGATGATACGCTGAATTTAGTAGCTTGGCATTTGCAAGCACACCATTTGAATGGACAATTGCATTTTACAGAAGCGACGAGTGAAGCGAAGAATATTCACGGACAATTGTTTAATAAACCGTTTACTTTAGATATCAGTACGATACAAAAAACTAAAGATACGTCTATTATTCAGGCAAGTTTAGCAAATAATTTGAGTATCAGTGATTTAGAAACATGGTTAAAAATTCCATTTTCTAAAGTGGCACAAGGGAGTGCCGCAGTGAAAGCAGATATTGATTTTTCATTAACCGCCCCCATTGAAATTCACTTACGCTCTAATCTCGTTGGGATTGCCTTAAATTTGCCTGATCCCTATGGTAAAAAAGCACAGAGTGCGAAGGATTTCACAGCGGATATTGTTGCTCAAGATACCCAACCCTTAAAAATAAGGTTGAGTTATGGCGGTATGTTAGGTGCAGCTTTGATAGCAGAACGTAAACATGGGGAATTTAATTTATATGCAGCTAATCTACAGTTAGGCCAAGGCATACCTGCTTGGCCAACAGGTTCGGGGCTTTATATCACTGGGCAATTTACTAAATTAGATTGGGATACTATTAAAGCGCAAATGGGTCAATCAAGTGGTGTTAATCTGGGTGATCTGACATTGCGTGGCGTTGATATCCGTGCGCAATCATTAGATTTATTTGGCCAACATTTGACGGATATCCATGTCCAGGCGACACCCGTGCAGCATAATTGGAATATTAGTATCCATAGTCCAGAAGTAATAGGCCAAATCCAAGCGCCTATGAGCCTAACGCCGCAAGGAACAATTTCAGCGCAATTCCAAAAGTTAGTGATGAATCCAGCGGCCACTGCCGTGCCGCAGAAAAAATTAACTTTAAATGCAAAATCGCTACCAGCTATTTCATTTACGGCTAATAATGTGAGTTATAATCACATGCCGCTCGGTCAAGTGATATTTAAAACAACGCCTAGCAGTAACGGCGCAAGCATTCAAACCTTAAGCATTGTGTCAACGTATCTCAACTTACAAGCGACAGGGGAATGGTTGCAATCAAATGCGACGCGTTTACAAGGAAGTGCCACTTCTTCCAACGTGAGTGCGTTTTTAAGTAGCCTTGGATTAGATGTGCGGAATTTTATTTCTAGCAATGGACGAGTCAATTTTAATCTCTCTTGGCCCGATGCACCGTTTGCACCTTCCTTAACGGGGTTAGCGGGTACGGCGTCATTGGATTTAGGTAAAGGGCGTATTGTTGATATAGGTGAAACGAACGGGGCGAAGATGGATATTGGTCGTATGTTAAGTATTTTTAGCTTACAGACTATTCCACGTCGACTGACGTTTGATTTTAGTGATGTGTTTCAGAAAGGATATAGCTTTGATTTTGTCAAAGGTGATTTTTCTTTCCGTAATGGTGATGCATATACGAAGAATCTTGTATTTGATGGACCTGTGGCGAAGGTAGGAATTGATGGACGGATTGGTTTAAAGAATCATGATTATGGATTTACCCTAAGTGTGACACCGTATGTCACCTCTAGCTTGCCCATTGCAGCAACGCTTTTGACAGGCCAACCTTTGATTGGATTGGCGGCGGTAGCGGTAAATACTGTGATTAGTTCAAGTGTGTCAAAGGTGACGACATATTATTATGCGGTGAGTGGGCCGTGGGATAATCCTTCTTGGAAGTCGACGGGGAGTGAGGCGACGAAAAGAGAGTAATCTCTTTTTGCATCATAAATTTAATTCGTATCGAACACTCCGCCCACTACCAATTTGTTTTAATGCTTTAATAGAAAATAGGTATTGCAGATCTCGAGTAGCTGTGGCTTTGGAAGTGCCTGTTATTTTCATATATTTCCTCGCGCTCATTCCCCCCTCAAAACCTTCTACACCTGCTCGCATCATACGTTTAATCACTTTCAATTGGCGTTCATTTAGCATTTCTTCGAATTTATCAAAAAAACGAGCTTTTCTAAGAATAAAATTAATTTGCTTCTCCACCTCAATCTGGGCGTTTAATATCAGATTGATGAAGTACTTTATCCAATCTGTTATTTCATTTGTTTTCGAAGCTGCTTTTAAAGCTGAGTAATAGGTTTTTTTATCTGCTTCAATAGCGAGAGATAAACTAAGTAGAACAGGATATCCAAAACCTTGTGACAAGGCTTTTTCAGCAAGCGCCCGCCCAATTCTGCCATTGCCATCTTCAAAAGGATGAATACTTTCAAAATATAAATGCGCAATAGCAGCACGCACGGGTGCAAAGGGAATGGCTTTAGGTTGATTAGGGGCGGTTTCATTAAACCAGCGAATAAATTTTTTCATCTCTCTTGGAACATCATGAGAAGGGGGTGCTTCAAAATGCACAATCCATTTATCATGATGTCCTGAAACAATTTGCATCGGTTCTTCGTCTGTTCGCCAAGTAGCGATACTAAGATTTGGATTAGAAGAACCTGACATTAACATCAAGTGCCAATTAAATAGATATGTTTCTGTAAGAGATTGTTTAAACGTATTCCGGACATCAATCATTAATTCGGCGATTCCCTGCGCTCGCTTATCGTGTACAGAGACAAGCTTTTGATTTAGCCCTAACTTATTTTTGATAGATGAGCGAACATCTAGCCGACTAATATGTTCCCCTTCGATTTCAGAAGTTTTAACAGCTTCTTCAACCATAAAATTAATGATGGCTTCAGTTTGTAAATTCTCTGTTAAATGCGCTATTTTGCCGCTGATTAACCCCATTTTTTCTGAAATAGCAAGCAGGCTCTCATGGAGAGAAGAGAGATCATAACGAAAATGGGGCCAATCTGGTTGCTGCCAATTATAGGTTTTCATGAGCCAATTATAGGGTATAATCGGCTCATAATCAAGGGGTAAATTGAGCCGATTATTTTCTCTATTCGGCTCATCTATTTTTCGGTTAGATCATACTCGTAAACCATTCCTGATTCACCGCCACACTACGTGCAACGGCCGAGGTAATCACATGCTTTGCTACTAACATTTGCAAATATTGATCCATCGTACACATACCCAAATCACCATTCGTTTGAATCGTCATCACCATGTGCGCGATTTTATCTTCACGAATTAAATGCCTGATTGCAGGTGTAGATAACATAATTTCAAAGGCCGCCACACGTCCACCTGAAATCCGTTTGACGAGCGTTTGGCAGAGTACAGCTTGCAAAGATTCTGCTAATAAGTTTCGTACACGGTTTTTCTCAGCTGTGGGAAAAATATCGACAATACGACTGATAGCAAGGGGGGCAGAGCTAGCATGTAAAGTTGTTAAGATTAAATGGCCTGTTTCTGCCGCCGTTAACGCTAATCGTATCGTTTCTAAATCACGCATTTCACCTAACAAAATCACATCCGGGTCTTGTCTTAATCCTGCTCGTAAGGCACTAGCGAAATTGGGCGTATCTCGATGAACTTGGCGTTGGTTGATGATGCTTTTTTTACCTTTATGAATAAATTCAATCGGGTCTTCAATGGTAATAATATGGGAGGAGCGCATGGAATTAATATAATCCACCATCGCAGCAAGCGTGGTGCTTTTTCCGCAGCCAGTTGGGCCTGTCACTAAAATTAATCCATGATGTAAAGAGAGTAATGATTTAATGACAGCAGGTAATTCTAATTGTTCAAACGTCGGGATCTCTTCTGGAATAATGCGAAATGCAGCTGCCACCCCGCGCAATTGATGCAAGGCGCTGACTCTGAAATGGCCGATATGAGGAAAGGAAGCGGCCATATCTAATTCTAAATGGGTTTCGAATGTTTGCTGTTGTTCCGGTGTCATTGCGCTGTAGATAAGATATTTTGTTTCTTCAGCGCTGAGAGCGGGCATGTCTTTAATAGGAGAAAGTTCTCCATCAATACGAATCATCGGGGGCTGGTCAGGAATAATGTGTAAGTCAGATGCGCGAGCTTTTACGCTATGGAGTAATAGATCAGTTATTTCCATGCCTGCTGCCTCCTGGTGCAGATCTCACACGCCTTTCTTAACTATAGCATTTTAAACCCAAAAATAGCTTAAGCCTGGTTTCGGGCGGGAGGGTTATTTTTTGTCTTGGCTCGCTCAAGTGCTTCTTTTATATATTTTTTTCTTTCTGCCAGTGAATGTAATTGATGGGATTGCTTCGCCTTTTTTTCTTTTGCTAACCGTTGTTCTCGCTGATTAAAGCGGTTGCGGGCCGTATTGCGTTTAGCTTCATCAATTGCATGCTCGGGCATCGTTGGTAACACTAGCATATCGATGCAATCCACGGGGCAAGCGGGTACGCACAATTCACAACCTGTGCATTCCGGGGCAATGACGGTATGCATTTGTTTCGCACTACCTAAAATTGCATCCACTGGGCAAGCTTGAATACATTTCGTGCAGCCAATGCATTCATTTTCCCGGATGATTGCCACCATAGGCGCTTTGGCTTTTTGCTCCATTTCCATAAGATAAGGGGTGGGATCTTGTTCCAGTAAATTCCCTAATGCTTGTAACGTTTTTACGCCCCCCGGCGGACAGAGGTTAATAGGGGCTTGTTCAAATACCATTGCTTCTGCATAAGGCATACATCCCCCGTACCCGCAAAGCCCACATTGAGTTTGCGGTAACAGTGCATCAATTTCTTCAGGCGTAACGGAGCGCATCACTTCACCTTAGAACCTGCTTCTGCACCCGGATCTGGGCTAATCACCCAAAGATCTTTACCGCCCGGGCCTGCTGCCAATACCATCCCTTCCGACACTCCAAAGCGCATCTTACGCGGTTCTAAATTAGCAACAATCACCACATGTCGGCCAATAAGTTCTTCCGGTTGATATGCTGATTTAATACCTGCAAATATTTGACGCTTTTCATCACTGCCGATATCAACGATTAAACGCAATAATTTATCAGCTCCTTCAACTGCCGCTGCTTCCAGAATTTTTGCCACACGTAAATCGACTTTGGCAAAATCATCAATACTGATAAATTCTTTTTTTGCTTCTGGAGCAGGGGGTGCGATTTTTTCTGCATTGTTATTATTGCTTGCAGCGGGTTGCATTTCTTCTTTAGTAGCCATTTTCATTGCCTCAATTTGTTTAGGATCAATACGACTCATTAATGGTTGAAACTCGCCAATGGTGTGATTCAGGAGGGGTTTATCTTTATCATTCCATTGCAAGGGCGGAACCTTTAGAAAGGTTTCCACTTGTTTTGCAGTATGTGGCAAAACAGGTTTCAGATAAATCATTAATACGCGAAATAAATTCATCCCCATGGAGCAAACAGCATGAACTTGTGGCCGCTGTTCGGGATCTTTGATCATCGCCCATGGTTTCTTTTCATCAATATATTGATTAGCGCGGTCAGCTAACGCCATGATTTGGCGAATCGCTTGACTGAAATTCATGCTCTCCCATTTTTCTGCAATGTCATCTCCGGCTTGCGCAAACGTTTGATAAAGATCGGGTTCCGGGCACTCTGCTGTTAATTGGCTATCAAAATGTTTATTGATAAAACTCGCGCAGCGACTCGCAATATTAATAAATTTACCGACTAAATCAGCATTAATACGATTAGTAAAATCATCAAAATGAATATCTAAATCTTCAATTCGATCACTTAATTTTGCAGCAAAGTAATAGCGTAAATATTCCGGCTGTAAGTGATTTAGATAAGTTCTTGCTTTAATAAACGTGCCGCGTGATTTCGACATCTTTTGACCATCAATTGTCAAAAAACCATTGACGATAATTTGAGTAGGTGTACGGAAATGTGCGCCATGTAAAATAGCTGGCCAAAATAAAGCGTGAAAATAAATAATGTCTTTGCCGATGAAATGAATTAACTCAACCGAGCTATCTTTTCCCCAGTATTCATTAAAATTGAGATCAGGTCTGCGTTCACATAGTTTTTTAAAGCTGGCAATATAGCCAACAGGCGCATCTAGCCAGACATAAAAATATTTATCTTGTTCGCCGGGAATAAGAAAACCAAAATAAGGTTTATCCCGAGAAATATCCCATTCTTTTAAACCTTCTTTAAACCATTCATCGAGTTTATTCGTGACTTGTTCTTGCAAATGTCCATGGCGAGTCCATTCTTTTAAAAAGCCTTCGTAGTTTTGCAATTTAAAGAAATAATGTTCTGATTGTTTCTCAATGGGTTTTGCACCAGAGAGGGTAGAATAAGGATTTTTTAAATCTGTTGGCGAATAAGTTCCGCCGCATACTTCACAATTATCGCCGTATTGATCTTTCGCACTGCAATGAGGGCATTCCCCTTTGATATAGCGATCAGGTAAAAACATGTTTTTAACGGGATCAAATAATTGGGTGATGGTGCGTTTGCAAATATTATCTTGATCCCGATGGCGTTTAAAAATCACTCCCACTAATTCCTGATTTTCAGGCGAATGAGTGGTATGATAATTATCAAATTCAATATAAAAATCAGCAAAATCTTTTTCTTGCTCATGGCGTATTTGTTCAATGAGGGTCTCGGGTGTCAGTCCCATTTTTTCGGCTTGAATCATGATGGGAGTGCCGTGGCTGTCACTGCCGCAAACGAATAAGCAATCATGCCCTCGCATTTTTTGCAGGCGTACCCAGATATCAGTTTGGATCATTCCGACCATATGGCCTAAATGCGGTGTACCATTGGCATAAGGCAAGGCTTGCGTGGCCAGGATTTTGCGCTTCGATGGCATATTGTTCCTTTTGGTTTTCTTAAAAAGTGCTAAAGTATAGCAAATTCATAACCCGATGGAGAGTAGGTGTGCAACAGAATGCAACCATAAAACACATTATTGCGATTGCTTCCGGAAAAGGGGGAGTGGGGAAGTCGACAGTGGCAGTGAATTTAGCCTTGGCGCTAGCAAAAGAAGGAGCTCGGACAGGGATATTGGATGCGGATATCTATGGCCCTAGTCAACCGGCTATGTTAGGGGCGAGTGGGGAACGACCGGTACTGAAGGAGAAGAAGTTTCAGCCGATTGAACGGCATGGTATTCAGTCAATGTCTATCGGTTATCTCATTGACCCCAATGCGGCTATGATGTGGCGCGGCCCTATGATTGGGAAGGCGATGGAGCAAATGCTGCATGACACGCAATGGGGCGATTTAGACTATTTGATTGTCGATTTACCACCTGGAACGGGTGATATCCAGCTTAGTTTATGCCAGAAAATTCCTGTTAGCGGTGCGGTGATTGTGACGACACCGCAGGATTTAGCCTTATTGGATGTCACCCGAGCTTGCGAAATGTTTGTAAAGTTGAAGGTACCTATTTTGGGCATCGTCGAAAATATGAGTCTTTACCATTGTCCTCATTGTGGCCATGAAGAGGCTATCTTTGGTGAAGGGGGGGCAGCAAAATTGGCGCGGCAGTATGGAGTGAACGTATTAGGGGCTATTCCTTTGGCAATTTCCATTCGAGAAATGACGGATAGCGGTCAACCGCCGGTTGTTCAAGAACCGGATAGCCATTATGCTAAAGCTTTTCGCGAGATAGCACGAACAATTGCATCGAAATTTAGAGGATAAGAGTGATGAGTATTAAGTCAGATAAATGGATACGTAAAATGGCGCAAGAATGGGGGATGATTACCCCGTTTGAGGCACATCAGGTGCGTCATAATGAAGGGGGTAAGATCGTTTCGCATGGTACGTCCAGTTATGGCTACGATATCCGTTGTTCGAAGGAATTTAAGATTTTTACCAATATTAATTCTGCTATCGTCGATCCCAAAAATTTTGCAGCAGAAAGCTTTGTCGATGTGGTGTCGGATGTATGTATCATTCCGCCGAATTCATTTGCATTA
>Ga0070738_10004768_pt1 | contig 15809 bp, 12 predicted proteins | sample Coa_R2_2_FD_66446 | JGI IMG/M metagenome (GOLD analysis project Ga0070738, IMG submission 66446) | Surface soil microbial communities from Centralia Pennsylvania, which are recovering from an underground coalmine fire - Coalmine... | ecosystem: Environmental > Terrestrial > Soil > Unclassified ...
ATCGGGGCGCCGAGCGCCCAAACCGAGAGCGCGACGGCGTAGCCCCACCACCGACGATGACTCACGGAAGGGAGTCTAGCCGCGGCGCGCTAGAATCGTCGCGTGGACCTGGGCTTCGAGACGATCGGGAACGCGACGCTCGTCGTCCACGACCACGGGCCGCTCCTCGCGACGGACCCCTGGATCGAGGGGAGCGCCTACTTCGGGAGCTGGGGCCTCTCCCACGAGATCCCGGCCGAGCAGCGAGAGGCGATCCTCGCCTCGCCTCATCTCTGGTTCTCGCACGGTCACCCGGACCACCTGAGCGCCGACTCGCTCGAGCGTCTGCGAGGGAAGACGGTCCTCCTCCCGGATCACGTGGGCGGACGGATCCGCCACGACCTCGAGGCCATGGGCGAGAAGGTCCGCGTCCTCCCCGATCGCAGGTGGGTCTCGCTCTCGGACCGGGTCCGCGTCCTCTCGTTCTCGGACGACTACCAGGACGGCGTGCTCCTCGTGGACCTCGGGGGGACGCTCGTCGTGGACCTGAACGACGCGAGCGACCGCGGCTGGCACGGCTTCGTTCGCGCTCAGGTCCGTCGCTTCGAGCGCTCGTACCTCCTTGCGCTCGCGGGGGGCGGCGACACGGACATGTTCCACTTCTTCGGCGAGGACGGCCGGCCGATCGTGCCCGAGCCGCAGGACCTGCCGGGGAAGAAGCTCGCCGCGCTCGCCCGCCGCTTCGGAGTGCGCTCCGTGGTCCCGTTCAGCTCGATGCACCGCTACCAGCGGCGGGACAGCCTCTGGGCCGCGGACCACACCGTCGGCGTCGCGGACTTCGCGCGCGGCTTCGACGGCGCCGCGGAGCTCCTCCCGGCGTTCGTGCGCATGGACGTCGCCCGGAACCTCGCCATCCCGATCGACCCGCCGCGAGCGGCGGCGCGCATCCTCGAGCCCGAGGAGTGCGGCGACCGCTGGTCCGATCCGCTCGAAGCCGAGGAGGTCGCGCGCCTCGAGCGCGCGTTCCGGTCGCTCGAGCGGCTCGCGGACGGCGTGCGTTACGTGCGCTTCAGGGTCGGCGGCCGCGAGCACACGATCGACCTCGGCCGACGCGCCCCCGATCGAGGCGTCACGTTCGAGGCCCCGCGGGCCTCGCTCATGAAGGCGATCGACGGCCGGTTCTTCGACGACCTCCTCATCGGCAACTTCATGAAGACGACGCTCCACGGGAAGTGGCCGGCGACGGGGCTCTATCCCGACTTCTCGCCGTGGATCGCCAAGGTCGCCGATCAGGGCGGGGCGCGGAGCCGCGCCGAGGTCGCGCGCTACCTCGACGCCTACCGACGGCGCGCGCCCCTCGAGTTCCTGAAGCACCGGTTCCTCGAGAGGACGCGCGCCGTCGTGACGTCGCGGCTCCGGCCTGGAAGCGCGCCCCACGCCGCGGCGAGGCGCGCCTACCGGCTCATCAAGGGTGGGTGACGCAGCGAGCGTGGAGGAGGGAAGTTCCACGCTTGCGCGTCTCGCCCGTGATGAGACCCCCCAGACGCGCCGGCTCTCCGCAGACGACACACGCGAAGTCGAGCCGGGCGGTACAGGCACGGCAGTAGATGTGGCCTCCGAAGACCGCCGAGTCGGCGGCGTTCCGCTCGCTCTCCGTGAGCGCCACGAGGCATCCCGCGCAAGCGTCGAGCGTCTCGACCCGCTCGTGGCAGGTCTTGCAGACGAGGTGCCCGCCGATCTCGGTCGGCTCGTCGCTCATGGGCTGACCGCAGCGCGCGCAGCCCGGGAGCGCGATCTCCTCGGAGGGGTCGCGCTCGGCGACGGGCGGCGGGGGCTCGAGGAGGTCGCGCGCCGAGAAGAGCTGCGCCACCTCGCGCGCCGTGGGGCGCGCCGCGGGGTCCTTCGCGAGGAGCTTCTCCTCGATGAGCGCCGCGAGCTTCGGCGGACAGGTCGGGAGGGCCCGCGCGATCGGGGGTGGGGGCGAGCTCAGGTGGTGGGCGACGAGCTCGACGAGGCTCGAGGAGCGGAAGGGCACGCTCCCGACGAGGGCCGCGTAGAGGAGGATCCCGAGCGAGTAGACGTCGGCCCGGGGCGTCGGTATGGCGCCCGCGGACACCTCGGGCGCCACGAAGCACGGGTGCCCGGTGAGGCGCCCGGGGAGGGTCAGGTCGCCGCGCGTCGCCTGCTCCTCGTAGGCGATGCCGAAGCCCACGAGCTTGACGGCGCCGCCCTCGACGACGACGTTCGCGGGCCGCACGTCCCGGTGGACGACCCCCGCCGCGTGAACCGCGTCGAGTCCGAGCGCGATCCGCCGCCCGAGCTTCGCGACCTCGTCGGGCGGCAGGCGGCCCGACCGTTCGAGGATGTGGGAGAGCGGCTCGCCCGGACCCACGTCGGTCGTCAGGAAGCGGAGATGGCCCCCCACGAGGCCGGTCTCGACGAGCGAGGCGACGTTGGGATGCGAGACCCGACCGAGGGCCTCGGCCTCGCGCGTGAAGCGGGCGCGCGCCGCCGGATCGCGCGCCACGTCGGGGCGCAGGATCTTGACCTGGACGCGGCGGTCGTCGTCGCCGATCTTCCCCTCGAACACGGAGACGAGGTCGCCCGTCTCGACGATCCGCACGATCTCGCACTTGCCGACGCGCCGGCCGATGAAGCGAGCGAGAGGGTCCTTCCTCGAGAGCTCGAGGAGCTCCCATTGACCGTCCTTCTCGGGGAGCGGCCCCATGCCGGAGGAGTCGCGGACGTTCGTCCCCATGTCGGCCGGCACTTCCGCGAGCCGCGCCTTCTGCGACGCGCGGTAGCGCTCGAGCTCCACCCTCGCGCGCCCGCACTGGGTCCCCGAGAGCCAGCCCGCGACGACGAGGAACCGGGGGAAGCCGCACTCCCGGTCCGTCCGCATCCACCGGAACACCGCTGCGCGGAGGGACCTCTCGTCGAGGAACCCGAGCGTCAGGACCACCCGCGCGAAGAGGACCACTTCATTCGGGACTCCCTGCATGGGACGCCGCCCCGACGCCTCGCGCTTTCGTTCGAGCATGATCATCGTCAACCCCTCGCACCCGTCCCGAGGAAACGGCATGCCGCGCCGTTCCAAGTGAAGGGGCCTTGCGGGAAGAAGACTTCCGACGAGCTCGAAGACCGTGGTTGTCGGTCCTCGACGACAGGGTGTCGGTCCCGGCCGACAGTCAGTGGACGTCGGACGTGAACGTGAGCCCGTGGCCGTCCGGGTCGGGGCACGTGAAGGAGCGGTGATCGGAGAAGCTGTCCTTCATCATCGGCCCCGCCTCGAAGCCACGCTCTCGCAGGGACCGCTGGAGAGCGTCCACGTCGGGCACGAGGAAGTCGAACGGAAGCCGGGAGGGCCTGGGCTTCCGCCGAGCGCGGAAGAGGAGGAGGTGCGTCCCCCCGCGCAGGTCGAGGATCGCCATGTTCGCCATGCGCGGGTGCGTCTCGCGCATGCCGATCGAGAGGTAGAACTCGGCGGAGCGGTCGAGGTCCGTCACCCGGAGGGAGAAGTGTCCGATCGCGATCGAGGGCTCGTCCACGCCGGATCCTCCTCGCCGGAGGGTAGTCGATTAGAAGTCGGACTGCCTCGTGGCTATAGTCCTTGACGAGAGGGAGAGGGCGGCATGCGTCGCGCGAACGTGGCAGTTCGCTCCCCCGAGGCGCACGTGCGGGCATGTCTCGTGAGGGACTGCCCCGGCGCCACGAGCGAGGGGAAGCCTTACTGTCTCGAGCACCTCGGTCTCCTGCCCTACGTCGGGCGCCTCGCGCGCCGCGAGCGCGAGGCGCGAGAGGCCGCGGGCCGCAACCGGAGACGGATCGATCCGCGCGGCATCGTCGCGCGGGACATCCTGGACGAGCTCGAGGTGCACGGCGACGTGACGCCTCGGCGCCTCGCCCAGGGCGTCGCGCTCAACCGGCGCACGCTCGGGCGCTTCCTCGTGGCCCTCGAGAAGGCCGGGCTCGTCTCGCTCCGCGCGGCGCGGGGAGGCCCGCTCGTCGGGCTCCGCGCGGCCCGGGTGACCTGAGCGCGGACAGCCCCGACGGGGACGAATCTTCCCCGGGCCCGCGGTCTTTCACGCGAGACCCTGATCCGGCGCACCCGGAACGTCCCGTGCTCACGTGCGCGCGGCTCGGGTGCTCCCTTTGAGACGGTTGCTCGAACGGCTCCTCCTCCTCGCGGGTCTCGTCGGACTGCTCGTGCTGGTCGGAACGGCCGGTTCGATCGAAACGGGCCGGATCATCGCTTTCGTCGGATGGTGGCTCGTCCCGATCATCCTCCTCGGGGCCGTTCCCCACCTCCTCGACACGATCGGGCTCTACTGCTGCCTCCCGAGGGGGCCGCGCCTGCGCTCGGTCTTCGCGGCGCGCCTCGCGGGCGAGGGCTTGAACGCCCTCGTGCCGACGGCGACGGTCGGGGGCGAGCTCCTCAAGGCCTCGCTCCTCTCGCGGCGGGTCAATGCCCGCGCCGCCCTCGCCGCGATCACGGCCGCCTACGCGCTCGACGCGCTCGCGGCGCTCTCGCTCTCGTCGATCGGGCTTCCGTTCGCCTTCGCGCGCCTCGGGCTCTCTCCTCTCGCGCGGCAGGCCCTCGCCGCGCTCCTCCTCGCCGGCATGGCCGGGACGACGGTCTTCTGGCGCCTCATCCGTTCCGGCTCGATCGTTCGTGGGGTCGACCCGGGGCGGCCCTACTCGCTCGCCTACGTCGCCATGTTCGCGAGCACCGCCTGGACGGTCGCGGAGATCGCCATCGTCCGCTTCGCGGCCTCGGGAGAGCTCGACCTCGAGGGCGCCCTCGCCATGGGCTCCTCCGCGACGCTCCTCGACGCCGTCTTCTTCTTCGTCCCCGGTCAGATCGGGACGCGGGAAGGTGGGCTCGCGGCGATCACCGCGCTCGCGGGGCTCGGCGCGCCGCTCGGGATCGCGATCGGACTCGTGCGCCGGGCGCGCGAGACCGTCTGGACGCTCATCGGCTACGGGTGCTTCGTCGTTCTCGAGAGGCGCCGCCAGCCGGACGAGCCGGCGTGGAGCGGTCAGGTCTTCTTGGGCTCGGAGAGCGCGCCCGCCTTGCGCATGATGCCGAGCGTCTCCTCGACGGTGAGGAGCGGCGTCGTCCGGTAGTTGCGAAGCTGGCCCGTGCCGCTCGCCGTGATGGCGATCGCGGCGGCCGACGCGTTGTCGGCCGCCTCGAAGATCGCGACCACGTCGTCCTCGCCGAAGCAGAAGTAGAAGCTGATCAGCTTCGCTCCGGCCTTCTCGATGAGCAGGCGGAAGGCCTTCTCACGGTCCTCGGGACTCTTGACCATGGCCGCCCACGACGTCGCCGAGTAGGCGGCCTGGACCATGTAGAAGGCCATGAGGAGATTACTTGTCGCCGGCCGGAGCGCCGCCGCCGGCGGAGTCCTGCTGCTCGGCGAGGAGGTGGAGCTCCTTCTTCACCGAGTAGAGCATGTCCTTCTCGTTCGCCTCGGCCTTGCCCTGGACCTGGAAGTCCTCGCCGTAGTGATCGAGCTGACCGGTGCGGTTGTTCTTGATCTCGTCGAAGCCGTGCTTCTCCATGCCGGGCTCGGGGCGAACCTTGGCGCCGAACATGTAGCAGCCGAACAGCTCGGCCCAGACGAAGCCGATGCAGAGGATGATCCCGAAGAAGTTGGTCACGAGCAGCGCCGTCGTGATCGGGTGAGACGGCGGCTTGGGGATGATCTCGGGCTGCTCGTTGTCCGGGACGTCGTCGCTGGCCATCTGGATCGCCCCTTACTGCAGCCGGGTTCCGGCCGAGTCGCCGGCCTGGATCGATTGGCCTTCCTTGGTGAAGAGGACGCGGCAGCCGCACGAGTCGGCGAGGACCTTCTCGACGACGACCTTGCCGACGAACTCGTTGCCACGGTAGATCGAGAAGTGGAAGCCCTTCTCGACCTTCTCGTCCGAGCCGACGGAGAGCAGGACGAGGTTCGGGTTCACGTCGTTCTTCACGGCCGCGACGCGCGCGTCGATCGCGGGCATGGGAGGACCGTCGAGTATCCATGTGACATTGACACCGGCGTCCTCGAGCATCGCGAGGAGCGCCTGTCTCTCTTTCTTGGCGCTCTGCCTCTGGCGGTAGGCGACCGCGCCGTTCGTCACGAGCACCGCCATGACGAGCGCGAGCACGGCGAGTCTCTCCATGGCGCGATGAAACACGGCCCACGTCATCGACGAGGTCTCGTCGCGTCACTCACGAGTCATTGGAGCGACAAGAGAAGGAACCACGAAGACGCCAGGGCGCCAAGAGCGTGCCTGGCAGGCTCTTGGCGCCTTCGCGACTTCGCGGTTCCGTCGTCTTCTCAGGCCGGCGGAGCGTCGCCCGAACCCTCGGCCGGCGCGCTCTCGCCGCCTCCCGGTGGCTTCCACGGGGCGTGGAGCGAAGGCGGAGTCGGCCTCGTCGATCCGCCCGGACCCATGCGCCGCGTGGCGTCGCCGCCGCGAGGCTCGCGGGGGCCACGGCCGCGGGGGCCGCCGCGGGTGAAGTTCGGCTTCACGCCCGACGACCCGAAGGCCCCGGGGGGCCCGCTCATGTCGGGACCGCCGCCCCCGAGGACGCTGTAGGGCTGGCTCGCGGAGATCTCGTTCTCGCGGGGCCCGCGCCGGTCGAAGCGGCCCGGAGGCCCGCGACGCTCGCCGCGCTCGTGCCTCTCCTGCCTCTCCGGGCGAGGCTGCTGCGGGGGCCGGGGCGGCGGCGTCGCCGCGCGACCCTCGATCCAGGAGATGTTGTCGAACGTCGTCTCGATCGGGAGGATCCCGACCTGGACCGTGAGCTGCCCGCGCTCCTTGTGGATCCGGGTGATCGTCCCCGTCCCGTTGAGCGAGATGACGAAGACCTGATCGCCCTTCTTGAGCGACTTGGCGAACTCGCGGCGCTTCTGCTCGAAGGGCGTGTGGGAGAGGAGCTCGTCCACGCGCGCCTGGAGCTTCTGCATGTGCTCGCCGTAGGGCGTGGGCGCGTTCTTCAACGCCTCGGACGTGTCCTTCACGGCCCGCTTCAAGGCCGAGAAGCGCTCGTCCATCTCGTTGTCGGCTTCCTTCTGGACGACCTTGCGGAGCGCCTCGGTCTTGTGCCGCTCCTCCTCGAGCCGCTTCTTCTCGGCCTCGACGCCTCGCCGCAGGGCGTCCGCTCTCTCGCGGTGCCCCTCGGCCTCGGTGCGGATCTTCGTGATCGACTCGATGAGCTCCTGGGGACGCTTGTCCTCGTCCTTCAAGAGCTCCTCGGAGCGCTCGACGACCTTCGGGTCCAGGCCGAGCCTCTTGGCGATCGCGATCGCGTTCGAGTTCCCGGGCTGCCCGAGGATCAAGCGATACGTCGGCCGCAGCGTCTCGTGGTCGAACGTCATGGCCCCGTTCTCGGCCCGCGGGTTCGTGAACGCGAACTGCTTGAGCGAGCCCAGGTGCGTCGTGATCACGGCCCGCGCCCCGGAGGCGAGGATCTTCTCGAGCGCGGCCCGGCCGAGCGCGGCTCCCTCGAGCGGATCGGTGCCGGCGCCGAGCTCGTCCACGAGGATGAGCGTCTCCTTCGACGCGCCGTCGAGGACCTCGCGCAGGCGAGCCAGGTGAGCCGAGAACGTCGAGAGGCTCTGCTGGATCGACTGCTCGTCGCCTATGTCCGCGAACCACGCCTTGAAGATCGGGACCCGCGAGCCCTTGCTCGCGGCGATCGGGAGCCCGCACTGGGCCATGACCGTCGCCAGTCCCACCGTCTTCAGGGCGACCGTCTTGCCGCCGGTATTGGGACCGGTGACGACGAGCATGTCGAAGACGTCCCCGAGACGCACGGTGAGCGGGACGACCTCGCTCGTGGGCTGGCCCGTCTCGCGCGCCCGCCGCGCCATGTCGAGGAGCAAGGGGTGCCGGGCGTTCAGGAGCTCGAGCCGCCCGTCGTCGGCGACCTCGGGGATCGAGAGGTCGAGCTCGCGGAGGAACCTCGCCTTGGCGTGCGTGAAGTCGATCCAGCCGAGCGTCTGCGTCGTCCGCTCGATCGGCTCGCGCCAGTCCATGGCGATCCGGGTCACGTCCCAGAGGATCCGCGTGATCTCGGCCGACTCCTCGAACGAGAGGTCCTGGAGCTCGTTGCCGAGCGGGACGACCTTCTCCGGCTCGACGAAGACGGTGCTCCCCGTCTTCGAGCGATCCTGGAGGATCCCGGGAAGCTCGCCCCTGTTCGCGGCCTTCACGGCGAGGACGAGCCTCCCGCCACGGAACACCGGGCGAGGATTCTGGAGGGCCTTCTGGACCGAGGGCTGCCGCGAGACGTCGGCGAGCATGCTCTCGATCCGCGTCTTGAGCTCGCGGATCCGCTGGCGGATCCCGACGAGCCGCTCGCTCGCGTCGTCGCGGACCTCGCCGCGGGCGTCGATCGCGCGCCGGATCGCCTCCTCGACCGGCGGGACCGGGTCGAGGTGACGGACGAGCGAGCGGAGGCGCGCATACTTCGCCTCGTCGAGCCCGTTCACCAGGTCGCGGACGGCGCGCGCCGCATCGAGCGTGGCGACGATCTTGCGGAGCTCGCGAGGCTCGAGCGGACGGCTCGCCGCGATCGCACGCTTCAGGAGCCCGCCCGCGTCGTGGAGGTCGGCGAGGGGCACGCGCTCGCGCTCGCGCGTGAGCTTGACCATCTCGTCCGTCTGCTCGAGGCAGAGGGCCGCCTGCTCCTTGCTGCGGAGGGGCTTCATGCGGCGGAGGACCTTGCGGCCGAGCGCGGTCGAGCAGTGGCGCGCGACCACGTCGCGGACCCGCTCGAACTCGATCACGTCGAGGAAGTGCTTGTCGAGCGCCTCGCGCTTCGCCGCCTCGGGATCGAGCGGCGCTTCCGGCTCGTCGTCGAGGTCCTCGTCCTCGCGGGGGCGGCGCTGGTGCCCGGACCCCTCGGGGCTCTCGTCGTGCCCCGTGCGGGGCTCGAGCTCCGGGTCGGCGGTCGGCTGCCTCTGGGCTTCGCCCGGAGGTCCCCCGTCGACGGCGAGAGCGGGAGCGGCGGCGGTCTCTTGCGGCGGGTTCTCGGTCGGCTGGTCGGTCAAGCAGGGTCTCCCGGTGAGGCGGCGGGAGTCGCCCGGATCTCGAGCACCTCCTCGGTCTCCGCCGTCACCTTCATGCGGTCGTCGATCCGCTCACCCACGACCCAGATCGGCAGGTCATCGAGCGTGACGACCGGCACCCGCGCGCGCAGGGCGCGCGGGATCTTGCGGTCGATGTAGAAACGCTTGAGCGTCGTCGCGCCGCTCGAGCCCAGTGGGACGAACCGGTCGCCCTCGCGACGCCCTCTCACGGCGAGGGTGCCCGTCGCGCGCGACCGGTCGAGGCTCGCCCGGAAGGGATCGCGTGAGCTCTCCCCCAACGGCACGACGCGAGCCTCGAGGACGACGCCCGACCAGACGACCCGGCCGGGCACGGGTAGGAGGACGGCATCCATCGATGACGCCGGAGAGGCGGGAGGCGTCCCGAACCTCAGCGCGTCGCCGTCGATCCAGGCGAAGACTCCGCCCGGGAGGGCGACCTGGCCTCGCCCGGAGCGGACGAGCGCCACGAGGGCGCGCACGTGGGCGCGCCCGATCTTGTCCGGAGCGAGGCGGCGGACGAGCCGCGCGAGCGCCACGCCGAGGACGGCGTCGGTCGCGCGGGCGAGCTTCTTCCGCGAGAGCGCCAGCTCCTCCCCCCCGCGAAGCGGGGGGGAGGCCGGGTGGGGGGGCTGCCCGAGACCGGCCTTCCGCAAGAGGCGCGAAGCCTCACGCTCGAGTCCGCGAGTGGCGACGCGCGCCGCCTCGGCGACGCGCGCGAGCGCGTCCTCGGCGGCCGGGTTGACGAGGTCGATCGCCCGCGGCAGGAGCTCCTTCCTGACGCGGACGCGCGCGAACCGCGCGTCGTCGTTCATGACGTCGTGGCGCGCCACGACCTCGCGCGACTCGAGGTAGTCCTCGACCTCGTGACGCCGCATCGAGAGGAGCGGCCGGACGAGGCGCACGTCCGTCCCGCGCGCGAGCCTCCGGCTGTCCGGCATGGAAGCGAGGCCGCGCAGGGACGAGCCGCGGAGGATCCGCAGGAGGACCGTCTCGGCCTGGTCGGTCCGCGTGTGGGCCGTCGCGACGACGCTCGCTCCGAGCCGCTCGGCCGTCTCGAGGAGGAACTCGTAGCGGGCCTCGCGCGCGGCGGCCTCGATCCCCTTTCCCTTCGGGTCGAGGGGCGGCGCCTTCCCCTCCTCGAAGCGGACGCCGAGCCGCGTCGCGGTCGCGAGCACGAAGTCGCGGTCGCTCCGCCCCTCGCCGCCGCGGAGCCCGTGGTCGAGGTGCGCGGCGACGAGCCCGATCCCGAGGTCGCGCGCGATGGCCGCGAGCCCGACGAGGAGCGCCGTCGAGTCGGGCCCTCCGGAGACCGCGACGACCACGGTCCTGTCCCCCGTGACGAGGAGACGCCGGAGCCGGGCGCGCAGGGCGCGCTCGAAGCGGTGGAGCTTGCGGGGGGGCGGGGACAAGGCGGTCGTCACTGGAGGCCGAGATTCTACGGGCCCTTGCGCGCCCGTGGAAGCGCGCCGGGCGAACCGCGCCCCCGGGAGAGGCGTAGAGTAGGTGAACCATATGGATCTGGAGGAGCTCGAAGCCGAACCCCGGGACCTGGACGAGGTCGCCCACGAGCTCCTCGCGAAGGCCGTGCGGAAGAGCCCCTGGCTCGCGCTCTCCGCCCTCTTCCACGCCGGGCTCCTCGCGCTCCTTCCTCTCATCATCTTCGTGGACAAGCTCGGAGTCTCCGAGACGACGCCGATCTCGATCGCCGTGGACGCCAAGCGGATCGACCCCGACCGGAACTACAAGCCCGTCATGTCGGGGCCGCCCTCCTTCGAGGGCGACGGCGGCGACGAGGAGACGCTCCTGTTCCCGGGCGCCCGCCCCGCCGAGAGGAACGAGTCCGCCGACGAGTGCGACGACCACGGGATCAAGGGCGAGACCCGCGCGTCGCTCGTCCACCTCGAGGACCTCGCCGAGACACGCGGGCCGCGCGGTCGCCTCCTCTCGGGGCTGGCCGGGACCAACGACTCCATGGGAGTCGGCGGGGGCTCGGGCACGGGGCTCCGCTTCGGCGGGCCTCGGGGCGGGCGGAGCAACCTCGCCGCCCGGGGCGGCGGCTCCGCGGCCACGGAGGCCGCCGTCGCCGCCGGCCTCGGCTGGCTCGCGCGCCACCAGGCCGCCGACGGGCGCTGGCGGACGACTCGCGGCTGCGACAACTGCGGCGGAGGCGGGGACCTCGACTGCGACGTGGCGGCGACGGCGCTCGCGGTCCTCGCGTTCATCGCCGCGGGCTACGACGGGTCCGGGCCCGGGCTCGCGCGCGACCCGAGCACCGGCCGGACGCTCCGCTACGGCGACGCGGTGCGTGCCGGCCTCAAGTGGCTCGCGTCGAAGCAGGGTCAGACGGGGCAGTGGAAGGCTCACTGGGGCGAGGGCGGCTGGCAGGGGGCGGTCCCCATGTACGAGCAAGCCTTCGCCACGCTCGCCTTCTGCGAGGCCCACCGCGCGACCAAGGCCGTCTCCTACCGCGTCGTCGCCGAGCGCGGCCTCCGGTGGCTCGAGAAGGCCCGCGCCGATGGCGGCGGCTGGCGCTACGTCCCCGAGGACTCCGAGGGGGACGTCTCCGTCACCGGCGCCTGCGTCCAGGCGCTCCGGGCGGCGCGGCTCGCCGGAATGGCCGTGTCGAGCGAGGCGCTCTCGGGCGCCCTCTCCCTCGTGGACCACCTCCGCATGGAGGGCGGCCAGACGGGTTACATGGCCTCGCGCATGGAGTGGGGCCCGGCGTCGAGCGCGATCGCGGTGTTCGTCAGGAAGGTCGCCGGCGCGCCCCGCGTCGCCGAGGCCGCGGAGCGCGTGACGAACGACGTCATGAAGCGCGAGGGCTACTGCATCACCATCCCCCACCGGACCGGCGCCTCCGACTTCTACCTCTGGTATTACGCCATGCTCTCCCTCTTCGAGGACGAGGGTCCGACGGGCGTCCACTTCAAGAAGGTGAACGGCTTCGTCACCTCCGAGCTCTGCCGGCTCCAGCGCGACTCGAAGGCGGGTTGTGCCGCGGGGTCGTGGGACGCCGGTCCGGACACCTTCATGTCTCGGGCCGGGCGCCCGGGCGCGACGGCGCTCAACGTCCTCACGCTCGAGGTCTACTACCGCTACGCGACTCCCGAAGCGATCGCGAACGCCGCCTCGCCTCGCTGAGCGGCGTCGGGGGAGCTACCTCCGCCCCTTCTTGGGCGGCGCCGGCTCGTCGTCGTCGTCCCCATCGAAGGTGACGTTCCTCTTGCCGACGAGGCCCGCCTTCTTGGGAGGCGGCGCCTCGGGGGCGTCGAGGTCGACGCCCTGGGTCGAGTCCTGGCTCCCCGCGGTGTTGTGCTCGGCGCTCGTCTCGAGCTCGCGCGCCGGGGGCGCCGAGTCGATCTCGAGGTCGCGGTGCGGGTCCTCGCGGGACACGCCGTGCTCGGGGAGCTTGCCCGACTCGGCGGCATCCCGGAGCTGCGCGAAGGTCTCGAAGCCGTGGCTCCGCGCCATGTAGCGCTGGCCGACCTCGGCCGCGCGGACGAGAGCGGGGTCGTCCTGGACCTTCTCGGCCGCCTGCGCGAGGTGCTTGGCCCGGATCGCGCTCCACTTGTCGGGCGGCTGGAGGCCGTAGGCGATGAGGGCGAGGGGCTTCCTGTGCTTCTTGAGCTCGAGCTCGAGCCCCTTGGGGTTCCAGCCCGCGAGCGCCGTGAGGAGGTAGGCGACCTCGCCGATCTTGATGTAGGTGTCCGTCGTGTAGGAGGACTTCACGTAGCTCGCGTTGAGCCGGAAGAGGAGCGCGAAGACCTCCTTCACGAAGTCCTCGCCCAGCGCGCCGCGTAGAGACGCCCACTCCTCGCGCGCCGGCGCCACCTTCTCGTGCGCGGGGACGCGGGGGCCGCCGCGCCTCCCGCTCTCGGCGCGGAGCTTGTAGAGGAACTTGATGAGGAGGTGGTAGTCCTCGACGCGGATGAAGTGACCGACCGCGCGCGCGAGCGCGGGCGCGTACATGCCGAGGAGGAGGAGGTCGTCGCGCGAGATACGCTCGAAGCCGGCGAGGACCTGGTCCGCGTTCATGCGCCCCGCGCGGACGTTCAGGTGCCGGCAGAGCTCCTTGAAGACGCGGAAGGTCTTCTTCTCGTCCGAGTCGAAGACCTTGAACGTCCGGTAGAGGAGCGAGTCGATCCGGATCTTGTCGACGCTCGAGATGGACTGGGTGCCGTCCTTGTCGCGCCGGAAGTAGAGGTAGCTCCTCCTCTTTCCGCGCCGGTAGGGGAAGAAGACGTCGATCGCGCCGTCGCCCGCATCCCTCGACGCGAAGGTCGCCCTGAACGGGGCGAGGGCCTTCGCCTCGAGCTCCGAGATCCACTTGTCCCCGCCCCGCTCGAGCCCGACCAGCAGGGCGAGGGCGGCGACGGCCTCGTACTGGAAGAGCCTTCCTTCATCATCCGACGAGAGGACGAAGAGGTCCTTTATGTGCTTCAGCTGGTCCGGGTCGCGCGCGAAGGAGATGAGCCTCAGGACCTGGCCGCGGAACATGCGCGCCCGGAGCTTCTCGGGGTCTATGGCGCCGAGCTTGGGCATGCCGGGGCGATCGTCGTCGTCGCCCTCGTCGTCCTCGGAGTGCGCCTCGGGCTTCTCCTCGCGCTGCTCCTCGCGGAGCTTGTCCACGTCGCAGCGGCTCGCCGTGTACTCGACGAGCCGGGCGAGCTTGTCCGGTTTCCGCGCCCACGCGGTCGCGAGCAAGCAGCCCGCGAGGAGGGCGTCCTTCTCGCGCTCCGCGAGCACGGCGAGGAGGGACTTGTGCCAGCCCGGGACCTTCTCGAGCCGCGCGACCCCGGCCTTGAGCACGGCGTGGTGGGAGTGGCGCGCGTTCTCGCCCTCGCCGACTCTCTGGATCTGGAAGGCGACGGGCGCGAAGCCGCAGATCCGGCGGTAGCGGCAGCCGCCGCAGGCTTCCCGGAGCTCGCCCACGATCGCCCGGACGGCCCTGTCGCTCTCGCCCCGGCCCTGGGGGCCTCCCATCCTCGGGAGGAGGTCGGCCTCGGCGAAGCCGCTCCGCGACACGCTGGGAGGGGGCTCGCCCTGCGGCTCGGAGTCGGAAGCCGGCTCGAACCCCGCGTCGTCTTCGTCGTCGTCGCCACGGGCCTCCCGGGAGGGCGGCCGTCTCGAGCGTCCCGTCATTCTCCCGGCCCGGGCCGGCGCGCGGATTATAGCGGCGCGAAAGGGCTTGCGCAGGTCACCTACCCGCGCCACATTGGCTCGAGGCGGGTCGGAGTACCCGGAGAGCTTGAAGAGCGAAGCCAGGGCGAGCCTCGACGACCTCGCGATACGGTGGGAGACGCCACGCGGGCGCGAGGTCAAGGCCGAGATCCTCCAGGACCTCAAGCACAACAAGGGCGAGCGCCTGCCCGAGATCCTGAAGGACTTCATCTACGTCTCCGAGGTCCCGGACGGTCGCGACCTGCGCTGCATCACGCTCGAAGAGCTCGACCTCTCCGACATGACGTTCAAGGGCTGCGACCTCTCCTGGGCGAGCTTCGCGCGCTCGACGATCGTCCGCGGCGACTTCCGCGAGGCGAACTTGAAGCGCGCCAACCTCGCCGAGTCGAACCTCTCGCTCGCCCGCTTCGCCGAGGCCGACTGCGCGCGCGCCGACTTCACCAAGGCGAACCTCGAGCACGCGAACTTCAAGGACTCCAAGCTCTCGGGCGCCGTGTTCGTGAACGCGAACTGCTCGCGGGCGTCCTTCGACACGTCGAACCTCACCAAGTGCAACTTCGTCGGCGCGAACCTCGAGCAGGCGAACTTCGCGAACGCGGACTGCAACAACGGCAACTTCAGCGGAGGAGGCTTCGACTCCGCGGCCGCCAAGCCCGCCAAGGCGTGGGGCATCGTCTACGACATGGCGACGGACGAGTTCGAGCGCAAGGTCGGCCTGAACTCGCTCGGCTCGCGGACGACGAAGAAGTTCAAGGGGCTCGACGTCCTCCTCAAGGCTTCGGCCGCGCTCGCCAAGGTGAGCAAGAAGACCGGGCAGATCCCGGCCGCCGACGAGCTCGCGCTCGGAGCTCCTCCGGGCATGCGTCGCCTCGAGACGTTCAAGCGGATCGACGACGGCGCGAGCGGCGGTGACATGGTCTTCGGCGCCTCGCTCCGGAAGGGCAAGGGCGACGAGGAGAAGAAGCCGCCGAGCGACGTCGCGAGCGCATCGGACTACATCGACGAGCCCTCCACGTTCGACCCCGACGATCCCCAGGGCAACGCCTACCCCGAGCCCGCGGCGGGCGAGCCCGTCGCCGAGGGCACGACCGAGGAGGCCGTGGGCTCGCTCTGGACCGACGGCCGCCCCGAGAGCGAGTCCTCCGCGGAGACCCCGCCGCTCATGGCGGAGGCGCCTCCGGCGCCGCCGGTCGCGACCCCGACGCCGCGCCCGCAGCCGCGGCCGCCGACGACGAACATGCCCGCCGTCGGCGCCCCGCGCCCGACGGGACAGCAGCCCGCCGTGACGCCGCCCGCGACCGGGCGGACGAGGCCGCCCACGACGCTCATCCCGATCTCGAACCCGCAGGCCGCCGGCGCTCCGCCGGCCGGTCGCGCGACGAAGCCGCTCGGCCCGCCGCCGGCGCCCTCGCCGAGCGGCAAGTTCCCGCTCCCCGCGGCGCAGCCGGGAGGTCCCGGGTCGGGCGCCTACCCGACGAACAAGCTGAAGCCGCCCGCCGCGCCGGGCGCCGGTCCCGCACCCACGACGCCGCCGGTGGGCGCGCCGCTCCCGAAGGCGCC
>Ga0070738_10004769_pt1 | contig 15808 bp, 13 predicted proteins | sample Coa_R2_2_FD_66446 | JGI IMG/M metagenome (GOLD analysis project Ga0070738, IMG submission 66446) | Surface soil microbial communities from Centralia Pennsylvania, which are recovering from an underground coalmine fire - Coalmine... | ecosystem: Environmental > Terrestrial > Soil > Unclassified ...
CAGTACGGCCACCAGTTCGGCCTGTGCGTCCGGATCAAGCTGCTCGGCCGCGTCGAGGACATCGGCGAAAACGATCGGCTGGTTCATGGCAATCTCCTTAGGAGCAGGACCATCTCCAGGCTACGCGATACCGTAGCTGTGGACAAGGCGCAGACAACGGCCCACGACCGCTCACCGCGGCATCACGAACGCCGCGCGGACCGGCGGCGGCATCACGGAGTCCTTCCCCTTGACGGCCTTCCAGATGATCTCGTTGAAGAGGATGTCGTCGTTGCGGTCCTCGATCTCGAGGTTGAGCCGCTGCGAGACCTCGGCCATCGGCGCATCGCGGCGGTTCCGCTCGTTCAGGTCCACCCGGGCGGGGCGGTGGGTGTACGGCGTGGTGTCGGGCCGATGGGCGAACGCGGCGAACATCGGTCGCGCGGCGGCGTCGAACTGGCTCATCGGCTCCAGGCCCAGGATCAATTCGATGGTGCGGAGCATCGACGAGGTGCTGTAGAGCGTCGAGTCGACCGAATGCCGCTTGATGTACGGGCTGATCGCCAGGGCGACCGTCCGATGGGCGTCGACGTGATCCGAGCCGTTCTGGGCATCATCCTCGACGACGAAGATCGCCATCTGCCGCCAGAACCGGCTGTGGCTCAGGCCCTCGACGACCCGCCCCAGCGCCAGGTCGTTGTCGCCGACGCACGCCGTGACCGTCCACTTGCCCGGCGAGGTTCCCGAGGTATGGTCGTTGGGCAGCTTGAGGATCACCAGGCGGGGCATCGCGCCCGCCTTCTCGAACCCGGCCAGTTCCTCGAGGAAGCGGTCGGCGCGCTGGGCGTCGGGATAGTCCATGTCGAAGCCGCGGAACATCGGGTCGAAATGGCCGTCCAGCGTCTTGACCGGCGTCGTGGCGGGCTGGCTCGGCGTCGGCGCGTTCTCGATGAATTCGCCATAGCTGCGATAGGTGAGCCCCTTCGCGGCGGCCTTGTCCCAGATGTAGCCTCCGGACGGCCGGGCGATCTCCAGGAGGTTCCCCTCCGAGGGATACGGGACGCGGCGGTCGCCGCGATAGCCCACCGGCCAGATCCGCTCGACGAAGTCGCTGGCATAGGCCCCCATCGACCACTCATGGCCGTCGGCGCTGACTTCACTCTCGACGTAGAAGTTATCCAGGAGCACGAACTCGCGGGCCAGGGCATGGTGGTTGGGCGTGATGGCTTCGGGGAACAGGCAGAGGTTCGGCTCGCCGTTGCCTTCAGGCAGGTCGCCGAAGACCTGGTCGTAGGTGCGGTTCTCCTTGATGATGTAGACGACGTACTGGATCGGCGACGGGTCGCCGACCTTCGCGGGAATCGGGTGCCCGGGCGCGGGCATGGGCCCGCGGACCGCCGCCGGGTCGCCGCGCCGCAACGGGGAGCACTCGTAGACGGTCCGCGAATAGCCCGCCATCTGCCGAGCCTCCGGCATGGGGATCCTCGACAGCGTCCCCTGGAAGAGCCCGCCGATGTATTCGATTGTCGGGCTAGTCCCCGGAGGGAAGCCCGGCCTGGGTCCGTCGCGGTTGGCGCGCGAGCCGGAGCCCTTGCCGTTGGTCACGTAGATCGTCTTACTGTCGCGCGCCACCCGCACGGACGTGGGATACCAACCCACCGGGATGAAGCCCAGCGGGGCACTGGCGCCGGGCTCCTTGACGTTGACGACTGCCAGGTTGTTGGTGTTGGCGTTGGCGACGAACAGCAGCGACTCGTCCGGCGAGAGCGCCAGCGAATTGGGCGTGCTCCCCGAGGGAGCCTTGGGATCGATGGCCGTGCCGATGGTCGCGATCGGCTTGCCGGCCTCCGTGTCGATGACGGTCACCGTGTTGCGGTTGGCGTTGGCCACGAAGAGGATCTTCCCACCGCGCGCCAGGATCATCTCGTTGGGATGCTCCTGCGCCGGCCAATTCCCGAGGACCTTGAAGGAGGACGTATCGACGACGGCGACCCCTGCCCGGTTCCACAGGCTGACATACAGCCGCCCACGCGACTCGTCCAGCGCCAGGCCGTAGGGATAGCTGTCGGCCCCGAGGGAGATCTCATCCCGGAACGCCCCCGACTCGGCGTCGAACCGCGCCAGCGAGTGGCCGAAGGCCGCGGAGACGTACAGGGTCTTCCCATCCTTCGTGACGGCCAGACCGGCCGGCGTGCGCTGATGCTTCCGCACGCCCTCGCCGTTGCGCGGGTTCCGTTGCCGGAGGAACACCTCCCGGTCGGGATAGGCGAACACCGCCCGATTCGACAGCAGCCCGCCCTCGTGGTCGAATCGATAGACCAGGTCGTCGAACCCGCCGCCGACGAAGAGTCGCTTGCCGTCGACCGACCAGGTCAACCCGGCGAAGCTTCCCGGCAGCGCGACCCGGCCGATCACCCGGCCGGTGGCCCCGTCGACCGTCACGACCTCGTGCTCGCCGTAGCCGGCGTGGAGGATCGCCAGGATCGCGGCGGTCGGATGCAACGCCACCTGGACCGGCAGGTCGCCCAGCTTGGTCTGACGACCGGCCGGCTTGAGCGACCAGCCGTTGGGCAGGAGCACCGAGCCGTCGCGGGTCATCCCCGGCCAGGCGATCGACCTCGTGCCCGGTTGAGCCGATCCCGATCGCGCCCGATCGGCCTCGATCGTCGCATGCTGGGCCGCCTCTTTTCGTTGCGGCTCATCCGCGGCCGGATGACCTGCCCATCCGAGCTTCGTGGCCAGGGCCAACAGCAATGCAGTCCCCAGGATTCGCCGCGCCATGAATCATCTCCCCGGTGCAGACCTCGGTCACGCCATGGCCTCGAACTCCGAGGCCGTGGTACCAGAGTACCGATGGCGCCGACTCCCGGCCACCCCGGGGACGATCTTCATGCGGTCTTGATGACATCCCGTGAACACGATCGAGCCGCGGACCGGCACCCAGCCTGCCGGTGCAGGCCGGCAGAGGGTAAGCGGATTGGATTCCATCGATCGCAAGCCGTCCAGGGCACGCGTGCCCAAGGAACGATTGCAATCAGTAGGATCCGCCGCCGTAGGATCCGCCGCCGTAGGATCCGCCACCATAGATCCCGCCGCCGATGGTCCCACCACCCGTCGATCCACCACCCGTCGATCCACCACCCGAGCTACCGCCGCCGATGGTGCCGCCGTTGCCAGTTCCGGGCAGGATCGTCCCGCCGCCGGTGGATTCGCCGGTCGAGCCATTGCCGAGGGTCCCGCTGCCGTTGGTTCCGCCGCGTGAGGGCCCGCCGCCTGGATGAGTCACGTGCAGGCTCGTGTGGTGAACCTTGGGGTGAGTCGGATGATGGACCTTGGGGTGAGTCGGATGATGGACCTTGGGATGGGAAACCCCCCTGGCATGCGGGACATGGGCGTCAATCCGTACAATCTGAGCGGCTGGCACGAGGCCGACGGCGCTCGGGGTGATCCGTTCCTCCAGGCCATCCCATCCGTTGGGGCGAAAGACGTCTCGTTTTCTCATTGGTGCCATTCCTCTGGTCGCACTGAACCGATCGGACCGGGCCCCCCCCTTCCGCACCGCATGGCGGGACGAAGAACACCCTCGCGTGCTCCCCAGAGTAAGAACCATCATCCGGCCCGGCGGTTACACAAAGAGGGAAGCCCGGAACGGGGACGGTAGGGCCGGCTGCGCCGGCCGGACACCCGTGCGATTGGGATCACCGCGCGGGATCGTCGGCTGACCAGCCGATCCCGGCCGGCTCCGCCGGACCGCCTGAGGACGGCGGTTGATTTGGGCTCATCGTTCGGAACGGGCTTGACCGATAAGCTAAGCGTGGAAACGCCCACGGTGCTCGGAACACGCGGCGCCCGTGGGCCGATCGGGGACGGCGCGACCAGGATCCATCCGCAGGGGATGCGTGATGGCCGATCGAGCGGCGGCCGTCGGGGATCTCCCAGGACCGACACGCCACGGAAAGGATTTCGGAATGGTCAGGCTCCGCAATGCCCTCTTGGCCGGGATGCTGGCCACCGCAGTGGGAGGGTGTTCTCATACTCACGACTACGCCCACTTCTCGATCTTCCACTGCTCCGAGTGCGACGACTTCCCCGTGCCGTCCTACGGCCCGCATACGATGGTCCCGGGGAGCTATACGGGTCCGCCACCTCAGAGCTCGACTCCGCCGTCGCGGATGGTGACTCCCCCGTCCTCGAACGCCCCGGTCACCAGCGAGGAGGCGATCGTTCCTCCACCGAGTGAGAGGCCGACGGCCCCGACCACGACCCCGCCCGCCGAGACCTCGATGCCCACCCCCACGCCGCCGACGCCTCCGTCCGCGGACCAGCCCTGAGCCGGGCCGGGTCTTGGGGGCTGGGAGAGCCGGCTTGGTCCGGCTCCGTTTCCTCACGGTAGGTCAGGCTTGAGCCTGACAGAATCGGAATGTCAGGCTCAAGCCTGACCTACTTTCGTGCCGGCCGAAAAAGGGGTCTTGCCATGACGAGGATCGCTCGTGCCGTGGTGATCGGGCTGCTCCTGACCGCGGTCCTGGGGACCTCCGGCTGCGGCTGGTCGCGCGGCCTGATCCACACCTGGGCCGAGACCTACGCCGACTTCCCGCCCGAGATCAATAGCCCGCATCCGGCTCCCCCTCAGGGCAACCCGAGCGACGGTTGAGTCGACGACCACGACGCCGCGCTCCTCTGCCCTTGGCTTCCAGAGCGCGGCTCTCAGCGGCGCGGCAGCAGTGCCAGGACCGGCTTCAAGGCCTGACGCAGCTCGGCGACCGAACGGAACCGCTCGGCCGGATCTTTCCGAAGGCAGCGCTGGACGATCGCGTCGACGGGCTTTGCCAGCCGGGAGTAGCGGGCGGGGATCGCGGGGACGACCGAGCCGGGCTGGTGCAATGCGTGCTGATGGCTGAGGGCTTCGAGCGACCGGCCCTGGAAGGGAAGCTGGCCGGTGATCATCTCGAAGAGGACGATGCCGAAGGAGTAGAGGTCAGCCCGGACATCGACCGATCGGGGATCGCGGAACTGCTCTGGGGCCATGTAGGCCCCTGTGCCCAGCCGCGCGCCGGTGCGCGTCAGGCGGGGATCGAACGTCTCGAACGGCGAGATGTACTCGCTGGTCTCCTTCTCGATCGTGGTCGGGGTTGGTCCGCAGCCTTGCGGCGCGGACTCCCGCCCCTGGACACTGGAACCCGGCGTGGTGGTCGGCGCGATCGCGGAACCCGCCGGCTGAGGACGGCCACGGCTGATCGGTCCCCGGGGTTGTGGACCGTTCGGGCGGACGCCGGCGGCTCCCCTGAGCAGGCCGTCCCTGGTCCCTTCAACCGGGCCCCGGGCGGCCCAATCCCGGGGATCGGTCCAGATGATCGGCTGCCGGATGGCCGGTTCGGACAGCGGAATCGAGCCATCCGGCAGCTCGGGCCGCACGGCCACCATCTCCTCGCAGACCCGGGCCAGGCCGAAGTCGGTGATCTTGAGCGTTTCGTCCTCGGTGACCAGCAGGTTGCCCGGCTTGATGTCGCGGTGGCAGTGCAGACCCTGGCGGAGGGCATGCTCCAGGCCCACGCAGAACTGGAGGGCGAACCGCAGCGCCCGGGGCAGGTCCAGCCGCGGCGTGGCGATCCAGCGGTTCAGGTCGCCCCCCTGCACCAGCTCCAGCACGGCGTACGGCCGGCCGTCGATGATCTCGACCGAGTACGCCCGGACGATGTTCGGGTGCTCTCCCAGTTGAGCCCAGAGCCGGCATTCCGCGGCGAACCGGCTGACCCGGACCCGGCTCTGCATCAGCTCGCTGCGCAGCGTCTTGAGCGCGACGACCTGGGGCCCGGACCCGGCCAGGTGGTCGTTGACCACGTAGACCAGGCTCATCCCCCCTTCGTGGACGTCGAAGACCTGGAACCGATTGCCGATCCAGTCCCCCACGCCAATGACGACCGGCATGACGGATCGCTCCACCTGCGGAGTTCGTCCCGCACCACTCCCCTGGCCCGCACGACCCGCGAGCTTTGTTCCTCTTGACTATACGCGGCGGGGGAATGCCTGGTTCTCCCCTATTCGTTTATCGGCCATGCCGGCGGATTATTGGGGTTGCGAACCGGCGATTCCCTGATCGGGATCGCCGGTTGGCGGACGATCCGGACCGGGCCGCGCCGAAGCGATCCGGCCATCGCCGCATCGCGGGCGATGATCGAGGCGTTATAATCCAGTGAACAAGCCGATGCGGAGGACCGATCCTGGCGACCGAGGACGTTGTGACCAACACGCCGCCGCTAGCAGCTCCAGCGACGCAGCCGGAACTCGAACCTGCGGCGGATGTTGCGACCGGCACGCCGCTGCTGACTCCAGGAGAGGAGCCGCGAGCAGACGAACGTTCGCGGCGAGGGATCCGGGTCATTGACCAGCCCCAGGGAGACGCGCCGTCCCGGCTGGTTGAGATCCGGACCGAGGAGCTCCCGCGAGGGAAGCCCAGGATGGACTTCGATCAGCCGAGGGATTCGAGAGACGATGATCCGGAATCCGAGGAGAGGAGGATTCGCCGCGAGGAGTTTATGTCTTCGATCGCCCTCGCAAAGCACTGTCCTCGGAACCGATCAAGGTCCGTATCGACCAGCTTCCGAAACGGCAACTCCGCGTCGAGATCGACCAGCCAAGGGCGTTGACAGACGATGATTGAGCGCTGGTATCGCCTCGCTCAACCGGGAGAACGGCTCTCGCAGGGCGACCTGATCTTCCGATGCCCGATCCTGGCTTGGAAATCCATCCCGGTCGAGATGGAGTCCAACTTTGGGGCGGGAGCGTTGTCTCAAATGATTGACCCTTTCGAGGATGACGTCGTCATTTCGACCGCCTGGTCGAGCCGGTGCCGGATCGCCCGGCTCGGCTCAGCCTCCGCGGTCCGCGAAAAGCCCGATTCGCAGTGCCGATCAAGGTTTGCATCAACCAGCTCCCTCGGCGGAGGCGACGGCCCGCGGTCGACCCGCCGAACTCGGCGGAAAATGAGGGCTGAGCGTTGAGGCCGGCTCGCCGAACTGGCGGGCGCAGAGCCGGTGATAGAGGCCGTCGCGGTCGGCCAGGAGCTGGGGGTGGGTCCCCATCTGGACGATCAGGCCGCCGTCCATGACGACGATCAGGTCGGCGTCGACGATCGTCGAGAGCCGGTGGGCGATGATGAAGGCGGTCCGGCCGCGGAGCAAATTGGCCAGCGCGGCCTGGATCAGGGCCTCGCTGGGGGTATCCAGCGAGCTGGTCGCCTCGTCGAGGACGACCAGGGCCGGCTCGGTGCACAAGGCGCGGGCAATCGCCAGCCGTTGCCGCTCCCCCTGGCTGAGCTTGTGTCCGCCCTCACCGATGATCGTGGCGTAGCCCTCGGGCAGGGCCGCGGCGAAGTCGTGGACCAGGGCGGCCCGGGCCGCGGCCTCGACTTGCTCGTCACTGGCCCCGGGCGCGCCATACCGGATGTTCTCCGCCAGGCTCAACCGAAACACGACCGGGTCTTGCAACACCACGCCGATCTGGCGGCGGAGCGTACGCGTCGGGATCGACCGGATCGGCAGGCCGTCCAGGCGGACCTCGCCCCAGGTGGGATCGTAGAACCGCAGCAGGAGGTTGACCAGCGTGCTCTTGCCGCAGCCGGTCGGTCCCACCAGGGCGACCTTCGTGCCGGGCTCGACCTTCAGGCGGATGTCCCAGACAACCGGCTGACCCGGGCGGTAGCCGAAGCCGACCCGATCGAACTCGACGGCGCCGCGGGCCCGCCCGCCGGCACCGGGCAGCATCCGGACCTCCTCTGGCGTCGGCTCCGCGATCTCGGGCTGGAGGTCGAGGATCTCGCCCAGCCGGTCGACGCTCGCGGCCGTCTGCTCGAAGACGTAGGCCAGGTCGGCCAGCCGGGCCACCGGCCCGAAGACCATGCCGGCCAGAGCGGCCGTCGCCACCGCCCCGCCGGGCGTCATCCGCCCCTGGAGCACTTCCACCGCCCCGGCCGCGAACACCAGCGCCGTGCCGATCCCGCCGATCATGGTGCTCAGGTTCGCGAACGCCGCCCCCAGCCGGCTCTCCCGCACCCGTGGCTCGTGCGCATCGTCCAGTTGGGCCGCAAACTCGGCGATCTCCACCGGCTCCCGCGCCGAGGTCTTGATCACGAGCGCGCCGTCCAGCTTGGCCTTGAGATTGCCGAAGATCAGGTCCATCTTCTCCCGGATGATCGCGTTGGTGGCGCGAATCCTCCTGAGGAAGTAGCGAAAGTTGAGCGCAAACAGCGGGGTGATCACCACGACCACCACCGCCAGCCGCCAGCTCCGCGCCAGGAGGAGCGCGGCGATGGCCAGCGTGGTGCCCAGGTCGGTCAGGATTGTGAAGGTCTGGCTGGTCACGAACACCTGGATGGCCCCGACGTCGTCCATCACCCGCGCGATGATCGCGCCGCTGGGGGTCCGGTCGTAGTAGGCCAGGCTGAGGTGTTGGAGCCGCTCGTAGAGCGCGTGCCGCAGGTCGCGAACAACCCCTTGCCCGATCCGGCCGATGACCAGGCTGTTGCACCAGGCCAGCGCCGCCTGCATCGCCAGGACGCCGAAGAGCAGGGTCGCGTACACCGGGAGGGAGCCCCAGTGACCCTGCGTCACCACGCGATCGACCAGCGCCTGGACCAGCAGCGGCACCGGCAGGTTGAACACGCAGGCCGCGGCCGTCAGCACCATCGCCAGGACCATCCGCCCCCGGTAGGGGGCCAGCCAACCTCCGATGCGGCTCAAGGTCTTCACGATCGCTCGTCCGTCCTGCTGCTCCGCCCCTGCCCGGCCCCATCCTCCAGCATAGAGAATCCCACCGATTCCGCCAGAGAGGTCGGGGCAATCTCCCAGGGGCTAGAGGCCTCTCCGCCTTCGGCGGCCTCCGAACCTCTCGCCTGGCCCACTCTTCCCGCATCGCCCCGTTTTTTGGTAGGGTCGGAGACCGGCCGGCCGGAGCCGGGATTGCCCGATCGTCGCCAAACCCCAAGGAGTTCCCTCACCGATGCAGACCTCGACCACGCCGATGCGCTCGATCCTCCTCACCGCAACGGTCGTTGCGGTGCTGTTCCCCCTGGCTGTGGCGGCCGGGGCGCGCGCCGCGGACCCTGGCCAGGCGGACAAGGAGAAGACCAAGAAGATGACGAAAACCGAGAGTGGGCTGCAATACTACGATGTCAAGGAAGGGACCGGCGAGAAGCCCAGGACCGGCCAGACCTGCGTGGTGCATTACACCGGCTGGCTCTGGGAGAACAATGCGAAGGGCAAGAAGTTCGACAGCTCCAAGGACCGCGGCGAGAAGTTCGCGTTCCACGTGGGCGAAGGTGAGGTGATCAAGGGCTGGGACGAGGGCGTCGCCGGCATGAAGGTCGGCGGCAAGCGGGAGCTGATCATCCCGCCCGACCTGGGCTACGGCCGCCGCGGCGCCGGCGGCCAAATCCCCCCCAATGCCACCTTGTTCTTCGAGGTTGAGCTCTTTGACGTGAAGTGACCTTCGACGAGCGGAAGTCCCGGCTTCCGGCGGAATCGATCGTCCGAGGCCGGGACTTCAGCCGCTCCATCCCCAAGCACCGACGGCGAGCAACTCTGGTTGACCGTAATCGGGAAATCGGTATAGATAGCACCTCGACTTGAGCAAATCCCAGCCGCCGATCTCGAATCGATTCCCACTCGACTTTTTTCGAGTCCCCGGAAGGAAGCCGCCGGCCAGGGTCGGCGCATGGGGGCGAACACTCGAATCCACCGGCTCGGCCCGGTGGACTCCCAGCAAGGACGCCCAAGATGGCACGGAACGGTGTCCCGATTCGATCGTGGTTTCACCTCGGCCGCCCACGAGGCTGGTCTCGGATCCTGGTCCTCATGCTCGACTTGGGGGTCGGTTTGATCCTGACAGCGCGATGCGAGGCAGCCAGGCTTGGCTCCTATCTCACGGCGCAGGACCGTTCTCAAGCTCTGGTCCTCTCGGCGACCGGCACGCCGATCCCGCTTCGGGACCCGGCGCATCCGGACTCGGTGCCGCCCCAGGGGACCGTCCCCGCCTACCTGGCCTTCCCCCTCGGGGGCGGCGAGCACTTGCCCAGCGGCACCCCGACGCTGACAACCGAGCCGCAGGCGGGTGGAACCACGGTTGGCCCGCTGAATCTCAACTCCGTGGTCCAGGCCGAGCTGAACGCAGCCCTCGACACCTCGAAAATGGCTGTCGTGGAGACGCCGAATCGGAACTATGCTGTCGAGTTCCTGCCCCACTCTGCACGAACTCAGGTCCAACTGGCGTCAACGGTGGGATCATCGCCATCGAGCGCCGGCAGGAGCAGCGGGAGCCTGACCACCCCGTCGGGATCCCCATCAACATCAACATCAACATCAACCTCTCAAGTGAACCCCACGATCGAGGGCATCCCGCTCAGCGAGCTGGAGAGTTGGGCCAAGGCGGGGTCGAGCGCGGTGGCCCACTGGACCACGATCGGCGTGAACGACCTGGCGAAGTCGCTCGATCTCGGCAATTCCCAGGCGGCGCGCAAGAAACCGGGGTCGAAGCTCGAGGCCCAGGTGCTGGCTCCGCCTCTGGCCGAGGAGTCTTCCTCCTCCGCGATCCTTCCGGCCGCGGTCCCCGAGCCGAGCACCTGGCTGGTCTTCGGCGTGATCCTTGGCGTGGCCGGGCTGAGGCGATGGGTCAGGGCACCGGGCAAGCCATCGCCAGCGCGGCGACCGCCCAGCCGCTTGCGGCCGCCGAGATGAATTGATTGGGCCCGTGGGGGAAACCGCTTTCGAAATAAGTCTGGAACGGGCGGCTCCGCGACTTGACGAACCAGGAGCCGTCGTCGCGCTGGGCCTTGATCAGGAAGCCCAGGCCGCGTCGGTAGGCGGGCCGGTCGGTGGCCACGCCGCCGGCCAGGTGGAGGGCGACCAGGGCCGAGCCGGTGGCGTAGGCATCGCTGGCCAGGGCACTGGCAGGCACGCGGCCGGCGGAGGCGCCGGGCGTCCCTGCCGGGCCGGGCCCATCGAGCTGGCTCCAGCCGCCGTCGGGCCGCTGGGTGCGGAGCAGGTCGGCGACCGCGGCGTCCCGGTCCTGGGGATCGGCCTCGGCGAGCTTCAGCCCCCAGAGGCGAAAGACCCGCTCCTCGGTCTCGCGCGGCCGGGTCTGCCGCAGCCACTCCAGGGCTCGGGCGCGTCGCGCGGCCGGATCGCGGCCCAGCGCCGGCTGTCCCCGAGCCGGATCCGTGTGGGCCACCGCCTCGGCCGACTCGAAGGCGCGCAGACCCCGCAGCGCCAGCGCCGTGGCCGTGAAGTCGCTGGCCTCCGAGGGAGGACGGTTGCCCTGGCCGCCCCAATGGTCGCCACGGCCGGGAGCCACGGCCAGGTAGTGCGCCACCGCGGCGGTTGTCTCGTCAGGCGGCCAGCCGGCGGCCTCCAGCGCCCAGAGCGCATAGCCGGCCCGGATGACACCACCCGGCTGCCCTTTCCCCCGATGATAGTCCGCGATCGCCGTGTTCAGGTCGGACTCGGTGTGCTCGGCGATGGCGCGGAGCGTCTCGGCCTCGACGGCGAACCCGTGCCGGCGGGCCAGGTCCAGCGCGACGGCCGGAACCGCCTGATTGTGACAGGAGAAACAGTCGCGATGCCGGGGATACTCCCCCACGCTGGCCTTGACCAGCAAGGGCAGAGCACGATTGACCGCCGCGCGGATCGCCTCGGCACGCGGAGCCGCCGCCGAGGCCGGCCCCCTGTTGCCGTCCGCGGCCGCCACGACGCCCGCCGGCCAGATGATCACCCAGCCCACGATTGTGCCTGACCTGCATATCCTACCGCACACTCGCATACAAATCCCCTATCTTAACCTTCGAGTGGCACAATGGTTGCCGGAGTTCCTACAATACTGGTGTCGGCGTCGCACTCGCTTCCTCGCTGGTCTTTCGGCCGGCTGCCGGCCGGCCGCCTGCATCTCGATCCAGGTGAATTGTCGCCGATCCCTGCGGCGGACGATAGGGGCCAGTTGCCGCGCACGCCACGGTCGTGGTGCGCGCAGCCTTAGGGCAACATTCGAGCGAACTTAGGTCCGAATTCGGATCACCCGTGGTCCGGAGCACGCATCCGAGCGTAGAAAACATAAAGGGGCGGCCCAGTGTGAGTCGAAACAAAGCCTGATGTCCGATCCTGGCTCGACTCGCCGCCCAACCCTCGGGCCCGATTCCGGGCTCACCTCTGTGAGGGGGCAACATGCTGCTGTTCGCTATTCGCGAGCCGATCAATGCCGTGAGCCATGGTGCTGGGATGATGCTGGCACTGCCGGTCACCTGGCTGCTGTGGAAACAGTGCGGCGCACGCAATCCTTGCGGACTCGCGCGCGTCTGCACCACGACGAACCCGTGCGTGACCGCGCGCGGCACGTGCCCGACGGCGCGGCATCATCGGCTCAAGGCGCTGTCCCTGCTGGTCTTTGGCATCAGCCTCACATTCTGTTACGCCGCGAGCACAGCCTTCCACGCGGCCCCGTTCCACGGCGAGCCGTCCAGCCTGCTCCAGCGTCTCGACCATATCGGGATCTACTTGCTGATCGCGGGGACGTACACGCCGATCGCCTGGGCGCTGCTCCGAGGCGCCTGGTTATCGGGGACCTTGGCAACGGTCTGGACGATCACCGGGCTGTGTGTCGCGCGGGTCTGGTACGGGGGTGTCCTCCCCATCTGGGTGTCGACCCTGGTTTACCTGGCGATGGGCTGGGGATCCTTGGTCTGCTACCGCGAGCTGGCGCGCGGTTATTCCCACCGGACGCTGCTCCCCCTCCCCTTGGGGGGCGTGTTCTACAGTGTGGGCGCGATGCTGAACCTGGCGAAGTGGCCGGTGCTCAGCCCCGGGGTCTTTGCGGCTCATGAGCTGTTCCACTTCTTCGTGATTGCCGGCAGCGCATGCCACATCGTCTTCATGCTCAACGTGGTGGTCCCGGCACCCGGACCCTTGTTCGCGGCGGCACCGGCTCGGTCCCGACCTCGGGGCGCCCTGCTGGTCCGATGGGTCCGGGCCAGGGCCAGCCGGCGCCTCCGGCAGTGGATGTCCCACGTCCCGCACCCGCGATGGCTCGAGGAGATCCTGGCCGCGGGCGAGACGCTCGACCCCATCACCGCGGAGGGCCCCGCCAAGGTGGTTTGAGGGCATCCCCAACTCGGAGGCTGCTCAACCTGCCGCGCCCTGTCGCATCGGCCGGGCCGATCTAGCCGTGGACGAGAATCCGTTGCTCGCGGCAGGTGCGGTCGTCGGTCGCGTCCAGGTCGACGTGCAGACAGAGCGACCCGCGGAGCCAGAGCGGCAGGCTGGGGAGCGGCTCTCCGACCTTCACGCTCTCGAGCCAGATCTCAAGGCTGGGTTGCCCGTCGCGATCGACCGGCCGATAGGATGTCGCCACCAGCTCGGCATCGAGGGGTCGTGTGGCTTCTGCGCCAAAACGCGTCAGCAGTTCGCCGTGCAGGTCGGCTCGCCGGCTGGTTACCACGTCGACGAACGCCAACCCCAACCCTTGCTGAAGATAAGCCGCGCACTTGGTCAGGAACGCATCGCGGTCGTCGGCCCGATCCTTGTTCGCGGGGCTAACCAGCTCGATCGCGCCGGCCAACCTGGGCCCTCCCTCACGGTCGAAGACCAGGACTTCCACAACGTCCGTGAGGATCGGCAGGGGGATGGTCTGGGTCGGCGCGGGCGCGACCCAACCGTTCCCTCCAGGATCGACAGGCGCCAGGCTCGGGAGGTATTCCAACTCCTCAAACGCCGCGGCGTCGATCTCGATGCCGAGCTGCACCTTGGGTTCGGCGAAATACCCCGCGGGCAATTGACGGTTCAAGTCGGACCAGAGATAGGTCGCCCAGGCGTTGTGAATCGCGGCCGGGGAGGGGGTCGGCCTGGATGGGTTATTCCGAATGGGATGGTTTGCTCGATCGAGCCCAACAGGGATGACTCGTCCCTCGGAATGGGTTAATCTCGGCGGGTGCGGCCTCAAACCATCCATCAACCTCCAAGAGACCCGGAGCGCGACCCCTCACGTGACCTCATCCCGCCGTTCCCGAGCCCCTCTCCTTGCCGGGCTCGCTGGCCTGATCTTCTTGAGCCCGCCTGATCGGTCGCAGGCCCAGGCAGTGAAGGGACAGCCGAAGTCCGAGAAGCAAGCCAGGGCCGCCCCGCGCTACAGCGTGCCGCCGACGTTCTCCAACGTCCCCTACGGCGACCACCCGCGCCAGGTGCTTGACTTCTTCAAGGCCGACACCCAGCAACCCGCCCCGCTGGTCATTCACATCCACGGCGGCGGCTGGATCGGCGGCGACAAGGTCGGCGTGGCGGACCTCGCCCACGGTCGCACCATCGGCTCCTCCCTGTACCGAGGACCGAGCCCCGTCGCGGAGCCGAGCCCAGGGATCGCGGTCTCGGGGAAGCCCGGTTTTCTCTGAGGGCGCGACGCGCTCCACCTCACTTCTTGTGCGAGGCGCGCCCGGACCGAGGATTCGCGCGGCTCCGGCCGCCGCGGCGCCGCCGGCTGGTCCCCCGGGACGACTGACCGTCCTCGGCATGATCACCCTCGTGGGCCTCGTCCTCGGCCTCCTCATCCTCGGCCAGCTCCCCGCCCCAACCCTCAACGCTGTCGCGCGCGGCCAGGGCGCCGTCGACCAGTCCATGGACCATCGCATTGTCCTTGGGGATGATGCGCACCACCAGCATGACGGGGAAGACGACCCCGTAGGAGACTGCATACGAGCTGGTGTAGATCACCCGGCTGACGAAGCGGCCCAGGGCGGGCAGCGCCTCGGTGGCGCCTTGCGCGACACTCTGCACGGCCGTGCCCATCGCATCGGCGGCGTCCCGGAGTGGAGCGGAGGCATCGGCGTGAGTGGACACGGCGTGAGATGCCATGGTTGGCACTCCCTTTGGAGGAAGGAATCTCCCGGCGGCCGTCACGGGGACCGGCCGCCGCGTTGCGAATCCGAATCCTGCGGAAGGAGGCGGAGTCCTGGGCGGCTTCCATCCTGGAATCCACCCTTTTCTCGGAACACCAGGACTGTATGAGTTGGGTAAGTGAGTGTGCAAGAATCGTGCCGTCTCGGTCCCGGTCGCGAGGTCGTGGGCTCGGCTCGCCCCATCGACCTACCGGTGCGGTGCCGTTAGCTTCCCGGCTGTGGCAGGACCGTCCGCGTCCCGTCACCCTCTCCACCTGATCCTCGGCGCCGGCGTCTCTGAGCGAGAATCGAGCCGAGAACCGACGCCCTTCCGGGGTGGGCCGAGCGACAACGGGCTTGCCGCTCGTATCCCCAGGCCGCTAAGATCAAGGCTCCGGCGCCGTAGCCAAGTGGTAAGGCAGCCGCCTGCAAAGCGGTTATTCGGCGGTTCGAATCCGCCCGGCGCCTCTGACGGGGCTTTCGGAGTTTCGGCCTGGAGCGTGCGCGAATTCAGGTGGGTCTGCTGGTCTTGGCCGATAACGGACTGGCGCTGCTGAAGGCCCGCGGCCAGCGAGCCGGTACGCCAACGCCCGCGCTCGCTGCCGGATAGGGGTAGACGGCGATGGAGGCAGCAAACTTATCAAAGGTCTCCAGGTTGCCGCGAAAGCGGGACGATCTCTCAGGGACATCGAGGCGAACAGCAGCCGGGGCCGACTCATGGCGAGGATCCCCCTGGCCGGGAGCGCTCCAGCATGGCGGTCGCCTCGCGGTCGCCGGGGCATTCGGCCAGCACCTCGGCCCAGAGCCGGGCCGCCTCGGCAGGGTCGCCCCGCTCAGCGGCCAGCCGCGCCAGGTTGCGCCGGGTGAGATGCCCATAAATCCCCTGATCGACGCTGGCGAACTGCTCGGGGCGAGTCAGCG
>Ga0070738_10004770_pt1 | contig 15806 bp, 15 predicted proteins | sample Coa_R2_2_FD_66446 | JGI IMG/M metagenome (GOLD analysis project Ga0070738, IMG submission 66446) | Surface soil microbial communities from Centralia Pennsylvania, which are recovering from an underground coalmine fire - Coalmine... | ecosystem: Environmental > Terrestrial > Soil > Unclassified ...
GGCCGGCCCTGCTGGCCGGCGCGGCGCGGCGGACTGACGGCCGCCGGCCGATCCTGGTCGGGCACGCCTTCGGGGTAGTCTCAGAGGATGAGGCGGCGGTGCTCCGGGAGGCGCGCGAGCGGCTGGCCGGGTATGCGCGCCTCCCGTTCTACCAGGAGATGTTCGCTGCGGCGGGATATCCGGAGGCGCGGCAGGGTACTATCAGTGACGCGCTGGCGCGGACCCTGGTGATTTACGGGGACGAGGCGCGCTTTGCCGACGGCCTGCGCCGCTTCCTCGACGCCGGGCTCGATGAGCTGATCGTCTCCCTCCTGCCGGTCGGACCGGATCGCGCCGGTAGCCTCGAGCGGACGCTCCGGGCGCTGGCCGGCTGAGGGAGGCCACGGAGGTGGATCAGTGCGCGCCGCGCAGCTCAGCGGCGTAGGCAAAGAGGGCCGGCGTGCCGCCGGTGTGGATGAAGACAACCGTGCTGTCGCGCGGGATCACGCCGCGGCGGACGTAGTCGATCAGGCCGGCCATAGCTTTGCCCGCATAGACCGGGTCGAGGAGAATACCCTCGGTCCGCGCGAGCAGGCGAATCGCCGCGCTGCACTCGGCGGTCAGGGTGCCGTAGGCTGGCCCGGTGTAGGCGTCATCGACCAGGACGTCAGACAGCCCGAACCGGTCCGGCAGGCCGATCTTCTCGGCGGTGGCGTTGGCGACCGCGAGGACCCGGCTGATCACGTCCGCCGCCTTCGATCCCGGCGATATGCCCACGATCCGGTACCTATCCCCCGCCGCCCGCGCCCCGACCAGCAGGCCGCCCTGGGTGCCGGCTGAGCCGCTGGCGACGAAGACATGGCTCGGTGTCGCGCCGAGGCGTGCAAGCTGGTCGTGGAGCTCGAGCGCGCAGAGAACGTAGCCTAGCGCACCGACCGGGTTCGAGCCGCCGACCGGGATGAGATACGGCTGGCGGCCCTCCGCCCGCAGACGCTTGAGGAGGTCATCGGTCGCCCGTTCCACGGCGTCGCCGCTTTCGACCCGGACGATCGTCGCGCCGAGGAGGTCGTCGAGCAGGAGGTTCCCTTGACCCTCGCCGTGGAAGGGCGGGGAAAGGATCAGGTAGCAGTCCAGCCCGGCCCGGGCGGCGGCCGCGGCGGTCTGGCGGCAGTGATTGGACTGTCCCGCACCAAGGGTAATGACGCAGTCGGCCCCGCGGGCCTTCGCCTCGCCGACGAGCCATTCAAGCTTGCGCGCCTTGTTGCCCCCGAGGGCGAGGCCGGTCAGGTCGTCCCGCTTGATCAGCACGCGCACTCCGCCAAGGGCCGCCCCGAGGCGGGGTGCCTCCTCCAGTGGCGTGGGAAGCTGGGCGAACCGAAGGCGCGGGAATTGCGCGGTGAGGGCATCCTCTGTCAGCACGGCTCCTCCTGGCTGGCAGTCGAACAGCATCCGGCCATCTTGACCGACAGGATCATCGTACCCGATGCAGGCCGTTCCGTGCCAGGGGGCCGTACCGGTGCCGTCAGGAACTGTCCCCACCCCCGCGCAGCCAGGCAACGACCTCGCCCAGGTGGTCGAGGGGATCGGCGATGGCCGGCAGATCCAGGAGCTCCCGCCCACGCCGGACATCGGCGATGAACCGGCCGACCTCGAAGGTGCGCGGCGGGAGTAGCTCGACCGGCGCGTTCGGGCTGACCTCCCCCCGGATCCGCTCGGCCAGGTCGCGAACGGTCGTGCCCTGGCCGCTTCCCACGTTGACCGGTTCGGCAAGCGCGGGCAGGTGCGCCGCGCGGACGAGCGCCCGGACCACGTGGCCGACCCAGATGAAGTCGAGCACCTGATCACCGCCATAGATGGTCATTGGCTCGCCACGCAGGGCGCGGGCGATAAAGCGGGGGATGACCCGGTCGGTGTCACGGGGGCCGTAAACATTGGCCAGGCGCAGGACCCGAATGTCGAGCCCCTGGGCGCGGTAGACGCGGGCGTACATCTCGCCGGCCGCCTTGCTCGCGCCGTAGAGGTTCTTCGGGCGGAGGGGCGCCTCCTCTGCCACCGGCACCGCCTCCACATCGCCGTAGACCTCCCGGGAGGAGCTGAATACCACTCTCCCGACCTGGGCCTCCAGGGCCGCCCGGAAGACGTTGACCGTTCCGGCGACGTTGGTGGTAAACGAGTAGTCCGGATCCTCGAGCGCGCCAAGGACGTTCGACTGGGCCGCGAGGTGGTAAACCGTATCCGCGCCAGCGAGGAGGGCCCGGAGGAGGCCAATATCGCGGATGTCGCCGGTCACGCACTGCACCCCGGTCTGGTGGGTGAGATTCAGCCACCTCCCGCGGCGCAGGTTGTCCAGGACGAGGACCTCCTCCCCGGTGCGGACGAGTTCGTCGACCAGATGGCTTCCGATGAAGCCGGCTCCGCCGGTGACGACAATCCGGGCCATGGGATCACCCCTCGCGTGGGTCTGCTGGCCAGCGGCCGTTCCGAATAGCTGTGAATGATGGTAGCGCATCAGCCTGCCAAAGGCGAGTCCGTCGGAGCGCCCCGTCCGGGGCGGCGCCGGTGGATCGGGGCCCTCCGCAGCCCGACCGAGAGGGGTGAATAGCGTATTTCTGGCTGGCTCGGCCAGCCGCGGCGCGCTTGCGGGGGGGCCGAGCCAGCCTCGATAGGGGGCTCGCGCCGGTTCGGCCGATGGCGTATGATTGGCCGCGGGCATCCGAACGGGCGGGTCGCGGCCCCGGACAGGGGACGCGGGATAGCAGCCGGGCGGCCGCCGGTGGGGTGGCGTTCACCCGCGCCGATACGACAGGAGGAGAACGTGGGCATCACCATTGGCGTCTGCGGGGCCGGTCAGTTCGCGCGCAGCTTCATTCCCCTCTTCCAGGCACATCCCCTGGTCGAGGAGGTGCGGCTCGCCGAGATCATCCCGGAGCGGCGGGCCCAGGAGGCCGCCCGCTTCGGCATCGTGCGGACGTATGCCTCGCTCGACGAGCTGTGCGATTCCGACGTCGACGCCGTCGCCCTCTTCACCCAGCGGTGGATGCACGGGCCGCAGGCGGTTCAGGCCCTGCGCGCGGGCAAGCACGTTTACTGCGCCGTCCCCGCGGCGATCACCCTGGAGGAAGTGCGGGAGCTGGTGCAGGCGGTCGAGGAGACTGGCCTGATCTACATGACCGGCGAGACGAGCTACTACTATCCAGTTACCCTGTACTGCCGGGAGCGCTGGCGGCGTGGGGACTTCGGGGACTTCGTGTACGCCGAGGCCGAATATCTCCACGATATGTCCCACGGCTTCTATGAGGCCTACCAGTACTCTGGAGGCCCGGAGTGGAAGCGAACGGCGAGCTTTCCGCCCATGCTCTACCCGACCCATTCGACCAGCATGCTCATCAGCATCACCGGGGCACGGCTCACCCGCGTCAGCTGCCTGGGGTACGTGGATCGCGCGGATGACGGAGTGTTCCGGAAGGAGGTGAGCCTCTGGCAGAACGACTTCTCCAACGAGACCGCCCTCTTTCGCACCTCCGACGGCGGCATGTTCCGGGTCAATGAGTTCCGGCGGATCGGGGTATCGGGCGGATCGAGCGTCCGGCTCAGCTTTTACGGAACCCGGGCCTCCTTCGAGGAGCAGACGAATGCGCGGGTGTGGAACACCCTCGTACCATCCGAGCAGGAGGACCTTCGCTCCCTTCTGGAGTGTCGCGCGATGCCCATCCCGGAGGTCGACCGAGAGCGGCTGCCCGCTGCTCTGCGGGCAGAGTTCTTCACCGGCGTCTCGGCAGTTCACCCGATCGAGCGACTTCCTGCCTCCTTCGCCGGCTTGCCGAACGGGCACTATGGGTCGCACCAGTTCCTGGTCTGCGACTTTGTCGAGGCGGTCACGACCGGTCGCCAGCCGCCGAATAATGTCTGGATGGCGGCGCGCTACTGCGTGCCGGGGATCGTGGCGCACGAGTCGGCCAAGCAAGAAGGCGCGGTCCTGGAGATCCCGGATTTCGGAGATCCCCCCTGACCGTGCCCGGCCCGGGCGCGTCGGCATCCGGTCGGTGGATCGAACCAGACGAGGGAGGGTACACCAACAGGGGCTGGGGGACTGGGGGACCGGGCGATGGCCGATCTGCAGTCCGCGAGTGCTGATCGGGCCCTACCCCGGGGATGATTGAGGCCGGCGCGGCCCGGGGGATGGAGGGGAGTGACGTTTCCTGGCGGCCTACGGTACGGGCGATGGGGAGAACAGCGAAGGCGAGGTAGCGATGCGCGGGGTGGTCTTCCTGGGGAATCGCCGGGTCGAGCTGCGGGAGTTTCCGGATCCGGAGCCGGGGCCGGGCGAGGTCGTCGTGCGGATCGGCGCGGCCGGGCTCTGCGGGAGCGATCTCCACGCCTATCGGGGCGAGCGGGCCCAAACGCACATCAGCGGCCACGAGCCCTGCGGCACGATCGCGGCCCTGGGAGCCGGCGTCACCGGCTGGCGGGCCGGCGAGCGGGTGATCGTCCACCACTACGCGGGCTGCGGCCAGTGCAAGTACTGCCGGATCGGCTATGACCAGCTCTGTCTCCACGGGCATCGAACATTCGGCTTCGGGGCGCACGGGGCGAATGCGGATTTTCTCCTGGTGCCGGCGCGCTGTCTGGTGCGCCTGCCCGACGCCCTCAGCTTCGCCGAGGGGGCGGCGATCGCCTGCGGGACTGGCACCGCCTACATGGCCCTCACGAAGCTGGGGGTCTCCGGGCGGGACACCCTGGCCATCTACGGCCAGGGGCCGGTGGGGCTGAGCGCGACCCTGCTGGGGAAGGCGATGGGGGCACGGGTGATCGCAGTCGAGGTGGCCGAGCCGCGGCGGGCGCTGGCGCGGGAGCTGGGGGCGGATGTCGTGCTCGATCCGCAGAGCGAGGATCCGGTGGCGGCGATTCGGGAACTGACTGGGGGGGGAGGGGGCGGAGGCAACCCTCGACTGCACCGGCCATCCGGTCGCGCGGGCGCAGGTGGTGCGGAGTGCACGGGTGTTCGGCCGAGCCTGCTTCGTGGGGGAAGGAGGGACGGTGACCCTGGAGCCGAGCCCGGATATCATCCACCGCCACCTGACCCTTTACGGGTCCTGGACTTTCCCCAGCGGGGGCTTGGAAGAATGCGCGCGGTGGATCGCCGAGCGGGGCATTCCCCTGGCTCGCCTGGTCACGCACCGCTTCCGCCTGGAGGAGGCCGCGGAGGCCTTCCGGACGTTTGATGCGGGCGCGACTGGTAAATGCGTCTTCGTCCTCCAGGAGGGGTAAAGGCGGGTGGATCGCAGCCGGGACCATATCCCGCCGCCGTTCTCAACCCGTTCCGGCTGAGGAACGCGTATAGGGGTCAGTACGTGGGATCGACCTCGACTTCCCGGCCGTCGCGAGCGGAGCGGAGCGCCCCATCAAGGACTACCGTGGTGAGGAAGACGGTGCGGGGATCGATCGGCGAGGGCAGATCGTCGCGGACAGCCTCGGCGAACGCCTGGATCTTCGCCGGCCAGTCCTCGACCTCGACCAGCCCCTGGGGCGCGCAGGTGAGGTTGAGATTGCCGATCTGCTGGTTGAAGTAGAGCTCAACTGGCGGCTGCACCCCGCGCGGGTTCAGGGCCATGCCGCCTCGGGTCCCCAAGAAAAACGGCCGCCCGATCGAGTCGGCGTGCGCTGCCCAGCAGGCCTTGAGGACCATGGCCGCCCCGTTCTCAAAGCGGACAAACGCCGCGGCGAAGTCCTCGACCTCGACCTCCTCGGCTCGCCAGGTAAAGCGTCCCCAGCGCTGCTCGCCCTGGGCCTGATGGGCGAGGAAGGTGCCGGCCAGGGCGGTGACGTAGCGCGGGCGTGGACTGCCCATCAGGGAGATCGTTGTGTAGAGGGCGTAGCAGCCAATATCGACCAATGCCCCGGCCCCGGCGACCTCCTTCTTGAGGAATGATCCCCCTGGGATGCCCCAGCGGCGGAAGGCCACTGCCTCGGCGTAGTAGATGTCGCCGAGGACCCCCTGCTCGACGATCTGGCGGGCGACCTGGTACTGGGTGGAGAAGTGGGGCTGAAAGCCGACCATGAGGATCCTCCCCGACCCTTCCCAGGCTCGCATGATCGCCCGTCCGTCCTCTGCAGTCACCGCCATCGGCTTCTCCAGGAGGACGTGCTTGCCGGCCGCCAGGGCGTCGACGGTCGGGGCGCGATGGGCGGTGTTGTGGGTGCAGATGCTCACCGCCTCCATCTCGATCCGCTCCAGCATCTCCCGATAATCCCCGAAGGCGTGCTCCTCAGGGATGCCCCATGTCCGCGCGAAGGCCCGCGCCCGCTCCGGGATGATGTCCGCGACGGCGACCAGTTCCACCCAGGGGATCTGGCGGTAGTAGCGCGCATGGGTGTGGGCGATGCCGCCCGCGCCAATAATGCCGATCTTCACGCCGTGCGGTGTGCTCATGGAACCTCCTCACGGGGCCGCGTCCTCCGGCCGCCGGGCCGCGGGTGCTATTATCGGGGGGAATCTGGCGGACGGCAAGCGGGCTGATCCCTCCAGGACAGTCCGCGGTCCGGCGATCAGGGGATTGATCGGGAGGGGAGAATGGCTTCACCACGGCTCCGCCTCGGCTTTGTCAGCACGGCCCACCTGCACCTGCGCGGGCCGGTGCAGAGTGCCCGCGACTGTCCGGAGATCGAGGCGGTCGGGCTGGCCGAACCCGATGACGGACTCCGTATGTTCCTGGCGCGGGAGTTCGACGGCCTACCGGTCTACACCAGCGCGGCGGAGCTCTATGACTGAACCCGCCCGGCGGCGATCATCACCTGCGCCGACAGCCGGGCCGCGGCCGAGGTCGTCGCCGAGGCGGACGAGCGTGGGATCCACGGAATGAAGGAGAAGCCGATGGCGGCGAATCTCGCGCTCGCGGAGCCGATGGCGGCTGCCGCCGCTTGGGCCGGGGTCCCTCTGATGGTGAACTGGCCGACCAACTGGCAGCCGGCCCTGCACCACGCGAAGCGGCTGATCGAAGAGGGACAGAAAGGAGCTCTTCCGGGTAAAGGACAACGCCATTCTGATCCTGGGCTATCCGCGGGAGCACGCCGTCTGCGAGGGAACCTGGACCCAGCCGGCCATGCCAGTGCGGATCCCGCTCTTGATCGACGGGACTGAAGGGGCGATTGCCCTGACCGGTCCGTCGGAGCTCACCATCGCGATCCGAACGGCGCCGGCCGAGCCCCGGGTGGTGGTATGCCCGCCGCTGCCGGACTATTTCCGCTCGGGCCCGGCGTACTTCGCGCACCAGCTCCTGATCGATCAGCCGTTCGAGGGAATCGGAAGCATGGAGCTGTCCCGCGATGCCCAGGAGATCCTCGAAGCCGGGCGGCGGTCGATGGGAAAGCGGCCGGGTGGTCTCGCTTCCTTACCCGCCTTCCTCCAGGACAGCGGCGCGGCCAGGGAATAATGCGCAGGGGCCACGCCGCTCGGGGGGCCGGACGTGTAGGATAGTTCCGACGCTCCGGCCGACCTGCGGCACCATTGGGAGACGATCGACAGGAGGCGACAGCCGCGGTTGCCGCTGGCTTTCGGCTTCTCCACCCGAGCCGGGGCGCCAACAGGTCCCTGGAAGATGGGCTAACTGCGATGGACCGGTGGATTCCTCAGACCATGGCGCGCTGTGGGGCGGGGTGATCGTCCGCGCTGAGGACGGCCGTGCACTGGCGCGCCGGTACGTCTCATGGGACAGTGGGGGGCTATCGCGCCTGCGGTGTGGTCCATGCTAGAATCCGGCGAGACCTGATCGGCGGAGATGCTATGCCGTTCACGCGCCGCGACCTCGACGACCTGCTTCGCCTGCTCGACGCACAGCCGGAGTTCCGCCAGCGTCTCCTGCATGCCCTCCTGCACCGAGAGGCGCTTGACGATCTCCGTCGCCTCCTCGCCGCCGAGCCGGCGCTCCGTCAGCAGCTCCTGCGGGCGGTTCTCGGCGATGAGATGCTCGACCTGCCGGCGCTCGTCGCCCGCCTCGCGGCCGCCCAGGAGCGCACCGCGGAGCAGCTTGTCACTCTGACCGCACGGGTGGATGAGCTGGCGGCGGCGCAGGCGCGGACCGAGGCGGAGCTCGCCACCTTGACCGCACGGGTGGATACGCTGACGGGGCGGGTAGATGCGCTGACCGCACGGGTGGATGAGCTGGCGGCGGCGCAGGCGCGGACCGAGGCGGAGCTCGCCACCTTGACCGCACGGGTGGATACGCTGACCGTGCGGATGGATGAGCTGACTGCGCGGGTAGATGCCCTGACTGTGCGGGTAGATGAGCTGACCGCGCGGGTAGATGCCCTGACGGCGCAGATGGAGGCGCTGACCGCACGGGTAGATGCCCTGACCGTGCGGGTAGATGAGCTGACCGCGCGGGTGGATGCCCTGACGGCGCAGATGGAGGCGCTGACCGCACGGGTGGATACGCTGACCGTGCGGATGGATGAGCTGGCGGCAGCGCAGGCGCGGACCGCAGAACAGCTGGCTACGCTTGCTGCACGGCTCGATCAGGTGGTTCAGCGCGTGGATCGTCAGGAGCAGCGGATCAGTCGGGATCTCCAGGCGCTCAAGGACCGTCAGGTCATGGAGACGCTGCGGGAGCGGCCGGGCCTGTTCTGGGTCGTCCTCGAGGATCCGGAGGTCCTGCCGCCTGCGGAGGTAGAGCGCTGGCTCGGTCAGCTCCGCGGCACCGGGCGGATTGATCGAGAAGACTACGTCGAACTGGTTCGTGCCGACCTGCTGGTCCGGGGCCGTCGTCAGGGCCAGGAAGGCTACCTCGTTGTCGAAGCCTCCTGGACGATCGGTCCTCCCGATATCGGCCGGGCCCGCCGGCGGGCTGATCTCCTCCGCACCCGGGCAGGGGTCACCGCCTGGCCGGCGGTGGCCGGCTACCGCCGCTCGGAGCAGGCCGCGCGTCTGCTGGCCGAGGATGGCGTCCTGGATGTTCCCCTGGGTGACGCAGACGAGCTGGATGGAGATTCGACGGTGTAGGAAAATCCCGGTCGTCGCTCTTGCTCCCGTGGGCGCCGATCCCGGCTGGCGACGGCCTCTATCCGCACGTGATTGTTGCCTGGTGATGATCGCCGGGCTGGACCGCTCCGCCACTCGTCGGACCTGCCTTCGATAAGTCCCATTACGTCTGGGAGTTCTTTCCGGTGGTCCTCGTCGCCGTCGTACCGGTGTCTCGCTCGCCACGGGCAGGGGTACCAACCCCTCCGCGTGTTGGGTGTGCTTGACCAGCGACTCGGCGCTGACGGAGCGGCGGGCAATCTGCCATTCAGCGTGCGGCGCGCCGCGCACTGCCCCGACCAGACGGATGACTGCCGCGTCTGTGGGACGGTGCCCACGCCGTCTGGGCGGCGCGTGATCTCCCTGTTTCCCCGCTCGAGCGGATGCGTGCGCCAGAGCTGCTGCCCGTGCTCCGCCGGACAGGCCAGATCGGCCAACCCGTCGGCCTCCGCCGCCTCCATCAGCGCGGCCACGCATGGGAAGCGCGGACGCAAGCCCTCTGCCCCCGCCGCCTCTGCTCGCGCGCACGCGGGACAGCAGGCTGGACGCGGGCCGACCGGATCGTCGCTGTTGCCAGGGGGCGGTTGCCTTGAGCGCCCGGGCCAGCGCAGCGCGCGCGAAAGGTTCCCGGCGCTGTTGCCCGGCCGCCCCCGGGCGCACCGCCGCGGCAGCCTGCACCCCTTGGCGCCATCCCGGGGAGGCATGAGCCCATCGATTGCATATGACATCATTGACAGATCCGTTCATACTCTTTATGATGGCATACGGCGCCGGGGACCAGGCGATTGCCGAGCATAGACGCTGGGCTGTCGCCCCGCATCACGCGACGATCGCCCGTGGCTTTCTCTGGGCTGGCGGTCCGGTCGGAGGTGGTGCGACGGGCAGCGTTGGCCGATCCGGTACAGGGTGGTAGTCGTCCTGGCTCACGTCCGGTTGGGAGAGGCACGGTCCGTCTTCGCGTGCAGCAAGACCAGTGGTGACCGGTCGGGCAGGTCCGCGGGTGGGGCGGTCTCGCGCAAGGCCAGTCCCCGGCGGATTGTCCGGGCGCAGGCGGGCGGGTGGCGCTTCCGACCCGGCATGCGGGGCCTGGGCCTCCTAGTGCGGCGGAATCCACTGCGTGCGGTTGGTGGAGTGGTTCCGCCCGGGAAGATGGGCCTTGCGCACCGCGTGATCTGGTGTTTTGGTTGAGGAGGTCGCCGTACTGCGCTATTCGCCCGCTGAAGAACGGCTGGCGCGAACGCTGACCGGTGGTGGGCTGGCCGCTGCCTTGCTGAGCGTGCTGACGCTGCTCGGCGCGCATGTCGGACCGTGGACCGGGCGGTTCGGCCAGCCGCCCTGGGTCTCGAACACGGTCGCCGGGCTGGCGGTCCTCGGGCTCCTCGGCTGGTTTGCCGGGGCGGACGTGCGCCGCTTTCGCGCTCTCGCTCGCCTGCAGGCCGCCGGGCTTGCGATTGGCGCGGTCGCGCTTGCTGCGCTCGCGGTCGGTCCAGCAACCGGTGGGAAGAACGTCATCCTCCTTGTGGCCGCCGGGGTCTGTGCGGTGGCTGACTGCGGGCTGATCGTGATGCTCCGCGCGGCGAAGCCGGCACCGGCCGTTCTGCCCTGGTTAACCGAGAAGCCGCCGACGCTTCCCGAACGTATCGCCTGTGTTGTCTTCGGGCTTTTCGGGATTGGCTCGCTCGTCGTCGCAGTGGCCCTGCTTATCCCAGCCTTTATCGTTCCGATTAACCCCTTCTTTACCGAGCCGCTCTTTGTTGGCGGCTCGACGGTCAAGATCGCGCTGCTCGGCGTGCTCGGACTGACTGCGGCGGCCGACGTGCGTCGGCAGGGCGAACCGATCACCTTCCTGATCACCGCCCACGCCGTGTCCTTTATCGCCGCGCTCTGGGGGTACCTCGGCGTGCTCCATACGGGTGCGGCCGAGGTGACCGCCTTCGGAATGCGCCTCTCGACCGGGGCGGTCATGCGGGGTGTCGTGTTCTCGGACCTGGGTATCGTCGTCGTCTTCACGGTCCTGAAGCTCGCCATTGGCCGGGCGCTCTTCGACTACCTGGGCTACCTAACCCCCGGTCAGTTTCGGACCATTGAGGCGCTGCACGAGTGCTTGATCCGCGATCCGGTGCCCGGGGTTGATCCCTACGAAGGGGCGCTCCGGGTCGATCGGTACCTGAGCGCATTTCCATCAAGCCGACTGATCGTCACGCGGCTGGCCCTCATCGGGCTGGAGCTGATGCCGCTCGGAAACCTCCAGCCGCCGCTGAGCATGTTGGCGCCACACGAACGACGTCGGCTGATCGACCGCTGCTACCGGTCGGACCTCGCCGCGGTCGAGGGGCGGGTGCTCCTGCTCGATCTGATCCGGACCCAGCTTCAGGCGATCCTGCGGATTGGCATGCAGGCCGCCTACATCGGGTACTACAGCGACCCGCGGGTCCAGACGGCGATCGGGTTTGTCCCGTTCTCCCGGCGCCACCCGGAGTATCAGCCCTTGCGGTACCAGCGCACCTACCCGCGGCTTGTGGTCACCACGCCGAACGACGTTCGACAGCAGGGTCTGGACGTGATTCGGTCCGCCGACGTGGTGATCATCGGTTCGGGGGCGGCGGGTGCGATCCTCGCCGAGCAGCTTCTGGCGCGCGGCCGAGACGTGATCATGCTGGAGAAGGGGCTTCACTTGGATCGCGCGGACTTCACCGAGGACGAGGTGCACCAGATCAGCCGCCTCTACGGCGACGGGGCCCTCCAGCTCAGCCAGAGCTACCGGTTCCAGATTCTCCAGGGCAGCTGCGTCGGGGGAGGAACGACGATCAACAACGCCGTCTGCTTCGATACGCCCGAGCGGGTGCTGACGGCGTGGAATGATCCGCAGGGCGCGAGCGCTGGCATTGACATCGCCGCGTTCCGTCGATCGCAGGCGGCGGTCAAGGAGCGACTGGCGATCCGTTCGATTACGGAGTCGTCTTCCACGCGGCCGTGGCCGGATGTCCTCAATCCGGGTGATCGCATGATCGCCAAGGGCATCGAGGCGATCGGGCTGCGCCCGGGCGATGCGTTCGAGGTGGTCCGGGCGAACATTACCGACTGCCTCGGTTGCGGTTACTGCAACATTGGGTGTCAGTTCGGGCGGAAGCTTTCGATGCTCGACGAGGTGCTGCCACGGGCACAGCGCGACCACGGGGCCGATCGACTGCGGATCTTCTCCGAGGCCGAGGTCGTACGGCTGAACGGGAATGGACGCACCGTGACCGAGGTTGTCGTCCGCCTCCGGGACGGCCGGCAGCTTCTGATCCAGAGGCCGACGACGGTGGTGGTGAGCGCTGGTGCAATCCATTCATCCTGGCTGCTCATGCAGAGCGGGATCGGTCGGGGAGAGTTGCCGATCGGGCGTCATCTCTGCTTCAACATGGGAAGCCCGCTTCACGGCTACTGGTCGCCCGTACACGGCCAGCATCTGAACAGTTACGCTGGCTTGCAGATCGCGCACTATCTCGACCTCGGGGACGAGCCCGGCTTCGTCTACGAGACCTGGTTTAACCCGCCGGTCGCCCAGGCGCTGGCGATGCCAGGCTGGCTCGACCGCCACGAGCGCAACATGCGGCGCTACGCTGATCTGGCGGCGGTTGGGGTGCTGGTCGGGACCGAGGCAACGGCGGTGGTCACGCCGGCCCTGATCCTCCGCGGCACGCCGGATGTTGTCTACCGGCCCTCCGCGCGGGATCTGACGACGCTCGTCCGCGCGCTTACCTTTCTGGGGGAGATCATGTTTGCTGGCGGCGCGACCGAGGTGATGGCATCGGCTATGAGTGATCGCGAGGAGGCGATCTTCCGCCGGCCGGAGGATCTCCGCCGCTTGGCCCGGATCGTTCGGGACGACCGCGACATTGTTCTTGGGACTGGCCATCCCCAGGGGGGCAATGCGATCAGTACGATTCGCGGACGGGATCGCGGCGTCGTCGATCCAGACCTGAAGGTCTACGGTTGCGACAATCTGTACGTCTGTGACGCGAGCGTGTTTCCGAGCGCGACAACGGTGAATCCCCAGCTCACCGTGATGACGTTCGCCCACTACGCGGCTGAGCGGATCCGCTGAGTGTTGGGTTCCAGTCCCACCGGAGGAGCAGTGTGGACGGCGATCTTGTAGCAGCCATCCTGGGACCGGGGAACGGGCTTCAGCAGTACGTCATGGTGCTCGTGATGTACGGCGCGCTGTTCCTGTTGATGCGCTACGGGAACGCGCGGATCGAGCCCGAGTTCCGAAAGACGTTCTGGATGCTGGGGGTGGTCTGGTCGGTCACGACGTTCGTCGGGAACTTTCTCCTGTTCCGGGCCGGCGTGATGAGTTTCCTGCCCTGGCTGAACAACTTTCTCCACACCTTCCTGTGGATCGGCCTGGGACTGGGTTTCCTGTATGCCGGCACCTATCGCCGTCCCCTCTGGGAGCAGTACCTGCTCTTTGCGATCTTCAGCCTGCTCGCCAAGGCGTTCGAGTTTGACTTCCTCCATTCCTGGGACTTCGATCACTTCTTCTTCCTGCCCGGCGGTCACCGCATCTACATTCTGGGCTGGAGCCTGGCCGATGGGTTGTACCCGGTCCTATCGGCGATTGGGCTCCGCATCGCTGCCCGCGCGGTCAAGGGGCTCGTGGTCCCGGGCGATGGGCAGGTGGCCTGATAGGGAGGGGGCGTGAGCAGTCCGCGATATCGGCGGTGGACTGGCATTCTGGCGCTGCTGCTCGTGGTTATCCTGGTCGTGGGCAATGGACTGCATCCGCCGCTGCCGAAGGAGAGCCTGCCGGCGCTGATGATGATCGCTGGCTACGGCCCGTGGAGCATCGTGCATCTCCTGATCCTGTCCTCGTATCTGGTTCTGATCCCGGTGGCGTGCGGCGTGGCCGCATCGTTCGTGGGGGAATATCCGCAGGTCCGGATTGGGGTCCAGCTGGTGGTGTTCGGTGCTGCCCTCGGGGCAGTCTACATCACGATCCACCTGACGATGCTGACCTACCTGGCCCGGCAGTTCACGCTGACCACCGACGCGGTCGCGCGGGCGAATATCGCCTTCCTCTACGACCTGATCTACCCGCTTGCCGACGCCTTCGATGTGATCAGCCTGTTCGCGATCTTCGCGGCTGTCATTCTCTACGGGACAGCGATGCGGCGCGATCGGCTGTACCCGGCCTGGCTGGGGGCGGTCGCGATTGGCGGCGGCGGCATTGCCGCAGTTGGCCGGCTCGTCCACGAGGCCATGCAGACCACGACCGGCGCGATCATCGATGGCGTTAGCATGATTCCACTGGTCGTCTGGCTCGCCGCGACCGGCGTGATTTTGCTGCACACTGCCGCGGCCGGGATGGAGCGCGAGCCGACGGCGCGGCGTGCCGAGATGGCGTGACGTGCGCTAGGAAGAGAAAGGAGAAGCCCGTGCGAGACCTACGCCTGATCCGGCTCGGCGGCTACTGCGCCCTGCTCGCAGCGGCCATGCAGATCATTGGTAACATCATGCACCCGCCGATTCCGCGCGATACTGTCGCGGCGCTCGGCGTGATCGCCGGGAGTGGCGACTGGCTGATCACCCACCTGATTCTTTCCTCCTCGTACTTCATCTTTATCCCCCTGGCGGTTGGCGCGGCGGCGTCGTTTCGGAACGACCCGCCGGAGCTCCGGGTTGCCGTTCCGCTGATTATCTTCGGCACCGCGCTGGGCGTGACCCAGATCCTGACGCATCTGACGCTCTTCCGCTTCCTTGCCGTGCAGTACGCGGCGACGTCCGACGCTTCCGTCCGTGCCACGATTGTCTTCGTCTACGACGCGTTCTGGCCGTACAACGTCGCCCTCGAGGTCGGTCACCTCACCGTGATCGATTTGTCAGCGCTCCTGTTTGGCATCGCGATGTTCGGCGAGACGATCTACCCGCGCTGGCTCGCGCTGGTGGGCTGTGCGGGCGGAGTCGTCGCGCTGATCGGCTTGTACATCGGGACGCTGGTGGTGCGGACGACCTTTGGCGATGTGCTCTTCGCGGTAAGTCTGATTCCGATGGTCGTATTCATCGTGGTGACCGGGATCATTCTGGTGCGGCTCCAGCCGGTCCCATCGCCGGCCCGGGCCGGCGCAGAGGCGTGATGAAAGAACATCGTGAAGCTGCGGCTGGAAAAGCCGCGCCGGTTGCGCTGTCTGATCCGCCCGTTGCGGTCCTCCTGGTTTCGCTGGTCGTGCTGACGCTCGTCTGGGTTGGAGGCATCCTGACCGACTGGCGTGGAATCGCGGCGCGGCCGGAGCGGCTGGCGACGCTTGTCGCTGACGTGACGACTGTGATCGTCCCCGGGTTCATCGCACTGGGCCTAGTGCGGCTCGCCCGGCCCCGGGCGCGGCTCTGGTATGTGCTCATTCTGGGAGCGTTTCTCTACGCGGTCGTCCACAACGTCGCCTATCTCGCGTGGGATAACTATTTTGGCGTCCCCCTTGTGGCCGCCGTCGCCCTTGCCGTGGTGTGTGCCGGGTACGTCGTCTATGCGGTGCGCGCGGTCAGGATCAGCGCGGAGTGAGTGGTGCAGCGGATGCATGCGGGAGGAAGCCGATGCCAGGGTGACGCCGCGCGAGCTTCGGTCTCACCGCCCGGTCCTTCCCGCACGGCTGTGGGCCGGGTGGTGCGTGCCCTCGTGATGGGTTAGGCCAATGCGTCTTCCGTTCCGGCCTCTCCCCCCGCTCCCGGAGTCGTTCGTCTTCGGCGTTGCGACCGCGGACCATCAATGCGAGGCCTACGATCCGGCCCATGAGGATATCTGGGATGTCTGGGAACGACGGGTTGGCCTGACCCC
>Ga0070738_10004772_pt1 | contig 15804 bp, 12 predicted proteins | sample Coa_R2_2_FD_66446 | JGI IMG/M metagenome (GOLD analysis project Ga0070738, IMG submission 66446) | Surface soil microbial communities from Centralia Pennsylvania, which are recovering from an underground coalmine fire - Coalmine... | ecosystem: Environmental > Terrestrial > Soil > Unclassified ...
CGTGGAAGACGGCGTGGCGATGGCTGAACGTGCCGCGCTCGGTGTCTTGCCCCGTGAGGCGAATCGGCGTTCCGCCGGAAAGCAGCGAAGCGAAGGCCAACGACTCTGCCGTACCCCAATCCACGATGCCCTTTTCGGCGATCGTCGCATTGCGCCGGTCGAACTGCGCGCGCAGCTTGCGGTTAAGCTCGAACCCCGCGGGGACCGCGGTCAACGCCCGGCTCCACGCGATCAATTCGTCGCGCCGCACCGGCGTCAGTTCCGTGCCGTCGAAGGTGTTGCTGCCGGCGAGTTTGCGGCCCCTCAAGTGCGACGCGAACGTACCTTTGACGGCGTGACGCGCCTGCATGAGACGCTCGTTGGCCTCGTCGAGCATCGCCCGCGCGCGTTCGGCCGGAATCGTACCTTCGTTGATGAGCTTGTTTGCGAAGAGCTCCCTGACGGTCGGATGATTCTTGATGCGCTCGGCCATCTGCGGCTGCGTGTAGGCCGGTTCGTCTTGCTCGTTATGTCCGAACCGGCGGTAGCCGATGAGGTCGATCAGCACGTCGCGGCCGAAGGCGCGCCGGAAATCGATCACGAGATGAACTGCGGCGATACATGCGTCGACGTCGTCGGCGTTGACGTGCACGATCGGCACGTCGAAGCCTTTGGCCAAATCCGACGCGTAGCGCGTCGAGCGCGCGTCTATCGGATCGGTGGTAAATCCGATCTGATTGTTGGCGATCAAATGGATCGTGCCGCCGGTCTCGTAGCCCGGGAGCGATTGGAGATTGAAGACTTCTGAAACGATGCCCTGGCCGGTAAAGGCGGCGTCGCCGTGGATGAGGATCGGCGCGGCGCGCTTGTAGTCCTGGGCCGGCACGCCGTGCGAATGGTCCGTCTGCAGCGCGCGCGCGCTGCCTTCCACGACCGGGTCCACGGCTTCGAGGTGGCTGGGATTGTGCGCCAGCGTAACGCCGATCGCCTTACCTTTGGAGGTGGTGAACGTTCCGGTCGCGCCGTGATGGTACTTCACGTCGCCCATCACGTCGTCGTCCCGCAGATCGCCGCGGTACTGCCCCGCTTCGAACTCCGTCATCACTTCTTCGTACGGATGATTGACGACGTGCGCGATGACGTTCAAGCGCCCGCGATGCGCCATGCCGACGACCGCCTGTGCGACGCCGTCGTCGGCCAGCATGTCGAGCATCTCTTCGAGCATCGGCACCATGACGTCGAGGCCCTCACCCGAGAACGTCTTTTGGCCAAGAAACGTCTTTCGAACGTAACGGTCGAAGGCTTCGACTTGCGTGAGACGCTCGAGGACCTCGATTTGGCGTTGCGGGGACTGCTTGATGCGATTGCGCCCCGATTCGATGTAATCGCGCAGCCAGGTGCGCTGCTTCTCGTTCGAGATGTGTTCGATTTCGTACGCGATCGTGGAGCTGTAGGTCTCCCGCAGGCGCGGAAGGACCTCGGCCAGCGTGTTGCCTGGAACTTTGACGCGAAGCACGCTGGCCGGAATCGCGCTCTGCAGCGCCGGCGTCAAGCCGTACGTCTGCGGTTCCAGCGAGGCGTCGCCGACCGGCTGCGCGCCCAGCGGATCGAGGTTCGCCGCGAGATGACCGTGACGCCGGTACGCCGAGACGATCGCCATTCCGGAAGCGACGGCGCGCAGCATCTCGTCCGAGGGCGGTGCCGGCGCCGCGCCGACGGGCGCGAGCGAGGTCTGCGGCACCGGCGCGGCCTGCAATCCCAGCGACTCGAAGACCGACTCGTAAAACCCGTCGCGGCCTTGCAGCAGCTCGTCGATGCGCCGCAGATATTCGCCGGACTGCGCACCTTGGATGACGCGATGGTCGTAGGTGCTCGTAACCTGCATCACGCGCGCGACGCCGAGCAGGCGAAGCGATTGTTCGTTGGCGTTGGCAAACCCGGGCGGGTATCCGATCGCACCGGTCGCCAAAATCGCACCTTGTCCCGCCATGAGCCGCGGAACCGAGGCGACGGTGCCGATGCCGCCGGGATTGGTCAGCGTAAACGACGCGCCTTGCAAATCGTCGGCTCCCAGCTTGTTCTCGCGAGCGGCTTTGACCAGTTCTTCGTAACGATTGCGAAACGCCGCAAAGTCGAGCTCGTCCGCATTGCGGATGACCGGCACGACCAGCGAACGCGAGCCGTCTTTGCGCTCGGTATCCACGGCCAGACCGAGATGGATGCCGGGCTCGAGCCGTGCCGGCGCGCCGGTCTCATCGCGGCGGAACGAGTACGTGATGAACGGCATCTCGCGCGCGGCGCGTACCAGCGCGTACGCGATCAGATGCGTAAAAGAGATGCGCTCGCTGCGTCCGGCGGCCTTTACCGCGCCGTTGAGCTCCTTGCGGCGCGCGTCGAGCACGTCCACTCCGACGGTGCGAAAGCTCGTCGCCGTCGGAATCGCCAGGCTCTGCTCCATGTAACCGGCGAGCGCCGCCGGCGGACCTTTGAGCTTGACGAGCTTGGCGCCGGTCGGGATCGGCGGCATCGCCGGCAGCACGGACGGCGTTGCGCGCGCGCTCTCGGCCTGATCCAAAACGTCGGACCGAAGAATGAGTCCGTCGGGGCCCGAGCCGCGTACCGCGCCGAGCTCGACGCCCAACCGGCGCGCGATCCGGCGCGCGGGCGCGTCGGCAAGTCCCGCTCCGGGCGATGCCGGCGCGGCTACGGACGGCTTTGGAGCCGGCGGCGCCGAGGCGCCGTTTCCGGCGGCAGCGGTTGCGCTCTTCTCGCCGTCGCGGCGTGACGAATCGATCTCGGCCAAAACCGAGCCCACCGCAACGGTCTCGCCTTCACGAGCGGCGATGCGCGTGACGACCCCCGAGGTCGTCGCGGGCACTTCGACGTCGACTTTATCGGTCGTCACCTCGACCAGCGGGTCGCCCTCGGCGACGTACTCGCCGACCTTCTTGCGCCACTCGACGATCGAACCCTCAGTGACGGATTCCCCCATCTCGGGAAGCGTCACGCTGACCAGCGTCTGTTCCAAAGCAGAGCCCATCTTATCTTTTTCGGAGCCGGGGGCCTACGAAAAGAATCGCGGCTAGAAGTACTTGGCAGGAAGCGGACGCGTCACGACCAGCGCGTCTTTTTTGAAATGAGGCCGCGCGTGGCTGAGTACGAACGCGGCGACGTCGTACGCCTGAGCAAGCGAGAGCGAGCCCGGCGCATCGTGCGGCATGTTGTAGCGAACGAACCCCGCCATGCGGTCGAGGTGCGCCATCCCGGCGCCGTCGTTGAACGACCGCGCTCCCCACAGCGGCGGATAGACGCCGGACAGGCCCTGGCCGTCGGCGCCGTGGCAGTGCACGCACTTGTCGGCGAAGATCCGGGCGCCGCGCAGTACTTTCGGCGGCGCGGAGGGCAAGGGCACGACGAAACGGTCGGATGCCGGCTGCGCCGCGCCGACCGGCGTGTCGCGCGAGAGCCAGGCGACGTAGGCGACGATGGCAATCATCGCCTTGCTGGAATAGGCCGGCGCGCGCCCGTTCATGCTGTAGAGAAAACATTCTGCGATCCGGTCCTGCAGCGCGATGACGCGGTGCGCGCGCTTGTTCCATTGCGGAAAGCGGGCGTACGTGCCGATGAAACTGCCGCCGCGCGGCTGCGTTCCCGCTGCGATGTGACAGTCCGAACAGTTCAGATCGGCGCGCACGTAGCCGCGCATCAAGCGATGCGTTTGTACCATCAGCGCGTAGCCGTACGCGATCGACGTCCCGACGGGACCGGTGGGCAGAGCGCGCGGATCGTAGAGCGCGCCGCGATGCGCCGCGCCGCCGGAGCAGGCGGCTAAAAGCAGCGCGACGATCGCCCCTGCGATCCCGAGCCGGTTCATCGCGATAAGTAGGAGTAGCGAAACGTCGTCTGCAGCACGGCAATGGTTGCGACCATCGACGGAACGACGATCGCGCCGGGAATGAGATGGGTTAGAATATCGGCCGCAACCTCGCTCGTCGTCATGCCCGAAGGCGCGAACGACTTACGCACGAAGGCGGCAGCCTGCTCTTCGACGGCCGTGTGACACGTCAGCACGATCATGCCGCGCCGCATCAGCGCGGCGATCGAGCTCTGTTGATAAAGGCTGCGCGCGTCGTCCGGATCCGCACTCGAATCGGACACGGCGCCCGGCGAAAGAAAGACGTTGCCGGTAACCGGGTTGCCCGAACCGTCCTTGACTGAAAAAAACTCACCGATCCGGTACTTCGTCCAAAGGTAATCGGTGTACGCGTAGATCGAGGAAGGACCGTGGCCGGCCAAGACGATGGCGATGGCCTGCGGCGGATAGCCGAAACCGAACTGCAGCCCGTTGAACGAGTTCTTGATGCTCCCCAAAACCGCCGGGTCGAAGACGGTCGCCTCGTACACCTGCCTGATTTGCGCCGGCCGCCCGACTGCGGCCCCGAAAGCGCGCTCGTCGAAATCGGCGCGCCGCTCGACGCGGTGCGTGCCGCCGGGAACGCCGGCCGAGGCCGACGCGGCCACCGACGCGGAGGCCGCCAGGAACTCGCTACGATTTAAAATGACTATGGTCTCCTTTTTCAAGCCGGCAGGCGTTCTATTCTCAGTGCGCGCGGCCGATCCCGCGACGGCGGGGGCAAACAGCCGTTCGAGGATTCGCCGCCGTTGCCGTTCAAGAACGTTTTTCGATGGCCGCCCGGGAGATCGACCCGACCCAGCCTCCCTCACCGCCGAGCCGCCGGGTCTTCGTCGGCGTCACTGCGGCGGCTACCGTGACGGCTTCGATTCCGGCGCAAGCGCAGCCACTCCCCGCCGAAGACGATCCTTCGCTGACCGTTGCCCACGTCGAGCTTTCGAACGCAGGCGCGACCATCCCGGCGTATGCAGCTTGGCCGGCTTCGGCCGGTGCGCGGACGCCGTCGGTCGTCGTCATCATGCACCTCTGGGGCGTCGACACATCCATCCGCGAGTTCGTTCGTCGTCTCGCCAAGGCGGGATTTGCCGCGATCGCGCCCGATCTGTACGCGCGCTTGGGGGCGCCGAACGGCGACGGCGTCACCGACTATACGATCTTCATGCCGTATGCGAAGCGGCTCGACCGCGACGTGTGGCTTGGCGACGTGCGCGCCGCGCAAGCGTGGCTTGCGGCCAGGTTCGCCGGCACGAAGACTGCGCTGACGGGCTTCTGCATGGGCGGCAAGCTGGCGTTGATCGCAGCGGAGCAAACCGGTAAGCTCTTCGCGGTCGTCGCGCCGTTCTACGGCGCCGTGGCCGACGTCGATCCGAAAGCGATCGTCATACCATTATGCGGCAGCTACGGCGCGCGCGACACCGGCATTCCGGCGGCCGACGTGCGCGCTTTCGCGGCGGCGCTGACCGTTCCCAACGACGTGAAGATCTACGACGAAGCCGGCCACGCGTTCATGGACGACCAGCGCGCGTCGTACGTCGCTTCCGCCGCGGACGATGCGTGGCGGCGGCTAATCGCGTGCTTCCACAAATATCTAGCGGAGTGAATCGATGATTGTCCCCGAGGCTCTCGCACTCTTCATCTTCGGCGCCGTTTTGGGTGCGGCGATCGCGTGGTTCGTCGCCCGTTCCTTTGCCGAGAATACGATCGAAGCGCTTCTCGAGCGAACGAAAAACGAGCTGCGCGAGAGCACCGCAACGCGCGCCAGCGAACGCGTCGGCGAACTCGTCTCGCCGGTGGCGCAGAAGCTGGGAGAGTTCGACCGGCTTTTGTCCGATCTCGAAGCAAAACGCCAACGCGACGCCGGCAGCTTGCGAGAGCAGATCGACCAGCTTCTGGGGCGAGCGGACAAGCTCGAGAACGCCGCCGCGAATCTTACCACGCAGACTTCCACGCTCGTTACGGCGCTCCGTAATCCGGCCTCCCGCGGCAAGTGGGGGGAGATGCAGTTGCGCAATGTCGTCGAGAAGGCGGGCATGGTGCCGTTCTGCGACTTCGCCGAGCAGCAGACGGTCGTCGTCGAAGAGCTGCGTCTTCGTCCCGACATGACCGTCAATCTTCCCGGCGAGCGTTGCGTCTTCGTGGACGCCAAAGCACCGATGGACGCTATGCAGGCGGCGCTTGAAGAGCCCAACGACGACGCACGCCGGCTGCTCCTGCGCCAGCACGCGCGCGCCTTACGCGACCACGTCGACGGACTTGCCCGGCGCGGCTACCGTAACGCAAAAGGCTCGGCCGATTACGTCGTTATGTTCGTTGCCGGCGAAGCCTTCGTGAGTTCGGCGTGCAGCGAGGACCCCTCGCTTCTCGACTACGCGCTCGACAAAGGCGTGCTGATCACCGGCCCGCTGACGCTCATCAGCTTGCTGCGAACGTTCGCCATCGGCTGGCAGGCGCTGCGCCAGGAAGAGAACGCCAAACGCATCGCGACGATCGGTCGCGTCCTCTACGAGCGCTCGCTGAAGTTCGCCGAGCACCTGCTCGAAGTTCGCAAACATCTCGAGCGCTCGGTCAACGCGTTCAACGGCGCCGTGAGTTCGTACGAACACAAGCTTTTGCCGCAGGGGCGCAAGCTCAAGGACGAAGCCGCACTGGCGGCCGACGAGCTCGCGGAGATTCCGCCGATCGACGTCGTGCCGCGCGACGTTACCGCGCTCGACACCTCGGAGCGCCCCAAGCGTCTGCCGCGTTCGCAGCGGCTCTTCGCCGAAGAAGACGCCGTTTAGCTGTGGTCGGCCTTCCAGGCTCGCAGCGCGTTGAGCGTATTGGTCACGTGCTGTGAGGGATCGAGGCTCGTGTAGGCATAGACGATCGTACCGTCGGGCGCGATGACGTACGACGTCCGGTTCGCGTACTGCGGATGCTGCGTCAAAACGGCGTCGTAGGATTTCATCACCGCCTGATTGGGGTCGGCCGCGACGGGAAACTTGCTCCGGCATTCGCTCACCGAAAACTTCTGAAGCGTCGCGATCGGATCGTGCGAGACGCCGATGACCGTCGCACCCAGCGCCTTGTACTGATCGATGGCGTCGGCGAAGTCGTGCGCTTCGATCGTGCAGCCGGTCGTGAACGCGGCGGGGTAAAAGTAAAGGACCACCGGACCTTTCTTGAGCGCGTCGGCCAGGCTAAAGGTGAAGACGTTTCCGCCTTGCGACGCCTGCAGCGTGAAGTCGGGGGCCTTGCTTCCGATCGAGAGCGCCGCTCGTACCGGCGCGCAAAGCGCGGCGGCGATCAAGGCCGCGGTCATCAGGGATCCAATCGTACGATTCATCGTTGAGGCTCCTTCGGTCGATTATACTTTAAACTCGACGCCGCCGAACTGCTTGGGATCGTAGTTCTCGTCCTTGGCGGGGCGCGGCGTATCCCGCCACCACGTGCTATACAGCGCGATCCACTCGAAGTTTTCGAAGAGGTATTCGTTTCCGCGAACCCGGCGCAGCCGCTCCACGAACGGGCGGATGGCGTTCCAGCGCGTCCGCAGCATGTAGCCGACTGCGTCCACCAGCAACGACGCGTCGAGAACGCGGCGCCGCGCCAGGCAGGCGACCGTCTCGACGTACTGCGCCACGAGCAGCAGCGCGCGCTCGTCGTCCGATCCTTCGTAACGTTCGCGCACGCTCGCGTCGTCGGGAAAGCGCCGGCCGATGCCTTCGAGCTGCCCGAACGCGCTGCCGATGGCGGGGTCGGTGAGCCGCCCGATCGCGTCGAGGATCGCCAGCGCGTTGCGCTCGTGTTCCAGTTGCTTGTTCTGCCGCGTCAGCAGCACCGCCGAGATACCGAGCGCGATGAGGGAAACGACGATCGAGGCGCTCGCAAAGGCTTGCTCGGTGCCCACGGCGCGAAGATTACAATCCCATCAGGCGAGCCAAGACGACGCGCTGCACTTCGTTGGTGCCTTCGCCGATCTCGTTGATCTTTTGGTCTCGGTACATCCGCGAAATGGGGTACTCGTCCATGAACCCGTAGCCGCCGTGAATCTGCAAGGCGTCGTTGACGACGCGGTGCGAAAGCTCGCCGGCAAAGAGCTTGGCGAAGCTCGCCGCCTGCACGTAGTCGCGGCCGCAATCCTTTTCCCATGCCGCCCGCAGCATCATCAGCTTCGCGTGTTCGATCTCGGTGAGCATGTCGACGAGTTTGAACGAGATCGCCTGAAACTTACTGATCGGTTTGCCGAACGCGTGACGTTCCCGGGCGTAGGCGAGCGCCTCGTCGTACGCGCCCATGGCCAGTCCGATCGAGAGCGCCGCAACGGAGATCCGGCCGCCGTCGAGGATCGAGAGGAACTGGCGGTACCCCTCCCCTCGGCGCCCGAGCAAGTTTTCTTCGGGGACCTCGGCGTCGACGAACGAGAGTTCGCGCGTATCGGACGCGCGCCAACCCATCTTCTCGTACTTGCGGCTGCGCGTGAAGCCCGGAGTCTGCTGCGGCACGATGATATTCGAGATCTCGCGCGAGCCGTCCGAACGCCGGCCGGTCACCGCCGTGATGGTCGTTCCGCCGGTGATCTCGGTGCCGGAGTTGGTGATGAAGGCCTTCGTGCCGTTGATCACCCACTTGCCGTCGCGCAGCTCCGCCCTGGTCTGCACGTTGCCGGCATCGCTCCCGGCGTTGGGCTCGGTTAGGCCGAAGCCCCAGAGCCGTTCGCCGCGGGCGAGCGGCACAAGATACTCTTGCTTTTGGGCTTCGGTTCCGAAAAGGTAGAACGGCGTAGCGCCCAGCGAGACGTGCGCCGCCATGGTGATTGCGGTGGAGGCGTCGGCGCGCGCGATCTCCATGACCGCGAGAGCGTAGCTAACGGTATCGGCGCCCGCGCCGCCGTACTCTTCGGGAAACGGCAGGCCCATGAACCCGAGCTCCGCCATCTTGGCGACGAGCTCGTAGGGGAAGCTCGCCTCGCGATCCATCGCTTGCGCGCGCGGCTTGACCTCGTCCCGTGCAAACTCGCGGGCGAGGCTTTGGATCGCCTTCTGTTCGTCGGTTAAATCGAAGTCCATGTCAAAGGTATAGCCTCGAATCCGACGTAAAGTCCTTTTTCAGCGATGATCTCCCTCCGCGGCGTTTCGCTTGTCTACCCCAACGGAGTCCGCGCCCTCGATAACGTTAATCTCGAGATCGCTAAAGGCGAGTTCGTCTTCCTCGTGGGCGATTCCGGAACCGGCAAGTCGAGCCTGATGCGTCTGCTCTACCGCGAGGCGAAACCGTCGTCGGGCGAAATCGTCGTCGACGGCATTCGCGTCGACCGCCTGCGCCGCAATCGCGTCCCCGCGTTGCGCCGGCATCTCGGCGTCGTCTTTCAAGACTTCAAGCTGCTGACCGACAAGACCGTCTGGGAGAACGTGGCGTTCGCGATGCAAGTCACCGGCGCGCATACGCGCGACGTCATGCGTCAAGTGCCGCGCGTCCTGGACCTCGTCGGACTCTCGCACAAGAGCCGCATGTATCCGAGCGAGCTTTCCGGCGGAGAACAGCAGCGCACGGCGATCGCCCGGGCCTTGGTCAACAATCCAAAGCTTCTGCTGTGCGACGAGCCGACCGGCAACCTGGACCCGGCAAATACGGGTGAGATCACCGCGCTGCTGCTGCGCATCAATCTGAAAGGTACGACCGTCGTGGTCGCCACTCACAATCAGGCGGTCGTGGACCGCATGCGGCGGCGCGTCGTCCGGCTCGAAGACGGACGCATTACCACCGACGAGGAGCGAGGCTACTACTATCTTGGATTGGGGCAAACTCAAGTTCTTTCTGGGTGAGGTCAGGCGCAACTTTTCGCGCAACGCCGGCATGCAGATGACGGCGATCGGGACCGTCGCCATCACCATCGTCCTATTGGGTCTCTTTCTCTTCGTACGCTCGGCCGTCGCCGACGTCGGAGCCCGTTTGCTCGATCAGATCGAGGTTTCGGCATACCTGCGCACCGACGCGACGCCGGCACAGGTCGCGGCGATCGGACGCTTCCTCGCGGAAAACCCACTGGTCGCGTCGGCGCAATTCGTGCCCAAGAAGCAGGGTTTGGCCGAGCTGCGCGCGCGCACGAAGGGGACGATCGACACCGCGCTGCTCACCGAGAATCCGCTGCCGGACAAGTTCCGTATCAAAGCGCGCGCGCCCGAAGACGTCCCGGCGCTGGCTGCCGCAGTTCGCCGCCTCGCGGGCGTCGACAACGTCGTCTACGGCCAAAAGATCGTGCAGCGGCTGCTCCAGCTCGGGGCCGTGCTGCGCCGTGTCGGGATCGGCGTGATCGTCGTCTTCTTTGCCGTCGCCGGAATCATCATTTCGAACACGATTCGACTGACGGTCTTCGCGCGGCGGCGGGAGATTGCGATCATGCAACTCGTCGGCGCGACGGGAACCTACATCCGGCTGCCGTTTATCTGCGAGGGGCTGCTCGACGGCCTCATCGGCGCGCTGCTCGCGATCGCGCTGCTGGCGGCGGCGCAAGCGACGCTCTGGCCCCGGCTGCTCGACGCGCTGCCTTGGGCGCAGCTCAAGCTCGTACCGGTCGACGGCCGGCTGCTGGCCGCCGAGCTCCTCGCCGTCGGCGCGGCGATCGGCGTCGTCGCTTCCTGGATCTCGGTCGGACGCCACTTGCGGACGTGAAGTGATGCGCGCCGCGTTTGCCGTCGTCGCCGCTCTCGCGCTGATGCCCGCCTTTGCCGGCGGCTCGACGCTCGATCAACGCATCCAAGCCGAGCGCGCAAAGGCGGCGCAGATCCAAGCCCAGCTCCACGCCAAACGCGCGCAGCTCCATGCAGTGACGCTGCACTACGACGATTTGCAGCAGCAGCTGGGCGAGACGAACGCCGCGATCGGAACGGTGAACAACCGGATCGACTCGCTCGACGCACAGCGCGATTCGACTCAGCGGCGCATCGACTGGAATACGGTCGAGCTCGACGCCGCGCGCCGTTCGCTGCGGCTGCACGACGAACTGCTCAAGCGCCGGCTCGTCGACGTTTACGAATACGGCGACCTGACGTACGTCAACGCACTCGTCGGAGCCCGATCTTTCAGCGATTTCGTCGAGCGCTGGGAGGATCTGCGGCTGCTCATCGCCGCCAATCAGCGTACGGTGCGCGAGCGCAAGGCCGCCGAAACGCGCGTTGCCTCCATCGAAGCCGATCTCGAACGCACGCGCCTGGAGCTGCAGCAAGAAGAACAGGCCCAGCAAGAAGCCAGGAGCCAACTCAACTCGCTCGCCGACGAGCGGCGTAACTTGGTCGAGCTCGCCGGCATCCAGCGGCACGACGTCGCCAACCAAGTCGCCGAGATGGAAGATCTCTCGGCCGCCCAGGAGTCGGAGCTCGAGGGCTTGATCCTGGAACGCGAGCGCGAGCTGGAGGCGCAGCAGCGCGCCGCCGGCATTGCGGGCGGCCCGCCGAGCGCCGGCGGGCTGGGGAACTTTTCGTGGCCGGTCGTCGGCACCATCACCTCACCCTTCGGCTGGCGCTCGAACCCGTTCGGCGGCGGCCCGGAGTTCCACCAGGGGCTCGACATCGCGGCCCCCGCCGGCACGACGGTGACCGCGGCCGCTACGGGCACCGTTATCATGGCCCAATGGTACGGCGGCTACGGCAACTACATCCTCATCGACCACGGCGGCGGGTACTCCACCGGATATGGGCATCTTTCGGCCATGTACGTCTCGGCCGGTCAGAGCGTCCAGCGAGGTCAGGCCATCGGCGCGGTCGGTTCGACCGGCGAGTCGACCGGCCCGCATCTCCACTTCGAGATACGGATTGCGGGCAAACCCGTTGACCCGGCGCCCCGGCTGCATTAAGACTTAGCGAGTAATCTCTCGTGGAGAGAAACTCGCGGGCCGCTTCGGCGGGTACTGATAAGAGGATAGATGAGCCGTTTCCCACGCGTCTTTATAACCGCCCTCCTCGTCGTCGCGCTTGCGGCGGCGAGCGCACTCTTCATCGGCTACCGAACGGGCGTCTTCGTGCGCCCGTCGGTCCTCGAGGTTGCGACCACCGGCGACCTGCGCGACCTCTTCGATTCGAACCCGGCGCAAGGATCGGTGCTGGTGAACCTCACGGTGCGAAAGCTCGAGAGCGACTTCTATAAGCCGATCGACCCGCAGACGCCCATTGCCGGCGAACTCTCCTCGCTGCGCAGCTTGCTCGCGGAGAAGAAGATCGGCAATCCCTCGCTGCCGTCCGAAACCGCGAGCGGTAATCCCGGACAAGATGCGCGGCGCGCCGGCGAGGTTTTAGCCTACGCGCAACAGCACTACGCCGCCGACGTCGGCCCCAACGGACGTGAAGACCTCACCGATGCGGCGTTGCGCGGAATCATGAACTCGGTGCACGACCCGTATACCGTCTATCTGTCGCCGCGCGAGATCCAAGGTCTCAACGAATCGCTGTCGGGCGGCAACTTCGGCGGGATCGGCGTGTACATCTATCAGCTCAAAGACGGCCGCATCGTCGTTCAGCCGATCGAAGCGATGCCGGCGGCGCGAGCCGGAATGAAGCCCGGCGAAGTCGTGGACACCGTCGACGGCAAACCGGTGCGCGGTCTGAGCATCGATCACGTCGAGGCGATGATACGCGGCGAGGCCGGCACGATGGTCCGCCTGCAAGCGCATCCGTACAACGCGCCTTCGGCCGAGCGCGTCTACTCGATCGAACGCGAGATCATTCACGTTCCCACGGTGCGAGCGAAGATGGAGGGCGATATCGACTACATCCGTCTCTCCGACTTCGGCACGACGTCGGCCGACGAAATCCGCAAGGCGCTGCTCGACGGCCGCGAGCACGGCGCGCGCGGATATATCCTAGACCTGCGCGACAACGGCGGCGGCCTGCTCGACGCGGCGGTCGAGATATCGAGCTTCTTCGTGCCGCAAGGCACGATCGTTTCGACGATTCGGCGCGACGGCGAGCGCACCAGCGAAGAAGCGCTCGGCGATGCGATCGGCGGCCTTCATCCGCTGGCCATCCTCGTCAATAAATACACCGCCAGCGCTTCGGAGATTACGGCCGGTGCGCTGCAAGATTATCACCTCGCCACGCTCGTCGGCACGCGTACCTTCGGAAAGGGCGTCGTGCAGAGCATCTACCCCCTCCCCGATCAGGGGGCGCTAAAAATCACGACGGCCCGGTATCTGACGCCGGCCGGCCGCGATATCCAACACCACGGCATCGAGCCCGACGTTCTCGTCGCGCAAGACCCCAATCCGGCGCTGATCGACACGCCGGCCGACCGGCAACTGGCGGCGGCGAAGGCACGAGTCCAAGCCCAATTACGTTGATATGGAAAGTATGAAACGCTTTTTCTCATTGCTCTGTGCCGGCGCTGCGAGCGCCGCCCTCATCGTTTCGTTTTCCGCGGTCTCCGCCGCGACGGCCGCTTCGCTCTCTTCGACCGACGCCGGCGAGATTGCGACGAGCTACGACTACCTGACCGGTAACTTCTACAAGAAAGTGGATCCGCAGATCGTGCTCGACTCGGTTCGCGGCGAGCTGCTTGCGGCGATGCGCACGGCCGGCGTCAAACACGCGGAGCTGCCCGCAATGCACGCCGCCGACGCCCCGGCCGGCAACGTGCGGGAGATCGACCGCGAAGTCGAAGACGCCGCGACCGAAGGCAAAGCCAAGTTTACGTCCCACGAGCTCACCTACGTCGCGCTCGACGGCATGATGAAGTCCGTCAACGACCGCTATACCGTTTTCATGACGCCCAAGGAGTTCGCAGGTCTCAATCAGGGACTCGACGGCGGCGATTTCGGCGGCACCGGCATCGTCATTCAGATTGACGATAAGACGAAGTACATCTCCGTGGAGAACGTCGTTCCCAACGGTCCCGCCGATAAGGCGGGTATCGAGCAAGACGATCTAATCACGACGATCGACGGCGCTTCGACCAAGGGTATGAGCCTTCCCCAGGCCAGCGGAAAGCTGCGCGGCAAGGAAGGTACCAAAGTCACGCTGACGATCCAGCGCGACAGCTCCGCGCTTGCGGCGCCGATTACGATCACGCGCGCCAAGATCCATCAGCTCAGCGTCTACGAAAAGATGCTTCCGGGAAAGATCGGCTACGTCGCACTGACGGTCTTCGGACGCGACACCGGTGACGAGCTCAATACCGCGCTCGATCGGCTGCAGCAAGAGGGTGCGCGGGCGCTCGTCCTCGACCTCCGCGACAACGGCGGCGGCTATCTCGAAGCGGCCGTCGCGGTCAGCTCGAAGTTCATTCCGAGCGGTCCGATCGTTTCGGTGGAGTCGCGCGCGTCGAACATCACGACGCTCGACGCAGACGACACGGCGATCAACCCGTTGCCGCTCGCGGTGCTGGTCAACGGCTATACCGCATCCGCTTCGGAGATTACCTCGGGAGCGATTCAGGACAGCAGCGTCGGCACGATCATCGGGACCAAGACGTTCGGGAAAGGCGTCGTGCAGACGATCGTACCGCTCCCCGACAAGAGCGCGATCAAAGTCACGACCGCGCGCTACCTTACGCCGCGCAACCGCGACATCAACCACCTCGGGATCACGCCCGACATCGTCGTCGCGGAGAACAAGCACGCGCAGTTCGGACAACCGTCCAAAGACGAGCAGCTCGCGCGCGCGATTCAGTATCTCGACGACAAGCTCGCGCGCGAGAGTCAGGATAACGGCAGCTAACGCCGCGCCGGCCGCTTAGGTCGAGCGTTTCTTCCGAGAGGTCGCCGTCGTGGCGGCCTTTCGTTTTCGCGCCGTCGCCTTGGGCTTGGCCTCGTCCGCGGCCGGCGACTCGGGCGGCGCACTCGAAGCCGCCTTCTTTCGCGTGCGCTTGGGCTTGGGCTCGGGCGCCGGCAGCGCGAGCGCGTTCGCCGTCCCTTCGAGCCGGCCCGGCGCTTTGGGCGCGGCGGCTCGGCGCCGCCGTGCCGGCTTCGTTCGTTTGGGATCCTCTTCGGGGACGCTCAAACTCGGCGGCGGCGGCTCGACCGCCGGGGGGCGAGGCTCGCGGACCGCGGCGATCGCGCGTGAGGGTTCGGCCGGGGCCGTGACCCCGGTGGGATGTGCCGCGCCGTCGGATGAGACTTCGAAGACGTGCCGGTCGGGCATCGGCAAAGCGCCGCCCCCGCCACCGCCACCACGACCGCGCCGTCCTCGACGACGACGGCGGCGGCGGCGTTGACCGTCGCCCGTCGCGGCGGCCGGTGGTTGGACCGCGGGCGACGGCGGCGACGCCTGAACCTGTACGTCGTCGACGGGCGCGCCGTCCGGCGAAGCGCCGCGGCCGCGCCGCCGGCGGCGGCGCTTGCGGTGACCGTTGGTGCCCGGGGCGGCGTGCTGTACGGAGCCTTGGGCGATGATGATCGCGTCGGGCTGCGCCTCGCCTTTTCGCTCTGCCCGAAGCGCCTTGTCCTGCGCCTCTTCCTCTTCGGTGATCGCCGAGATGCCGATCGGCGGCCGGGATGCCGACTGCCGCGCGGCGTCTTCCGCGAGTTCTCGCAGCTGACGGGTTTGCTCCGCCGCCGATATTTCGGCGCGCCGTCCGCGCCGCTTGCGGCGCGCCTTGGCGCCGGCCGTAACCAGTTCGGCGAGAACGTAATCGCTCGCGTCATCCACGTCGAGGATGCGGATGCGAACGAAGTTCCCGGCGTTGTTGGCACCGTTTTCGACCTCGACCAGCCGGTTTTCGACGACCGCGGCCGCCGACGTGGCGTTGGGAAGCCGGCCGCTCAAAAGCTCGACCTCGTGCTCGTCGCCGACGCGAAGCGGATGTGGGTCGAGCGGGCGCGACTCCGGCAGCATTTCAATGCGCGCGCGCTCCGGATGGATCATCGGATCCACGCGGACGTGGATTGGGTGCTTGATGTTGCGCGCGAGCTCCTCGCACTCGCCTTCGTACCAGTAATCCATTTG
>Ga0070738_10004774_pt1 | contig 15794 bp, 10 predicted proteins | sample Coa_R2_2_FD_66446 | JGI IMG/M metagenome (GOLD analysis project Ga0070738, IMG submission 66446) | Surface soil microbial communities from Centralia Pennsylvania, which are recovering from an underground coalmine fire - Coalmine... | ecosystem: Environmental > Terrestrial > Soil > Unclassified ...
GCGATGACGCTGGAGGCGGTGATTCTCCTGAACGTCGATACCAGTGATTACACGCGTCAGTACGCGTACGCCCAGACGGAGCTGGCGATCGAAGTGGCGGCCAGCCTGGCAAATCACCTCGTTGGCCTGCGGCAGGAGGTTGGCCTCCTGACCAACGGCGTTGACCCGATCGGTGAACCAGTGCCGGGGCTGGTCGGGTATCTGCCGCGGAAGGGACGCTCACAATTGACGATTATTCTCGATCTGCTGGGACGTCTGGTCGTGGTCAATCAGCGCCCGTTCTGTCTGGCGGTCCGCGGGGAGATGAAACGGCTGCCCTGGGGAGCCACGCTCATCATCATCACCTCCCACGAGAGCCCGGAGCTTCTGGAGACAGTCTTGCCGCTCCGCCGCGCCGGGTATAACGTGGTAGTGATCTACATGGACTATCCTAACCCGGAGGTGTTCGAGGAGGCACAGCACCGTGCTGCGCTCCTCGGCCTCCGGGCCTACCGAATCTGGCGCGAAGGCGATGTCGATATCTGGCAACAGCACATCCGGACGGTCGTCTGAGAGGACGATCCGCCCTCCATTCTGGACGAGGCTCCTCCTTCCGCCGGATTTCAGTCCGGAGCGCCAGACCGGCGTACTGACGTGGGTCGAGGCGCTGTTCGAGCCGGCGGCGCTGATTGGGACGGTGGTCTGCTTTGTGCTCGGCCTCGTTTCCTTCGGTCTCGTACTCTCGCCCGGCTGGGAGACGCGATCGGTCATCATAGTGTCGATCATCGTTGGGGCCGAGGCCTTCCTGTACTCCCGTCGATTAGTCCGCTCGACGTTCATGCCGCGTGAGTGGATTGTTCTGCTGGTCCCTCCCATCGTCGCGGTCCGCTTACTCCCGTATCTCAATGATCCGACGGCCTCACTGGGAAACGATCTCCTCGCGTGGATCCGGGACCCGAGCACCTTCTTCACCTTTGCATTCACCGCGGATGTGCTGATCCTGCTGATGGTCTGGATCGTCGTGTTCTCGGCGACCCAGTGCCTGAATCGGCTTCGAGTGCAAGAAGGTGAGATGCCGGTGACGAGCGGGGCGAGTTACGACCGAATGTACGAGGATAGCTGGCGCTCCTATGACCATTCCAGTCCACTGCGACATCTGGAGCAGCTCTACGTCTGGGGAGGCGTGATTCTGGTGATCCTCTCCGCGCTGGCCTCGATTGGCACGGATCAATTCCTGAGCGTTCAGGCGCTCGGCCAGCTGCTGGCATTTCAGCGCCCATCGCTCCACCTCGTCCTCGCCAATGTCTTGCTCTACTTCGTCATCGGCCTCCTTCTTCTTGGCGAAGCGCAGCTGGTTCGGCAGCGGACGCTCTGGCAGCTGGATCGCCTGGCCATCCCACCCGAGATCATCGGGCGGTGGATAAGCGGTGTGGTGGGCCTCGTCACGGCGGCCCTCGTCGTGGCGCTGATCCTGCCCACCGGCTATGCCCTGACCCTTGGCGACATCGCAGATTACATCACGAGCATCGTGATCGAGGCGGCCACCTACCTGGCGGCTGCTCTGTTCTATGTACTCTACCTCCTGGGCCACCTGCTCCCCGGGGGTGGCCGTGCCGCCTCACCCGTGGCGCCGGCGGTGCCTCCGCATCTGCCGACCACGCCCCCGCCGGCCGGAGGCGCGTCGCCACTCGAAGCTCTGCGCTCGGTGGCCTTCTGGATTATCGCGCTGGGGCTGGTGGCCTATTCAATTGGAGTACTCTGGCGGCGTCGGAGTCCTTACCTGGCCCGCCTCCCCCTCCTGCGTCTGGCAGCAGTTCCGCTGGTGATCCTCCGGTGGCTCGTTACGGCGCTCCGGAGGATGGGCAGGCGGGTCGGCCAGGCTGTCGCCGCAGCAATGCCGGCTTTTCTTCGGCAGGTGCCGGAGCGCGGCAGGCGGCCAGTGCGCTTCCTCACCCTGGGGCGCTTGGGGCCGCGCGAGCTTGTCGAATACTTCTACCTTTCGATTTGTGAGCGCGCCGCACAGCTCGGTCATCCTCGACCGCCGGGGATGACCCCCGCGGAGTACCGCGAGGTGCTCCGACACCGCCTTCCCCTGGTCAACCCGGAGCTCGATGCACTGACCGAAGCCTTCATCGAGGCCCGGTATGGGCCGCGTCCGGTGAGCCGCGAGAGCGCACGCACAGTGCGTGCTATCTGGCAGGCGCTGAAGCTCAAGCTGCGGAAGGCCCGGATCCAACGGGCAGGCTAGTATGGCGCGTGGAGGGCCGCCGGCGCCCGGGCCGTCATGGTAGAATGACGGCGATCACCTGCCGCGCGGGCGGGTGTGGAATGTCCGCGGAGGAGCCCGTGCAGTTACGCATCCCCGGTCCGACCCCGCTTCCGGACGCCGTCCGGGAGGCGCTGGCTCGGCCGATGATCAACCATCGGGGACCGGAGTTCGCCGAGCTGATCACTGATGTGACCCGGCGCCTCAAGCCTTTCTTCCAGACTAGCAACGATCTCCTGATCCTGACGGCCAGCGGGACAGGAGGGCTGGAGGCGGCGGTTGTGAATACGCTTTCCCCGGGCGATCGGGTGCTGGCGGTGTCGATAGGCTATTTCGGAGACCGCTTCGCCGAGATTGCCCGGCTCTTCGGCGCAGAGGTCGTGAAACTGTCCGTCGAGCCAGGGCAGGCTGCCGACCCGGCCGTTGTTGCCCGAGCGCTTGCCGAGCAGGGACCGTTCAAGGCGGTGCTGGTGACCCATAACGAGACCTCGACCGGGGTGACGAATGATCTGGCGGCGATCGCCCGTGAAGTGCGGCGGACGGACGCCCTTCTTCTGGTGGACGGCATCAGCTCGGTTGGCTCGATCGAGCTCCGGACCGACGAATGGGGATGTGACGTGGTCGTCGCGGGTTCACAGAAGGGATGGATGGTGCCGCCGGGGCTGACGATGCTCACGATGAGCCGCCGGGCCTGGGATGCCTACGCGGCGGCCCGGATGCCGCGCTTCTACTGGGATCTAGGCAAAGCGCGCGCGGCGCTCGAACGGGGCCAGACCCCCGCGACGCCAGCGATCTCCCTGCTCTTTGCCCTCCAGACATCCCTGGGGCTGATGGAGCGCGAGGGCCTCGCGGCCATCGCCGCGCGCCACCATCGGTGTGCCGAGCGCGTTCGTCAGGGGGTCAGGGCGCTCGGGCTCGAGCTCTTTGCCGAGGAAGCACACGCCTCGGACACCGTGACTGCGGTCCGGGTTCCGGAGGACGTGGACGCGGCCCGCCTGCTCCGGGTAATGCGCGAGAGCGGGGTAGTCATCGCTGGGGGACAAGGAGCGCTTGCCGGGCGGATCATCCGCATTGGTCATCTGGGGTGGGTTACCGAGGCCGATGTCGACGAGGTGTTGGCGGCCCTGGAGCGAGCACTTCCCCTGGCCCGGCGAACGCCCCTGGCGCACTGATACGCTCACCGCATAACGGCTGAAACATAATAGCTGAATAGGCGAGGGTAGCGAGATCAAGCGGATCAACCTTGGCTTCCTGGGAGCTGGGGTGGTTGGATGCGGCACGCTCGACCTCCTGGCACGACGGGGAGCGCAGATCACGCGTGCCGTGGGCGCGGAGCTGGTGGTCCGGCGGATCGCCGTCCGTGACCCATCGAAACGGCGGGCCGTGGAGATCGACCCGTCGCTTCTCACGACAGATGCCCTGTCGATCCTCGATGACCCCGAAATCAACGTGGTCGTCGAATTGATCGGGGGCGAAAGCCCGGCCGGTGATTACATCGCCCGGGCGCTTCGGAACGGCAAGCACGTGGTCACTGCGAATAAGGAGGTCATTGCCAAGCACGGCTCAGAGCTGATGGAGCTGGCCAACCGACACAATGTCAATCTCTTCTTTGAGGCGAGTGTCGGCGGTGGTATCCCGGTGATCGCCGTTCTGCGCCACGACCTTATCGCCAACGAGATCAGCAGTCTGCGAGCTATTATTAATGGCACGACCAACTTCATCCTGACGGCGATGGAGCGCGGACAGGACTATCGTTCGGCCTTGGTCGAGGCGCAGCGGCTTGGCTATGCCGAAGCTGACCCGGCGAACGACGTCGAGGGGATCGACGCGGCGTACAAGCTGGCGATCCTCAGCACCCTGGCCTTTCGGTCGAATGTCCATCCTGACCAGGTCGCGCGCACCGGCATCACACGTCTGAACCCGAAGGATTTCCAGTACGCGGCCCGTATGGGCTATGTGGTCAAGTTGCTGGCCGCGGCGGAGGTTGGCCCGTCGGGCATCGAGGCATGGGTCGCGCCCACCCTGATTCCTGCATCCCACCACCTGGCGAGTGTCAAGGGCGTATTTAACGCGGTGCTCATTGACGGCGATCAGATCGACAAGTTCATGCTGTACGGGCGCGGCGCCGGGGCGCGGCCGACGGCATCGGCCGTGGTGGCGGATCTGTGCGCTGTCGCGCATAACGTTCTGCGCGGCGTGACCGAACGTATCGAACTCGTCCAGCACGATCGCCCGGTGATCGATTTCGGCGAGACGCGTGCCCGCCACTACCTGCGGCTTCAGGTTGTCGACCGCCCGGGGGTTCTTGCCCGGATTGCGCGCGTGCTGGGTGAGAACGATATCAGCATCGCGTCGGTCGTCCAACACGAGACGGATGAGACGGCGGGCGTGGCCGAGATCGTTATCATGACGCACCCGGCGCTCGAGCGGCGCATGGCAGCCGCGCTGAAGGGGGTGGGCGAGCTGGATGTTGTTCGCGAGGTCTCGGCCTTCCTCCGAGTAGAGCGATGATCACCGCCCGGGTGCCGGCAACCTCGGCCAATCTCGGCGCCGGGTTTGACTGCCTCGGCATTGCGCTCGACCTCTATAACGAGGTGACCCTTCTGCCGGATCGCCCGTTTCGCGTCGAGATCCTGGGCGAGGGGAGCGATACCCTGCCTCGGGACCGATCGAACCTGGCCGCGCGGACGGTTTTGCGGTTCTTTGAGACGCTTGGCCGCCCGTCCCCTTCATTTCAACTGCGGCTGACGAATCGCATTCCGCTGACCGGCGGTCTCGGAAGCTCATCGACCGCGATCGTCGGAGCCCTTCTGGCCGCGAACCGTCTGGCTGGTGATCCACTCGGCCCGGACGAGCTCCTCCAGTTAGCGGTCGAGATCGAGGGGCATCCCGATAACGTGGCCCCGGCCCTGCTCGGTGGCCTGATCCTTTCCGTGATCGCCGATAGACGGGTAATAACCGCGCGAATTCCGGTTCCGCCGGGCCTGCGGGGAGTTCTGTTCATCCCAGGGTTCACGATCTCGACCCGCGATGCCCGGCGGCGCTTGCCGCGCCGCGTTAGCCTGGAGGACGCAGTCTTCAATATCGCTCGCTCATCCCTGCTGGTGGCGGCGATGACCACCGGTCGCCTGGAGCTCCTGCGCGTGGCAACCCAGGACCGCCTTCACCAGCCGTATCGCCAGGTTCTCTTCCCAGCTATGCCTCTCCTCTTCGATGCGGCCCTGAAGGCCGGAGCGCTCGGGGTGTGGCTCTCCGGGGCGGGATCGGCGCTGATGGCCCTGGTCCAGGGTGATGGGAGTGCTGTTTGCAGAGCCTTCGAGGAGAGCGCGCGTGCCAATGGCGTGCGTGGTCGTGCCATGGAGGTCCGACTGAGCGAGACCGGCGCGATGGTCACCGAGAAGGTTCTAGAGGCGAACTCCTGACGTGCCCCTGGAACGAGAGTTGCGCCGGGCCGGGGCGTGCGTGGCCTATGTTTGCTCTCGGCTGGCGTTACCGCGACCGTTATTGCGGGGGCCGCGTTGGATTGGTATCCGGCGCGGATCGGCGGACTATCGTTCTGGCTCGACGATCACCTCTACCAGCCTTTCCTTCGGCAGATCACGAACGGATCCGGGCGCCTTGCCCTGGGAGGACTGCTTTTCCTGCTGGCCCTGGCAGTCAGCGCAGTCGGCTATCTCCTCGCGGCTCATGATCTCGGTCGGCAACGCCGCGGTGAGCGCCGTCACCTGTGGCTGATTGCGGGCGTGCAGCTTCTTCTCTGCGGCTGGCTGGCCGTCCAGCCCTATGTCTCCTCTCAAGATATCTTCAGCTACGCCTTCTATGCGCATATCTTCACCTGGTATCGGGACAATCCTTACCTTGCCGTCCCCCGCGATTACCCGTATGACCCACTGTTCTCGGCGATCTTCTGGAAGGATCAACCGTCCAACTATGGTCCACTCTGGACGTACCTGAGCGCGCTCGCACCGCTCGCTGTGGGCCTGCGTGTTGAACCGACTCTGCTGATTCTGAAGGCGATCACCACGGTCGCCGCGGCGAGCGGTACTGTCCTGCTCTGGTCAACCCTGGGGCGCCTCCGTCCGGAGCGGCGTGTCGCGGGCACGGTGCTCTGGGCGTGGAATCCGCTCCTGCTGATCGAGACCGGCGAAGCGGGACATAACGATATCGTCATGACGGCCCTGATGATCGGGAGCCTCTGGGCGTGGACGCGGGATCGTCGCCTCGTTGCGGTCGGTCTGCTGATCCTGGCCGCGCTGGTGAAGTACATTGCGCTTCTTCTGCTCCCGCTTTACCTGGTCGTCTGGTGGCGGCAGGGCGCTGAGAGCCCCTGGCAGATCGCCGGGCGTGTTGCGGCAGTGGGGGGAGGATTGAGCATCGCAGTCCTGGCGCCGATATATGCGGGCGCGGCGACCTTCCAGGTCATCGGCTTTGGGACGAATCCTCTCGCGTATACCAACTCACTGCTCGAGCCGATCTTTCACGAAGTCCGGATCGCATTCGGTGATCCTCCGGCCGTTGCCGATCTGCCAACACACTATGATGGTCACTGGGTGTCCACCCGCGGCTCAACGATTCTGTGGTCGGAGCCGAACGAGGAAAGGGCGGTGGGCATCCTTCTTCCCGCAAGCACATCCCTGCTGGTCGTCGAGCCGGAGGCATCATCGTGGATTCACGTCTACGAGCCGCGGCTGGCGCATTTCGGCTTTATCCATGCGGACGACGTGCGGCCAGCGCCTGCCCCGGCGACAGCGGTCGCCTCGGGAACGACGACGGCGGTCCTGGTCGGTATTCGCGGCGACCGTGCGGCTCGACTGGCCAATATCGTTGTTCGTGCGCTCGCCGCATTCGTGTTTTTCCCCTGCTACGCGTGGGTCCTCTACCATCTTGCCCGAGATTCAGGAAGACGGCTGGCCCTTCCCCGTGCATCGGCCACTGTTCTGACCTTCTATCTACTGGTTGTGCAGAGCTGGTTCTGGCCGTGGTATCTGCTCTGGGTCCTCCCCTACGCAGCGATCACCTGGGATCGGGCGGTCGGGCAGATCGCACTTGCGCTCACCTTTACGGCCGGTACGCTCAATGCCCAGCCGACTGTTACTCCGCCTCCTCTGGTAGATTTGCTCTACGGTGGCCGGGCTCTGGTCGTCCTCGGTCTTCCGACCGCGGGCGTTCTGATCGGCAGGCGCTGGCATTACCTGCTGATATGGCGGCGATTGTCGGCAGTCTGGGCGATTTCGCGACCTTACCACCGGCTGGCGGGCATTGCGCTGGTGATCGCAATCATCCTGGCTGCGGGAACAACTGCGGCAATTGCCACATCAAGCGCCACTACCACTCGCGATCCGGAAGTAACGGTCGGCGACCGGGCGTTTGATGCGGCGACGCGCGCCTACTCGGCCGGCGACTTCGAGACCGCGGTTCAGCAGGCGTCGATCGCGCTTAGAAATCGGCCCGGGGAGCGCTCAGTGCTGGAGCTCCGCATCTCGGCAAACCTGGCGCTCGATCGCTCCGCGGCAACGATTCCCGATCTGACTTATCTCCTGGCCCAGGATCCAAACGACGTGGATCTCCGGCTGGACCGCGGCATCGCATATGCCCGAATCGCACGGTTCGATCGGGCACTCGCTGACTTTGCTCGGGCCAGTGCCATCGCGCCAGATGATCCACGCTCCTACGAGTGGATGGGGCTGGTACACTTTGAGGAGGGGGAGCTTGAAGAGGCACGCCTCCAGCTGCAGGATGCCCTTGCCCTGGCTCCCCAAAATGGGCGGATTGCCCGGGAGCTAGCGGCAGTCCTGGCGAGCCAGGGCAACCAGAAGGGAGCGCTGGCGGCCTACGATCGGGCGGCAGACCTCGATTCGACTGATGCCCAGACGTACGCCGATCGAGCCGCCATCCTGCGGCGGGTGGGAGCGGTCCGGGCGACGGTTCCGGATCTCCGACGGGTCCTCACCCTCTCTGGAGATGTTCAGCAGTTGCGCTGGGCTGAGCGCCTCCTGGCGAGCGCTTCCCATCAGCCGTCGTCCTCGCGTTCTCCCGCTGGTTGATCACCTGCTATTTGACCGGACCACCGGGGGCATTCGCCATTCTCGCCTGTCCTTCAGCACGATACCACCCGCTCGCCTGTAAGTTGACGTAATATAGGGCATTCCCCTAGAATCGACCGCGAGATCGGGCGCGGTAGCGCTCTGGCGGCGATGGGAGGCGCTATCCCCGGACGTCGGAGCCGCGCGGAGGGTCGATGGACGGGCGATCCTGGCGAGGTATTCCATGGCTGATTCCCAGTGGGATGATCGCGCTGGCCCTTGCCCTCGTGCTCGTCCGCCTTCCTATTCGCTCCCGGCATGCCCTCTCTTCCACGCCGCTCACCAACCCAGCGACCGTGGTGCCGATCTACGCGATGCCGGCTGCCTCTCCGGCGGACCTTCGGCATCCCGAGGCCGTCCAGAAAGCAGTTGACTTCTTGATCAATCTGCAACCAGAAAGGAGTTATATCCTAACCTGGCCATCACGTCAGGTGGTTGTCCCCATGGATGTGGCCCATGCGGCCATCGCCCTGGTTAGTGTGGGACGACTGGATGCGGCCGAGGCGGCTATGACCTGGCTGTACCGGCACATGACGCGCCCCGGAGGCGATGACGCTGTCTTGGAGAGAGGGGATGACTATGCGGGGAGTTGGTACGACCAGCTCGACGTGCGAGGCCGCCCGATTCCCGGGGCGGCCCGCGGCCGCGGCGAGGCGGTGGGCATCGCCCTGATTGCCACCTTTGCTATCGATCATCAGGATCCGCGCTATCTTCAGCAGCCGATCGGCGATTACACCGTTCTGGACCTGGTCGAGCTGGCTGTGGACTACTTGACCAGTCCATCGATGCAGGCAGAGGATGGGCGCTTCTACCATTCGCCCTCGTATCGTGTCTCATTCACCGAAGAAGGAGCGCGCATGGCGCTCGGCCTGAAGCTGGCAAGCCAGATGCTGGAGCGGCGGGGACGCAGTGCGGCTGCCGAGCGCGCGCGCCAGGGAGCAGCACGGGGGCTCCTGGCTCTCGCCCGGGAGCAGAGCATGAATCGCGGCATGGCCTACGACTACTTCGCACGAGCGATCTGGGGACTTGCCTCTCCTTCGGAAGCCCGCCGCGAACTCGCGGAGGTCCGCACGGCCGGCCTCGTCACCGACCTGGGCGTGCGAAACTGGGACTGGCAGCTCGATCAGACGACCAGTCTGGGGGACTGGCTCCACTGGTGGGTGCAGGCGCAGACTGTTGCTCCCTCGCAGACCTTCGACTTTGCGATCGCCGCAATTCAGGCGGGCGATCTGCAGACCGCGATCGCGCTGGAGAAGCGATGGCTCCTCCTGCAACGGTCCGACGGCGGATTCAGCGATGCGGCCATCGCGGGGCCACTCGGCGCGGTCATCGGCTTTGGTGAGCCCACCGCGTACGCGGCGGCGCGCTTTGTTCTTTTCGAGCATCTGCTCACCATCGCGGTGGGCCAATCCGGAGCCTGACTGACGAGTCAGGGGACCGCGCCGTCAGCAGCCGCTTACTGCTATAATTTTGTCCGGGACAGGCTGAAGCCCGAGAAGCGTCTCGGTAATTTACAGGTGGAGGCTCGATGAAAGTCGTTCCTGTTGAAAAGATCCGAAACGTCGGCCTCTTTTCCCATGGGGGTCACGGGAAGACGACGCTTGCCGAGGCGATGCTGTTCAACGCTGGCGTGATCAGCCGTATGGGACGGGTGGACGAAGGGACCACGGTGTCTGACTTCGATCCTGAGGAGATCCGCCGCCACATCTCCGTTCAGCTCTCGCTTCTTCCCCTGGACTGGAAGGACTATCGCATCAACCTGATCGACACGCCCGGGTATGCTGATTTTGTCAGCGAAGTTCTCGAAGCCATGCGGGTGGTGGACACCGCTATCCTCGTGTTCGAGGCTGTCTCCGGCGTGGAGGTGGGGGCCGAAAGAGCCTGGAAGTATGCTGCTGACCGCGGCGTTCCCCGGATCATCGTGATCGGGAAGATGGACCGCGAGAACGCCGATTTCAACCGGACGCTGGACCAGGTTGTAGCGCGCTTCGGCAATCGGGTCCTGCCCATTCAGCTTCCCATTGGCTCTCAAGAAGCTTTCAACGGCTTTGTTGATCTGGTGACGATGAAGGCGTACGTGGGCCCGCAGTTGAGCGAGGAGGAGATTCCGTCCTCCATGCGGGCAGACGCGGACGCGGCGCGGGAAAAGCTGATCGAGGCAGTTGCCGAAGCGGATGATGATCTCCTGACGAAGTACCTGGAAGGAGAAGAGCTAACTCAGGAGGAGATCCGACGGGGTCTGCGTCGGGGCGTTATTGGAGGTACCATCTTTCCAGTGCTGTGCACTGCGGCGCTGGTGAACAAGGCGGTTCGTCCCGTGCTTGACGCGATCGTCGACTATGCCCCCTCGCCTGCCGACCGTGGACCGGTTACGGCAACGGATCCGACCACCAATAAACCGGTTACACTTGCTCCGTCGGAGGATGGTCCACTCGCCGCGTTTATCTTCAAATCGACAGCGGATCCCTACGTCGGGAAGCTGAGTTACTTCCGGGTGTTCAGCGGTGTTCTCCGCTCGGACTCCCACGTCTGGAACGCTACCCGCGGGCACGAGGAGCGCCTTGGTCAGCTGTACCTCATCCGCGGTAAGAGCCAGGAGCCGGTTGTTCAGCTGGGTCCGGGAGAGCTCGGGGCGGTGGCCAAGCTCCAGGAGGCTGGCATTAACGATACCCTGTGCACTCGAGACCACCCGGTTGTCCTTGACCCGATCCAGTTCCCGGAGCCGCTTTTCACGATGGCGGTCCAGCCCAAGACCAAGGCCGATCTGGATAAGCTCGGCGGGGCGCTCGCGCGCCTGGTTGAAGAAGATCCTTCCCTGCGCGTGCACAAGGATCCGGATACGGGCGAGACCCTGATCGACGGCCTGGGCGAGTCGCACATCGATATTGCGGCTGAGCGGATGCACCGGAAGTTCGGGGTCGAGGTGACCCTGAGCCTGCCCAAGGTTCCCTTCAAGGAGACGGTACTGGGCACTGCCAAGGCTGAGTACAAGCACAAGAAGCAGACCGGTGGACACGGTCAGTACGGTCACGTGTTCCTGGAGATCGAGCCACTGGCACGTGGTGCGGGCTTCGAGTTCGGCGAGCGCATCGTTGGCGGCGTCGTACCGAAGAACTTTATTCCGGCTGTGGAAAAGGGCATTCGCGAGGCGCTCCCCGAGGGATGCCTGGCTGGCTATCCCGTCGTGGACGTGAAGGTCACGCTCTTCGACGGCTCATATCACTCGGTCGACTCCTCGGAGATTGCCTTCAAGATCGCCGCGGCCCAGGCATTCAAGAAGTGCCTGGAACTCGCTCACCCGATTCTGCTCGAGCCGATCGTCGATCTGACCGTGACGGTCCCGGAGCAGTATGTCGGTGACGTCATGGGGGACCTGAATACTCGACGCGCCCGAGTCCTGGGAATGTATCCCCAGGAGGATGGCCAGACGGTGATCCAGGCCCAGGCGCCGCTGGCCGAGGTCCAGCGCTATGCGACGGACCTTCGTTCGCTGACCCAGGGGCGAGGTGTCTTCACCATGAAGTTCGCCCAGTACGAAGAGGTTCCCCCGCACGTGGCTCAGGCGATCATCGCCCAGGCCAAGAAGGAGCACGGCTCGCGCTCCGAGTGATCGGGCGTGTTCCTTACCCATCGGAGAGGCGGCGGAGCCCCCCGGACCTCCGGGGGGCTCCGCCGCCTCTGGTTATTCCCTCTGATTACTCCCTCCGCATCCAGAGCACAGCTCCATGGCGCGGACCCGAACACTCAATCGGTATCCGTGCACGCCCGGAGAGGGGACTCTCCACGTCCGTCTGACCAATCACGGGCGAGGATGTCGCGTACCTGAACGATATCCTGTCGCATCTGCGCAACCAAGCCGGAGATATTCTCAAAGCGCAGCTCCGGCCGCAAAAAGGCGATGAACTCGACCCTGCATCGCTTTCCGTAGAGATCGCCGTCGAAGTCAAGAATATAGACCTCCAGGCGGCGTTCACTGCCCTGGAAAGTTGGCCGAAAGCCGATGCTGGCAGCGCCAGGAAGACGCTTCCCGTCGATGGTAATGTAGACAGCGTAGATCCCATCGGATGGGAGTACGCTCCACGACGGTGTCGCGATATTGGCCGTGGGAAAGCCGAGTGCTCTTCCTCTTCCATCACCGCGGACCACCTCGCCTTCAACGGCATGGTAGCGGCCCAGGAGCTCCGCTGCCCGCCGGACGTCACCCGCCAGAATGAGCTCGCGCACCACACTGCTGCGGACCGGCAGTCCGCCGAGTACGAGCGGAGGAACGATGGTCAGCGTGAACCCAAGCTGATCGCCAAGGCGCCGCAGTACCTCCGGCGTTCCCTCGCGGCGATGCCCGAGAGCCATATCCGGTCCCCCCACGAGTTCGCGCATGCGGAGCCGCTCGACCAGGATGGTCACGAACTCGAGCGCACTCACCCGGGCAATCTCCGGCGTAAAGCGGACGATGATGACGTGATCAGCGCCAGCCGCGCGCAGATAGGCCGTGCGCTGCTCGAGCGAGCAAAGGTAGGACGGAGGCAGGCCGGGCCGGAGAACCTCGGCCGGGCGCGGCTGAAAGGTAATGGCGACCGCAAGGCCACCGCGCGCGCGAGCATGCCCGCGCGCCTCGGCCAGGACCTGCTGGTGCCCGCGGTGGACGCCATCGAACGTTCCTACAGTGATAACGGTCGGTTGGCTGATCTCGAGGGCAGTCAGTGTTTCAAGAAGATTCACGATTGGCCTCGGCGAACACTTTGTCCGGGTGCCAGCGTCCATCGGCGTGGCGATAGCGGACCAGCCCGACCATGTATCCGTCCTCGGAGTACGCGCGAGCGGGCTGGCCGTCGTGAGCGGGCGGCCCCGGCACTGGCAGACCGCGGCTGAGCGCGCGCACCAGCTCGGCCGGTAGAAAGAGCGCAGGCCAGTTTGAGACGGCGGCATCAGGCGGATAAAGAAGTCGGTCAAGGTAGCCGAGCGCGGCTGCACGTGCGATTTCCTCGAGAGAGAGGCTGTCATCCAGGCGGAAGGATCCCGAAGCCGTCCGCAGAAGGCTTCGAAGGTATCCCCCAACACCGAGGACGCGGCCGATATCACGCGCCAGCGCCCGGATGTAGGTTCCTTTTGAGCAGGTGACATCAATGGTGAGGTCGGGAGGTATCCAGGTCAGGATCTCAATGCGGTCAATTCGGACGCGACGGGACGGAGCTTGAACAACCTGGCCAGCCCGAGCGCTCCGGTACAGGGCCTGTCCCCCGACCTTGATCGCTGAGAAGGCGGGCGGCACCTGCTCGATCTCTCCCTGGAACCGGCGGAGCACAGCAGTGATCGTTGGGAGAGCGAGGTGATCAACCGATGATGCTGAGGGTGTGATGATGCCCTCGGCATCATCAGTGGTACTGACGGCCCCCAGACGAATCGTGGCACGGTACTGTTTATTGCTCTCCAGGAGGAATTCGCTGAGCCGGGTGGCGTCGCCGAGACACACGAGGAGAACGCCGGCCGCAGCGGGATCGAGCGTGCCTGCGTGCCCGACCCGGCGCTGGCCCGTCTGACGTCGGACGAAGGCGACAACATCGTGAGATGTCATGCCGACCGGCTTGGCCACGTTGAGGATGCCAGAAAGCCCCTCAGGATTGACCGGACCGGCCGGCATCTGTTTCTCCCTCATCGGCCTGCTGATCGGGCGGCATAGTGTGTTCGATCTCGTGGAGAAGCCGGAGGATGCGCTGGCCGCGCTCGATCGATATATCTGGGACGAAGTGAAGCTCAGGTGCACGTCGGGTCGTCATCCGCGCAGCGAGCTGACTTCGGAGAAATCCCGTAGCACTGCGCAGTGCCGCGAACGTCTGGCGGCGCTGTTCCTCAGTCCCATACACACTGATAAAAATGCGCGCATGGCGGAGGTCGGGACTAAGCTCAACAGCGGTCACCGACACAAGGCCGGCGATGCGTGGGTCCTTCAGCTCGCGCGTAATGAGCTCGGCCAGGTCTTCCCGGACTTGCTCGTTCAGACGAGCGAGGCGTCGCGACAGCATAGGCGATCAGAGCGGCACGTCACCGGCCACTCGCTCCTTTCGGAACGTGTTGATGATATCGCCGACCTCGAGTTTCGGCCCGCCAGCCAGCATCAGCCCGCACTCGTAGCCTGCGGCGACCTCTCGGACGTCATCCTTGAACCGGCGGAGGCTTTCGATCTGCCCTTCACCCACGAGCTGACCATTGCGCATCACGCGGGCCAGGGTGTTTCGCACGATCTTCCCATCAAGGACCACACATCCGGCGACCTCGCCGTTCCGACCGAAGAGCTTCCGCACTTCGGCCCGGCCTTCCTGGATCTCGACGAATCGAGGCTCCAGCATGCCGGCCATGGCCTTCCGGATATCATCAACAGCGTCGTAGATGATGTTGTACAGCCGGATATCCACGTTGGCCATCTCCGCGGCCCGACGGGCACCTGGCTCGACCCGGACATTGAAGCCAACAATAATGCCGCGCGAAGCCTGGGCGAGAAGCACATCGGACTCGGTCACATTCCCGATACCCTGGTGGATGACCTTGACCTTCACCTCGTCTCCCGAGAGCCGCTCGAGTGAAAGGCGGATTGGCTCGATCGAGCCCTGAACATCGGCCTTGAGGATGATGTTCAGCTCCTTGACCTGGCCATCCTGCTTGAACATCTCCTCGAGGGTTGTCGGGCGAGCCTGAACCTGGGCTTCCTGTGCCATCTGCTGGGCGTACTGTTGTGCGAATAACTTTGCCGCCTGCTCGCTCGGCGCCACATGGACCTTATCCCCGGCTCGGGGCACATCACTCAGGCCGAGAACCTCCACCGGCGTGGAAGGCTCGGCTGCCTTCAATCGCTTGCCCCGGTCGTTGAACATCGCCCGGACCTTGCCGTAGACCGAGCCGGCCGCGATGAAGTCTCCGACGTGGAGGGTGCCGTTCTGGACGAGAACTGTCGCCACAGGCCCCCGGGTCTTGTCCAGCCGGGCCTCGATCACCGTACCAGTTGCCGGCCGGTTTGGATTAGCTTTCAGTCCCTGGAGTTCCGCAACCAGCAGGATTGTCTCGAGCAGGTCCTCGATGCCGGTCTTCCGACGTGCGGACACCTCAACCGCTTCTACATCGCCGCCCCAGTCGTGGACAACGACGCCCGCCTCGGCGAGCTGCTGCTTAACGCGATCGGGATTGGCCTCAGGCTTGTCGATCTTGTTGATCGCCACGATCAAGGGGACATTGGCGGCTCGGGCGTGGCTAATTGCCTCCAGGGTCTGGGGCTGAACGCCATCATCAGCCGCGACCACCAGCACCGCGATATCGGTCACCTGAGCGCCGCGCGCCCGCATGGCAGTGAATGCCTCATGACCTGGCGTATCGAGAAAAGTGATCTTCTGCCCATTGATTTCGACCTGATAGGCACCGATGTGCTGGGTAATGCCGCCAGCCTCCTGCGCCGTCACGTTCGTCTGGCGGATCGCATC